>Ga0068707_1003885_pt1 | contig 10392 bp, 9 predicted proteins | sample YNPNPMetaG_FD_66600 | JGI IMG/M metagenome (GOLD analysis project Ga0068707, IMG submission 66600) | Anoxygenic and chlorotrophic microbial mat microbial communities from Yellowstone National Park, USA - YNP NP MetaG | ecosystem: Environmental > Aquatic > Thermal springs > Hot (42-90C) >... | reverse complement strand
TCATAAAGGAAATTGACTGTAACCTGGATGATCCCCAGTTTTCACAGGCTTTAGTAGATGCTTTATTGTCTCTCCAAAATTGAAACACCACCCCACCCATCTATAGGCGTGGTAACCATAGCGTTTGTCTCCATAAATATCACTGATCCTACGTGTGTACCGGGTTCTTTACTATATAGCCTTTTTCCTCAAGAAATGTACAGCAACAAAGTAAAGTAATGGGTCCACTAAAGCTACCACCAGCTGTAACTAGGATAAAACCCCTTCGCAAATTTTGTAACATCTCCATCTCTCTTCTCGGAATTTCATACTCTCCTCAAAGCCAAAACCGTAAACCCCTTTATTACAGGTAGGACTTTATACTCATGGTGTTACAAGGTATCATGAAAACAAAGCTTGAGATTTTCAGTTTATAGCTTCAGTGTTCGAGCGCTAACTGCTTACTCTTCTTAAACCAAGATTCGGTCAAGACCGATTATGAAAAGGTAATAAAGGTGGCATCAAGATATTATTCAAAAAATTCTTCAAGCGCATCTTTGCTTGGTCTCTCTCAAGTATTGTTCGTATTTAACTGCAATTTCATCCCATGTGTAACATCTCGCAAACTCTACACCCCTTTTTCCCATTTCTAAAATCAAAGATTCATCTTTCCAAAGATTTTCAATTTTTTCTTTAAGGTCATCCACGTTCTTCGACCTAAAGCTTATCCCAAAGCCGTTTTCAACCACATATCTCAGTTCTGGAATATCTGAAACCACAACTGGCTTTCCCATGGCAGCAGCCTCAAGGGCCACTATCCCTTGGCCTTCATAACGAGATGGCATTACAAGGAATCTACTATTCTCAATGAGACTCCTCTTCATCTTTTCATCCACAAATCCAAGGAACTGATATTCTCGTTTCAATCCTTTCAACAACCTTTCGTCTTTACCTTTACCGACAATTATTGTTTTTAACCCTAAGTTTGCATCTAATAATAGGTCCAAACCCTTATTATAAAACTCGATCCTTCCGAGGTACAGTATATAATCTCCAATCTTAATATCTTTAGCATCTATCAAGAAGTTTATGCCATTTGGTATCACATAACCGTCTACTTCATATTTTCGCAGAGTTTCTTCTGAGACGGAGACAATGTTCCTAAACCTTTTAGGGTAAAGATTCTCAATGAGATAAAATGGTAAACCAAAAACATAATATTTCCTCACTATCTTAATACCCATCATATGGTGTAATTGAAGAACTACCGGTTTCATATTTTGAAATCTATGAGAAAATACGGGGTTGTTAATGTGGTCGTATATTAGGTGAAGAATTTTCACTGCAAAAGGCACCAAATTCTTTTTATGGTCTTATATCCAAATAAGGCTGAGATCCAATATATAAGCTTTAAATAAAATTTCTTGTTTGATGCAAAATAACAAAAATATTTCGCAAATATAAGAAGAACATCAAGAGAGATATATTTGTCCTTTCTTGAATTAAACCTTAACAAATCTTCTACTATTCTTCTCTCTTCAACAGTTAAATGCGAGCCAAAAAAGTTCAAAGTCGAGGTTAGAATTTCAAAGTGTTGTTCCATAAAACTTTCCCCTCTTGTTAAATAAGACTCCATGAGGTTTTTTAGAGAAGCCTTAACAGCACCAACGGTATTAGCGCTATGCACACGATACCAAATTAATTTACGATCAATGAATTTGACAATCCCCTTCTTCGATGCCACTATCTTGAGCCACCAATCATGGCAGCTTACGCCTTCCAAAAATGGCAAGGCAAAATCAATAAGATTCTTCCTGAACATCAACATACACCCTGAAAATCTACTCACAAATAGAAATCTAACAAAATCTGCATTTTTGCCTACACCAATATATTCCAAAAAGCTATCTGAAACAAAGTTACCTTCAGCATCGATGATATAAGCATCAGAAATTACACGAAGCTTCTAACCTCAGGAGAAGATCCAAGTCATGCTGTTCCTATACTCTATAGTCAGGTTCAAAGCCAGTTAGCAAACTATTCTTTAACTGAGGAAGTTAGCCTCACCTTATTCTAATTAGGCTCAATACTTACTTCCTCCTCAACAGTTAGCCGTTCCAACCATGTATCTACCAGACAAGAGACTAAACAACGATTTTCCTTTTTATCATCTTTTTCTGATATAATTCATAGACTCTACAAAGAGCAACAAATTGTAGGTGCTCATCTAAGAACATTATTCTAACGGGTTTAAGATATTAACTAAGTCCTATGACATAATCTTATCCATTATTTCCGTTTGCCTTTCTCCCTGTCACATAAACACTCACAACAGTATCTACTATGGAATCAACGCTGTCATCCAAATTATCCAAAATTTCTTTGATTAGAGGATCATTTGTGTTTTGATAATCAAAGGCCAAACTGCCTTTTATTTCAATTTTTACATCGTTAAATCCGGCCTCTTCAACAATTTCTTTATATTCCTCCACGAGTAAGGCTCCTGCCACACAGCCTATATAGGCATCAATGCTTTCCCGTATAACTTTGGGAATTGGTCTTAAAAGGGCAATATCAGAAATGGCTATCCTACCGCCTTCTTTCAATACCCTATGCACTTCTCTAAACACCCTTGATTTGTCTGTGGACAAGTTTATGACGCAATTGCTAATTACCACATCAACGGAATTATCTTCTAAGGGGAGGTTTTCTATCTCACCCAACCTGAACTCTACATTGTCGTAACAGTTATTTCTCGCATTTTCCCTCGCTCTCTCCAGCATTTCAGGGGTCATATCTACTCCAATCACCCTTCCTTTCGGCCCCACCTTTGTGGCTGCCAAAAAACAATCAAAGCCTGCACCACAGCCAAGGTCGAGTACAATCTCACCTTCCCTAAGATCGGCAATGGCTGTGGGATTTCCGCAGCTAAGCCCTAAGTTGGCAGTGGGTGGTATCACCTTTAGTTCCTCTTCGCCATACCCAATGGACATGGCAAATTGTTTTGGGTCTGGCCCACAGGTGCAACAGCAACCAATAAGGCCCTTTGCTATCTTGCCGTAGGCCCCTTTTACGAGCTCTTTTAACGCTTCCTCTTTTAGGTGCGCCACTTTTCCCTCCAAAAAAGATTAAATTGACTCAATGTGCCTTTAAAATCTTAGCAATAACACGTGCCACCAGCAAGAACTGATCTGTCCAGCCCTCATCTCTGCCACCTTCACTCGATTTTAAGACCAACTCCACTCCATTTACATAAAATACTCCAAAACCTTTGATTCTTCCCAAAAAATTATAGGCGATTTTTTGTAAATTCCTATTACAAAATACAACACATGAAGACTCATGCCCGGTGGGCCCCAAGATAAGAAAAAGGGACTGAGATTAGACTCAAAAATGGGACCTATTTATCTCTTTAAGGTAAGAAGCAGGTGGGAACCAGAGAAAAAGAGGGCATAGAAGATAACAGGTAGACTTTTGGCAAGATCACACCTTATAGTTTTATACCTTCACCCAAATATGAGTTATCAAGAAGCTATTTTTCTGTACGTTTTTGTTAAGGATATGGTGCAACCAGATTTTTATTAAACACAATAGCGGCGGAATTAGGGTTTAAAGCCATTTGGAAACCCTCGCATGACATCTTGCCTGCGGAAAAAGACACCTTTCTAAATACGCGGATAGTATAAAGGTCGCAAAAAGCCTACTTTTAACCTCGAAACCCCATTTCACGTGAAGCAAGATAGCAGGACAAGGAGATTGGAAAGGAAGATATCAGAGTAAGAAGCGAAGCTCCCGTGGAAGAATGAAGTCAATTCCGAGCTTTGGGGCTAATTATAAGCTTAATTTGTTTTGACTTTTGTGCGGTTTTTTAAATTCAAATACAATTCTTCAAGTTTTTTAGCCATATCTTCTATGGAAAATTTCTCTTCCGCCACATTTCTTGCATTGCTTCCAATCCATTCCCTTAAAGTATCTTCCTTTAGGGCAAATTCTAAAGTATATGCAAGTGCCAAAGGATTATTTACCTCAAACAGCAACCCACTATACCCGTTTTTTATGATCTCAGGGTAAGGTCCAGTATTAGAAGCCACAACACACTTTGAACACGCCATTGCTTCCAACAGGACCAAAGGACAGGCCTCCTGATGCGGCTCTGACGGCATTACACATAAGTCTGCGGCGGAAAATAGAAAAGCAATTTCTTTTCTATCCACATGCCCCAAGAAACGAATAAGGCCTTTCAATTCTTTAGCCTTTTCATATATTCCCCTTTCATAAGGAGTAAGTGGAACAGAAGCTTTAAAGTTTGAAGCACCTGCTATGGCAACTTGAAAATTACTCTGCTTCATGATTTTCAATGCATCTATAAGGGTATGAACACCTTTCTCTTTTACAATACGACCAACAAACAATATCAGCTTTTTATGGGGATCAAGGCCATACTTTAGTAAGGTCTGTTTGTTCAATTCTTCAGACCTTAGATAGAACTCATGCAGATCAATCCCATTGTAAATGGTAATACATTTTCCGTCTGCATTTTCATATGCTGACCTTATATCATCCTCGATGTATTTAGATGCACATATTATTACATCCGATTTCTCTACTGATTTCTTGTATAATCTTCTGAGGTATTTCATATACTTAGCACTTGTAAAATGTGGATTATTCATGTGCAAAATTATTGCAGAACTTTTAGCTGCCCTTGATAGAATATTTACAAAAAGTGGATTATTATGGATATGTAGAATATCATAGGAATTTCTGATTTTCAAGCCGCATCTATATATGTATGAGTACACAACCCCATACTTAAATGCAGCCTTCATTAAAATGACTTTACTGAGTGTAGCATTTCTATAGATGGATGTAAAAAACCTTTCCAAAGCTGACATCGGGATCGGCTCATAACTCAATGGATCTTCTTTCTGCTCATTACAGGGCCTTGAAAAAATGGTTATGTGAAATTTATCTTTTAGTAACAGACTATACTCATATACAATGCCCTGAATGGCACCTCCGTAAACAGGCGGGACCGGAAATTTCTCCGACACGATTTGGGCAATACGCATCAAACCTAACCCATAGGGACTTGATTCAGGATCTTCTAAAATCCTCGTAGATTATATAGGGCCATATGTAGTGAAAGTCAATCTGAAATTGGACCAATGAAAAATCTTGACACTTACCTTTACCCAAATATAATAACAAAAGCATTTTGAAGCCAAATCTGGCACAGATAGAGGACTCGACATGAATCTTAGAGCCAGCACAGGCCCAACAATAAAGGTAAGGTCCACATTTTTGCTCGCCTTGCCTCTACTGATATTGAGTATTTTGTTCCTTATGACGCCTTATCCCTATTTGTCCTTGTTAATCCCCATAGGAGTTGCATTACTAACTGGCGTCTCAGGTAGAATATCGCTCCTCTTTTATCTTGTTATAATAACGATTCCATTTTTCAAATTCAGAACCTTGTCACAGCAATACCAATTCTTAAAACTCGATTACATCATCACTGCAGTTCTCCTACTTATCATTATAGGAAAGATTATTTCCGAAAAAAAGTTACCCGAAGAGTTAAAGACAAGGTTGTGGATATTCTTGGGCCTCTTTTTGCTCGTGAATCTTATTTCTTCCTTACTGTCTCCCTATATGGCTTCGGCCTTTTCCGGCTTTAATACACTTATTATTGCATATACTTTTGTGGCTATATGTCTCATCTGCGTGGATAAAAAAGGTTTTGAAAGCATACTACCTTTGGTTATCTGTGCTTCTTCTGCACTTGCAGCTATAATAGGTGCCATGTCATACATATTGAAGATTGAACCCCTCCTTTCACCTATTGAGGGTGGCTACAGGGCCGAGGGCGTTACTTCAGGCGCCAACAATATGGCTCTAATGTGCATCTTTTGCCTTCCAATTATCTCACATTTTTTACTATATTCACAAAGACTCATTATAAAGATAGTCTATGGATGCATTCTTGCATGTATTCTTTCAGGCCTTATTACCTCATTCTCCAGAGGTGGTTTCATTATTGGTTCTATTATTATCTTGCTAATATTTATTCAAAATCGCAAGGTAATAACCATAAGAAACTTTGGTTTATTTATAGCATTTACAGGTTTATTCGTCTTTTTTGTTACAGTATCATTACCCGAGGAGTACCTATTACGGCAAAAGAGCTTAACAAAAGGGACTCAGGCTGATACATCAACGCAAAGAAGAGCCCTTTATCTTAAGGTTGGTATCAGGTCATTCAAATCACACCCATTACTCGGTACAGGGACCTATACATTCCCAAATATCTGGGCATCATCCATTGAGGCCAAGTGGTTTAGGGTTGAACCCAGGCCTGCTCATAATACATATATGGACGTGTTGGTTGGTACGGGGCTTGTAGGGCTTAGCGCATTCGTATTAATACTCTACTATTCTTATAGGAGCTTTTCTCTTGCTCAGAATTTGGCAATCGAGAAAGGGAACAATCTACTCGCTTCTCTCATAGGCTCTTACAAACTATCCTTTCTTTCAATCGTTATCTATTTCTTCTTCAAAAGTGCTGTAGAGCATAAGCTTTTTTTGATTAGCTTAGCTCTCTCAGCGTTGTCCTTACGATTTGCAAAATCCGAGGACATGGGAAATGCTCTCCAATTTAGAGATAGTTAGTTTAGTTCTAATACTTTTTTCGGCATTGGGGATATCGTCCGTTTTCTTTTTTTACCCATGTTTAGTCTGGATTTTATCCCTTTTAGTTGGTAAACCCCCGCTATATGAAAAACAAATTTCTCCCAGGCCTGTTAGTATTATCATAGCAATTAGGGGAGATTTATCATTATTGCCAGAGAAACTGAAAAGTCTCAGATCGTTAACATACCCCAATGAACTGTTGGAGGTAATTGTATGTTTTGATGACGAAATAAAAAAGGTCCCAGAAAATATAATAAATGCCTTCCCCACAGCTAAGTTCATTTCATTGGGGAAAAAAATGGGCAAGGCATTTGCTCTGAACAAGGCTGTTGAGGTTTCAACCGGAGAGCTATTACTATTTACAGACGCAGATGCTATTTTGGCCCCAGATACGATTCAAAATCTTATAATCCATTTCCATGACCCACATATTGGTGGAATTTCTGGCAGAAGAGTCATTGGAGAAGTAGTTGACCATATAGCAGGTCCCCAGAGATTATATATTGACCTCGATAGCTTCATCAAAGAAAAAGAATCCATTATTGGAAGCACTACAGGTAATGATGGTAAGCTATATATAATTAGAAGGGATCATTTTGAGCCTATTGATCCCAAGAGTACAGATGACTTATTTTGCATGTTGACCATAGTAAGGAAAGGGAGCAGATTTGTCTATGAAAAAAATGCACTGGCATTTATAAAGAAGCCATCCAGAACCTTTTTGCATGAGGTTGTTCGAAGAAGAAGGATTGTATCCGGAAGCTTTAAGGCAATGTGGTTAAACAGATCTATTTTTAATCCTTTTAGGTACAAATTTTATTCCTTTTCACTCTTTGTTAACAAGGTTTTAAGAAGGCTATTGGGGCTATTTTTTGCTATAATTTTTATCAGTTCTTATTTTCTTAGTCCAAAATTCTTGACTTTTAAGATGGTGTTTTTGCTACAAGTGGCATTTTGCCTGTTTTCTATATCAGATCCCATCATCTCCTATTCGGCCAGGAAAGTGAAACAGTTAGGGATTTTTTCAAGGATTTCAGCCGTTGGCTTGTACTTTATAGCAGGCTGTATAGGCTCAACATTGGGAATAGTAGACTTCCTATTTCGTGACTCACCTCGCTCATGGGAGCCTAAGAAAAGTTGAACACAAACGTTGCTATAGTCATAAATTGTTTAGAAAAAGGTGGAGCACAAAAGATAGCAAGTATTCTATTTGAGCATTTGAATAATTTATCTGACAATACTAGACTAATTGTAATTGACAAGGACATCTCTGGTTTCTATCTCCCAAGAGATCATTGGAATGGTAAAGTTGTAATACTGGGCAAAACCAGATCTGATAGTCTAACTTTATTCAAGATTTTAAGTTTCCCTGTTTCTGCAATAACTTTTTTTAGAATACTGAAGAAACTTAAGATCAAAGTTATCCTAAGTTTTATGGAAAGAGCAAATATTCTAACACTTTTAGCTTCCTCAAAGTATAAACGTATTATAAGTATAAGAAACTACGCACCATTTTTCTTTGAAAAGAAGTCTATTTTAAAGCGTATCTTTATTAAGATATCTTATAAAACTTTATTGAAGCGAGCTGACATTATTAATTTTAACTCCATCGAGTCAGCGCTTGCTTTTCAAAAGCTCTTTAATATAAAAAACGATAAAGTATCTATTATTTTTAACCTATGTGATGTGGAGGCTATAAGAAAAGCTTCGGCAATATCAGTTTTTGATAACGTTAGTTCGGCACCAGAAGATTATCTCGTTACAGTCGGCCGCTTGGTATTGAATAAATGCCATTCTCGCCTTATTAGGGCCTTTAGCGTTCTGGCCGGAAGGTATCCACACATGAACCTGGTCATTGTTGGTGGTGGCCCCCTTTACAATAAGTTGGTGCAACTAACATCAGATCTTGGTCTAAAAGGTCGGGTGTTCTTTGTCGGCCCCAAAGATAACCCATTTCCTTATGTGAAGCGCTCTAAATTTTTTATTTTGTCATCCAGGAACGAGGGCTTTCCAAATGTATTGTTAGAAGCTATGGCATTAGGTCTACCTGTAATTTCAACGGACTGCAGTTCAGGCCCAAGGGAACTACTCTACCCTGAATCAGATCCTTTAGTTAAGACAAGCACTCTACAATTGGCCCCATATGGTATACTCGTTCCAAGTTTTATCCGAGGCTTCTTGAGTTCAAATATACCAATAACACAAAAAGAACTTGTCCTCGCACAGGCGATGGAGCTTTTGTTAGATGATGAAAGCTTATACCACAAATATGCTTCTGCATCAAAAGCAAGAATTCTTGACTTTTTGCCTGAAAAGATTTTACCACAATGGTTGGAGCTTCTTGGATTTAAGAATAAAAGAGCTTATGGAAAGGGGCTATGATAATTTGAAATGCTCTCAATAAGCTATAAAAATCTATTTTTTAAAAAAATGGTAGTATGGTTTGCAGACAGACCGTACGAAGTGGAAAAGGTTCACGTTTTGCAATTTCTTGCTACAAAACAAAAGTACCCCATCAAAAGTTTCCAAATGAAGGAGGCACCCACACTTGTGATAGATCTTAGCAATGACTTGGATGCAATTTGGTCTAAAATGGGAAATAGATCTTGTAGATACCTAATCAGAAGAGGAGAAAAAGCTGGTATAAAGATCCAAAGAGATTTTGACTTGAATTACTTTTTAGAGTCATATAAATCATTTACAAAAGAAAAAGGCTTCGCACCATCGTTTAAAAACCCAAAAGAAATACCAAAGGCCAATGTTATACTCTCAGCATATTTGGGTGAAAAAATTTTATCAAGTTCTTTGTTTATTTATGATGATCAGATCTTTAGATGGCTAATAACGTGGTCGGTTAGAATGAAAGCAGAGAAAGACTTGGAATTTTTTATTGGCTGCGCCAATAGGATGCTCATATGGGAAAGTATAAAGTATGCCAAGGAAAAAGGCCTGAGAATCTTTGACCTGGGCGGTATTTCAAATATAAATACACCCACTAGCCCACTATATGGTATAGATAGTTTTAAGCGTATCTTTGGTGGCAAAGAAACAGTATATTGGAATTATATAAAATATTATTCCAAAAGTTATAAAGTTTTGAAACAGGTTCACAACATCTTGAAAGAAAAGTTTAAAAGCTTGAGCTTTTTTACAAATACCGTTTAGTGCCCCAAATATGAAAACTGAAAATCATCGTTTTGATAGAAGCCATCTGGCAAAGAACCTTGGATTTCATATCAAGGTTAGCACATTGTATTCCCTGTCTTCACGGATAATAAACATAGCAATACAATTCGGGGCTACAGCAGTACTTGCAAGAATTCTATCACCAACCGAATTTGGCTTGGTGGCAATGGTTGGTGTGGCTTTGGATCTTCTTATAAATTTTAGGGACATGGGCCTATCAACTGTAACCGTTCAAAGAGGTTCAATCAGTCATGCCGAATTAAACTTTCTATTTTGGATTAATGCACTGGTGGGTGCTGTCTTAAGTTTTTTTTTAATTACATTAAGTCCGGTTATTTCCGCCGTATATAACGAAAAAAGGCTTACTGCGATTTGTATCGCCCTCTCCTCAATGTTTGTTTTTGAAGGTTTATCCGCGCAACACCGTGCGCTCCTTGAAAGGGAGATGAGATTTGGTGCAATTTCAATAGCCCAAGTTGTGAGCCAACTCCTTAGCAAGGCTTTGGCAATCATCGCTGCACTTTATGGAGCGGG
>Ga0068707_1003884_pt1 | contig 10392 bp, 12 predicted proteins | sample YNPNPMetaG_FD_66600 | JGI IMG/M metagenome (GOLD analysis project Ga0068707, IMG submission 66600) | Anoxygenic and chlorotrophic microbial mat microbial communities from Yellowstone National Park, USA - YNP NP MetaG | ecosystem: Environmental > Aquatic > Thermal springs > Hot (42-90C) >... | reverse complement strand
GTCTTGTTGACCGGTAGGTTCTTCGGGGCCACCAAGGGAAGAATCTACCTCGAGCAAACAACCGAGAGCGGGGCAGTTAGGAGAACCCCCTGTCCTGTCAGGTATTGGGCCATGGACCCGCTGACCTCCCAGGGTCGGGTGGCGGTCACCGTGCCTTCGAGGGTCGCTCCGGGGTCATACACACTGAGGTTGATCAACATGCTGGGGTCTGCCACCCAGCCCTTGACGGTCGAATGAGCCTGACGGTGTGGCGGCGTGTGCCGCCACACCGTCAACCCCCTGGGGCCACGCAACCGAGTCTTTTCCTTTGAGCCCCCCTTTCCAGAGCTATTTGCGCTGTCGACGGATCGAGGTGTGGTGTCCTTGGGATCAAGGAGGCACAGTTGTCGCGTTCCTCTCTGACGCCCCTCAACGGCGATGCTGTAAAGACCCAATGGTGGCAGCAAATAGGTCGGCCTCGGTCTACAGGAATCCGCCTTGGCCCAGGATCCCGAATGTCCCAGGAATGGCCGTTCCGGAGTCGCCTGCGAAACGGCCGCCGGAATTCCGTTGGAAGCGGGACGCTCGCGCACCCGCCGGCTCGCCGGAGCCACCCAACGATGGAAAACTCTGTCGCCCGTCGTATGAGGGAAGGCGCGTCCCGCCTGTGCGGTGCACGCAGACACGAAAATGGAGCCGTTAATGATATCAAACAGTTGCCGACTCAGCTGTCAGAGTCAAGCGGCATGCGACGGATTCGCTACGCTCCCCGCTGATGCCGGAGGTCGGCGGCCTTCTCCACTTGACGATTCGGCCATGTCACGCCACAATGGTTCCATAACGAAACCGTTATGGAGTAAAACGATGCCCACGATCACGGTCAAGAATATCCCGGACGATCTGTACGCCCGCCTGAAACGATCCGCACAGGCGAATCGGCGAAGCCTCAACAGCGAGATCATCGTTTGTATCGAACGCGCCCTCAGCGTTCGCACGGTGGAACCCGATGAAGTCTTGGGGAGGGCACGCCGTCTGCGCGAGAAGACGGCCGGGCACGTGATCGGCGACGAGGAGTTCACGGCTGCGAAGATGGCAGGCCGTCCATGATAGTCGTGGACACGAACATCATCGGCTGCTTGTACCTGAGCAGCCAGCGGACAGAGCAGGCCGAGCGGGCCTTCCTGAAGGATTCGGAATGGGTGGCACCGCTGCTGTGGCGGAGCGAGTTTCGAAGTGTACTGGCCCAATATATCCGCCGCGGGATCCTGAGGGTGGAAGAGGCGGAACAGGTGATGAATGAAGCACAGGCACTGATGATGGGGCGGGAATACGATGTGGTGTCATCGGAGGTATTGAGGCTGGCAGCGAGGGGCGGATGCACGGCTTATGACTGTGAGTTTGTGGCGCTGGCACAGGAACTGGGGGTGGTGTTGGTGACCGTGGATCGAGAGGTCTTGAGGGAGTTTCCCGGGGTTGCGGTGGGGCTGGAGGAGTACGTCGGATCGTAGGAGGTGGCATGGCGGCCAACCCCCCGGCTGCACCTGCCGCTGCTGTCTTGGGCGGCCGCGCCCCGATCCCGCCCAAGGCGGCTGAGCGCCACTCCTGCGGATTGCTCTCCGGCCTTTGCGGGTCTCGAGGCTGCAGTGCGGAGTTCGCTAAGGGCCCCTTTTGGGCCTTTACGGAAACGGATATGGCCTTTCTCGCAGATTTCAGACAGCGTGCGCGTCATACCAAGGCAGAGGCCTTTGCTCTTTACCTTGCGGCACGTGACGCCAGAACACCGTGGTATGCGAAGCTCCTCTTGGCTGGCATCGTCGCGTATGCCTTCAGCCCCATTGATTTGATCCCGGACGTTGTACCGGTTCTTGGCCACCTGGATGATCTGATACTGATACCCCTGGGTATTGCCTTGGCTATCAAGTTGGTTCCCCCTTCGGTCTTGGCCGAGTGCCGAGAACGGGCGCAGCGAACCATACAGAACGGAAAACCCGTAAGCCGGATTGCAGGCGCGGTAATCATTTCAATCTGGTTGTTCTTGGCGGCGCTTTGCATTCTGTGGGTCCACAGGGCATTCATGGTGCAATCGTGAGCAGGCCCAACAATCCGCTCGACCCGGGCGTGCAAAAGCAGAGCGGAGCGCCGCCTCAGGCTGGAAACATGAGAGCTTCATCATGACGGCTACGATCTCGGAGTCGGCCTCGCATCTCTTCAGAACGGAATTCCCCCAGCTTTCTGCCCTCGTCCAGAAACGTCTAGAAGTGGAGTGGCGTTACCACCGGCGCTCAGATGCGGCAGGGACAGTGCCCCAGGATCTGCTTGAGTACGCCGACGACTTCGGGCGAATGCTGAAGGTGGCGTACCGACATTCGCTTCTCGACGCCCTCCGGGAGGAGGCCAATTGGTATGCAACGGTCTTCGAAGCGCGCGGCTCAGGACATCCTGTCTTTGCGGCGTTGTTGGAAAGCTGGATCGTCGTCATCCAGGGCGTCATCAAGCCGCCCGAATGCAACGAGCTGTCAGCACCGCTCCAGATACTGCACCAGGAACTGCCGAGAATGCGCGAGCAGTCGCGGGATTACTTGCGATCTCGGAGGGCCGGGCCGGGCTCCCCGCTGATCACATGTCTGCTCCGCGGTGATGTTCAGGGCGCCCGAGATATCGTTTTTCGTCTCCTGAGCGAAGGTCGATCACTGGAGCGATTGATCGTCGATTCGATCCTTCCGGCCATGGCTGAAGTCGGATTGCGCTGGGAACTCCATGAGGTAGAGATCTACCAGGAACACCTGGCAACCGAGGCGGTGCGGACTCTCCTGGCCGGTATCGTGCCGATGAAGCAACCCACCAATCTGCAGCCGTCGCACACGGCATTGGTTTCGTGTGTGCCCGGTGACAAACACGATCTCGTGCCCCTCGCCCTGTGGGCCTACCTCGAGGTCCGGGGTTGGGCTGCCAAGAACTTGGGAACGAGTTTGCCCGCGCATCAGATCGCCCGCGCCGTGGCAACCTTCGCACCCGACGCGGTTTTTCTTGTGCTCACCCTGCTCCCGCAACTGGATGATGCACTGGAAGCGATCGCCATGGTTCGTGAGCGATCAGCAGACTGCCGGATCTTGATCGGAGGCCGAGGCGCGGAAGCTGGCAGGGCGATCCTCGAGCGCGCGGGCGCCGTTGTGGCCCGCGATTTCGACGAGGCCTTCCGGATTTCAGAAGGCGGGGTCTGATATGCGCAGCCTCACCGCCTTGCGCATGGTGGTGCACGACCGGTCCTCCACCGCAGGCGCTCTGCTCGGGGTGGTGGCAATTGTCTTTCTTGTAGGCCAGCAGCTCTCCGTGTTCTTCGGCCTGCTCAATTACATGTCGGTCCTTGTGGACCATAGCGGTGCGGATGCGTGGGTCATGAGCGCCAACCTTCGAAACGCCGACGCCGGCAATCTGATTTCGGGGAAATACATGGATCGCATAATTGGGCTCCCTAAGGTGGAATGGGCTGAGCCTGTGCTGATCGGTAACGGGCTGTTCCGAACGTCCGAGGGCTCGTTCGAGACCGTACGCGTCATCGGAACGCGGCGTCCCAGACTTGCCGTCGGACCCTGGCGGTTTGCACAGGCAGACGAGCGTTCCCTTCTCGACGCGGAATCCGTGACCGTGGACAGGCTCGACCTGGCCAAACTCGGAAATCCTGTTCTGGACCAAGTGACGGAGATCGGCGACCGTCGCGTCCGAGTTCGTGCCGTCACCGAAGGAGCGCGAGGATTTCAGGGAACCCTTGTTTTCGCCTCGCTGGACAAGGTCAAGGAAATCGCCCGTACCCCACCGGGACGCTACTCGGCCATCTTGGTTCGCTTCAGGGAAGGGGCCGACTCACAGGCCATGGCCTCCCTCCGCGCCTTACTGCCTGGGTGTTCTGTGTACACCACGGAGGAACTCTCACGCCTGACGCGGACCTACTACATCCAGAATACCGGCATCGGTGGTAGCTTCGGCTTTTCCACGGTCATTGCCGTCCTCATCGGTGTGGTGATCATATCCCTGACCATGTACACCAGTGTTCTCGGCCGCGCGAAGGACTTTGCTGTGATGCGGGCCATCGGAGGGCGACGGCGGGACATCGCGGTCGTCGTTGTAAGTGAGGCGCTGATCATCGCCGGCGTCGGGGTTTTCCTGGGCTTCGTGATGTTGGCGACATTGCTCAATGCCACTCGAGGTTCGGCCATTCCGAGCTTTTTCCCGCTCTTTGTCACGCCGGCTCTGGCCATCGGCGCGGTCCTCGTCAGCTTCCTCGGTTCTCTGATCGCGCTGCGGGTTGCGCTCAAGGCCGACCCGGCCTCGGTATTTCACTGATGGACGAGGCCTTCCCATGGTGACATTGAGGCTGGAGGGAATAGCGAAGGACTTCTCGGACGGCCGCCAGATGAGGCGGGTGCTCTTTCCTGTATGCGCGCAGTTCGGTCCGGGGGAGCTGACCGTACTTTCGGGCCCGTCCGGCAGCGGCAAGACCACCTTGCTCTCCATCATGGGTCTGGTCTTGCGCCCTTCAGAAGGCCGCATGTTCCTCGACGAAAAAGAGGTCACCACATTGACGGAAAACCAGGCCGCTGACATCCGCCTGCGACGCTACGGCTTTGTCTTTCAACAACCGATGCTCATCGAGGGACTGAGCGTGCTCGAGAACATCCTTCTGGCGTTCGCCGTTCAGGGGGGTCGCCCGCCGGCCGGCGTCCGCCAGAAAGCTGAGGCGCTCCTGAAGACATTGGGGCTGGGAGAGAGCGCCAACATGCAGCCACGCCTCCTCTCCGGAGGAATGAAACAACGCGCTTCCATCGCCCGCGCACTGATCAAGGATCCGGCTATACTGCTTTGCGACGAGCCCACTTCAGCCCTTGATGCGGAAAGCGGCCAGGCGGTCATGGCTATTCTGAAGCGTATCGCCATCGACGAGGGCCGGGTAGTGGTTGTCGTATCGCATGACGCCCGCGTGTTCCCCTACGCCGATCGCATGCTGAAGATAGAGAATGGAACGATCGTATCCGACACGCGTGAGCAAATCGGAGTGGAGAAGGGACTGAAGTGATGAAACCGCGCACCATTGTCATCGTGTCGCTGATCCTTCTGGTGGCCTTGGTCGGGCTGAACTACGTGCGCGTGTCCATGCTGAAGAGCGCAGCGCCGCCCGAACCCGCGCGAACACCGTCCCTTCCAGATTCACCGGTGCGGCTCTATGGGCGCATCGAGCCGCTGGGACGGGAGGTGTTCGTCGGGCCTGTTCAACCGGGGCGGGTGGTGAGGACGATGGTGGAAGAGGGCCAGGACGTATCGGCCGGTCAGCCGCTTTGCGAAATCGAGAGCGATGTGCAGCGCCAGGCGCTTCAGGTGGCCATAGCCCGCGTGGACGAATTCAAGGCCAAGCTGGACATAATCCTGGACGAACTCCAACGATTGCAGAATCTGTCGCGCAAGGGTGCGGTTCCCGAGTTTGACGCGAGCCGCAAGCTGCTGGAGGCAGAGCTACTTCGAAAGCAGATCGCCACAGCCGAAGCAGAGGTGGAGTTGAAGCGTCGCGAATTGAAACTTCTGACGCTGCGTTCGCCCGTTGAAGGGCGTCTCTACAAGTTCGACATCCGTCTTGGCGAGTACCTCACGCCGCAGGATGTCCAGCGAATCGTCCTCGGGAAGCGCCAGAAGCAGGTCCGGCTATTTGTCGAGAGCTTCTGGATCGGCAAGGTGGCTGTCGGCGACTCGTTTGTCGTGCACGATGCGGAGACTTCTCGCTTCCTCGGAAAAGGAATGGTCTTCTATGTGTCCGCATATACCGGAACCAGGGATTTCCGCACAGAAGACGCCCTTGAACGATTGGACACCAAGTATGCTCAGGCCATCCTGGAATTCCAGGACGCCGTGGAAGCCCCGTTGGGGAGCCTGGTCGTATGCGAGCGGCTTGACGAGCAAAGAGGACGATGAGACGCCACCTGGTGCAAATCGTCTCTGCGGGAGCCGGCCACAGAGGCCTGGCAGGCGGCAGGTGCCTGGGAGGATTTCTCACCTCGAGACCCTTACCACCTGACACGAAGGCCACCCGCTGGTCGAGGACCCCTGAAGACGACCTCCTGAAATACCGTCACTTGTGGCTTGGTCTGTGGCCGGTGCATATGACGCATCCAGGTGTCATGCCACTCACTTCACCTTGGCCGAGAACCATTCCAGCGCCCCGGGAGTAGCCTCCCAGGCGGCCTTGTTCCCGTGAACATACAGAACTGCCTCGTTCTCGTCACCGAACCCGTAATGATCAGGAAGGTGGCGTGGCATCTTTTTGCGGCCTAGGAGATAGGAGGGTACGTGCTTGTTCTCGTCGAGTGCCGCTTGGAGCGACCTGACAGAGGCCGGGCAGTCGCCGTGTTTCCTGAAATCCAGCAATGCCCGGGAGTACATCCAGACGGCCATGCCGTCTTCCTTGTATCGTTTGAACAGTTTCTCCGCCTCCTCGTAACGGCCAAGCTCGATCAGACACGGCATCAACAGATCCCGGATGCCCTGGTTGTCGTTGGGGTTGAGCCGCAGCATGTCCCAGTAATGCTCGACCGCCTCCTCGCGTCGCCCCACTCCCCACAAGCACTGGGCCAGCCCCGCACGGGCCCGCATGTAAGGCCGTGTCTCCAAGAGACCCCAGAAGTCTCCCACATCCTCTTTGAAGGCCCTTTTCCCGAGCGCGCGTTCGCCAGCCTCGACCCCTTTACGGTAGAGCTCCAATGCCTCTGCGAGAGATTCGGCCGTCTCCTCGGCCAAAAGAGTGTAGGCGTCGGCGCAGTCCGGGGATACCTCGAGGGCCTTCCTGGCCAAGGCGATGGCGCGCTGGCGGGTTGGGGCCTCCCAGGCGTCGTATATCATCTCCTGGGCCTTGTGCAAGGCGCTTCGCTTCTCCCCGCCCTTGCCGCCCAAGCCGGCCAGCACGCGTTCGAAGGACAACAAGGGGGGCAAGGACTCAACCAGCACTGAGCTGGATCGCCCTTGCTTGGTTTTCCTCTTGGCCGCTTTTCCCTTCTTGGTGGACTTTTTCTTGCTCATTGGATTTCCTCCAGGTGACCGGTGGAAGCCTCGTCAAGAGGGTTCGGCGCACATGCATCCCCCGCGCACTCATCGTCCCCCTCCCGCCTGCCCAGTCCGTTTTCCAGCGAGAGGATGAGGACCCGCATGCCCGGAAGGGAAAGACCATGCTCCTCTCCCACCATTCACCCACCCCCGAGGACCCGCCCGGATCCTCTGCCGCGTCATACGAGGCTGGCGGCGTTTCCCTTCTGAACTCGGCCATCACGGGATATCCAGCGCAAAGCCAGGTTGTGTGCAAATCAAAACTCTGACTTGTCCTTTGCACAGACCCCTTGCAGTATCATATCATGATCACTCGAGACATAACAGAAAAACTGGTTCGATCCGCCGCGGAGTATCCCGTGGTCACCATCCTCGGACCGCGTCAGTCGGGGAAGACCACTTTGACCCAGACGACGTTCCCGGATATGCCTTGTCTTTCCCTGGAAGACCCGGATGTCCGCATGGCAGCCGAGGCCGATCCACGGGGCTTCCTCGCTCAGATGGAAGGCGGCGGCATCCTGGAGGAGGTACAGCGGCTTCCCGCGCTGCTCTCCTACATTCAGGGCCTGGTCGACAAGAGCAGAAAGCGCGGGCGCTTCATCCTGACCGGGAGCCACCAACCGCGGCTCCACGAGGCCATCAGCCAGTCTTTGGCCGGACGGACGGCCATGCTGACCCTCTGGCCCTTTTCCCTTCGTGAAATCCGCGGTTACGGGTCGGTCCGTGACCCCTTCGACTTGATCTGTCAAGGGTTTTTCCCAAGAGTACACGAGGAGGGGTTGGAGCCACGCAGGTTCTTCAATGGCTACCTCCAGACGTACGTGGAGCGGGATGTCCGCGCCTTGATCCAGTTGCGCGATCTGTCGCTTTTCCAAAAATTCCTCGTCTTGCTGGCCGGGAGGGTGGGACAGATCGTCAACCTGGCTTCGCTGGGAAGTGACGTGGGCGCTTCCAGCACTACGATCAGAAACTGGCTGTCCGTTCCGAAGGCATCCTATGTCCTGTTTGAACTGCCTTCGTTTTTCGAGAACGTTCGAAAGCGGCTGATCAAGTCGCCCAAGATATACTTCACCGACCTGGGGCTTGGGGCCTTTCTACTCGGCATCCACCCGGCGGAGCAGGCCTCCCGGGATCCCCTGAGGGGGAACCTATATGAGAACCTCGTGATCGCGGATATCGTCAAGGCCGCGCTCAACAGGGGGATCAGGCCTGAGATCTATTTCTTCCGGGACTCGCACGGCAACGAGGTGGACCTGCTCATCCGAGATAAGGGCGCGCTCACGCCGGTCGAGATCAAGTCCGCCGCGACCTTTTCCACGGGTTTCCTCAAACAGCTCGAATGGTTCCGGACGCTGAACCTCGGGCGCATCCTGCCCGGCGTGGTCCTTTACAACGGAGACCAGTCCTTCAACGTCCGAGGAGTGCGCGTTCTCAATCCCCTCCACGTGGAAGACATCTGGCAGACACTGACCGGTGTCGAGTGAGCGGCTTTTCGATCCGTCTTCGTCGGCCCCATGGTCCGGCGTTCGGCCGATAACCGCCTTTGAGCTGGCGAATGGATCCTCAGCTCCCCCTTTCGAACCCCCTTCATAACCGTTCTCGTTCTCCGGCTGTTGACCAAGAATGTTCTGATTCAATGAGCCATCAAAGAGCAAGTGGGCCAGGGCAGGCCGGAAATCCTGGCAATCCCATCATTCTACCCACGTTGCCAAAGGGGGGGGCGCAAGTCGGGTCGTGAGTTTGTCGCAAATCAATCATCCGCCCCCCGGTGGGCAGTGGCATCTTCGTCAACCCAGTCCTCTTCTGTGTAAGACATGCCTTTTCGACCTGGAACCTTACGTGCGGGCCCGGGCCGGTAAAAGGCGCAGCTTTTCGGGCCGTAACAGAAGATTTCGAACCGATACTGTTTCTTGGACGGATTCCACTGGTCGATGATCATCTCAACCGGCATCCGGCAGCCCCAGATACAGGTTGTGCATTGGGCGTCGTAGGTCCGGGCGTCCAGACGGCGGTGGCCCCGGCGGCGGTAGGTCTCAAGATCAGGCGGCACGCCGAGGAAAGGCGGACCGGCAGGGGTTTCACCCTCGGCATCCTTGACGATCTTGAGCCCGCTCGTCTTGTAGAATGCCGCGGTCTCCTTGCGCGGGTCTTCGACCGGCAGGGAGCAGCCGCTCAGTTCCATGCCTACCTGAAACCGGTGCTTCTCGTGCGCGGCTTCGCCGACCGCAATCAGGAATTCGCCCACCTCCCCGCCGCAGGTCCCGTGGATACGAAGCACGTACCCCAAGTAGCTGTGGGACCGCTCATCGAAGGACCGCGTGAGCCGGATGCGGGGCTGGACAGCCACGACACGACCTGACCAACGTACCTTGTCCAGTGCTCCTCGTGAGTCAGCCATCAGTCATCTCCTGCCTCAAGATATTGCACAAGACCCGCTGTACGCTCTCGATGTGCGGATCGTGCCTGCGGTTATCCGGTCTGGAAGCGTGAAGAGTGGTTTGCAAACTATCCTGCTCAAGACCCTCTGCCTGCTCTTGACTCAGCCTTTGGCATCCAGTCCAACCGAACGCGACCTGTCAGCCCTAGATCTTCGATTATCTGTTTGAGATCGGTTTCGAAGCTCTGCGCGAGCTGTCCGTCGATGGTCACAGGAAACTTGATCCCGGTCTTTATCACTTTTCACGCACATGACCCAGGGGTTTTTCACGGATATTGACCACCCGTGGGGATGCCCGAGTTGGGATTTTACACGGCCGCTACCCTGTCCGCAACCTCGGGTCTCTTGAGAAGGCAATCACCTCCTTGCCCCCAACCGTGCATTCCCGAATGCGGTCGCTTCGCTCCAGGTACCGTGTCCCCCTTGAAGGTGTTGACGCTTTCGTGATAGGAAAATCCCCTCTGACCAACGGGAGGAGGGGTCATGGATGAGAGGTTAGCTGTAGAGGTGATGGGGGTAGCTGGGTCGGGAGCGCTGCGTAGCCAAGCGGAGGACCCAGCTGGGGTGCGTCGTGGTCGACCTGGGCGAAGAAGCGTTGGTGAGCGGACGGGGGCCGTGGTCGAGCTTCTATCGGGCAAGGCCACAGTGGGCCAAGTGGCCTTCCATTTCGGGGTGCACCCCAAGACGGTGGAGAAGTGCCGTGTAAGTTATCACAGGGTGGCGGTATTCTCTCCGCTTCAAGTCTTCGGCGCTTGATTTTCCAAAGGATTCGCCCTCCGGGGGATGCTTGCCCCCTCCCTCGGTCGGCCTCAGCTTCGCTTCGGCCGAGAGGGCTTCCCCCAGGTCCAAATCCTGGAAGATCGAAGCGCCTCCGCCAAGCCGCTCCGAGAAAC
>Ga0068707_1003883_pt1 | contig 10393 bp, 9 predicted proteins | sample YNPNPMetaG_FD_66600 | JGI IMG/M metagenome (GOLD analysis project Ga0068707, IMG submission 66600) | Anoxygenic and chlorotrophic microbial mat microbial communities from Yellowstone National Park, USA - YNP NP MetaG | ecosystem: Environmental > Aquatic > Thermal springs > Hot (42-90C) >... | reverse complement strand
CCTTCTCTACCTTAGCATACTCACCCTCTGCTCTGGACACAACGCCCAAACGGAGAAATCAGGGGCCGACACACGCGCCGCAGATTGAACTACCCTGGGCAGCGATGGCACTTTGGCGTACAATCGCCCGTGCTGGAATGCGCCCTGCATAGGTCGGGCGCAACGTGGTCATCTTGCCGAGGATCATGACACCCGAACTGCCTTTCGCCCTCAGCCTGGGCGCCATCACCTTCCTGCTCACTGCGATCTGGGGCGGCCCGTTCGTCGAGATTCTGCGCCGCCTGCGGCTGGGCAAGCAAATTCGTGAGACCGGTCCACAGACCCACCTGGCCAAGATGGGCACGCCCACTATGGGAGGCGTGCTGATTCTGGTACCGGTGGTGCTGATCGCGCTGGGGCTGAACCTGGCCCGTCTGGTGCAGGAGACAGTGACCGGTTCGAGCATCCTGCTGCCGCTCTTTGTGTTGCTGGGCTTTGGCGTGCTGGGCGCAATCGACGATCTGGAAGGAGTCCGCGGCGCGCGCGAACGCGGTGAAGGGATGCGCGCCCGCACCAAACTGGCTTTTCAGTTGTTGCTGGCGGTCATCGCGGCGGCGGTGATGGCCTTCGCGGGCGGCGGCTTTCAGAATGCGAACGGTGTGTTCATCCCGCTCTACCCCACCTTCGTCGAAATTCCGCCGCTGCTGTGGATTGCCATAGCCGTGTTCATCATCGTGGGCACGAGCAACGCGGTCAACTTTGTGGATGGATTGGATGGGTTGGCCGGCCTGATCACTGCCAGTGCGTTCGCTGCCTATGGGGCCATCGCACACCTGCAAGGCCAGGCGTTTCTGGTACAGTTTTCGTTCATCATCGTGGGGGCGTGTTTCGGCTTTCTGTGGTACAACGCGCACCCGGCCCAAATGTTCATGGGCGATGTCGGCTCGCTGGCCCTGGGCGCAGCGCTGGGCACTGTCGCGTTGATGACCGGTCAATGGTTGCTGTTGCCGATCATCGCCATCATCCCTGTCGCGACTATGCTCAGCGTCATCTTGCAGGTGGCCTACTTCCGCCTGACGGGTGGACAGCGTCTATTCCGCATGACCCCTTTGCACCATCACTTTGAACTGAGCGGGTGGAGCGAGACCCAGGTGGTGCAGCGCTTCTGGCTGATGGGCATCCTCGCGGCCATGCTCGGCGTGGCGCTGGCCCTGTTGCGCTGACCTTTGTCTGCCGCTGAGGTTTGCGCGCAACGCCCTGCGTCGGGGAACTTTCGCCCTTCCTGCAGCGTATGATCAGGTAGAACCGGGTACTGCATCGGAAGTGGCAGTATACTAGAGGCTGTTATGAACTTTTGCCCGGTGGTTTCCCCTCACCCACGCGACTGCGTCGCAGGGCGAGGGTGTGGTCCCGCACGGTAGGGGCGGTTTCGAAACTCGCCCCTACAAACGTCGACCTTCGGCCAGGACGCTCCTACGAGCAACATCCCTTCGCCCGCAGCGTGGGGGTTGAGGGAGAAAAAGTGCATAACACGCTCTAAGACCACGTCCGGCAGGCGGCTTTGTTCCTGTAGTCTGGGCAATGGTTGACCCCACAGGCCCTGTCGGCAAACAGCCACTTTGCGCCCGGAAGGAGATCCGTGTGGACGGCGCTTTGCTCGGCCAGGTGCTCAACGGCTACGTCATCGTGCGCCCGATCGGCACGGGCGGGATGGCGCGTGTCTACACCGCCTATGAGCTGGAGACACAGCAGCCGGTGGCGATCAAGATCATGCTGCCGGAGTTGAGCGCGGACGAGAGCTTTCGCACGCGCTTCTGGCGCGAAGCCGAGCTGATGATCACCCTGCGCCATCCGCATATTGTGCCCGTCTACACCTACGGGGAATGGCATAATTACCTGTATATCGTCATGCAGCTCATCAAAGGCCCGACGCTGGAGAATATCCTGCGCCATCACCGCTTCTCACCGCTCACCGCCTGGCAGATTGTGCGCCCGGTCGCCGATGCGCTGGGCTACGGCCACGATCATAATGTGCTGCATCGCGACCTGAAGACCGGCAACATCCTCATCGAGCGCGTCGGAGAGGGCAATCACGTCTATCTGACCGACTTCGGCCTGGGCAAACGCCCGCACCTCGACACGCGCCTGACGGCGGCGGGCATTTCTGTCGGCACGCCGGAATACATGGCTCCCGAAGTTGCGCTGGGCGAGCCAGCCGATCACCGCGCCGATCTGTATTCGTTCGGCGTCATTCTTTACGAATTGCTGCTCGGCATTTTGCCTTTTCAGGGAGCCAACGAGCAGATGACCGCCCTGGCGCACATTGACGAGCCGGTGCCACTTCCCCGCGCCTATCACCCCCACTTTCCGGAGCCATTGCAGGCTTTGTTGCTGCGCGCCCTGGCCAAAGAACCGGACGCGCGCTATCAGTCCGCCTGGGAGATGCAACGCGCGTACTATACCGCCGTGCAGGCGCTCGACCCCGACATCCGCCGGACGTGTTTTTGGGTGGTGTGAGCCGCGCTCAGCGTTTCTTCGGTGGGCGAGGGAAGAAAGCGCTGGTGCGTGCCATATACTCGGCGTACTTGGGCTTCTGGCGCATGGCCCGCTCCAGCATGGCTACCCCAGAGACAAAGACCAACAGGTAGCTCATCAGGGCCGGAGCAAAGATGGTCAGCGCGCCCCAACCAGTGCTCAGCGCGATCAGGTAATAGCCCCACCAGACGGCAGCATCGCCAAAATAGTTAGGATGGCGCGTCCAGGCCCACAACCCCCGGTCGAAGACTTTGCCCTGGTTGGCCGGGTCCTTCTTGAACTGTGCCAGTTGCCAGTCGCCCACCGCCTCGAAGAAGAAGCCCACGCCCCACAGCAGAGCGCCCAGACCGTCCAACACGGTGAAGTGATCCGGCTCCTCGAAGTATTGCGCTGCCAGCAGGGGCGCGGAGATGATCAGCATCAGCACGCCCTGCAGCAGAAATACCTGGAAGTAGCTGATCCACCAGTAGCGATGTGGGCCGAAGCGCTGCCGGAATTGCTGATAGCGGTAGTCTTCCCCTTTGCCACGATTGCGCCAGGCCAGATAGCCCGACAGGCGCAATCCCCACACCAGCGTCAACAGGGTGATCAGCACCTTGCGCCCGCCGAAACCGTCCTTAGTGAGCAGGTAGTAGGTCACGGCCAGCACGGCGAACCCCGCGCCCCAAAAGGGATCGACGATGCTGGCGTTCTTGGTGAACACGCTGGCGATCCAGAGGATGGTCATATATCCCCACACCACCAGTGCTCCGATGGCCCAGAGGGAGAAGAATGACATGGTTGCTCCTCCACACGAGACAATGAAACACACAGACAAGAAACCTGGCACGAGGGGAAGCGCTGCAGTGAGCCAGGCACAGAAACGCTACCTATGGCCCGGCTGTCTGCCAGGCACGCTGACGCCCATCGCGCCACCAAATGGCCACCTCCCCGCAGGTGACCGGCAAGAACCCCAACTGATCGGCCAGATGGCGCGCCGGGTTGGGCGTGCTCACTGCGAGCGTGACCGCCGCCAACCCTGCCGCCCGACAGATCGCCAGGCTGCGCCCCAGCAAGAGCCGTCCCAGGCCACGTCGTTGAAAATCGGGGTGAACGGCCAGGTCCATGATGTGTGCGCTGCCTTCGGCGGATGTTACCGCCACATAGCCCAGCACCTGATCGCGTCGATTCAGCGCCACCAGGCTGGCGTCGGCACGCCACTGCCGACCGCCCGAAGAATCACTGCGCGCGCGGCGCAGGCGATCCACCACCGCTTCGACGCTGGCCTCTGGCACCGCGACAGGTTCCACGCTCAGGCGGTGCGCAGCGAGGGCCACCGCGTCAATCTGAGGCCAGAGCGTCTCGTCCCAACGTTCCAGGCGATAGTCGGGAGGAATGGGCAGAATGGGCACAGGTACCCGCTCCAGACCGCGCACCATCCGGCAACGCTCGAAGAATGCCGCGCCATGGCGCGACCAGGCCGGGCGAATGCCAGGCGATTCGTCGCGCATACGCGCTTCGATCACCTGCAGGTCGCCCGTGCGCACCAATTCCGAGAAGACATAGTCCACCAGCGCTTCGCCCAGCGCTGCCGGGGCGATGGGCAGCATGTATTGCACGATGATCTGGGCATGTCGGCGTTCCTCTCCCTGCCAGCGCCAGGCGGCGAAGCCGCGCGGCTTTTCGGCGTCATCATACAGGCATACAGCCTGCAGACGCCCGCGCTCGAACGCCTGGCGCATCTGCGCCAGACTTTCTTCCGCGTCGCGGGCGTGCTCGGCGGCCCGGATGCGCAACAACATTTCAGCGTCGGGGCTGAGCCAGCCCAGGGGATGCAGACGTACCATCGTCCTGTCCTCTGCCGACGTCTTCGCATCCCTAGTATACGGCAAGTTGTTGTCGGGGCAGCATGAGCCAATAGTGGGATGGCAAAATCGGTCAGTTGCTGCTATGGGGCATCGGCTTCCAGGGTCTGCAACACGCCGAGCACACGCCGGAATGTGTCGAGTTGCTCCGGAGATAGCGAGTCTTTGATCAGGCGATCCAGGCGCTCGGCCACTGCTTCGACCTGGGGGCGGCAGGCACGTCCCTGCGCAGTGAGGAAGATGCGCACGCTGCGCCGGTCTGCGGCGTCTATTTCACGGCGCAACAAGCCTTTCTCTTCCATGCGGTCGAGCAGGGCGGTCATCGAGGACGGGTGACGGCAGACCAACGCTGCCAGGTGCGAGGCGCTCAGGCCGTCCTGTTCATAGAGGGCGCGCAGTACATACCACTCCAGGACAGTCAGACCGCTGGGCGTAATCAAGCGCTCGTACACCTCTTCCAGGTGACGGTACGCCTGCTCCAGGTTGGTTGCCAGGCAACCATCGAAGCGCAAGGGGAGAGAGTGTGTATCCATACATCGAATTGTACTGTGCCAAACACTTTAGCGCCAAAAGGTTTTTTTGAGAGGGCAAGGGACAATCTGTCAGACGCTTCCTTGCTCGCCGCGAGATTCGCTTATGCTGACGCCTGCTATCTGGCGGCATGGCGCATGGATCGATGGTGAAAGTAAAATCTACTCATAAAATATTAATCTATTCTTTAGTTGACCTGCTATGATTTCTGCTTTACTCTTATAGAAAAAGGAATAAAGGAGGTTGTCGCAATGAAAAAAATGTAGCTGTATTATTATTGCTAGCGATCATTCAGTTAAGCAGTTCCGTGCCACCGTATAGTGAAGCCCAACAAGCGCCGGAGTGTCTGATGGGACCTGGAAACTGTGGGTGCTATTTGGAACAGCAGGCTGCGTGCCGCAGCGGATGTACGATTTATGATCCGGATGGTTGCAGCGGACAGCCTTTATACTATTGTCAGACTATCGGTGTCGTTGACCTGTATCGCAATGGCCATCGGTTAGTCAGCGCCAATAGCGGTGGATGGCTCACCTGCAGCCTGACGGGTTACAGTTGCGATCACACGTGCGGTTAACAAGACATGCCGTCAACCCTCTAGAGTATTCCTGGACAGCCGATTTTCTGAGGCACATTCCCCATGGAGAATTTTCGCTGGCAGACCGCTTACTGCATTGTGATTCTGATTGCTATTAGTCTGTTGGCTGCTTGCCAAAGCGATCAGGAAGCACTCCCGACGCTACAATCTATAGACAATTCATTCACAAAACAGTATGATAATCAAATATCAATGGAGAAAGTCGCTGAGGGATGGGACACGACGATCCAGGCAACCGGCTTCGCTGAGCAGCTAGCAGCGGGACAGAGTGGTCAGCTCCTTTTCGTGCAAGATAATACCCTTTACGTCACCAACTTATCCGAAGCACCAGTACTGATAGATAGCGGAGTTCAGCCACATCTGTATTTTTCACCAGACAGTCTTGTGGCAGCTTACCTGACTGAAGTTGAGGGGGGAGTGAGCCTGAAGACTCTCGATCTACAAACCCTCACTACCCAGGAACTGCTCTCCACCACAACTACCTTGGATATGTTTCGCTGGTCGCCTAGCGGGGATTGGTTGGCCTTTACCCAATTTGCTTTGCCACCTCTTAGCGAAGAGATGCTTTCTCAGCTTCCTACTACTGAAATCCAGGCGTTCCCTTCTACTGGGACATCCTCTCAATTGACCGTCCTGCGTCGCGACGGTTCTGTTGTACGTTCTTTCGACATTCTCCCACAGGCTATGGCCTGGCTGGCCGATGATACTCTGCTGGTAGTTACTATTCCCTATGGTAGTGCGAGGGCCGACGAGGTGTTGCGTCTGTTTCCAGACAGTGGCGAAAGCAGACAGGTGTCCTACACTGGCTTTGTCTGGGATATTGTCAAGGGGATATCCGAGCCGCAGTCCTGGCGCACTGCTCAGGCAACACTCTCTTTGGCTGGGTTAAGTTTGCCCCTTCCAACCGAACAAGATTACGCCCAAAGTGTGGCGTTTTCACCTGCAAAGGATGAAGCGATCCTGGTGATTGAGAACGGCCCAACAAGCACGACCACAAAGGAATGCCGCCCTTTTACGCTCGTGCGGCAGCCGATCACCAAAGTCGCCTTGCCTGAAGTTGTTTTTCAGCCGTCTGCCAATGATACTATAGGTATTAATGCACTGAGCTGGTTGGCCGATAATACATTCCTCTTCGCCCTGTATCGTTCGGAAGCGTGCTTTGCTGCTCAGGCCCAGGGCACGCTCAATCATCTCAGGGGTGACCAATTTCGCGTTGTAACCGATACGCTCTCGCCGTTCTCACCGCATCCCTATGCGCTTTCGCCCGATCAAGGTTTTGTTGCCTGGATTGGGCTGGATCGCGAAGAACGCATCAGCTATCTGGCGTTGACCAATCTACAGAACCTCAACACAGGACAGCTACAGGCAATCACGCTGAGCGACTTCATCCCTGATCCATTTAGATACAGTGGCTTCCAGGCTGTCTACTGGGTTGCTGCCAGCCGCACTTCATGAGTACCTTCCACACCAGGTGAGAATATCCGCACGAGCAGGGCACGCCGCAAAGACACAAACAAACAGCGCGGAGAACACACAGAGACACACACTCTCTGTGCGCTCCCCGCGCCTGCTTACCTGGTGAGACTCTCACCCCGTCAGTTCCTGTGATAGTCGTCGCGCGCGCCCATGATGTATTGAATGATCTCTTCCGTGCTGGTGTCCTGGGTGCGCTTGTCGGCCACTTTGCGCCCGCGGTGCAACACCACGATCCGGTCGCTGACGGCGAAGATGTCGCGGATAGTGTGACTGATGACGATCACCGGCACGCCCTGGTCGCGCAAACGGCGGATCAGGTCGAGCACCTTCGCCTGCTCGCTGACGCCCAGGTTGTTGGTCGGCTCGTCCATGATCATCAGCCGCGCATCCCAGTAGAGCGCGCGGGCGATGGCTACCGCCTGGCGCTGCCCACCAGAGAGGTACTCAATCTTGGCCGTCACCGAAGGGATGTGCACATCCAGCGTCTCGAGCAGCTTTTGTGACTCCTGCAGCATGAATTTCTCATCCAGCACGCGGATGATCCCCCCCAGGTAGCGCTTCTTGCGTTCACGTCCCAGGAAGATGTTGGCGCTCATGTGCAGGTTGCCGGCCAGCGCCAGGTCCTGATAAATGGTCTCGATGCCCATGTCGCGCGCCTGCGAGGGGTTGGCGATATGCACCAGCTTGCCGTCGAAGTAGATCTCGCCTTCGTTGGGCTGATACACGCCGGAGATCATCTTGATCAGGGTGGACTTGCCCGCGCCGTTGTCGCCCACCAGGCCGACGACCTCACCAGGGTGGACGTCCAGGCTCACCCGGTTGACGGCTACCAGACCGCCAAACCGCTTGGTCAGGTTTTTCACGCTCAGCAAGGGTTCCATGGTCATACCCCTACGCCGCTTCCGCACGCCCGACGATCAGGTCGCGGGCCTGATCCATCAGCACGGCCAGGATCACAATGATGCCGACGACGACATACTGATAGAACGTCTTGACGTTGATCATGATCAGGCCGGTCTGCAGCACAGCCAGGATCAGCGCCCCAATCACCGTGCCGATGACGCGCCCCTGCCCGCCGAACAGACTGACGCCGCCGATCACCACCGCGGCGATGGACATCATCAACAGGGCATCGCCCGCGTCTGCTGCGCCGCCGGAGAAGCGCCAGGCGTGCATCACGCCCGCCAGGCCAGCGGTGCCTGCCGACATCATGTAGAGCAAAATGACATGCCGATCCACCGGCACGCCAGCGCGCAGCGCTGCTTCGCGGTTGCCGCCGATGGCATAGGTATGGCGGCCAAACTGCGTCTTGTGCAGGATGAACATGGCGACGATCACCACGACCGCCGCAATGACCACCGGCCAGGTGAAGACGCGATCCATCATGCGCAGTTGCGCACCGGTGACTTCGGGCTTTTTCAAAAAATACCACCCGCCCCCTTCGCCGCGCACATAATAAAGCAGCGCTTCGTTGCCCAGGTCGCGGGCCAGTTGCGGCTGCCCGGCGATGATGTTGCCTTTGGCCAGCAGGAAGCCAATGCCGCGGGCCACGAACGAGACGCCCAGCGTGACAATGAACGGCGGGACGCGCAGCTTGGCCACGATGACGCCGTTGATCAGACCGGCGGCCAGCGCCACCCCCACGCCCGCCAGCAATCCCTGAATGATCGCCAGCCAGGGGGCGACCCCTGCGTTGTATTCTTCGCGGATCACCAGCGCGGAGATGACCGACGACAGGCCCATCAGCCAGCCAACCGATAGATCAATGCCGCCGGCGATGATCACGAAGGTCTGACCCAGGCCCATCAGCACGATGGGGACGATCGCCACCAGAATGTTCTGCGAGTTGCGCAGCGAAAAGAAGCCTGTCCCCTGCCAGGAAAAATAGGCGATCAGCGCCAGCAGAAACAGCCACGACCAGACCTTGCTGCCCAGCAAGATCACCTGCTGACTGGTGGTACGCCGCTTGCCTGCCAGCGGCAGGGAAGGGGCTTCGGCCTGTGCTTCAGATACCATGCAACCTGCTCCTCACATAGCGCACCAAAGTGTCTGAAACCGTATTGTAGACTCTGCTACCCCACTTTGCACAGGGGACCATGAGCGACCCTATGCCCGCTCTGGCGGTCACCTGACCGCATTATCTTCTTCTCAGTCCAACATCCGCTCTCTCTGACTGCACTCCATTCCTTCGGATGCGGTCATCTTCTGGCATAAGGGGGTATGGAGTGCCCCTCCATACCCCCTTTGACCGGCGAGCAGTGGAGCGACTAGGGCACCTGGTAGATGAAGCGTGCGTACTCCGGATCGTCCATGTTCTCTTTGGTGAGAATGGCGAAGCCAGTGGTCACACGCTTGGGCAGGCTGGTGACGCCGCGCCAGTCGGCCATGGCAAAGGCCACCGCCAGATAGCCCATGTCATACGGCTTCTGGGCCAGCACCATGGTCACAACGTCGTTGCGCAGGTTTTCCATGGCGTCTTTGGTGGCGTCGTAGGAGACGATCTGCACCGCGCCCTGCAGGCCAGCGGCCTTGACCGCGTTGCCCGCACCCTGCGCGCTGAAGACGTTCACGCCGAAGATACCGGCCAGGTCAGGCTCGCGCTGCAGTACCGCGGACACCTGTTCGGCGGCAGTGGTGGCATCGTCCAGGCAGTACTCCATGCCCACGAACTCCATCTCCGGATACTGGGCAATCACTTCCTGGAAGCCCTGCGCACGTCCCTCGACCGAGCTGACGCCGGGGTTGGTGTTCTCCACGAAGACCTTGCCCTTGCCGCCCAACGCCTCAACCAGGGCGCGCGCCGCAATACGGCCACCCTCGACGTTGTCCGAGCCGATGTAGGAGATAGGGAAGGTCACCGGGCCGTTGACATAGTCGCCATCGCCCAGGAAGGTATCCACCGTGATGATCTTGATCCCGGCTTCCAGGGCCTTCTGCAGTGGGGCCACCATCTGTTCCTTATCCACCGGCGCGATGATGATGTAGTCCAGGTCACCGCGGGCGATGTAGGTGTCCAGAATGGGGGTTTGCACAGTGACATTCCAGGACTCAGGGAACTGCGTCACCACTTCCAGGCCGAAGTCCTTGACCGCCTGGTTGACGCCCAGCTCCATCACCTGATAGAAGGGATCCACCACGCCCGGCAGGAAGCCGATCTTGGGCTTATCGTCCTGGGCAGTGGCAGGGACGGCCAGCGGAATGGCCAGCGCAAGAACAACAACTATCAGCAGCAATTTCTTGAACATGGTCGCGCTCCTTTTGCAGCGAGAAATAACTGTTCGATTTGAGATGGGTTAGGTGTGAGTGGATACGGTTTTGCTGTCGGCCAACCTCCTTTCCACGGATCACGGGGTTGCTAAAAGGCCCGTTGCAGTGCCAGATGGTGAAGCTACGAGGAAAAGTAATCGCTTGCACTTGGTTAATCAATTTGATA
>Ga0068707_1003880_pt1 | contig 10396 bp, 10 predicted proteins | sample YNPNPMetaG_FD_66600 | JGI IMG/M metagenome (GOLD analysis project Ga0068707, IMG submission 66600) | Anoxygenic and chlorotrophic microbial mat microbial communities from Yellowstone National Park, USA - YNP NP MetaG | ecosystem: Environmental > Aquatic > Thermal springs > Hot (42-90C) >... | reverse complement strand
CGCACCCCGTGGTGCACCTCGTAGCGCTCCTTAAGCCCTCGCAGGATGGCGATGGTGTCCTCCACAGAAGGCTCGCCCACGAAGATGGGTTGGAAGCGGCGCTCCAGGGCGGCGTCCTTTTCGATGTACTTACGGTATTCACTTAAGGTGGTGGCCCCCACGCAATGCAGCTCCCCCCGGGCCAGGGCGGGTTTGAGCATGTTGGAGGCATCCACCGCTCCTTCGGCGGCCCCGGCCCCCACCAGGGTATGCAGCTCATCGATGAACATAATGATCTGGCCGTCGGAGTCGGTGACCTCCTTAAGAACGGCCTTGAGGCGGTCTTCAAACTCGCCGCGGTACTTGGTGCCGGCAATCAAAGCGCCCAGGTCCAAGGCAACCAGACGCTTGTCTTTAAGGGTTTCCGGGACATCGCCGTTGACGATGCGCTGGGCCAGGCCTTCGACGATGGCGGTCTTGCCGACGCCGGCTTCGCCGATGAGCACCGGGTTGTTCTTGGTGCGCCGGGAGAGCACCTGGATGATGCGGCGGATTTCGCTGTCCCGGCCGATGACCGGGTCCAGCTTGCCGGCCCGGGCCATGGCGGTGAGGTCCCGGGCGTACTTCTCCAAGGGTTGGAATTTTTCTTCCGGGGCCTGGTCGGTGATGCGGGTGGCCCCCCGGAGCTCGGCCAGCACCTTGAGGATGGCCTCAGGGGTCAGGCCAGCCTTGGCCAGGAGGCGGCCGGTATCGGAGTCCTTATCGGCAGCCAGGGCCCAAAAGAGGTGCTCGGTGGAGACGAATTCATCCCGCATGCTGGCGGCCTGCTTGAAGGACTGATCCAGGACCCTGTGCAGGCCGGGGGACACATAGACCTGCACATCACCCCCCACCCGGGGCAGGCGGGTGAGAAGGCCTTCCACCTCCTGAACAAGGGTTTGGGGATCCACCTCCAGTTTTTTCAGGAGGGGGCGAACCAGCCCCTCCTCCTGGGCCAAAAGGGTGCGCAACAAATGCGCCGGTTCAATCTGGGGGTGGCTCAAACGCCGGGCCAGATCCTGGGCCCCCTGCAGGGCCTCCTGGGCCTTGTAAGTGAATTTATCCAGTTGCATATAGTAAAAAGCCTCCGCTAATGTTTGTCTAACTTTAAGTAATCATTTAAATTTTAAGCACCCATAAGCCGGTGTCAAGGGAAGGGAAAAAAAATAGGGGAGAGGCGAGGGGCAAGGGGTGGCTGACACTGGGTAAGAGGTTAGCGGTTCGGGGTTAGAGGTTTGGGGCGAGAGGCATGGGGAAGAAAGGATAACTGGCCACAGTTAGCTGATAACTGATTACTAAATGTAGGGTGAGTGCTGCGCGCCTATAAAGGCTCGCCTTAAGTTGTCTGTGTCCTCCGTGTCTCTGTGGTGAATCTTAAACCACCGCTGGCAAAACAGGGGTAGTCTGGTGGAACTTTTCAGGCCGGGGTTGGCATGGGTGGGTTTTCACCTTATAATGAACCTGAATGTAGGGTGGGCACTGCCCACCATTACAGGCTGCTCAGAAAACAAAGCCGAAAGGAAGGTTTGGGAACCAGACCATGGTTTTTGTGCTATGGGGGTAGTCGTCCTCATTCCGGCCCGCTACGGCTCCCGGCGCTTTCCGGGCAAGCCTCTGGCGCTCATAGCCGGGCGGCCTTTGATTGAGTGGGTTTACCGCCAGGCCAGGAAAATTCCAGGGGTCGAGGGCCTGTATGTGGCCACCGATGACCGGCGGATTCTCAAGTGCGTGGCTGACTTCGGCGGCCAGGCCATTCTCACCCGAGATGACCACCTGTCCGGCAGTGACCGCTTGGCCGAGGCCGCAGAGCTTTTGAGACTTGGGGCCGACGAACTCGTCGTCAACATCCAGGGAGACCAGGTGGTGTTTCCCATAGAGGTGGTCGGCCAATTGGTGGGAGTGTTGAAGGATAAGGGGGAGGTGGTCATGGCGACCCCTGTGCGTTGCCTCAATGATCCGGAGGCGGCCGCCAACCCCAACGTGATCAAGGTGGTCTTTGATCACCAGGGGCGGGCCCTGTATTTTTCCCGCAGCCCCCTACCCTACTGGCGGGACGGCGGGCGGCCTTACTTTTACAAACACATCGGCATTTATGCCTATCGGGTGGGCTTTCTGCAAAAATTTGTCGCCCTGCCCCCCGGCCGCTGGGAGACTGCAGAGAAGCTGGAGCAGCTCCGGGCCCTGGAATACGGCTTCCCCATCCAGGTGGTGGAAACCGAAGAGGACACCGTGGAGGTGGACACGCCGGCGGATGCCATGCGCGCCGCAGAGTGGTTAGGGGATCGTCAACAGTGGCCAGTGAGCAATGACCAGTGACCAGTGGCCAGTGGCCAGTGATCAGTGATCAGTAATCAGTAATCAGTGATCAGTAATCAGTAATCAGTGATCAGTAATCAGTAATCAGTAATCAGTAATCAGTAATCAGTGATCAGTAATCAGTGATGAGTGATGAGTTGAGGGTTAGAGTCAATTTAACTTCTTACTGCGTATGTGGTCGAACCTGAAACCTGAAACTTTAAACTTGAAATTTTTAACTTGAAACCTGAAACTTTCCTTCGCGAACCGCGTCTCTCCAGGGTAGTGATTTCCACGGCCTTGGGGCCGTCAGGGCGGGGCCTGTTTCCCTATACCTTGTGGCCCGATTATTTAAGGTTGCGGCGGGCCGTGAAGGCCACCGGCACCACGGTCTTCACCAAGTCGGCCACCCGGTTCCGGCGCCGAGGGAATTTCCGCCCGGCCAATCCCTGCACCTGGAAATATATCCAGCGGCTCCCCCAAATGGGGATGCTCAATGCCTACGGCCTGACCAACCCCGGGGTGGAAATCCTGGCCCCAAAGATCACCAAGTCCGTAGAGAGAGGCTGGCGGGTGATCCCCAATTTCTACCCGGAGTTTGCCAAGGGCCTGGACACAGCTGTCAGGGAAACGCTCCAGGCTTTAGAAATTTACCGCCGTAATTTGGACACCGCCTTTTCGGCTCTGGAAATAAATTTCTCCTGCCCCAACTCCCGGGAGGCCATCCGGGACAACGTGGCCCATGGACTGGCCTTGATCCGGCAGGTGCGGGAGAATTACCCTGATCTCTTTTTAGTGGTCAAGCTAAGTGTTCTTCACCCCTATGAATTCGCTCAAGAGCTGGAGAGACTAGGGGTATCGGCCCTCCACGCAGTGAACACCATCCCCTATGAACTTGTCTATCCAGGGAAGCGCTCACCCTTATGGCAGGTGGGCGGGGGCGGCGTCTCCGGCGGCCCGGCTTTTCCCCAGGCCTTGGCTTACAACGCCGGATTGCGCACCCAGGTCAAGATCCCCTTAATCATGGGGGGCGGGGTGGCCAGCCGCAGCGATGTGCGACGTTACTTTGATCTGGGGGCTGACGCCGTCAGCCTCTGCACCCTGGCCCTACGCCGCCCCCAGGAAGCCGAAGCGATAATTTTTGAACATAATTAGATATCCCCATTCGCAAATTTTTGGTCTCGTCCCAAAAAACCAGACAAAATTGGCGGTTCGGCGTGTAGGGGCGGGGTATGACCCACCCCTATAAACTTCTGTAAGGCTAAGGGCTTTTGGGATTAGAACCGGCTAATTTATCAAGTCAAGTGCCGGACTAACCCACCCCCGCCTGGCCACGACGGCCGGCTCCGGCTTGCACCCGGCGGCGGCAAAGTTTATGATAATATTGATAAGTGTTGGGGTAGTAGTAGGCCTTTTCCCCGCCGGTTAGCCCGAGTTAAGGACATGCCGTGAGAAGTTTGGATTTTTCTCCCGAGGAGAGGGAGCGATATAGCCGCAATGCCCTGCTGCCTGGGGTGGGCTGGGAAGGACAGGAGCGTTGGCGGAGGGGGCGGGTGCTGGTGGTGGGAGTCGGGGGTTTGGGCTCGGCAGTGCTCTTTTACCTGGCCGCGGCCGGGGTAGGAGGGCTCCGCGTGGTGGACAGCGATAGGGTGGAGCTGAGCAACCTGCAACGCCAGATTCTGCACCGGACCGGGGATCTGGGCCGGCCCAAGGTGGTTTCCGCCCAAGAAACCGTGAGGGCCCTGAATCCTCACTGCCTGGTGGAGGGTCATGAATTGCGTCTGACGGCGGACAGGATGGCGGGGCTATTGGAGGATGTGCAGGTTGCGGTGGACGCCAGCGACAACTTCCCTACCCGCTTTGTGCTGGCCGAAGCCTGCTGGCAGGTTGGCATTCCTTTGGTGTCAGCCGCGGTGGCCGGCTTTGAGGGGCAGCTCCTGGTGGTAGACCCCAAGGCTGACAGCCCCTGCTATCGCTGTCTGTTCCCCCAACTCCCCCCACCCGGTACCGTTCCCGGCACAGGGGAGGTGGGGATTTTAGGGGCCGTGGCCGGAGTTATGGGGTGTCTCCAGGCCGTGGAGGCTTTGAGGCTGTTGTTGGGAGAAAAATCCGAGCTGACACACAAGCTGCTATCCTATGACGGCAGAAAGGCCCGGTTTCAACAAGTGGCGCGGGTGAAGCAACCGAATTGTCCCTGGTGCGGCGTAACAATGCCATAAGTAGATTTCTTTGTCGAGCCTTCAAAGCCGGTCCCGCAGTCCTTAAGGCCGATTGCCGAATTAAGAGACGTAGCCAAAAGTTAGAGCCCTGAACCGATGGAAAATGATCCTCTTATCATAGCCGACCGCCGCTTTCGCTCCCGCCTGATGTTAGGCACCGGCAAGTTTCCTTCTGCTGCGGCTTTGCAGGCGGCCCTGGAAGGGTCCGGCGCGGAGATTGTTACGGTGGCCCTACGCCGGGTGGATTTGCGCCAACCGGAACAGGACAGCATCATGTCGGTGCTTGACCCTAAAAAGTATCTCATCCTCCCCAACACCTCGGGGGCGCGCACCGCCGAGGAGGCCGTGCGTCTGGCCCGCCTGGCCCGGGCCATGGGCCTCCCCCCCTGGGTGAAACTGGAACTCACCCCCGAGCCCAGATATCTTCTGCCGGACCCGGTGGAAACCCTCAAAGCGGCGGAAAGGCTGATTCAGGAGGGGTTTGTAGTGTTGCCTTACATTCAGGCGGACCCCATTTTGGCCAAACGCCTGGAGGAGATCGGCACAGCCACCGTCATGCCCCTCGGCTCCCCCATCGGCAGCAACCGGGGGCTGAAAACCAAGGAGATGGTGCGTATCATCATTGAACAGGCCAAGGTGCCGGTGGTGGTGGACGCCGGATTGGGAGCTCCCTCTCATGCCGCCGAAGCCATGGAAATGGGAGCCGATGCGGTGTTAGTGAACACTGCCATCGCCGACGCCGCCGATCACGGTATGATGGCCCGGGCCTTCGCCTTGGCCGTCAAGGCCGGTCGCCAGGGGTTTCTGGCCGGGCTGGGACCGGTCCGGGAGACCGCCGAAGCCTCTTCCCCTCTCACGGGGTTTTTGAAATAAATGCCCAAGCTGATGCCATTGGCTGGAACTAAAGAGGAAAAAACGGTTTGGCGGCCCGTCGAGTCTAATTTTGCCAAGGTTTTGGAGGCCTGGCCGCCGGAGCGGCTCGAGCAGCTTATAGCACAGGCCACCCCAGAGAAAGTGGTCCGGGCCCTCCACCAGGAGTATTGTTCTCCTGAGGATCTGGCGGCCTTTTTGTCTCCGGCGGCGGTCCCCTACCTGGAAGACATGGCCCGACGGGCCCACCGTCTCACCCGTCAGCACTTCGGCCGCACCATCGGCTTGTATGTGCCGCTGTATCTTTCCAACGTCTGCTACTCCGATTGTACCTATTGTTTTTATGGCGTGGCCTCCGGCGGCCGGGGAAACCGGCGCACTCTCTCTATCTCGGAGATCCGCATCGAATGCCAAGCCCTGGCCCGGCATGGCTTCCAAAGCGTGCTCCTGCTCACCGGGGATGCTCCCAAGACGGCGCCTCTGTCGTATTTGGCTCAGGCAGTCCGGATAGCTCGGGAGTATTTCCCCGCGGTGGCAGTGGAAGTTTATGCTTTAGAAGAGGAAAAGTATCGGCATCTGGTGGCCCAGGGCCTGGAAGGCGTCACCCTTTATATGGAAACCTACCACCGTCCCACGTACGCCGAGGTGCATCGCCGGGGGCGGAAGCGGGATTTTGACTTCCGCCTGGGGGCCTTGGAGCGGGCCGGACGGGCCGGGGTACGACGCCTCAGCTTAGGAGCCCTGTTGGGATTGTACGACTGGCGTTGCGACGGCTTTTGGACAGCCCTGCATGCCCGCTACCTCCAACGGGAGTGCTGGCAAAGCGCCATCGCGGTGTCTTTTCCGCGCCTGCGCAGTGCCCCTCCCCGACATCAGATCCGCTATCCCGTTAATGACCGGGAATTCGTCCAGCTTATTCTGGCTCTGCGGCTCTTCTTACCGGAAGCCGGGTTCAATCTCTCCACCCGGGAACGGGCGGAATTGCGCGATCGCTTGATTCCCTTGGGAATCACTAATATGAGCGCCGGTTCTTCCACCCGACCAGGTGGTTATGCCCTGAGCGGCGAGGAAACATTGGCCCAATTTGAGGTGGAGGATCGGCGCAGCCCGGCTGAAGTGGCCGCCGCCATCCGCCGGGCTGGCTATGACCCGGTGTGGAAAGACTTTGACCGGGCCTTTTATGACGATCTCAGCTAAAGGCAGGAGCTGAGGGACAAAGGGGCACCCACCGGGGGGCCGAGACAGGAGTTTCTGGGGGGAGGGCCGGGGGAACGCAGTTCCCCCACCCCCCCCAGAACCCACTCCCCACCCCCTTTATGAAGGGGTTGGGGGGGGTGTGGGGGAGGGGGCAGGGGTCTGCGACCCCTGGACCCCTCCCCCGCAAATGAATTTTTCAGGACACGGCTTATGAAGGTGATTATTAATGGAGAGGACCGGGAGATTGCGGCCGCCACAGTCCAGGAACTTTTGCAGGAATTAGGCCTCAACCCGGCAGGCACCGTAGTGGAAAAAAACTTCACTATCGTTCCTCCAATGGCCTACTCCCAAACCGGGTTGGCGGAAGGCGATGTCCTGGAGCTGGTGCGTTTAGTGGGAGGGGGCTGATGACCCATCAGGAGCGGTTGACCGCCTTTCGAAGGGCCGATCTTTATGTGGTCATAACCGAGGCCTTTTGTGCCGGGCGCACCGCTCTGGAGATTCTGGAGAAGACCCTGGCAGCCGGGGTCCGGCTGGTGCAGCTCCGGGAAAAGGAGCTCCCCGGCCGCCGCCATTATGAGCTGGCCTTGGCCTTCCGGCGGCTGACCTCCAGTGCAGGGGCCCTGCTGATTATCAACGACCGCCTGGACATTGCTTTGGCTGCCGGAGCCGATGGCGTCCACCTGGGACAGGAGGATTTGCCGGTAGCCGTCGCCCGCCGTTTGGCCCCGGACCTCATCATCGGTGCCTCCACCCATTCATTGGCGGAGGCCTTGGCGGCCCAGGAGGCCGGCGCCAGTTATGTTAACATCGGCCCTATCTTTCCCACCCAAACCAAGCCGGAGGCCCAATACCTGGGTCCTGAAGCCTTGGAGACCATCGTTCCCCATCTTCGCATCCCCTGGACTACCATGGGCGGGATCACCGCCGCCAACATCGTCCAAGTGGTGTCTCGCGGGGCCAGGCACCCGGCGGTGATGACCGCGGTCACGGCAGCCTCGGATGTAACCCCAGCGGCGCAGGAATTACGCCGCCTCATCTTAGCCTATCGGGCTTAGACAAGCAATTTTGCTTGACAGCGGCGGAGGGTTCCTTTAGGTTTAGAATATAGGAAGTTAGGGAGCTACAGGTACCCGTAAGGGTTTGATAGGGAAGCCGGTGCAAGACCGGCGCGGTCCCGCCGCTGTAACCGGGGACGAAATCTGCGTAAAACCACTGTCCGGTCAGAACCGGATGGGAAGGGGCAGGAAGTAGGAGGATCCGGAAGTCAGAAGACCTGCCTGTAGCGGACAAACCCAAAAGCCGCGAGGCACGGTGGGGTTTGCGGCTCCGGCAGCTGACTTCCGGGGCCTTTCCTAAGGATCAAGAAAGCTGGGTGCAATCCTTGGGTCTGAAACGGACCCAAGGATTTTTTATTGGGGTCCCTAGTCGGGGACGGGGTTAAGCCGACCGGCCTGTGGAGGTCCGCGATGGAGTTAAATCTGGTGCTGTGGCTGGGGGGCATTTTTTTCACCCTGGCCGCTTTTGTTGTCAAGGTAGGTTGTGGCTTGGGGTGGGGGTCACCACGATGGCCTTGGGTTTTGGTAACTTTGTGCCTTTATATCGGCCTCTTTATTTTAGTGGCGATTCTCAGCGGCATGTTAATAAAGCTCCTGGAGCCGGTGGTGAAACAGGGACCTTGGCTGCACCTTTGCATGGCTGTGGGGATGATGGCTTGGGGGGTTTACATTTTCCGGCACTCGCCAGCCGGGACCTGCGACAATACCCAGTGTCAAAGGTGTGACTCGGGAGGGCCAAGCCGGGCCTCACGTTCAAGAAATTACGCCCTGCTGTTTTTAATCCTGCCCTGCCCGGTCTGCCTGACGGCCGTCATCTTTTCCACTTGGGCTGCCTTACAGGTCCTGAAATGGCCGAGCTGGAGCGTCGGTCTGGCACTGGGTCTGACTTTTGCTGTGATGACATTAATTACCTGCTTCTTATTCCGCCACCTCAGTTGCCGGGCCACCGGCCCGGCCGGCAGTTATGGCTTAGGTCTCAGTCTTTTAGGGCTTGGTTGTTATTATTTGGCCTCGCTTTTTCTCCCGGCCCAGATTGAGGCGGCCAAAAACATTTATCAGTCCTTTGTCACCGATAACGGTGGCCCGGCGCTCAGTGACCAGCTGGGGGTATTGGCCGTTTTGGGAGTTGCCCTGCTTTTGGGCTTTTTGGCCAAGGGGCCACGGAAGGTGGCGAAGTGAATATCCTCGCCGGACTGGAGACCTTCCTGTATGTCATTGCCTCCAGTCTTTTTTACCCGGTTATCATCGCCCTGTTACTCCTCACCTTCTGGATTGTTGTTTGTGCCGGCAGCATGCTGCGGGAATATCTGGAGCGGCGGCAGGGACAGATGCTCTGGGTGGAACATTATCGGAACTACCTTAACCACCTGCCTTCTGGCGGCCAGGTGGATTTAGAGGTGGCCCGGGAGCTGCAGAAGATGGAACTAGGGTTGGTGAAAAGTCTGAATAAGGTGAGGTTCGCCATCCGGGTGGGCCCGGCCCTTGGTCTTATGGGGACCCTGATCCCCATGGGCATCTCCTTGGCCGCCTTGGCCCAAGGTGATATGCCCAAGATGGCCAGCAGCATGGTCACGGCCTTTACCACCACGGTGGTCGGTTTGGCCTGCGGCGTGGCGGCTTATCTCATGGCGCTGGTCAAAGAGCGGTGGGTGCGCGCCGATATGGCCGAGATGGAATACCTGACCGAACTGCAGCTGCGTGTGCTCGGTATCAATGGGTCTCCCACCGCGACCACACGAGGAGGAGCTGATGACAAGGAGATCTTGGACCAGAAGCCGACGTTTTGAGAGTTATGACTCACCTTTGGAGGATCCTATCTCGGGGGTGGCTAATCTTTTTGATGCCAGCGTGGTTTTCATAGTCAGTATGATGATCGCCTTGTTCATGGCCTACAATCTTCTGGACCTGGTCAACCCCAAGTCCGAGGTCACCATCACTAAAAAGAGTGCTGATGGCCAATTGGAAATCATCACCAAGGTGGGCAAAGAGGTCAAGGTGCAAAAGGTCACCGATAAAAGACTGAGCGGGGAAGGCATCCGCCTGGGCACCGCCTATCAGCTCAAAGACGGGAGGATAGTGTATGTGCCCGAATAAGAAAGATAATTATCTCAGGCGACTTGGGTGGATGTGTTTGGGCTTGGGTTTTTTATGGGGGATTCTGCCAATTCAGGTCGCCGGCGCCGCAGGCAAAACCCATGTCAGTATTCTATTAGGGGATCTGGCCACTAAAGCCGCCTGGGAAGCAGTCCAGGACATCTACCACGCTTATCCCCGACTCAAGCCCAAGGTGGTCTTTCATGTTTACCCCAACCTGCAGCCCCACAGGCGACCGGCCGAACTGGGACGTCTCAAGGATTCCCGGTTGGTAGTGATAATGATTATGGGACGCGAGCTCATCGAAGCCGTCAAGCCTGAGGTCACCGAGGCCATCCGGAAAGGTGGCACGGTCTATTACGTGATGGGCGGCTCTTATAACGATGAAGACAAAGCCCTGGGCATCAAGTCAGACCCCCAACTGGGGGAATATTTCACCGAGGGTGGGAGGGAGAATATCAAAAACGGGTTGCTCTTGGCCTTGAAGCGGGACCTCGGATTGCCCGTCACTTATCAACCGGTGGCCAAGATACCCGAGCAAGGGATCTATGAATGTCGACGCAAACAGGTTTACACAGATTTTGCCACGTTTCAAAAGGCCTACCCTTCTTACCGCCCCGGGGCGCCGTGGATCGGGGTGGTCTT
>Ga0068707_1003878_pt1 | contig 10397 bp, 7 predicted proteins | sample YNPNPMetaG_FD_66600 | JGI IMG/M metagenome (GOLD analysis project Ga0068707, IMG submission 66600) | Anoxygenic and chlorotrophic microbial mat microbial communities from Yellowstone National Park, USA - YNP NP MetaG | ecosystem: Environmental > Aquatic > Thermal springs > Hot (42-90C) >... | reverse complement strand
GGCCTGCGGCCAGTGCTCGGCCTTCGCCGACCACTTTTCCTGAGGGGTGTCGGCGGAGGCCGACACCTGGAAGTGCCCAGGGAGGGCGATTTCAATCGGCTGAATAGTTAAAAGATCACCCATTACATCATCCCTTCGTATACAATGATCCCTACGGTGTTGGGGCCAACGTGAGTCGCCAGGACAGGCCCGTAGGTGATGACGGGAAATTGCATACCCGGCAGGGCCATCTCCAGACGCTCAATGAGCAGGAGCGTCTCTTCGGTGGCGACAGGGCTCTTCTGCAAAATGGCCATTTGCTCAATGTGGGAGAATTCTACCACAAATTCAAAAAGTTTGTCAATAGCCTTGGAGCGGGTTCGTACCTTCTCCAGGGGCACTATTTCGCCGTCCTCCATGATCAGAAGGGGCTTGATGCCTAACATGCTCCCCAGTATGGCCTGGGCTCTGCCGATATACCCCCCCCTTTCCAGATACTCTAGAGTTTCGACGAAGAAGACGACGTAAATGTGAGGGATCATGCCCCTGAGCATGCGCACAATATCACCCAGGGCCTTGCCCTGGGCGGCCGCCCTGGCCGCCGCGGTAGCCAGTATCCCCAAACCCAGAGAGGTGGTAAGGGAGTCTACTACCACAACGTTGCAGCGGCCCAGAAAGGGCGTCGCCGCCGCCTGAGCTACAGCACAGGTCTGGCTCAGCTTGCCTGAGATATGGATAGAGATGACCTCATCTGTGGTTTTGGAGAGTTCTCTGTAAACATTCTCAAAAGCACTTCTCGGGGGTGGAGAACTGGTGGGCATTTCCGAGCTGCGCTCGAGCCGATGGAAGAACTCAGCAGCAGTGATGTCTATTCCATCACGCAGGACTTCGTCGCCAAAGTGGATGTTGAGCGGGACGATGCTGATCCCCAGCTCCTCAGCCGCTCCTGGCTCCAGATAAGCGGTGCTGTCTGTGACGACTCTGACCATTGTTCTCTCCTCCGCCTGGTCAGGCAAAGGCCGGCCTTACCCCTCCTATTCCACGGAGATGATGTACAGATAGTGGGGCTGCCCTCCATGGACCAGCTCTATCTCCTGCTCAGGGTAGTCCTGGCTGATCCTGGCCGCCAGGGCCTGGGCCTCTTCCTGGGTGACGCCTTCCCCATAGTAGATGGTGATGATCTCGTAGTCTTCAGCCTTCATCTGCCGAAACACATCTCTCACAACCTGTTCCGGCGAGCGGCCAGAGGCAACCAGGGTATCATTTAACAGGCCGATGACTTCTCCCTCCTTCACGTTTACCTTGTTCAACTGCACGGAACGGGTAGCGACAGTTATCTCCACCGTCTGGACTTCCTCAGCCGCTTGTTCCATCACCCTGGCATTCGTCTCCAGGTCGGCCTGATAGTTGAAGGCCAGGAGGGCACTGACCCCCTGGGGAATGGTTTTGGTGGGCACAACACGGATGTTCTTTTCTGATAGTTTCTGAGCCTGCTGGGCAGCCAGGATGATGTTGGCATTGTTGGGCAGGATGATGACCTGGTCTGTCTTAAAAGCCTCAGCAGCCTTGAGCAACTCTTCGGTGCTGGGGTTCATGGTCTGGCCTCCGGGCACGACAGCGCTGGCTCCCAGACTCTCGAAGAGGCGAGTCAGGCCGGGGCCCTGAGCGACCACAACGGTAGCGATGCCGCAAATCTCCTCTAAACTCACCGCCGATGGGGGCCTGGCAGGCTGGGCCTGACTGCGGATAAACTCCTGATACTGTTCCTGCATGTTCTCAACGGTGATCTTGCTCAAAGAGCCGATGCTGGCCCCGTAGTTCAGAGGCGTGCCCGGTTCTCTGGTGTGGATGTGCACCTTGATCGTGGTGGAATCACCCACCACCAGGGTAGATTCACCCATGGCGGCAATGGTGTTTCTGATCTCTTCCAGGTTCAGGTCCTGGCCGTGGATAATGAATTGAACATCGTAGCCGTACTCGCCCTCGCCTGGCACATGGAGGTCAACAGCGGTTTCCAGGGCCAGGGCCACTTCCACCGTCTCACCTCGAAGGTAACGCAGCATGCCCTCCAGGATGATGAAAAGCCCCTGTCCCCCCGCATCCACCACTCCGGCCTCGGCCAGTACAGGTAAAAGGGAAGGCGTCCTGGCCACTGATTCCCGGGCCTCATCCACCACTTTCTCCAGCACCAGACGCAAGTCTTCCTCCTCGGCGGCGGCGGTGACGGCTGCCTCGGTGGCCTCACGGACCACGGTCAGAATGGTGCCCTCCACCGGTTTAATCACGCCTTTGTAAGCCGTGACTGTGGCTTCTTTCAGGGCTGCCGCAAAGTCAGAGGCGTTAAACGCACCCTTTCTATCCAGGCTTCTGGCTATTCCTCTCAATATCTGAGAGAGGATCACACCCGAATTACCGCGGGCTCCCATCAGGGCTCCGTGGGCTGCGGCATGAGCTACGGCTGAGGCCGAATGGTCGGAGGCATTGGCCATCTCTTCCAGGGCAGCCTGCATGGTGAGCAGCATGTTGGTGCCCGTATCGCCGTCCGGCACCGGGTACACATTCAGGGAGTTGATAGCATCTTTGTGCCTCTCCAACCAGGCGGTGCCTGCCTCCAGAAGCCTCTTAAGCTCTTGCCCATCACAGCTCAATATCGGATGGTCTGTCCCCTGCTTTCCTGCTTTCTGTGCTGTCTCATCTGCCAAAACAGCCTACCTCCATTTTTGCTCCGACCGGATTGGCCAGCCCAGCCCTCGGACTGCCGGATGGCCTATCCGCCGGGCTTCAGTCTTTACTGCTCACCCGCAGTCCTCGCACATGGACGTTGACCTCGGCAATGGGCACTCCCAGGGATTTTTCCACGGCGAACTTGACGTTACTCATGATGTTCTGAGCCACAGCGGCAATCCTGGTGCCGTACTCGATGATCACATACAGGTCAATAATGACCTCATTGCCCTCGAGCCTCACTTCCACTCCTCGCTTGTGGGATTCGCCGCGGAGGAGCTCGGCCAGGCCACTACCCAGGCTCCTGGAAGACATGCCAACAACGCCGTAGCTTTCTAGCACAGCCCGGCTGGCCAGGCTGGCGATGGCCGTCGGCGAGACTTCAATTTTGCCCAGGCTTGTCTTTTCCACCATGGTCATGTACCTCACTGTAACCGAGCATTCCAGGACGTGTCAAGTTGCGCAGAATAGCTTATTGTGGTATGATATGGACCGTTGCGGAGAAATCAGAGGAGGGAGTCCTCCGCAAGTCTGCTTGAAAGGAATGAAATCAAATGGCCAAATGTGATCTTTGTGGTAAGAGCCTTCAGTTCGGGCATAATGTCAGCCACTCTCATCATAAAACCAAACGCCGATGGAAGCCCAATATCCAGAAGGTGACTGTTACGGAGGGTCATGTCACCAGACAACTGAACGTCTGCGCCAGGTGTCTGAAAACGATGAATCGAACACGGTAGAGGGGCTGGCGGTTGAAACCTGTGCTGAGCGCTGTCGAAGCACCGCGCCTGCAGCCGCCTGCGCGCTCAGGTTTTGCGTCCACAGAGGTGGACGCCCGGCTGACAGTAGCCACCGCAGAGCGGCTTTGCATAGCCGCGAGGTGACTACTCAGGCATGGTTGATTTCAAGCCCCCTGCGAAGCGGGGGTCTGTGATAACTGGCCCACGCTTCTACCTGCACTTGATACCTGGCGTAGCTGTGACCTTACCCCCGCCTGCGACGGGGGTTTCACATCATAGCCTTGGCAGTTACGCCGCGAATTCCTTCGCCAGGCTCCGAATCTGACAGTGTCAGGTTAATAGCCTGTAGGACTCCCCACTACCGTTTGCACGCTCTCTCTTATTCTCCTCATCGCCTCTGCGATGCCTTCCTGGACTCCGAAGATGGCCTCCCCTGCGACCAACACAGTGGCCCCGGCAGCCACGACGCGGGGGGCCGTCTCGGCGTTGATTCCCCCGTCAACTTCCAACTCCGCTGCCAGCCCTCTGGCTGTCAGCATTTCCCGCAGCCGCCGGATCCTGGACAGTGAACTCCCGATGAATTCCTGACCTCCAAAGCCGGGATTGACCGTCATCAAGAGGATCAGGTCAACGGACTCTGCTATCTCTTCCAGTGAAACCAGAGGTGTCGCCGGGTTTATGGAGACACCGGCTTTGAGCCCCAGCTCTCTGATCTGCTGCACGGTGCGATGCAGGTGGGGGCAGGTTTCGACGTGGATGGTCAACGCATCGGCGCCAGCCCTGGCAAAGGCGGTCAGGTAGCGCTCCGGCGCCTCGATCATAAGGTGGACGCTCAGCGGCAACCCGGTGACTCGCCTCACCGCCTGCACCACCAGCGGGCCGACGGTGATGTTGGGCACAAAATGGCCGTCCATGACATCAATGTGAATCAGATCGGCGCCGGCCGCTTCGGCCTCAGCGACCTGCTCCCCCAGCCGGGTGAAATCGGCCGACAGGATGGAAGGAGCGATTTTGATCACGGGTTTTCTCCGCAGATAATCATACACTGTATTGAGCAAAATTGCAAGGGAGAGTGCTCCTGCCACATTGTAGCACATATCTGCGTTTGCAGGCAAATTTCGGGTGGGCACAACGTCCCCGGCCCGAACGTTTCCTCTGGGATAGGCGAAGGGGTCCTCACCAGGTCGGGAAACCTGCCTCGCCGCGCCGATTGAAAATCGGCCCCCCTGAGCACCTGCGGCGCCAGGCATCAGCCTGCGCTGACGCCAGAAAATGGCCGCGGCGAAGGCCGACCACCGGCTGAAAGCCCAGAGCGGGCGACTTCAGTCGGCACGCCGGGCGGGAGCTCCACCGCCTGGCCGCGCCGATTGAAAATCGGCCCTCCTGGGCACCTGCGGCGCCAGGCATCAGCCTGCGCTGACGCCAGAAAATGGCCGGCGAAGGCCGACCACCGGCTGAAAGCCCAGAGCGGGCGACTTCAGTCGGCACGCCGGGTTTGCTACGCAGACCCAGGGAGGAGACTCATTTGATTTTGAGAGCGAGGTGGTGTAAAATAAACTCCAAGGAGGGAAGAAAATGAAAACAGATTTTCAAGAACTGAAGCCTTCTCCGCGCATCCTTCTTGGGCCGGGACCCAGCAATGTGCATCCCCGTGTGCTGAGAGCCATGGCCACCCCGCTGGTAGGACACCTCGACCCCGAGTTTCTGGTCATCATGGACGAGACCAAAGAGTTGTTGCGCTATGTCTTCCAGACGGAGAACGACCTCACCCTCCCGATTTCAGGCACGGGTAGCGCCGGCATGGAGGCCAGCCTGTGCAACATGATCGAGCCAGGCGACCGGGTCGTAGTGGTGGTGAACGGGGTCTTCGGCGAGCGGATGTGCGATGTGGCCGGGCGTTGTGGTGCTCAGGTCAAAAGAATTGAGGTCGAGTGGGGCCGCATCGTGGAGCCTGAGCAGGTGAAAGCTGCTCTGAAGGACGGCGGCATCAAAGTGGTGGCTCTGGTCCACGCCGAGACCTCGACGGGCGTCCTCCAACCCCTGGAAGAGATCAGCCAAATAGTGCACCAACAGGGGGCTCTCTTTCTGGTGGACACGGTCACCTCCTTAGGTGGCCACCCGGTGAAAGTGGACGAGTGGGGCATTGACATCTGCTACAGCGGTTCCCAGAAGTGTCTCAGTTGTCCCCCCGGCCTGGCCCCCATCACTTTCAACCGCCGGGCGGCTGAAGCCCTCCACAACAGAAAATCCCGGGTTCAGAGTTGGTACCTGGACATGACTATGGTGGAGAAATACTGGGGCCAGGAGAGGGCTTACCATCACACGGCTCCCATCACCATGAACTACGCCCTGCGAGAAGCTCTGCTTTTAATTTTTGAGGAAGGTCTGGAAGCCCGCTTTGAGCGGCATCGTCTGAACCATCAGGCTTTGCTGGCCGGATTGCAGGCCATGGGCCTGGAACCCTTCGCTCAGGCCGGGCACCGCCTGTGGACGCTCAACGCCGTCAGGGTCCCCGCCGGCGTGGAGGATGCCCGGGTCCGAAACCGGCTTCTGGATGAATTCAACATCGAAATCGGCGGAGGGCTGGGCCCCCTGAAAGGTCAGATATGGCGCATTGGCCTGATGGGATATTCTTCCTCCAGGCAGAATGTACTGCTGTTCCTGGGAGCTCTGGAAACGGTCCTGCGAGAGGAAGGCTATCCATTGGCAGTCGGGGCAGGGGTGGCCGCGGCCACGGAAGTCTACAGTCAGCAAGTCCCTCGGAGAACCCCGTAGGGCGGGTTTCTAAGTACCTATCCGAAAAACTGTAGGGCAGGCTTTCCAGCCTGCCTGGACAGCCCGGAAAGGCTATCCTACACCTTTTTCGGATAGGCTCTAACCCGCCCAGCAGGCTATCTCCGGGCGATTTGACCGCCCTTTGGCCGCTGGCCGGGCTTCCCCGGTGGAAAGGGGATGAGGCGCTGCTGGTCCCTCGCCCTGCGATGTTCCAGGCCCCCTCCGCAAGGCGAGAGAGAAAGCAAGGAGCGAGGAAAGCGTATGTCTATAGCAGAGAGATGGCTGGGCGATTGGGCCCGTCGGCGAGAGGCTCAATTTGAAGAATATCGTTTGATGGTCCGCGCTTTTCGGCGCGACTGGTTGGGTGTCTTCAGCCTGCTGGTCATTGGGGCCTTTGTGCTGGGAGCCATCTTTGCGCCTTACCTCACCCCCTATCCGGAGGAGGGTCGAGGGGCACCGAATCTGGTTAACAAGTTCCTGCCCCCCAGCCGTGAACACCCCTTTGGCACCGACTACCTGGGGCGCGATGTCCTGGCCCGCGTCCTTTTCGGCGGCCGTAGTTCTCTCAGCATCGGCTTCCTGGTGGTGCTCATCGCCGTAGCCATTGGTACGCCTCTGGGCGCGATCGCAGGTTACTCCGGGCATTGGCTGGATGAGGCTATCATGCGCATCACGGACATGTGGCTGTCCTTCCCACCTCTGCTGCTGGCTATCGCCATTGCCGCCGCCCTGGGCCGCCCCAGCTTTACCAATGCCATGATCGCCATCGCCCTCACCTGGTGGCCCTGGTATACCCGATTGGTGCGGGCGCAGACGGTCTCTCTGCGCGAACGCTCCTTCATCGAGGCAGCACGGGGCATGGGTGTGAGCAGAACGACCATTATCTTCCGCCATATTCTGCCCAACGTCATGACACCTGTCCTGGTGCAGAGCACAATGGACATCGGTTCGGCCATCCTCACCGGGGCGGCCATGAGCTTCATCGGCCTGGGGGCCCAGCCGCCCACCCCCGACTGGGGGCAGATGGTCAGCGACGGCCGCATCTACATCATGAACCAGCCCTGGTACGGAGCCTTCCCAGGTCTGGCCATCTTCCTGGTCACCCTGGCTTTCAACCTGCTGGGCGATACCATCCGCGATGTGACCGATCCCCGCTCTCGGAGGGCCGCTTGAGTGAACGAGCCGTTAGTCTCCATCGAGAACCTGCATGTCCGCTTCCGCACCTACGCCGGCGAGGTGCGCGCTGTCAACGGCGTCAGCCTGGAGATCCAGCGCGGCGAGATCTTTGGCCTGGTGGGTGAGACCGGCTGTGGCAAGTCGGTGACCGGCCTGGCGCTCCTCCGCCTGGTTCCACCGCCTGGCGAGATCGTAGCCGGTCGAATCACCTTTAATGGCCAGGACCTTCTGTCTCTGAGCGAACCGGAGATGCGGGCCATCCGCGGGGCGCGCATTGCCATGATCTTTCAGGACCCGGCGGCTTCCCTCAACCCAGTCTTCACCGTGGGAGAGCAGATCGAGCTGGTGATCCGCCAACACCAGCCGGTGACGCGGAAGATCGCTCGCCAGCGGACTCTGGAGATGCTGGAAGCCGTGGGTTTGCCAGACCCCTCACAGATTGCCAGGACCTACCCCCACGAACTGAGTGGAGGGATGCAGCAACGCGTGATGATCGCCCTGGCTCTGGCCTCCAATGCCAGCTTACTTATCGCCGATGAGCCGACCACCGCCTTAGACGTGACCATTCAGGCTCAGATTCTGACCCTTCTCACCCAGTTGAAAGAAAGCCGGGGGCTCTCCATCCTTCTCATCACCCACAACCTGGGTGTGGTGGCCGAGACCTGCGACCGGGTGGCTGTGCTCTACGTGGGCCACGTGGTGGAACGGGGCTCCACACGGGATATATTCAAGGAAATGAAACATCCCTACACTCAGGGACTGCTGGCGGCCATCCCCCGGCCGGGCAGCCATGGTCGGCCTTTGCAGGCCATCAGCGGCTCGGTGCCCAGCGGCCTGGCCGTCTTCCCCGGCTGTCCCTTCGAGCCCCGTTGTGCCTTTGCCATGGAGGTCTGTCGCCAGGGCCTACCGCCTCTGGTGGGCGTCGGCGAGGAGCACTACGTAGCGTGCTATCGGTACTCTCTTACCTGACAGGACTTACGAAGGCACAACGTGTCCTGGTGCCTTTGTGGTCAGCCTGCCGGGTCAACTGCGTCACTCCTGTTACCTGATTCGTAGCTGTTCAGGCAGGCGGTTGAAACCCGTGTTGAGCGCAGTCGGAGCACCGCGCCTGCATGGGCACCGGGCGACCGCCTCCGCGGCCGCTGTGACTGCGTCCGCGTACGCCGGATGGCGATCTGTGGCCGGCCAGGGTGTATGATGGCGGGCAAACCGTAGAGTGGAGGTGAATACCCCGTGGAATTGCTTCCTGGTACCGTGCTGACAGGCCCCTTCTGGAGCGAGCCTGTACGGATACTGACCGTTCATCCTCTCGGCGAAGGGCGGGTGCGGATCGAGAGGGTTGGGGTTCGTTCAGACCAGTACAAAGCTGAAGTGCTGGGGCCGGCTGAGCTGGCCCAGGTGCAGATCGGCGCAAGCCTCCTCCGAGACTTTGCCGGCGAGGCCACGGCTGCCTTCCTGGCCGTTGAGGCTGCCCGCATCCGCTTCGCCTGCCAGTTTGACCCCCACTTCGCCGTCAACGTCTCCCAGGTAGACCCGTTGCCCCACCAGATCGAGGCCGTGTATCATTACATCCTGCGCAACCCCCGCCTGCGCTTCCTGCTGGCCGACGATCCCGGCGCCGGCAAGACCATCATGGCCGGCCTGCTGTTGAAGGAAGTCAAATACCGGGGGCTGGTAACGCGCACCCTGATCGTCGCGCCAGGCCACCTGAAGGAGCAATGGCAGCGGGAGATGAAGGAAAAATTCGGTGAGCACTTCCCCATCGTGGACCGGGGCGTTGTTGACGCCTGCTGGGGGCGCAACGTCTGGAGCGAGTTGCCCCAGGCCATCACCTCGCTGGATTTCCTAAAGCAGGAGGACGTGCGTGCCGGCCTGGCCGAGAGCCACTGGGACCTGATCATCGTGGACGAGGCCCACAAAATGGCGGCCTATCGCTACGGCGACAGGACCAGGAAGACAGAACGCTACCAACTGGGCGAGCTCCTCTCCCGGCACACCTCGTACCTGCTGTTCCTCACCGCCACCCCCCACCGGGGTGACCCGGAGAACTTCCGCCTGTTCCTCGACCTCCTGGAACCGGGCATGTTTGCCGACACCGACTTGCTGGCCGAGTCCATCGAGAGCCGCGACAACCCGCTCTTCCTGCGCCGCCTCAAAGAAGACTTGAAAGACTTCGAGCAGCGTCCCCTTTTCCCACCCCGCCAGGTACACACGGTCAGGTATCGGCTCAGCGACGCCGAGAAACAGCTCTACAACCAGGTCACCCGCTACGTCCAACAGCACTTCAATCGCGCCCTGCAGAAGGAGAAGCGCAACGTGGCTTTCGCCCTCACGATTCTACAGCGGCGCCTGGCTTCCAGCACGCGGGCCATCCGCAAGTCGCTGGAGCGGCGCAAAGCCCGTCTGGAGGAATTGCTCCAACAAGGGCGCATCCTTCAGGAGGTGAGTGACGACTTGAGTCGTTACCACGACGAGGAGGAGCTGGAAGACCTCTCAGAGCGAGAGCGCTGGGAACGAGAGGAGCTGCTGGAGAAGCTCACCGACGCCGAGACGCTGGAAGAGCTGGAGCGGGAGATCGAGAAGCTGGGCGAACTGGCCGGCCTGGCCCGGGAGGTGGAGAAACAGGGCGAAGAAACCAAGCTGGCTCGTCTGCAGGAGGTCGTCCAGGATCAGAGGCTGCAGGAGACGGGGGCCAAACTCCTCATCTTCACCGAGTCCCGGGACACCCTGGAATATCTGGTGGAAAACCTGAGACGTTGGGGGTTTTCGGTGACCTCCATCCACGGCGGGATGAACCTGGACCGCCGCATCGCCGCCGAGCACGAGTTCCGCCACCAGGCTCAGATCATGGTCTCCACCGAGGCCGGCGGTGAAGGCATCAACCTCCAGTTCTGCTGGCTGATGGTGAACTACGACATCCCCTGGAACCCCAACCGGCTGGAGCAACGCATGGGGCGGGTGCACCGTTACGGCCAGCGGAATGAGGTGCACGTCTACAACCTGGTG
>Ga0068707_1003874_pt1 | contig 10402 bp, 7 predicted proteins | sample YNPNPMetaG_FD_66600 | JGI IMG/M metagenome (GOLD analysis project Ga0068707, IMG submission 66600) | Anoxygenic and chlorotrophic microbial mat microbial communities from Yellowstone National Park, USA - YNP NP MetaG | ecosystem: Environmental > Aquatic > Thermal springs > Hot (42-90C) >... | reverse complement strand
TGCCCGCCAAGCCGAGTTGGACAAGGCCTGGGAGCAACACCTGGCCGAGCTGGAACGCATCGCCGGCCTTTCGCGGGCCGAGGCCAAAGATCTGTTGCTGAAGCAGGTGGAGGCCGAGGCCAGGGCCGATGCCGCGCGCATCGTCCGCCAGGTGGAGGCCGAGACCCGGGAGGAGGCCGATCGTCGCGCGCGGGAGATCATCACCATGGCCATTCAGCGCGTCGCCTCGGAGCAGGTGGCCGAGGTGACCGTCTCCACCGTGGAGTTGCCCAGCGACGAGATGAAGGGACGCATCATCGGCCGCGGCGGACGCAACATCCGCACCATCGAGAATATGACCGGCGTGGACTTGGTCATTGACGACACGCCGGAGGCGGTGATCCTCTCCAGCTTTGACCCGGTGCGCCGCGAGGTGGCGCGTATCGCCCTCAACCGGCTGATCTTGGACGGGCGCATCCACCCGGCGCGCATCGAAAAGATCGTGGAAAAGGCCCAAGAGGAGGTGGAGCAGACGATCCGCGAGGAGGGTGAGCGGGCCGCCTACGATTTGGGCATCCACGGGTTGCATCCCGAGATCATCAAATTGTTGGGCCGGTTGCACTATCGCACCAGCTACGGGCAGAACGTGTTGCAGCACTCTATCGAATGCGCCCATCTGTGCGCCATGATGGCGGCCGAGCTGGGGGCGGATGTGGAGCTGGCCAAGAAGGCGGGCCTGCTGCACGACATCGGCAAGGCCGTGGACCATGAGGTGGACGGCCCCCATGCCGTGATCGGCGCCGAGATCGCCAAGCGTTACGGCTTGCCCGAACCCGTGGTGAACGCCATCGGCGGGCACCATGCCGAGATGGAGCAGCAAACTCTGGAGGCCGTGCTGGTGCAGGCCGCCGACGCCATCTCGGGCGCCCGTCCCGGCGCGCGACGTGAATCCTTGGAGAATTATATCAAGCGCATCAAGGCCTTGGAGCAGGTGGCCAACTCCTTCGAAGGCGTGGAGACGTCCTTCGCCGTCCAAGCGGGACGGGAGATTCGCATCATCGTCAAGCCCGACGAGATAGATGATCTGGGCGCCTTTAGGCTTTCCCGCGACATTGCGAAAAAGATCGAAGAGAGCCTGGAATATCCAGGGCAGATCAAAGTTACCGTGATCCGGGAGACAAGGGCAACAGAATACGCCAAGTAGCGCAATTTTTCGGTACGGCGAGGCAACGACGGGGAGTATCCGACTGTTCTGTGGAATAAGTGCTGCCATGTGTGGTTGGGCAGGACCTGCAACTGAGGCAGACGGTCAGAAGGAGAAGCACCCATGGAAATCCTCAAAGTATCCGCACATTCCCGGTCTACTGCCGTCGCAGGGGCCATCGCAGGGGTCATTCGGGAAAAGGGCCGTGCCGAAGTTCAGGCGATTGGAGCGGGGGCGGTGAACCAGGCCACCAAGGCGGTGGCGATCGCTCGCGGCTACCTCGCCTTGGAGGGGATCGACATCATCTGCATCCCCGCCTTCACCGATGTCACCATCGGTGACCAAGAGAGGACGGCCTTGAAACTGATCATCGAGCCCCGCTAAGGGGCATCCTTGGGCCCCTGCGCCAAGATGGAGATTTCACTCCGCCATCGCCGGGATGGCGGAGTGGAGATGTGCTGTGCGCACAAGGCCGCGCTAAGCGGTTATTGCGCCGGCGGTTTGCGCTCCGCAGGATGGCGGGGCCGGCGCTTGCCGGAGCGGTGAGGGCGTGGCGTCTGTTGTTCAGGTTGCCCCTCTGCGCCCGCTGGCGCCGGCGGTTTTGGGGGCGTTTCGCCCTGGCCATGGCGCCCGCCACGGGAGCGCTTACCCCGCCGCTTGGGGCTGCGGCTGGCCCCCGGTTCCCCCGCGCCCTCCGCCGAGGCCCCCGCTGAGCGAGCCTGCCCGAGGGCGGCGGTTTGCTGCGGGGAGGAAGGGGCGCGGGTCTGGCTCTGCGGGCGCTCTTGGGCACCGCGCCGTTCGCCCGCTGCAACGGCGGGGGTGGGCAACGTCCTTGCCACGTCGCCAGTCTTCTCCTCACGCTCGGCCTCTTCTTCGGACCAAGCATCCTCCGGAGCCTCCTCCGGTGATGTCTCCCCCTCGGCCATGTCCGAGGATACCTCTTGACCGGGGAGCGGCTCCCGCCCGGCCAACTGTTCCGCCGTGAAAGAGGCGGTGGAGCCATCCTCAAAGAGCACCTGCACCGTCTCGGTCAATACACAAACCTTGACCACCTTGCCCACGCCCAGGGGCGTCTCGATGTTCTTGCCCACTTTGGGGAAACGGCTTTTGACCTCTTGGTAAAAGTCGTTCTCATAGCCCAAACAGCAGAGCAGGCGGCCACAGACGCCCGAGATCTCCATGGGGCTCAGAGGCAGGTCTTGCTGTTTGGCCATGCGGATGGAGACGGGATAGAACTCGTCCAGCCAGGTGGCACAACAGAGGGGCTGGCCACACTTGCCCACGCCGCCGATGATCTTGGCCTCATCGCGCACGCCGATCTGGCGCAACTCGATGCGCGTCTTGAAGATGTGGGCCAGCTCGCGCACCAGGTCGCGAAAATCTACCCGCTGTTCCGAGGTAAAGGAAAAGGTCAGGCGCGAGCCATCATAGTTGTATTCGGCGTGTACCACCTTCATGGGCAGGTTGAGGCGCGCCACCTCTTCCCGGCAGCGCTGGAGCGCCTCCTGCTCCTGCCGCCGGAAGCGTTGGGCGTCCAGCAGGTCGGCCGTGGTGGCGCGGCGCAACACCGGTTTGAGTTGGCCCACCACCGCATCCTCGGGGATATCCAGGGCGGGGCAGACCACCTCGCCCATCTCACGGCCGCGGGCCGTCTCCACGATCACCCGGTCTTGTTCTTTCAGATCGGTGATCTCGCCGGGCGCGAAATAGTAGCATTTGCGCGTCCCTCTGAACCGCACACTACATACCCTCGGCATGGCTGCCGTCTTCTCCTTCGACAAGAACTCTAGGGGCGGGCACGCTGCCAGCCCAACAATAGGACCTCCAACGCCAGACGCGGGTTGACGTTTTGCTCCAGTTGTTGCAACGCGGCCTCTATGTTGCGCACGGCCGCTTTGGCCTGGCGTAGATCATAGCGCTGCGCCTGTTGGCGCAGGGTTTGCTCGTAATCCAGGTTCACCACAAGCTCCCCGCAGCCGCTGCCCAGGAGCATCAGATCGCGCCACCAGCTCTGCCACAGGCGCAATGTATCGGCCAGGTCCTCGCGGCCGGCGAGCTTTTCGGCGGCGCGCAACCGCGCGGCAGGCCCTTGCCCCACAATGTGGAGCAACTCTTCGATCTGCTCGCGCCTTGAGGCCAAGAGGGCTGGATCCTCCATGGCGCGGATGGCCCAACCGATCCGCCCGGCGGCCAAGCGGGCCACCAACGTGGCCGTGGATTCTTGCACGCGCCACCGCTCCATGAGGGAGCGCTTGATCTCGTGCTCCGGCACGGCCCGCAAGGGCACCACCTGGCAGCGGGAGACGATGGTGGGCAAGAGCAGGCTGGCATCGGTGGCGGTGAGGAGCAGCACGGCGCGCGCCGGAGGCTCCTCCAGGGTCTTTAGCAGCGCGTTGGCCGCCTCTTGGGTGGCCTGTTGAAAATCGGTGATGATGCAGACCCGCCAACGCCCCTGGTATGGCGAAAGGGCCAGCTCGCGTTGCAGGCCGCGCACTTGGTCAATCTTTAATCGGCCGTCCTGGGGCTCCACCAAGGTCACATCGGGGTGCGCCCCTTGCTGCACCCGCCGGCAGGCCTCGCACAGGCCACAAGGCGGCTCCTCCGCCCCGCATTGGAGCGCGGCTGCCAATTCCTTGGCCAGGTGTGTCTTGCCGATGTTGGCCGGCCCGGTAAAGAGATAGCTGTGGGCGAGCTTGCCCGCCGCCAACGCACTTTTGAGCAGGGCAACGGCCCATGCATGGCCGATGGTTTGCCACATGGCTCCCGTAATCCCGTCGCGGTCCTTATTCTGCCATTCTACCATGACTTGGAAGGGCGCACAAATGGCAGTTTGCAAGCTTGGAGCGCTATGGTATATTTACGGCCGATGTGGACACCCTTTTGTCATGGAGCTTGCTCATGCGGCGCTTGACCCTCATCCTTGCAGTAGCCTTGATGCTGGCCTCCTTGAGCTATGGCCCGGCGGCGCGGGCGGATTGTCCCAACAACCCCTTGGCCAATCCCGGTTTTGAGGGGGATTCTTACAAGACCGAGATCCTGGGCACCAGCCTCTCCTCGAACCTGGGCGTGGGCTGGACGCCCTGGTCCATCTTGGGAGATGCCACCTACAACCGTGAGGTGGAGTACAAAGTCCTTGACGTCAATCTGCTCCAGGAGCGTTACCACATCCGCTCCGGGAACCGCTCGCAAAAGTTCTTTACCACCTGGGGCACCCACACGGCGGGGTTCTATCAACGGGTGAAGGTGACTCCGGGGAGCAAGGTGACCTTTTCCATCTGGGTGCAGATCTATACCGGGGAGCGGGAGCTGACCTCAGGGGATCATTTTATCTCGGATCTGGAATGGCCCACCGAAGAGGACCGCAAGCGCGGCCCCGGCGTGTACAAAGTATGGGCGGGGATCGATCCCTACGGCGATACCCCGTCGGGGTTCGGCGCGCCCCCTTCGCCGAACACCATCTGGTCGCAGCCTGTGACCGATTACGAGACCCGGGTGGTCTTGCCCTCCGGCGAGTTGATCGATGCCTGGGTGCAACTCACCGTCTCGGCGGTGGCCCAGCGGGATTATGTTACCGTGTACACCAAGGGGCAGCCGTTGTATCCCGTCAAGCACAACGATTCCTTCTGGGATGACGCCTGCTTGTTGGTGCAGGCGCCGCCCACGGCCACGCCGCGCCCCACCTTGCCGCCCACAGCCACGCCCCAACCCACGGCCACGGACCTGCCGACGGCGACGCCCTCGTTCACGCCCACGGCCGTGCCGCCCACAGCCACCCCTGTGCCGCCCACAGCCACGCCCATCCCGCCGACGGCCACACCGGAACCCAGCGCCACGCCCTTGCCGACGGTGACGCCGCCCCCGCCCACCGAGACGCCGGTGCCCACCGCTACACCCTTCCCCCGACCCACGGATCCACCCCAAGGGTCTTTGGTGGCGAACGGCGGCACCGGGATGCTCTTGATCTATGGCGGTGTCTTGGTGGTCGTGGTGGTCGCGCTGATCTGGCTCTCCGCCCGCCGGCGGAGTTAGGCCTGCTCCAGGGTGCCGGCCAGGGCCAGCACATACCCCTCCAAAGAGAGATACCGGCGCGCCACGCGCTGGATCTCCTCTTTGGTGATGCGCTGGATGATGTCGGGGTAGCGTTGCAAATAATCTAGCCCCAGGCCGTATTCCTCCACGTTCAGCAAGAAGGTGGCGATGCCCTCGTTGGTTTCCAGGTGCAGGGGCAGCGCTCCCGTGAGGTAGGTGCGGCTATCTTCCAGCTCGGCATCGCTCACCGGTTCATCCCGCAGGCGGGCGATCTCTTCCAAGATGGCGGCCACGGTGGCGGGGATGTCCTTGGGATTGACCCCGGCCATGACCGTCCAGGGATGGGGCCCCCGGCCCGCCGAGAGGCTGCTGCTGACGTAATAGGCCAGACCCTGTCGGTCGCGGACGTTCTCGCCCAGCCGCCCCATCAGGCCCAGATGTCCCAAGATGAGGTTGCCCATCATGGCGGCATAGTAATCGGGCGAGTTGCGGGGCATGCCCACCACGCCCCAGATCAGGTCGGCCTGGGGCTTGTCGGGGAGCTGCACCCGCGAGGTGATGATCTGCGCCGGCGTCTCCACCGCCGGCACCGAGCAGCGCGGCGCCTCGCCAGGCACCTGCCAATGCCCCAGGGTGGTGGCCAATTTATCCAACACCCTCTGCGCGTCCACCGCGCCAACGAGGCTCACGATGAGCGACTCGGGACGAAGATAGGTGTGGTAATAATCAGCCACGTCCTGGGGGGTGAGGGCACGCAAGGTCTCCCGTGTGCCCTCCGAGGGGCGAGCATAAGGATGGTCCGGCGGATAGAGCGCTTGCATAAAGGCCCGCTCGGCGCGATAGCCGGTGTCGTTCTCCCAAATGCTCAGGCGGGTGAGGAGTTGGCCGCGCAGCTTGTCCAGCTCGTGGGGCGGGAAGGTGGGCCGCAGGAGCATCTCGGCCAGGGTATCCAGGAGCAGATCCACATCCTCGGCCAAAGCTTGGCCGCTGAAGCCCAGCTCATCCGGGCCGGCGGAGAAGCCGAGTGACGCCCCCACGTGTTCCAAGATCTCGTTGAGTTCCTGGAAGGTATGTTCTTCGGTGCCCCGACGCAGCATGGAGGCGGTCAGGTTGGCCAGGCCGGCCTTTTCCCCCGGCTCCACGGCGCTCCCCACCAGGAATTCACCCTCCAAGACCACGGAGGGCGAGGCGGGGTTCTCTTGGATGAGGACCGTCACCCCGTTGGCCAGCCGTTGGCGCAGCACGGTCTCGGGGCTGATGGTATAGCCTGCGCGCGGCGAGGCCGACGCGCACAGGCGGCACCGAGGAGCTGCCTCGGCAGTTTCCGTCTCCAGCTCCATGCCGCAGCCCCCCTGTTCGCTGGGGAAGAACCAACCCACGGTGCGGTTCTCGGCAGTCAAATAAGTGCGGGCCACCCGCAAGACGTCATCGGGGGTCACCTGGGCCAGTTCGCTGAGAACGGTCTCCATGCGCTCATGGCGATCCACCATCTCCAGAAACCCCAAGGTCAAAGCCTGATTCGTGACGCTCTCGCTGCTATACGCGAACTCGGCCTGGGTCTGGCGGATGGCCACAGCCAGCTCGCGCTCTTGGATGGGCTCCCGTTGGAGCTTGTCCACCTCGGCCAGGAGCGCCTCTTCCACCGCTCGCCAATCACCCCCTTGGCGGACGGTGGCGCCCAAAGAGAACAGGTACGGGTCCAAACTGGGGTGGTAGCTGCTGCCCACCGAGGAGGCCAGTTGTGTCTCCACCAAAGCGCGGTAGAGCCGGGCGCTCTGGGCTTGGGAATCGCCGAAGGCGAACATCGCCTCGCCCCCGGAGAGGACCGCGTTCAGCACCACCATGGGGATATAATCGGGGTGGGCCACGGGTGGCGTGTGGTAGCAGATGCGCACAATGGGTGTGGCGCCGGGCAGGCGCACCGTCACGCGGCGCTCGCCCAGTTGCGGCGGCTCCGCGGGGATGGCGTCCGTCGGTAGCTCGCCAGGGGGGATGGTGCCGAAATAGCGCTCGATGGCCCGCAAATGGGTTTGGGCGTCCACATCACCCACCACCACCAACACCGCGTTGTTGGGCCGGTAATAGCGCCGGTAGTGGGCCAAGAGCTCCTCTCGGGTGAGGCGCCGCAGGTCCTCCTTCCAGCCGATGGTCTGATGCCGATACGGATGCACCTGGAAAGCAGTCGCCGCCACGCGCTCATTCAACACGTAACGGGGTTCGTTTTCTGCTCCCTCGCGCTCGGCGATGATCACTGTGCGCTCCGCCTCCACCTCGGCCGGGTCGAAGGTGGCCGTGACCATGCGGTCGGCCTCGATCTGCAAGGCCAGCTCCGCGGCCTGGCTGGGCAAGGTCTCGTAATAGGCGGTGAAATCATGGCTGGTCATGGCGTTCAGGTATCCGCCCAGGCGGTTCACCGCCCGCATGATCGTTCCCTTGGGGAATTGGCTGGAGCCTTTGAAGAGCATGTGCTCCACCCAATGGGAGAGCCCCGTGTGGCCCTCGGCCTCGTTACGGCTCCCCACGCGATACCATAGCCAGGTGCTCGTCACCGGCGCGACGTGCACCTCTTTGATAATGACCTTTAACCCGTTATCCAAACACACCTGCAAGGGGACGGTCATGGATAGTCTCTCCCAGGGCTTGCTTGGGGCTCGCCTTGGCGAGCTGCACCCAGTATAGCACGGGCGGCCGGGCGCCACAAAGCGGAGGGTGTCGAAAAAGGGATATAGCAAGTTGGGGGCAACTCTAGCGGGCTCCAGCGTCGCGCCAGGCAACCGATGGAATGCGGGCCATGGCCGCCGTCGGATAGAATCCGACGGCTCTCCTTACCAAGCCCGCAACGCGGGCTTGCTATCCACAGACGTCGGTTTCCAACCGACGGGAGCATCTTTTCGACACCCTCACAAAACGCCGCGATGCCAAGGCAGGGAACGATCAAGCCAGCCTTTTGGGGCTGGCTTGCGAGCGCGCACCGATGGGGTATTGCGAGGCCTAGAGGGCCTTGAGGGCCATGGCGGGCTCTGCTTGCGCTCTCTCGCGCTGGAGATGCCGGGCGAGTCGGGCGAGGCCTTCGGTCAACGCCTGCTCGTTGGCGCAGAGAGAGATGCGCACATAGCGGTCGCAAAGCTCGCCAAAGGCGCAGCCCGGGCCGACGGCGACGTGTTCTTCATCCAGGAGGCGGCCGGCGAAGGTGAGGGAATCGTGGGGCTGGGAGGAGATATCCACCAACATGTAAAAGGCACCGTGGGGATAAGAGACCTCCAATCCCAGCTCTTGGGCACAGCGGACGGCCAGGTCGCGGCGCCGACGATAATGGGCCAACATCTCGAGTACGCAATCTTGGGGGCCCAGGAGGGCCGCGATGGCCGCATGTTGCGCCACCGTATTGACACAGGAGACGATGGGCTCTTGGATCTTGGTCATGGCGCCGATGATCTCTTCGCTGCCCACGGCGTAACCCACCCGCCAGCCCGTCATGGAGTACGTCTTGGACACGGTAAAGATACTGATCACCCGCCCTTCATCGTCCCACTTGGCCGGGCTGATGTGCTCGCCTTCAAAGACGAGCCGGTCGTAGGTTTCGTCGGAGAGGAGGTAGAGATCATGGCGGCGACAAAATTCCAGGCAGCGACGCAACACCCCCTCAGAGTACACGGCCCCCGTGGGGTTGGAAGGGCTATTGATCAAGAGCGCCTTGGTGCGCTCGGTGACCAGGTTTTCCAGGGCGGCGAAATCCGGGGTGAAGCTTGCTTCGGGCAGGGTGGGGTAGCGGCGGGGGATGCCGTGCAACAATCTGGCGCCCATGACGAAATTGCCGTAGCCCGGATCGGGGATGAGAATCTCATCCTCAGCGTCCAACAAAACGGCCATGGAAGCAAAGACCGCCTCCATGGCCCCGATGGTCACGATCACTTGGTCAGGAGTGACGTGCAGGCCGTTCTCCCTGGCCAATTTGACGGTGATCGCCTCGCGCAGCTCTTGTAGGCCGGCGTTGGCGGTGTAGCCGGTGTAGGCGTACTTGGCGGCCCGAACGGCGGCCTCGATGATGTGGGGCGGGGTGGGGAAATCGGGCTGGCCGATCTCCAGATGGATGGCGTCGGGGAAGCGGGCAGCGCGGTCGAGCATCATGCGGATGGGCGAGCGCGAAATGCTGCAGACCGTCTGGGATAACGCTTTCATCTTCCTCTCCTTCGGGCGAATCGGGGAATACAATAAACACAGCGCCGCGCAAGAGGACCGGCCTCGCTGCGCGGCACCAGGAGCGACGATGCTAAAGCTTTTGTTGGCAATTGTGTTCTTTTAGGATACCACAGATTTCGATTTTTGTCAAAAAATTTGGCCCATGAGGGTGTGGGGGAAAAAGGCCAGGTGGTGGGCGATTCAGGGATGCATCAGGCCACCGATAGAATGGAGGCCTTGTTCGCCGTCGGATCGAATCCGACGGCTCTTTTTGGCAAGCCCGCTTTGCGGGCTTGGTATCCGCAGACGTCGCTTTGCAACCGACGGGCTTTACATCCTCGTGGCCGCTTTGCCTGGGGAGTGGACTATGCTAGGGCTAGGCGGTCAAGGGACTGCTCTTTTGCGACAGGTTCGGGCACGGACCCATGCTATAATGGGGCACAAAGAAGGCCAGCGCGTTTGCGGTGTCCTGTGAGAAACGGGCTGTCGTTGCTGGCGTCATCCTGTACAGCCAAAAGGAGAGAAATGGGAAAGGCGCTAGTGGTTCTTGCTATCCTCGCCGCCGTTGCCGGTATCGTTCTGGCAAGCGAGGCTACTATCGGGGTAGCCATCATAGCTGTCGCCTGTCTCCTGGGCATCTTGGCCCGTATCGCGCAGGCGCGTGAGCAGCATACGCAGCTCGTGCAACTACTCAGTCAAAAAGCAAAAGAGCAGTAGACCTGGTCATGCTCATTCGCGCCATCTCCACCGGCGCTCAGGGTGGCCCCTGTGTAGGCCGGCCTGAAGCTTGTAGGTTGTCATAAACTCGACGCGCCGCTATCGAGGTTGTGTGGTATAAGAGTGTGAACGCAATGAGCCAGCGGCGCGGTAAACGTCCTGGCCCACGGCCCAGGTGACATGACCACCCAGGCAAGCGGGATTGTAGCATAGGCCCGTCCTAGGTGTCAAAAGCACCGGGGCGGGCCTTTCGTTATGTCATGACAACATTTTGACAACATCGGCGTACGGGGC
>Ga0068707_1003868_pt1 | contig 10408 bp, 11 predicted proteins | sample YNPNPMetaG_FD_66600 | JGI IMG/M metagenome (GOLD analysis project Ga0068707, IMG submission 66600) | Anoxygenic and chlorotrophic microbial mat microbial communities from Yellowstone National Park, USA - YNP NP MetaG | ecosystem: Environmental > Aquatic > Thermal springs > Hot (42-90C) >... | reverse complement strand
TACTAGGTGCTGAAACGCAGTCTGATGGTACAGCAACAGTAGTGATATCTTCTCTTGAAGTTAAAGTCTATTCAAATGATGAACGCAGAGACCCTATAAAAGGCGCTACTGTTACGATATCTGGTCTAGGTGTAGCTATATCATTAAGTGAGAATTCTAATACAACAGGAAAATACGATGGAATACAAGGTGATCTTAAAACTGCTAAATTACCTGCAAATGTGAATGAAGGATACCTAAAATTGATAGTCAAAGCACCAGGATATGAAACCTTTGAGGATCCACACGCTATACTTGTGATCAGACTATAAAAACTAGTTATACAACAAAAAACTCTAACAAATGAAGGAGGAAAGGATATTACTGCATTACTCTTTGTATAGTAAACAAAAAAATCTGAAATGGATTGCAGAGAGATCGTTTGAGTATGCTTGCTGATCGATTTAAATCTAAAACAGAGAAGAAAAAAAAGGATCAAACTGAGAAAGACGAGTTCGAAGAGAACCTTGAATCAATGAAAACCTGGGTTAGAAAAATAGAGCAAACCACTATTAGTATCAGTTCTAGATTAGCAGCGATTGAACGACGTATATCAAACAGGGCGCAGGATGCAGCTTTATCACTCCTCGGTGAGGGTGATAGTGGTAACCCTGGTCCTATGCAGCGTCTTTTCTCTAAACTCAAAGAGAACCGTAAAGATAAGAATATCGAGGAGGCATCCAGGGTTATAGACTCTGAGTTATCCATGATAGAGGAGCAGCTTATAGAACAACAAGGAGAACTATCAAATATTAAACAACAACTTGACAATCTTAATGCAACGTTGAATGATATCAAAAAAGGTTTAGAAGCTCTGAGTAATACTCAATCAAGCTTCAATCTTGATATATCACAGCGTGTTGAACGCATGGAGCAGCGTGCCCCACCTGTTATGAGGATAGGGTCAAAGGAGATACCTATTGAGATCACAGGCGTCATCGGTGGTTTACTAATGTTCATTATAGCTATCATAGTATCTACTGGTTTGAAGGACGTTCTTATCTCACCGTTATTCCTAGGTTTGATAGGTTTTATACTGATAGGGTCAGCTGTCTTCAAAACTATTAGATTCAACTCTAATCTATTCAACGTAAATCTTATTAAAGGGGAAAACGTGGTAAAACAAATAGAAGAAGATAAAAAGGATTAATAAAAAAATGGAGGAGGACACTTCACAGGTTCAGTTTGATCTTATGGTGTTTCAGGTCCTCTTGTGATCTTTATCATATCCTGCTGTATGAATGATTCAAAACAGGGGGCTTTAACATTAACATCAAGATAATCCTCGTCTCTACCCTCTTGAAGCTGTACACCATTAATAACGAGGGTTACTTCACCGTTAGCACTAGTATAACCAGATGTGACTTTACCGAGTCCTTTGATTATAACCAAAGCGTTGCTGACACTATGACCCTTAGTATCAGTGACTTTGACAGTGAATTGAAAATCCTCTGGTCCTCCACCGCTTGTGAATCGTTGAGTCATAGGGTCAACGTAGACTACCATCTTCTCAGGGAACATGCAGGGTTTAAGGATGAAACCCATTATAGCAGCCAAGGCTACACCGCCTATAATCACTGCTACAGTGAGACGCATAGGGAGATCGATCACAGCGTTAGAGTCATTAACGATACTGAATCGTCTCATACATCATGTAATATAACCTCATCGTATTTAACAGTATTCCATGCTGGTAGAAGAAAAACATCTCTACAAGGGTTTTTCTACCGGGATTCTAAAGGTATTATGGGTCTGCCAATGTACCTCACAGTAGCATTAATAGTAGCCTCAGTTATAATCAGTGGTTTCATCATAGGTATAAACAAGATGATTACTGACTCGCAGGTTCATCACATAGAAACCGAGCTTTCACGTATAATATCTGATGCTAGGAATATGTACGAGTATGCTGATGAAGGAACACTGGTAATGGTACACGTTGATTTCCCTGGTTCCCTCAGGTTTATAGTTTTCGGGTCGACGCCTCTACCAGGTTACACTGAGCCTTCTAATCTAGTAGTTGATAAGGATAAGCAGAATTCGTACTACTACGTACTATCAGATGGTACTGTAAAGGTGTATCATTCAAATGTTAGATTCTCAGGTGAGGATACTGATGAATTCGCTTTATTCCATGCTGGTAGCTATGATCTATATCTTGAATTAGTAAAAGAGGATGGTGCATCGTATGTTAAGGTCTATACAAAAAAATGAAGAGGCGATATTGGATCTAACATTATCACAGATAGGTCTAATGATAGCGACTGCTATACTGCTAGCAGCAGTCGTATCATTCATCTCATTCAATGATATGCAGAGGAGGATGGAGTTAGAATCAGTAGCATCAACCATATCAACATTGATAGAGACGATGGATACAAAAACCATAGAGAATACTACAGTGTACTGGTTACCAGACTTAGGATATGACTACACTGTTAAGATATCAGCCGAGTACGTCACAGTATCAGCTAAAGGATTCTGGAATAACGAGTTAATAGTGAGGGAAAGATTCACTGTTAAACCATGGCCACAGGATGAGTTATATAACACAGAGTGGATAGGATCTAAGGAACTACATGAATTAATTAACAGAATTTACGGTAAACCTGCGACATTGATGAATCCAATACAGACACGATGGGATTGGATTAGAATCAAAGAAACACTGGAGGAGGCTAAAAAATCTGATGCATCAAGACTCGCAGAGGAACCAATCACTCTCAAAAACAATAAACCTGTTTTTATCGATAAGACAATACTCTACTACTATTCCCCTACTAAATTTACTCAATATAAAAACGGTTCTGAATATATAAAAGAAGGAGAATGGAGTATATTTGATTTTTTCAAAATATGGTTCGGCGATTTATTTGGATGGTTATTTGGTGGATTTGGCGGGAGAATAGAAATCCCTGAAGGTACAACCTCTGTGTACATGACAAATGGACCTGTGGGGGTAGGTCATGTGGGAGTCACATATCAACACGTGATCCCATATACGCCTGAGGATGTAAAAACATTGGATATCTGCGTATATTACAGGGCTGATTACGATTTTCATGGTCAATCCAAGGATCCTGGGCCACAACTTTTAATCCTAGATTGGACCACAAAAAATCTAAATTATCTAGATGAAGATGGTCTAGGATATACAGAGGAGGATAGATGGTACAATATCTCAATAAATCATCCACACAGTTATGTTAACTCTACCAACGGATGGTTATTCATTGTACTTCAAACAAAGCCACCAGTGTGCATGACTGACGTAACCATACATAAGGTTTGTATACATGCAACACCTGAAGCGCATACATATTCTGAGAAACAAGAATTCGTTTTAATATATCAATAATTTATATAAAATTATTTATTAAAAAGCAGATTTAGTTAAAGATATGAATATTCTGATTCATTTTTATAACAATAACTTCTTTGTTCCATAGGATAACAAGTTTGATTATCAACTTTTACATACAAAATTTATATAAACTAGCAGTGTAATAAAGGGTTATAAGACTAAATCTGGGGGAGAGATTCATGTCAGATTTCATCTGGCAGTGGAGTATAAACGGTAAAAAGATGTATACAAGCAGAGATGATGTAGCTGAAAGAGCCATGAAAGAAGGACGTTTGGTTATAGGTGTACGTTTAAAACCTTATAATAAAAGATAAAAAAACTATAAATAAACCACTTCTTAACTCCTCTTAAATCCTATTTTTTAGTTAATCCATAGTATTTAACTCCACGTATGTTAACTAAACCAATCTAATAGGTATACGGAAGTTTTTTATTCTTGATCATCTATTTAACATAGAATAAACATGACTGATTTATCATACCATGGCCTCTTAAAAAGAGTGCAGAGTAAAACCATTAAGACGCATCTAGATGGAGAACGATTCAAAGTACCTAAAGCAGATGTGCTATATGAAGGTAACACAACTGTTGTTAAAAACTTTGATAAGATAGCTGATATCATAAACAGGGAGAAGGAACATCTACTTAAATTCTTATTAGGACATATAGGCACAGCTGGTAACATCGTCAGTGGTAGAGCAGTATTTCAAGGTAAAATACCTTTAAAGACTATACAGGATAGGATAGACGAGTATATAGAGGAGTATGTTATCTGCTCTGAATGCAACAGACCTGATACGCACCTGGTTAAGAAGGATCGTCTGATACTTATAAGATGCGACGCATGCGGTGCGTTCAGACCTGTTGGATCCATAAAGAAGAGACAATCCATCACGCCTACTGTGAGTCTAAAAGAAGGAGAGGTTTACGAAGTAACAATTAAGGATATTGGTAAACGCGGTGACGGGGTTGCATATGTAGATAAATATGCAATCTATATATCAGGTGCTGTTAAAGGCTCAACAGTCAAGGTTAGAATAGATAAGATATCTGGTAACGCTGCTTTTGGGTCGATTGTTCAATAAAAAAATCGCGGCAGACAAAATGCGAAAAATATATAAATTGAATACGTATTCATTCATTTGTTGTCAGACAAAATATGACGTTTGTCAGTTATTGTATGTCGAATAGACATACAATTTGACACTGATTAAACGCCATATATGTTTTCTGATAAAAAAACCGCATGTGAGGAGAAACATGGAGAACAACCGCATCACTGTCAGACTACCAGAACTACATCTACGGCAAATAGACCTTTTAATCAGAGCGGGCGAATTCACAACAAGATCAGAAGTCATCAGACACGCAGTGAAAGAGTACGTAGCTAACTACGCTAACCGGATAATAGAAAAAGCAGAGACAATCAAAAAAGTACAAGAACTCGAAGCAGCGGTTGAAACCCTTGAACCTTACATGAAAAAATAGGAAGCTAATATTAAAAATAGGAAGGGGATGGGATGCACCCCTCTAACGAAGGATGCCGAAAAGGCATCCTTCCAACTACCAGTATAGGAGGAATGGAGAAAAATGGCCGGAAATAAAGTAGAGAATGGGATGCAGTCTCTTGTTGGAACTGCAATAGAACATAAGATAAATGAAGAAAAAAACATGAAGGTAGATGATGGGTTATTCGGTACCCCCCGTATCGTAATAGTAGGATGCGGAGGAGCAGGCGGGAACACTATAACAAGGTTACACAAACTAGGTGTTAAAGGAGCAGAAACCATAGCTATAAACACTGATAAGATGGCTCTTGACCTAGTAGAAGCAGATAAAAAACTACTAATAGGTAAAACCCTGACACGTGGATTAGGAGCAGGTGGATACCCTGAGATAGGCAGACGCGCTGCCCAGGAGTCAGCTAGAGAGATAGAGGAGATGCTGCAAGGCGCTGATCTGGTTTTCATATGCGCAGGTATGGGTGGTGGTACAGGTACAGGGTCAGCACCAGTAGTAGCAGAGATAGCTAAGAAACAGGATGCTATAGTAACCTGCATGGTTTCAACACCATTTAACGTTGAACGCGCAAGACTTATAAAAGCAGATGAAGGATTAGATGAGCTACGTTTAAAAGCAGATAGCACCGTGGTACTAGACAACAACCGCCTCTTAGAGTTCGTACCGAATCTACCAATAAACCAGGCTTTCTCAGTTATGGATCAGCTAATAGCTGAGACTGTTAAAGGCATATCAGAGACTATAACAGTACCGTCACTAATCAACCTTGACTACGCTGATATGAGAGCTATAATGAACTCAGGAGGACTCTCAGTGATGCTCTGGGGTGAAGCAGAAGAAGACGCTGGCGTAGACGCTATCGTAAAAGAAGCGTTAAACCACCCGTTATTAAATGTTGACTACAAAGGAGCAACCGGTGCACTAGTACACATAACCGGTGGGCCAAACATGAGCTTGAAATACGTGCAGGATGTAGCAAAGAAACTAACAGAGGATCTTGACTGCTACGCTAACGTTATACTAGGTGCCCGTGTGGTACCAGAGTTCGAGGGTAAATGCAGGGTTATGGCTATAATGACAGGTGTAAACTCGCCTAACATACTAGGACCAAAGAGTGCTCCTCAGAGAAACCCTGTAGTATCCAAGGTTGTAACAAACTCGAAGTTCGATATAGACTTCGTAAGATAAAAAAATAATAGAGGAAAAAGGGTTAAAAAAACTCTACTTAAACCCTTTTTACTTTCTCTTTTTTTGTTGTTTTTAACATCCAATAAAAAACTTACTGTTTCTAAGTACACATTATAGTAACATCTTCACATGCGCCTATAAGCTGGAATTTCGCAACCGTGTATTTAAAAGGATTAAAAGGCTTAGCCCTGGTGAACAAGAAGACACCACCGAAATTCTTAACGTTTACACCGTGAACCTGATTGATTATACATGTGCTATTATGTATAGAACCATTCATGTAACTAGTCACAGCGGTATAATACGAGAGGGTTGATCTACGTGATAATACAGGTATCTTATATGATACATTGAAGCTGATATGCTCAACAGGTATAACCACTAATGGTAATATGAAGTGAAGCACCCTGCTGTTTATGATGTTTTTAATCTTCTCCAGCTCAACTGAGGATCCATCAGAGAATTCTATACTAGTGATAAAACGATTAACAGGACCAGCAGTAGAGATCATAATAGTCTCATTGATTGAATTTACATTATCAAAAGAGGATGACTCAGAAGTAACTGTGGAAGAACCTTGACTGATAGGGTTCGAAACTAGTAAAATAAAACACGTGGTTATTACTGAGAAACCATTTATCAATTTCATAAACCCTTCACAATATACGTAACAATTAAAAAATATATAACTCTTTTTATTTAAATAATTTTTTTTGTATCTTGGCTGAAAACACTATAAAAACAGTGGGGTAAAAGGGATCAAAAAGCTAAGGTTTATAATAAGGTCTTAGTATCTTCATAAAAAAAAATTAAGTAGTCCGGGCCTGTGAGGTAGTCTGGATATCCTTCCGGCCTTCGGAGCCGGATACTGGGGTTCGAATCCCCACAGGTCCGTTAAATGCAACAGGAGAAAAATATCTTGATCGAGACTCATTTTTAGCGTTTATCGAGATTTTGGGAATTCCTTACATATGTTTATCATTGATCATTAACAGGGAACCCTAAAGGTAGAATAATCAATCATAACAGAAAAAAACATAAACTAAAAAAAGAGGATTAGTAATAGAAGATGCTTATTTAACGATGAATATATTTTAATACATGCTATTGAAATTCTAGATTTAGGAGAAAAAATATAGGAGCACTAAAAAAAATTAGGATTGACGAACATATGAGTAATGGTAAAAAAGAGACAAGCCTATCCAAAAGAATAAAATTTAGGATAATAGGGCGTCCTCGTAATATAAATGATCCATTGGTATTCCATAAGATATCACTAATAGCTCTTCTCTCATGGATAGGGCTTGGTGCTGATGGTTTATCATCATCAGCGTACGGGCCAGCAGAAGGGTACAGTATCCTATCAGGTCACGTATACTTATCTGTATTCCTAGCAGCCGCTACAGCCTTAACCATCTTTGTTATATCATTCACATACTCAAAGATAATAGAGCAGTTCCCTCATGGTGGAGGCGGCTACATAGTAGCTACACATACACTCGGTAAACACGCTGGTGTAATATCAGGATCATCATTACTAGTAGACTACACGTTGACTATAACCGTCTCCTTAGCTGCCTGCGGTGACGCTATATTCAGTTTCCTACCATCAGATACACAACATCTACGTTTATTATTCAAATGCGTAATGATAATACTATTCATCATAATGAATCTCAGAGGCGTTAAAGAATCAATAACTATACTAGCCCCTATATTCCTGTTGTTCATATTCTCACATATACTACTACTAGGTTACGGTATCCTCATCCACGTACCAAGTATGAGCATACACGCTCAGAGTATAACAACAGGGTTACAAACCGACTTATCCACAATAGGATTAGTAGGAGTGCTAGCTTTACTACTTAAAGCCTTCTCATACGGTGCAGGTACTTACACTGGTTTAGAAGCAGTATCAAATGGTTTACCTATAATGCGTGAACCTAGAGTCAACACAGGTAAAAAAACAATGCTATACATGGCTGTCTCATTATCACTCATAGCTACTGGTTTATTCTTATGTTACTTCCTTATGGATATACAACCTGATGAGAAAGGCGTCAAAACACTGAATGCTATACTAGCTACTAGTTTATTTAAAGAATGGCCATATGGTGAGTTAATAGCCTTCATTGTAATACTATCAGAAGGGTTACTGCTAGCTGTGGCAGCTCAGACAGGTTTCATCGATGGACCAAGAGTAATGGCTAACATGGCTAAGGATTCATGGTTACCTAAAAAATTCTCAGCTCTATCAGAGAGACTAGTCATGCAGAACGGGGTGCTAGTCATGGGTGTAGCTGCTCTGGGTTTAATGCTGATCACTAAAGGTGATATAACTTATCTAGTGACAATGTACGCTATAAACGTGTTCTTAACATTCTCATTATCAGAGCTAGGCATGGCCAAGCTATCACTCAAACAGAGGAGGAGAAAACCTAAATGTTTAAGACGATTCATCATCTTCAGCATAGGTTTTGTAATATGCTTCTCAATACTCATAACAATGATATACTACAAGCTACAGAGCGGAGGATGGTTAACGATAATCCTAACATCATTTGTTATAGTATGCTGCTACCTTATACACAGGCATTACGCTAAAGTGAGAAAAGCCATGCATAGATTCGACGAATCATTACTACTATCAAACATCCATCTAGCTGATAAACCGAATGACGCACCTGTCAACCCTAAGGATAAAACCGCGGTGCTGCTAGTTAACGGTTACAATGGTTTCGGTGTTAACACCCTGCTAACACTTGTAAAGAACTTCCCAGGTTTATACAAGAATATAGTATTCGTCTCAATCGCTGAGATAGACTCAGGAGCATTCAAAGGAGTAGAGAGAATAAAAGAACTGAAAGAATCAGTGGATACAGCGTTATCCAAATACGTTAAACTAGCACGCAAACTAGGTTTCGCATCAGATAGCCGCATGGACACAGGTACAGACGTTGTAGAGGCTGCTACTCAACTCTGCGAACACATAGCTGAGGAATTCCCGAATTCAACATTCTTCACAGGTAAAATCGTCTTCAAACATGAGACGATATTCCATAAGCTACTACATAACGAGACAGCTTTCGCTATACAACGTCGTCTGCAATGGAAAGGCTTACCAGTAGTTATACTACCACTCAAAGCAGACATATAAATAAGAATTATTCAGTTTATAATGATAAAAGTTTTAGATACCCCTATTTAAAAAAAGAAGAGAAAAAAACACAGAGTCTCTGTAAATGATAAAATAACATCTTAACAGAGAGAGGAATATAAGAAAAAAATAAGAGTAATTAACTATTTTTAAGCGCCGTAATGCGTATCAGCTTTGAAGTGGAATTCAATAATACCAGTAGTATTGCCCCTTGATACACCATACGGTATATTTATTGATATCTGCACCCATACGAAATCAGAAGCGTTATCATAAGTTCTACCATTAGTACCAATCGGTATAGCTTTATCTAACGCACCTGTTAGATTATGAGTGTAACGCACATGAGCGGTATCATCCCACAGGGTTTGAATCTGACCGACAACCGAACTAGTGTTATGACGCATAGTAGAAGCATCAGAGTCACCACGAGCTAGACGCCAAGCTGTAGTAGTAGCACTATAACCATTCTGCGACCCGTTATTATAGACAAAGACAGATATAGGATCATCTGATGCTTTTTTACTACCATTACTATGCAGCCATATCTGAAGATAATTCTGAATTGAATTCTGACCGGTGGTAGCGTTCTTCACCTCTACATGCGTGATGTTAACAGCGAATAACTCCTCGTTTACTATAGCGAAAGCAGCAGAATAAGTCTTATTAGTACCAGACGACCAGTCTCCTAGCTGTAGTGTAACCCTAGCTGTGCTGCTATTACTACCATCAACACGTAAAACCCTTACGTTATCAGATGAGTTATCAGACCCGACAAACCTGATATCAGCGTTACTAGGATGCACAAGATTATACGTGTAACCCACTCTGGTTGTAGCGTATTGAGTAGCCATTATAGTACTCAAAACAATAAGCATAACACCTAACAGGGTAAGACGTCTATCTATCTTCATCCCATCCACATCCCAAATATACTTATTCTAAATTCAAATACATAATTAGTCTTCTTGTATATAAAGATATTGGCATTTTTGTAGATTAAACTAATCCTTCAGAGAAAGAGGTCAGTGATCTGAAGCACATGTGAGATAAACCGAAAAATCCTTGCATAAGTAACACTATTACATATCCACATGATAGATGGGATGCAGGATTTACCGGAACACGTACAGCAG
>Ga0068707_1003866_pt1 | contig 10409 bp, 8 predicted proteins | sample YNPNPMetaG_FD_66600 | JGI IMG/M metagenome (GOLD analysis project Ga0068707, IMG submission 66600) | Anoxygenic and chlorotrophic microbial mat microbial communities from Yellowstone National Park, USA - YNP NP MetaG | ecosystem: Environmental > Aquatic > Thermal springs > Hot (42-90C) >... | reverse complement strand
CGATAGAAAATCAAGGGATACCAGGACAAGCCGACCATGGAAGCTAAAAGAGAACGAAAAGGAATCAACGCAGATTGGTTTTCGCGCACCTGGTCTAAAATTGCTAGAAACCAGTAAAACTTATAGGAATTGGTGACCTGCTCAAAACAGGAGGCAAGCGCCACAATGGGCAGTTTTGGAGAAGGAGGAAGAGCAATCATATCCCTCTGTGATCCTTCGGAGAGGCTTATAGATATTTTACCCTTCTTTGGTTAGGAGTGCCGGTTGGAGACAGGAGGAATGGCAGCATTCAAGGGGAACTGCCGGACAAACACAATCTGATCTCTCTCTAAACCCCTCAAAAGAAAATCAAATCATTCAAAGTAGGAAATGACCTATCATAGGCTCTATTGGGCAGGGCAGACTGTCCCCGAATGTTTATCGAATGCACGAATAGCTCCGTCAATCGTTTATTCGTGGCTTATTCGTGGAAGGTTTTCTCAGCAAATTACCAATACAACTTGTGATGGTAGGTTGTTATTCATCAGGTAACTTACTTGCGCGCAGGAAGTGTTTGTGCTATCATTTTTGAAAACGCTCAACTGTCTGGCTTCTAATGAGGAGCTATGTTAACTCAACCCCAGTGCCATCGACCCTCTCTCAACTCATAGGTCTCGGAGTGGAATGTGATGGAGTACGAAAAACTTGTGCAAGATTTTGCATACCGCACTCGCAAAAATCTCGATGCTTTGCTCTATCTTAAAAGGACAAAACCCGATAATAATATAGAAGTGTATGAAGTCACCCAACTAATCAATTCGATGCTTGGACTTCTCGTATTCCCGAAAGAAAGATATTTTGACAAAATACCTAAAACACCTCTTTCGGAATTAGCAAACCAAGGCTGGCCTATCTCGACAGTTGAAGGCAATTATGAAGCAAGACTTGCAGGAACTCGTCCGTTATTTACGGAACGCTATCGTACATTGCAACTTGGAGTTTCTCAGTAATGAAAAAAAAGAAATAACTGGGTTACGTGTTTGGAACTCTCGATACGGCCAAACTACATGGAAGGCAAGTCTCACCATAGAAGACATCGAGAAAATCGCTTATAGGTTCATTGAACTCATACTGAAAGATAGTAATTCATAACTATCCTGCTTTTTCGAATTCAAGATATTACTTTCAAAGGATCACCAATCCAAAAACGTCGATCGCTCACCCAAGCCCGCCTCATTAAAGCGAAAGCAAATCCTTCAAGGCAGCCAGTTGGGCTGCGTGCTCCGCTTCCAGGAGGGGTTTACAGTCCTCCAATTGCTTCAACCCCAGCACCAGCTTGGTGGCAAAGATATAACAGGTCAACTCTTCGCATTGGCGACAGTTGGTGTTGGGTAGCAATTTGTAGATTGTCATATGGGTCGGGCGCGGGCGGGTGATCTGGTCAGGGGTGATTTCACGACGGCGCTCCCACGTTTGATTGACCAGGTCGATCCACTGCTTCAGTTGTCTTTCCGCAGCGGCGTAGTTTTCGGCTTCGGTAATGGCGATTTCATAAGGGTGAAATGCCACCAGCAGGCTGCCCTGCTTGACTATGAGCATGTTCATCGATGGCACATAATGAGCGCCGCGCAGGACAGCATTCAGGTAAGGGAGGACTTTGGATATGTTCACCGAAAGGCGCGTTCGGGCAGCAAAGCGGTCGCTACCCGGACCCCACGGCGGTGGATAAAGTTCGATACTGAATTCTTCTATTAGCATGGACTTGCCCGCGGTGTCCAATCCATCTGTTTAATCTTACCATTTTTCGCTCCAGTGCGGAGAAGTTTGCCTCTGGGTTATTCTTCCTTGCTATCAAAGCGCCATATTCTCCCAAAAATGCCCAAAAACCTGTTATCCTCTCCCCAACCTTTTGCGGGCTTGCGGACTATATGCTATAGTGTGAGCGCTCACCCAACCCCTCTCGGAGGACGATGGACGAAGAAGCGGCTATCCAGCGTTTGAAAGATGGCGATCTCGCCGGGTTAGAGTTCCTCGTCTTGCGCTATCAGGTCAAGGCGCTGCGCGTTGCCAATCTCATCACGCGCGATCTTGCCCTTGCCGAAGATGTGGTGCAAGAATGTTTCCTGCGCCTGACGCGCGCCATCCGCAGTTTCGACTCGCAGCGCCCCTTCGAACCCTGGTTTCTGCGCAGTGTCATCCGCGCCGCAGTCAGAGCAGCCAGGCAACAGGCGCGCAACCTCTATGCCGAAAGCGATGGCGAGGAAGTCTGGTTCGAGAGCCTGTTTGGCAGCGGACAATCGGCTGAAGCGGAGGTTGAAGCCTTGCAAGATCAACAACGCCTGCTCGATGCCTTGCAAAAGCTTTCCCCTCGTCAGCGGGCGGTGCTGGTGCAACGATATTACCTGGGTTGGAGTGAGAAAGAAATGGTGGAAGAACTCGGCCTTCGGCCTGGCACGGTGAAATGGTTATTGAATGCTGCCCGCGCTCGTCTGCGCGCCTTGTTGGAGAAAGAAGGGCAAGATGAAACCTGATGAGCGTCTAAAGTCCGCCCTGCAATCCATCGCTCGCCGGGAGGTGCCGGAGACGGTCAACCTGTGGCCGCAACTGGCATCAGCCCTCGAACAAAAGGAGATCAAAACGATGAAACCTGCCAGAAAACTGCTTTGGACCGTGCTGCTAGTCTTGCTGGCGCTTGCCCTGGTCAGCGGCGTTGCGTATGCACTCTATAATTATTTCCGCGGCGATGTCGGTTTAGAGGCGGTCAGCCAGGCCGGCCTGGTCAGCGAGCAAAACGCCACCGCTGTGCCCACCCCTCTGCCAACTGCCACACCTTTGCCGCCTGCCGTTCCTGTGGGTGAAGCCCAAACCCTGCAGGGTGTGACCCTGCGCCTCGATTGGGTATATCTCGATCATATGTGGCAGGCGATTGGCTTTTCGGTCTCTGGCTTGAAAGATGGCAAGCATTTGGGCATTCCCCAACTCAACTTTGGCAATCTGCAAGCCGAGCAATATGTCGGGGCGGGCATGGCGCTCACGCCGGGCGAAAGCGGATGGAAAGGTCGCTATGTTGTCCATCAGCTCATTCGAGCGAGCGAAACCCCAGACCGCACCGAAACTCTGACTGATCTCAGCCTTGCCATTCCCTTGCTCGATGAGAACGGCATGGTTCTGGATACTTTTCGCTTCACCGCCGCCCAGGTGCTGGTGCACCAGACGTCTTATGGCGGCGGAAATACCTACGCCGTGCGCTATGGTGGTCAGGAAACGCGCCTTGAGTGGGTCGTGGCGACCCCGCAGGAGACCCGCGCCAGACTCTGTTATCAACAATCCAGCATACCCAGCCCGAAGCTGAGCTATGCGGCCGGTTTGGAAAGCGGGCAAAACCCGCAGACGATCTTCACTGCCCCTGCTGTGCTTCCGCAGCGGCTGATCGAAAGCGTGGCCGAAAACGGCTGGCATTGTCTCGAAGCGCTCTTTCCACCTCTGCCGCAAGATGTGCAATCCCTGCGGGTGTTGGTAGAAGGGTTGCAAGATGCGACCGGCCAGCACCTCGGCGGGTCATTGGAGTTCATCTGGGCGGAGCTGCCGTGGCGCAAATCCGTTCCGGGCATCGATCCGCTTCCTTCCCAGGAACTTGGCGAGATCAGGGTGACCCTGCTGCATGCCTATGTAGATGCTCTGCGCGCTGCCGTGGTTTATCGGGTCGAAGGATTGTCAGCCGAGCAATACCCCGACATCCAATTGACCGATCTGGAAGGCAAACCATTTTTCGTTGGTGGAGGCGGTGTTCAATCCGCTGAAAACGACCCAACCGTTTTTATCGCCACGCTCACCTTTGCCCAACCGCCTGGTCAAAAAGCCGATAGCGATGTCTTCTCATCCAGGCAGCCGATTGTGAACGGACGCTTTGTAGGCAAGCTGAAAATCACCTTCAATGTCTGGCAAGCGCAGGGAGGGCAGGAGTTCACCTTCGATCTCGATCTCCCGGCTTACCCGGCGGTTGTCCTCACGCCGCTTCAGGATGTCAGCGCCGAAGGCTTACAGATGCGCCTAGAGAAGCTGGAAATCACCCCCTCCTTCACCAGAGCCTATCTGTGCTACCACAAGCCTGGTCAGGCGGACTGGATGCTTTCCAACCAAACCACGTTGCAAATCGGCCAGGCTCAGGCATCGCTGAGCGACTATGGGTTGATCTTTGATAGCGACTACGGCATGACTGGGCGACCTGAGTGGGCAACCCTGCCCGGCAATGTGCGTTGTGTGATCGGCGGGTTCGCCGTCGGACATCACAGCCGCCCCGAAGCGCTCATCCTCACGGTTCGCATCGAACAAAGCCAGCCAGAAATCATCCCCGACGATCAACTGCAAGCCGCTAGGGAGAAACTGCGGCAGCAAGGGATCGAAATCGAATGGATCACCTCTTCCGGAAACGGAGGTGGCGGAGCATGGCCACAGATCAAACAAAAACCGCCCCAGATGACCGATCTGGAAGTGCTGCAGCGATTCTACGATGCCCTTGGCTACAGTTTCCCAGCCACGTGGACGTTCAGCGTAGAGTTTCAACCGTGAGCTTCTACCTCAACCAACTTCTGGGGCATAGGGGGGAAAACCCCTGCTTGCCAGGGCATTGCCTTACCTGCGGCCGGGCATAAAGATTGCATCCCTTCCCAAAGCTGTTTAAGAAAACTTGTCCGCCACAGCGGACAAGTCCTAACCCATCGATATGGAGGATGACAACAGGTGCCGAAGGTGGGATTTGAACCCACACGAGCGTAAGCTCACTACGCCCTGAACGTAGCGCGTCTGCCAGTTCCGCCACTTCGGCTTTCTATACAAAATTTTACTCCGATTATGGCGTTTGTCAACCTTGTTGAGTGAAAAATTTTTGCCACGTGCTATAATTTAGCAAGGATTTGCCCATGCCAGATGTTTTTCAACCCTTTCTGGACTTACTCACCAACCCGCCGGGCAATTTAATCTATCATTTGGTAGTTGCCTTCTCCCTTGTGGCGGTTTTACCGGTCAGTCTCTACTTGGGGAAAAGCGACGAACCCACATCAAGCCGCCGCCTGCTGATCGGTTTTTTGCCGCTCATCGTTTTACGCCTCGCTCTCTTTGTTGGCGGAGGGCTTGCCTGGCAGGGCTTGATCGCTGAACAGGCTTTGTTGCCGGCCCTCGAGCGCAGCGTTGGGCTGGTGAGCCTGATCATCTTGCTCTGGCTGTGGGCGTTCCCTCAGCCGCAACGCCGGGCGGATTTTGCTGCCCTGTTATTTTCCTTCTTTGGTCTCTTTTTTGGTCTGTTTCTCTGCCTGTGGTGGCTGAATCAGGCCGGCACGACGTCTTTCAACGCCAGCCTGATCGATCAGGCGGCTACGCTGGCTGGGGTACTGATTGCCTTGCTGGCGCTTAGCTTACTCATCCTCAAACGCCCCGATGGCTGGAGCGCGGGGTTGCTCTTCTTTCTGGTCATTGGGGCGGGAGTTCTGCTCCACTTTCTCTTTCCAGCCCTGGAGCGGGATTATTCGGGCGTCATTCGGCTGGCAGAGATCATCGCTTACCCGCTGTTGATCCTGATCCCCTTGCGCGCACCGCTGCCGCTTACGGCTGAGCCATCCGCCTCGCAGGCTGAAAGCGTCGCCCAGCCTGAGCGCCTGACGCCCCTCGAAATGCAACTCATTCAAACCTGTCTGAGCCTGCCCATGGACATGCAGCGAGGGCAGTTGAGCAACGCCTTGTCCGCCCTCTTTGCCCGCGCCCTGCGCGCCGACTTGTGTTGTCTGGTCTCTCCACCCGATGAGAGCTGGCACATCCTCCTGCATGGCGGCTATGACCTCATCCGCGAGGTAAACCTGGAGGGCGGCGTTCTCGATGGCCGCCAGATGCCCACCCTGGCAGCCAACCTTCGCCATGCCAAACCCATGCGCATGAAAGCCGATGCCCCTACGCCGGATTTGGGTTACCTGGCTGCTTGCCTGGGCTTGAATCAAAGCGGCGATCTCTTGATGGGCGTGATCCATGCTGACGATCAAGCGCCCCTTTTTGGAGTTATCCTGCTTTCCCCGTATTCTAAACACGCCTGGAGCGGTGATGAGCAAATTCAATTGGTGAACTTGAGCCGCGTGGTTGGCAAGCTGATCCGTCAATTACAACCTCAACTCCAGGCTGCCGTTGAACTTGCTGAAACCCGTCAGGCTCTTGCCGAAACTCAGGCGCAACTGGAAACCCTGCAGGCTGAACTGGCCACCTTGCAAGAGAGCGCGAGCCAAGCAACCGAACTTGAGCCGCCTGCGCCTGTCCCGCTTGAGTTGCCCCGCCTGGCGGCTAACGACTCTGCCAGCCTGGAAGGTGAACTGCGCCTTGCCCTGGAAGAGATTGCTCGTTTGCGAGCAGAGCTCGAGGAAACTCAGCAACAACTGCGCCGCGCCCAAATTGAAGGTGGCGGAGGGGAAACCGTCAACCTACTCGCTAATCTGGGCACCGAACTGCGCCAACCTTTAGCCTCCATTGTCGGCTACACCGATTTCTTATTGGGCGAGTCGGTTGGCATCCTGGGTGCCTTACAGCGGAAATTCCTGGAGCGGATTCGCCTTGCCACCCAGCGGATGATGGCGATCCTAGACGACTATACCCCGCCTATCGATTTGCAGGGCGGTCAGATTCAACTGAATGTTGAAGCCGTTTCATTAAAGGGGGTCATCGAAAATGCCTTGAAGGAGGTGCGCGAGCTCCAGGATAGCCGTCGCATCGAAATCCAGAGCGACCTGCCGGGCGAACTCTCGCCTGTATCTGGCGATCCAGGGGCTCTCGAACAGATTCTGGTCAAACTTCTCCAGAATGCCATCAAAGTTTCTCCTGAGGGCAGCACAGTGCACATCTCTGCCAGGGAGGAACGGGAAAATACCGCTCAGGGATATTTGCTTTTACAAATCCAGGATAGCGGGGGCGGCATTGCCGTGGAGCATCTGCCCAATCTTTTCGCCCGCGAACGGCGGGTCGAGATCCCTGGGGTTGCCGAGAACGGCGCCGCCTTGTACATCGTAAAGACCCTAGTGGAGGCTTTGAACGGCCGCATTTGGGTGGATAGCCGCCCGGGTGAAGGGACGACCTTTAGCGTCTTGCTCACGACGGCCTCCCGCAACGGCAAGGAATCAGCGGAGGAGCGTGAACCATGAAAGGAAAACTGGGTTGGGGCATCGCCATCGGCTTATGGATGATTTCTCTGGTGGTGGTTCTGGGCAGCCTGGTGCTTTCGTTAACCGAAGGCGGATTGCTGCGCCCAAACAGCAGTGCGGAGGAAACCGCCGAACCCACGGCTGCCGTGGAGCAGGCGCTCCAGAGCGAAGCGGTTTTGGAAGTGCTCCCAAGCGCAACGTTTACCCCGGCGCCAACCCAGACCGCCACGAGCACCCCATCGCCCACCCCAACCTGCGCCTACCCTGTTGGCTGGGTACCGACGACCCTGACCGCCGAAATCTCCCTAGATGCCCTTGCGCTTCAATACGGCCTAAGTCCAGAGGCCATTTTAGAAGCGAATTGCCTGACCGCCGCTGAACTGCTGAGCGCCAACAGCGTGATCTACTTGCCGCCGGCAACCATCACACCGACGGCTACGGCAACCGAAAAGCCGCGTAAACCCAAAGCCACCCAGCCAGGCGGCGGAGCAAAGTGTGGACCTCCATCCGGTTGGGTGATCTATATAGTCCAGAAGGGCGATACGTTATATGGCATCGCCGTTCAAAGCGGCGTTTCGGTGGCTCAATTGCAATGGGCAAACTGCCTGGGGAATTCCACCACCGTGCGCGTGGGGCAAAAACTGTATGTGCCGCGTTTGCCCCAGGGCAAACCGCCAACGGCCACCCAAAAAGCGCCGAAACCAACCTCTCCCTCTGGTCCTGGGGTGACGCCAATCGTCATCACCCCCTTACCCACCACCGCCCCGTGATACTTGCGGCCAGGACAGGAACATTGCCTGAGCAAGCAAACTTTCAGCGCCATTGGGCAGAAAAGATGGTATCCTTCTTGCAATCCTGACTGCTTGATGAACAAACCGAACTGTCTTCTCCTCTACCTCTTTTTATTGACGCTCTTTCTGAGCGGCTGTATCTTGCCTAACCTGACTGCGATCCTCCCCCCGCTCACCGAAGGGCTGGCGCAAGATTTGCCGGTTGAGAAAGCCAGGGCACAAAGTCTTAACGTCACTCCCAGCCCAACGCCTTTCCAGCCGTTGCCGCCGACGCCGGTGATCACCCCTACTGAAATCCCGACCTTTACCCCCGAACCCAGCGCCACCCCACCAGCGCCGCTGGAAACCCCCGCCCCGCAAACCACCTTCACCCCCGCTGAAGCGGTTGGAAATCTGCCCAAACGGCTCAATATCCTGTTGCTCGGTTCTGACCGCCGCCCAGGCGGCACCCTGTTCCGCACCGATACGATCATCCTGGTCAGCATTGATACCGAAAAAAGTACGGTTCACATTTTGTCTTTCCCGCGCGATTTATATGTCTATATCCCGGGTTGGACTCAGGATCGCATTAATGTTGCCTGGCAACACGGCGGGTTTGAAGGCTTAGCCGCAACCATGCAACAGAATTTCGGCGTCAGGCCCACCCATTATGCGCTGATCAACTTTCGCTCCTTCAAGCGCGTTGTGGATGATCTGGGTGGGCTGGAGGTCAAAGTAACGCAACCTTTGTATGACAAATATCCAGGCAAAGGATGGATCACTATCCCCAAAGGCAAAGTGCACATGGATGCTGATATGGCGCTGTGGTATGTGCGCTCGCGCAAGACTTCCAACGATTTTGCCCGCAATCGCCGTCAACAAGAGGTCTTGCTTGCTCTGTTCGAGAAGTTCATCAGCCTCGACGCCCTTAGCCGCGCTCCGGAGTTTTACAAAGCCTACAAGAAGGCTGTCGTCACCAACCTGAAATTCGAAGATGGCCTGGCTCTCTTGCCCATTGCTGCTCAGGTTGCCCTTGACCGCTCGCGCATCAAGCATTACTTTATCACCCCAGAGATGGCGTATGACTACATCTCGCCTGGCGGGGCAATGGTGCTGCTGCCCAACGAAACTGCCATCCGCAAACTGGTCAAACAAGTGGTTGGCGGCAAATGACCGCCCGGCGAGGGTGTAAACAATGACGGTGCAAGGCAAAGGCTATTTCATCTGGCGCATCTGGACGTGTGAAAACGGCGATGTCAATGCCATTGCCAATCTGGCGCAACAGGCAAACTTCACCTATGTCTTGATCAAAGTTGCCGATGGCGCATATAGCTATAACATTGTCAACAACGTTGACCTGGTGCCGCCGCTGATCGCCGCCCTGCGCCAAAAGGGCATCCAGTGCTGGGGCTGGCATTACATCTACGGCAACGAGCCAATCAGCGAAGCCGATAAAGCCATTCAACGCATCGGTCAACTGGGGCTGGACGGATATGTCCTGGATGTGGAAGGGGAATTCAAGCAACCCGGCAAAGATGCCGCAGCGCGCACGTTTATGAAACGCCTGCGCAGTGCCTATCCGACCTTCCCGATCGCCTTGTGTTCTTACCGCTATCCCACCTACCACCCGCAGGTGCCATGGAAGGAATTCCTCGAGCCGTGCGACTACAATATGCCTCAGGTGTATTGGGAGCGAGCGCACAACCCTGCCGATCAGTTGCGCCGTTCGGTGCTGGAATTTCAAGCCCTGACTCCTTTCCGGCCAATCCTGCCGGTTGGGGCAGCTTACCGCAGCGGCAGTTGGGCAGCCAGCCCCACAGAAGTGCTGGACTTTCTCACCACCGCCCAAAGCCTGGGCTTGAGCGCAGCCAGCTTTTGGGAATGGTCGAACACGCGCAAGTATCTGCCACAAGTATGGAATATCATCCGCGATTACCCCTGGTCTTTTGCCCCGCCATCCGCCGACATCAGCCAGGTTTTGATTGACGCCTTAAACGCCCGCAATGTCGATGCCGCGCTTGCCCTCTATCTCTCCGATGCTGTGCATGTCAACGCAGCCCGCACCATCCAGGGATTAACCGCCCTGCGCGCCTGGTACGATAGCCTGCTCAACCAGCTATTGCCCAACGCCACCTTCACCCATCTTGCCCATAGCGGACAGGGGAGCGCCCGCTGGTTCAGTTGGCGCGCCGTTTCGCCCCGCGGGCGGGTGGAAAACGGCAGTGACACCCTGGGTTTATATCAGGACAAAATCGCCTATCATTACACCAGTTTCACCATCGTACCCCCCTAATCGATCTCCACCCGGTTGCGCCCGGCTTGTCTTCTCAGCACTGGTAGTTTTGAGAGAGCCGCTTATCTTAAATTTTTTGCAACCTATTGACACGCCTCTGATTTTTTTGTATAAATGACTCCACTGCAAAAACGGATTGGTAAAAATTCTCCAAAAACCCTCCTCAAAAAGGGCAAACGGCAGTATAATGCAGGC
>Ga0068707_1003864_pt1 | contig 10412 bp, 4 predicted proteins | sample YNPNPMetaG_FD_66600 | JGI IMG/M metagenome (GOLD analysis project Ga0068707, IMG submission 66600) | Anoxygenic and chlorotrophic microbial mat microbial communities from Yellowstone National Park, USA - YNP NP MetaG | ecosystem: Environmental > Aquatic > Thermal springs > Hot (42-90C) >... | reverse complement strand
TGGTCTGCTTAAGACAATCCTAGGCTCGCCCCAGCAAGCCCAGTCGGCGTTGGAATTGTCGTTCGGTCCTACGTCCGTAACGTACTTCAGTCGAATTGTGCGACCGCTGAACTGGGAGAGATTCGCCGTTACCGGTTTCCATTCCCGTTTCGCCCAATGCTCTTTGATAAGAACGTGTTCGCGTCCGGATTCATCGACGGCGAGCACCGTGAAAAGTACTCCGTCCGAGGAAAGCCCTCCGTCGCGCAGTCCGATGAACGCCTGAAACTCACAGGGTTCAGCCGGCAGCTTGATCTTTCGGGTCAGACCCCAGGAATAACCGACTCCTCCTATCCACGGAGGATGGGCGAATATCCCGTGCTTGACCACTCCACCGCACGCCATATCCTCAATCTGGAACGTCGCGCCGCTCGCGGGGTTTGCAGCCCTTTCCACGCCGTCGCGATAAGCGTAGCCGGTCTCGAATCCTTCGTTTGCCGATAGCTGCCAGACCAAAGGATAGTCCCTCGTGGACCGCACCGAGAACTCACGGGCTTCGAAGAACTCGCCGGACGAAGCTTCAACAATGATTATGCCCTCCGCGGTTCTCGGCTCTCCGTTGAGCGAGATTGTCAGGCTGCGTGGGTCGTCGCGATCTTGTTGGAGAACGAAGTCCGAACCGACCGATTTGAGCGAGCACCTCAGACGCGGTTCAGATACGCCGCGCAGATTGCTGTGCACATCGATTCTGAACTGATTCGGTCCTGTTTGTTTCAGCGCTATCTCAAACGCGGGCACGACTCGGAGAGGATACCAGGCTTCGCAAGTTCGGCTTTTGTCCCATTCCGCCGCTGCGCGGACCCACAATCGGGTTCCCGGCACGGCATTCTTGGGAACGACCAGAGAGACGACCGCATCGGTTCGGGTGGCGGTCGAATTAGGCGGTCTGACCACAACCGGTTCCGCTCCCTCGAAGCCGACCGCTAAGAACGACACCCCTTCCAGTCTCCCGAAAACTTCCAGTTTGGCCTCGACTACCTGCCCGGGCACTACACTGTCCTGGGCGAACCTGAGCGCGATGTGGTTTTCGGCAACAGGTTCTGCAGCAGCCGTCAAAACGTACTTGCGAGCCCCGCTCAAGGTCTTGAACCAAGACCTGCCGTCACCGGCTTTTCGAACCTCCACGCTTCCCAGCGACTTTCCGTCCGCGTCAAAGGCGGTGCAGCGGCAGGAAAAGGGCACGGCGATCCCGATCTCGTCGTTTGCGTAGATATCGATGACCTCGACCGATCTTGCCGAGCGCCGAACCGCTACGCCGCCCTTTGCGGCGATACCGCCCAGTGCGCAAGGTGTGCCCCGTCCGTCTAGATATTCATACTCCGGCGATGTAACATAGTCCACTCTGCGTCCATCGACCAGTGCGGAAAACTCTTCGAAGTGAGTCTCGTTGTGAACCGCGTACCAACCCCAAGGAGGCAAGTCGATCGTTCGATCTTTGCCGACGCGGATTGTCCAGATTGTCTGAGAACCGTTAACGAAGAGTTCCAAGCCGTTTTCGTAGAGTACGTGGAGGCGAGAGTCGTTTATGATGCCGGTTGCGATGGCCTTAGACACGGTTACGAAACGCCCATCCGCGTCGGCATACTCGACCTTGGTCGGTTTGCGTAGTGCATAACGTTTCTGAAGTTGCTGAAGCATATAATACGAGCGGCAGGTGCGCTGGATGCCGTAGGTCTCTTCCACAAGCCACCCGATGTGACCGTAGGCGATAGTAGCGGCTATGAAGTGATCTATTGATGAATCCAGGTTCTCGGGTTTGTCCCATCCGGGCTCTTTGAGGAACCCACCGGTCCACGGCATGCCGATATCGAGCTCGAGAGGGTGTATCTTCATCAAATCGAACGCAACATTGAGGGGTTCCTTGGACAGGTCGGCGGAACCGTAGCAGAGGCCGTAGTTTCCGGCCGCGAGCCCGGCGTAGAGCCACTGAAAAGTGCCCTCGGACCAGGTCGGTCCGTAGACTTTCTGGTCGTTCAGCAAGAGTTCTCCGTAAGCGTAGAACGTGGCGGCGAATGTGCCCGCGCCGGGGACACGAGCGTCAAAGTCAACGTAGCCCCACGGAGACGCGGCTGTGTGGACGTCGGTGTAGGCTGCGTTCGAGCCGAATTTCTTCTTGATGATCGGTGCCAGTTTGGCGTCGAACTCGACTGCACGCGACGGCTTGAGCGCATAGCATCGAGGCCAAGCAGGACGAAGCTGCCCGTCCGGGGTGCGCTGGACATGGTCCTCGTCCCAATACTCGTTGACCGGCGCGAAGTCGCAGTAGTTGGTGTAAAGACCGGAAAGCCAGCCGAGCGACTTTTGTTTGGCAACATAGTCCTTCAGCGCGTCGTCACCGCCCTTGCCGGGTGCCGCTTTCGTACGAAGAGTGAAGCTTTCACCGCCGTCGCGCCAGGTGATCTCGTGATTGCACTGGGTGAGTTTCTCGATGCCGTACGAGCGCAACACTCGGGAACGCTCGTGTTGTTTCGCGTAGTCGTCCGGACCCCAGCTTTCCTGCCAAAGTCGCTCGCCCGCCGATTCGCCATAGGGAGTCTTCGGGTTAGCAATGGTAGGTAGGGTTTCCTCGAATATCGGAGATATGGTTAGGAATATTCTGTCGAAAAGATCGTTGCGCTTGCCGTCGGTTTTGGGCACATAGCGCACTCCGCCGTTTATTTTTGCGGATGAGTCTCTTACCCATTCTTCCGACCAAAGGAGTGATCCGTTTGAACGATACCAGTCCACCCAAACGGAGGCAAAGATCGGTTCTTCCGGCTTGCCCCAGCATAATACCCTCGGATCGCGCCCTCCGCCCAAAGTGATATAAGGAACGCGCACTAACCGAGGGTTTTCGACTTCCGCCATCTCTCCCAAAGCTACTCCGGTTGCCTGTCCACCGCGACACTCGAAGTCGATAACGAGAGATTTTTGGAGTATGCGCAGTTTGTAGATCGCGCTCGTGCCGCCGAGATCGAAAGTTGCGGTGAGCACATCTTTTTCGAGAGCCGCCGACACTAGCCTGCCTGACGCGATCGTACCCTCACCGATCTCAATTCCGCCGTTTGCCATGGGCACGCAGACGCGCCTGCCGTTCAAATAGGCTCTTATTTCTCCGAGGCTGCCGGTCTTGGGCTCGTAGACGTATTTCAGGTCGCAGTCGCTGCCTGAGTATCCGAACTCGTAGCGCCCCGGCGCGCGGCAGGAGGTCCAGTTGCGAAAATCCGATTGGAAGTTCGTCGGGAGTATTGTTTCCTCCCTGGTAGGAAACGGCAATACCCCGGGCCCGGTATTGAGGCCGGGACTCTGTCCCTCCGGCAGGCGCAGATTGCGCTTCGGTCTCGGTTCGAACCGCAACGGCTTGAGCACTTCCTTGTAGAAGTAAACGGAGTCCAGAAAGATCGAGCGCGGCTCGGAGTTGGATAAGCCGTGCACTTCGATGCCGGCAAGCGACCAGCCTTGTTTGACGTCGGCGAGCTGTTTGTGCACCAGCCACCACTCTTTCCAGCGCATTCGCGTCAGATGGAATCTCTGTTCGCTGCCTCGATTGTCCAGCAAGAGGATGTATATGTCGGCCGGCGGAGTCCCCGGTTCCGGAGCCCATTCCCATAGATTGCCGTAGATCCACATGCTCATGCAGTCGAACTCGTTGGGGATAGGTATGGGGTTAGGCGGACGCAGTGTAATCCTGCTTTCAGTGGACGTTCCGCTGTATGTAAGTTTGCCGACATAGTTTCCCCATAACTGCTGCTCGCGCGTGCGCACGAGTTCCGCGTCGGCGCCGTTGACGCACTCGACCGTCCACCCGGAAACGTCCTCAAACCCAAATAGCGGCGTGCGATCTTCCTGTCTGCCTTCCATCTCGTATGGGCGCGAACCGGGCTTCACGGGTTCTTTCGGTTCGTTTAGAGCCGGTTTTATAACCATTGCGGGTTCCTCCGGAAAAGCGCCGAGGCACGAGCACACGAGAACAACAGTAGCAGCGAAACTTTCCGCAACAAGTAGCTTCAATTTCAGAACCCGGTTTCCTGAAGTTGTGGTTTGCCTTTCGGAGCTCAGGTAATCGGAACGGCGGGGCTTGCTATGCCGAGAAGTCCGCTCAGCAAAGCCCAGATTATGCCGGTCGCGAACTCGCCCAAGATCAGGCCCAAGAAGAATGGGCGGAAGTTGCGGTACGTCGTCGCGCCCCCGTAGCGCAAAATCAGCGATTTGGCCAACCATCCGACGAAGAACGAGCTCCAATATACGATGGCAGGCCAAGCACATCCGATGGCATATCCCAGCGGGTGGAACGGCCACCACCAAAACCGTGCCCGCATCGCATATAGAAACAGCGTGAACACAGCCCCGATCGAAAACCACACCGGCGCGCGGTAGTCGAAGTAGGGGACCTTGTTCATTAGGATCCCCGTGGACTCGTCGAAATAGAGCCGTGGGTTCGCCATGAAAAACCACGAGTTCAGGCGGATCCCTCCGTGTGCGTAAATGATTCGGAGCTGGATGATGAAGGCGGCAACCGCCGCGACCAGAATGGACGCCGCGACCCCTACGGCCATCTTTCTCTTTCGCGCGCCGATCAGATCCGCACCCTTCATACTGTCCATGAAAGCAGGCATCACGTTTCGCGGATCGCGCATGAATATCCCGTTCAGAAATGCGAGCAACGTCAGGTTCTGCGCGCCGAGCGCCGCCTTTGGTGCCGCTACCGCCCACAGGTCAAGAGGTCTGAATACCGGCTGGAGCATCAATAGCCCCACCTCGGAGACGAACCGAGTCAGCACCAACATCACCACCAGCACAAACGACCCCACCATGAACGCCCCGACCAGCGGGTTGAGTCCCGCCGCCTTCAGCCACACCATCATCAAGAGGAACGAGATCACACCGCCCCAGAACGCGGTGCGGTAGCTCATGTACTCGTCGCGGTCGATCTCTGCGGTGACTTGGTGCAGGCTATGCTGCGGGAGCGCCCCTTCGCGCACACGCCGAGCTACCAGCTTCAGATGCGGCCTGGCGAACCAGAGCAACATGAGCGCAATCGCTACAAATGATCCGGTGGACTGGTATGCCTGGTAGTAACGTGTCCCGGCGTACAACGGGGCACGGTCAAGCTGGTAACCCAGATAAAGCGCGATAAAGTCCTGGAATCGAAAGAACAAGAGGAAAAACCACATGCTGAACGACACGTCCAGCGGCAGCAGATAGGCAAAGCCGATGATGGAGAAAGAGAGGACAAGAAACGTGACGATCATCTCGTTCCAGGGCTTAGTCACGAAAAGGGAGTTGAGCACGAAGAACGACGGCAGCTCGGGCACGTTCGGAAACGAGCGGTGCAGCCCGTTCATCGAGTGAATCAAAGCCGGCAGCGCGAATCCGAGCCACATCGCCCTGCTGCGCACGAACGAGCCGGAGGATTCCTCGTTAACCAGTTCCATCGGGAGCTGAACGAGGGGGAACGTGAGCTTTTCGTTGTCCACCCATTGGCGGCGGAACAAGGTGGCGACGCACGCCATCATGAAGAACATCAGGAAAGCAAACACCAGCCAAGCCGCGACCGGCCTGATCCATAGCCCCCAGGGCACACGCTCGCCGACCCGCAGCCCTTCGTAGAACCGCACGGACACGAACTGGCGCTCGGGCCCGTCCGGATCCCACGGCACGAGCCACGATGCGATGTGTTTGTAGAACGTTTTCTGCCAGAGGTGGTCCTGAGGGTTGGCGAAGTAGTTGATTCCGATCAGGTTGGGCAGGAGCTGGGTCATCAGCCCGAAGGAGGAGATCAGAGCAGCGCACACGAGCATGAAGTAGATTACCGCCAGCTCCGCCGAGTTCAACCCCAACGGCTTGGAAACCTTGCGTACCAGCACGTTGGCAATGAGCAGCACGATGAGCACACATATGGCGCCGGGAGGCATGTGCGTCGCGCCCAAGAGGATGGCGTCGATGCTGCCGCCGCGGCTCGCGATCAGCTCGCTGAACGCCACAATAACGCACACGGCGACGACCGCCGCGATGCCGATCAGGTAGGCCCTGAACCGCACGCCTGGTACAGACGCGCGGGCAGGTGATTCGGTGGAAGGGAAGGTTGGGTTCACATGTGTGATATTATCACACGGGTGAGGCTGCGGCAAACCGGAAAACGCGGTCTTCCAGAAGTGTCATTCGAGGCGGACCGCCGTCATTCCGTGGGCAAGCAAGAAATCGGGCAAACGCGGAGATCCTTCGCTTCGCTCAGGATGACGCTCCGATAATAGGGCTTGTCCCGGCAAACCGCAGCCTGCCCGCCGCTATTCCCCGACTCCCAACATCAACATCATCTGCGCCAACTCCGGGGGAGGAGTGCCGCCTAGTTCTATGCCCTTCTTGTAGTCCTTCTCGACGGTAAGCAGATTGCCCAGCGCGATGTTGCACATCGCGCGAGCGAAGTAAGCTTCCGGCAGCTTGGGGTTGAGCTCGATTACCTTGTTGGTGTCCTGCAGTCCCAGAAACGCGTTGCCGGCGTTCATGTACGCCAGCGCACGAGCTCCGTAGCCGCGGTAGTCGTTCGGGGCGACCTCGATGGCCTTGTTGAGGTCGGCCATGCCCTTGACGTAGTTCATAGAAGCGATCCAGCAGATGCCGCGGCTGATGTAGGCCATCGGGTCTTTGGGGTCGAGCTCTATGGCCTTATTCAGGTCGCTCTCCGCGCCGGTGAAGTCCTGCCTCATGAAACGTACCACGCCGCGGTTGTAGTAGGCTTCCGCGTACTTGGGGTCGGCTTCGATGGCCTGGGTATAAAACGAGCTGGCCTCATCCAAGTTGCCCGCGTTCGCAGCCTTGACCCCCTTGGCGTTCAGTTCGTATGCGGTGACCGAAGTGGTCTCCGGCTTGGCGATGACGGCCTTCTCCTCCGCGGTGACCGACTTGCCAAGCGTGGCCGCCAGTTTGATCGCCAGGTCCGACTGAACCTCGAAGACGTTTTCGAACTTGCCCGTGGCCTCCACGCCGCCCGAGGCGACCGAGGTCTCCACCTCCACCCGGCGGGCGTCGGCCTTGATGGAGTCGCCCGCTTTCTGGAAGCTGCCGATTACGACGTATTTTGCGCCTACGATTTTGCCCAGCTTGCCCGCAGTGGAGGCATCGACTATCCCCGTATCCTGAAGCTTAAGTTCCTTCATCGCGTCTGCAAGACGCGTGCGCTCAACAAGCTGGATGCCGGAGACGTTCGCGAGCTTGGTCGAAAGTGATTCGGCGAAGCCGACGCCCAACCAATCGAGGCTCGCGTCGCCGCACAGATTCTTGAACGCCAGGACGGCGATCGTTGCAGCCCCGCCGGCAGGGGCAGGTTTTTCGGTTTTCTCCTCCGCGGTCACGCAACTGCAGAAAGAGAAGATGACCGCTGCGCCGAGCAATATGATCGAACCGCGCCTTCCCATAGTAGAGCCTTCTTTCCGTGTTCAATTAGCCGTGCACAAGTCTTGTGACGACGCTACCTGCTTCGCCCCTCTTTTCACATTTTACCACATGCGCGGCGGCGGGAATCAATGATCACGCCGGGATCACCTTTCCATTGCGTACCCCCGCCACCCGGCTCAACCCCGAGTGTGCGATCGCCCTAAGGTACGTGCTCGCACTCGCGTTGGGGCTCAGGCGCTTTTGCGAGCCGTGTTCGATCGTCTCCACGAGCCCGAACAGCGGATAGCCGCTCCAAGGCTCCAGAGCACAGTTATATGTTCGTCCGTACCAGGGCCACCCCGTCCCGCCGCCGAACACCTGCCAGAACCACACATACGGAAACATCTGCAGGTCCCACTCGAGCGCAAACCCAACCTTGCGAACGGCGTCGGTGAGCGAATACCAACCCTCATCCAGGTCGGTGAAACACAACTCATCGCTCGTCTTCGCTTCGGGCGGAGGGATTCGGCTGCCGTCGACGGCCTCGCCGGAACGCGTCGTCATCCTCGGCCAGTCGAAGACTTGCCCGCGCTCGAACCTGCGGTTCTCGTCGCCCGGGAACGAATGGACGGCGATCTTCTTCGCAGGGATATCCACCACGCAGTTCGCGTTAAGGAACGGTGCGCCGAACGTGGGGTGGTGGCCCCACATGAACTCGATAGTCTCCTCGGAGCGGTTGGTTATCGTTTCGTCTATGTGCAGCACCGGCTCGCCCGAGCGCAGAGTCAGGCGTTTCTCGATCACGAGCGGGCACTTGACGAGCCGGCAGGTCAGCTTGGCGGTGACCTCATCGGGGTCGTCGCGCTCGATTACGCAGTGCCAGGGCAGGTTCCATACCTCTCCGTGCAGGCCGTAGGCCGCGTTTCTGTAGACGCAGCCGTCGCCGCCGGACGGTGCTATCTCCTGCCACCCGCCCTCGTAGAAGTCCATGAAGTTGCCTTCGGGCATTGATTTCGTGGGCACGTAGAGCGCGCGGTCACACAGGCCCGTCGGCGTGCGCCACATGAAATCAAGGTCGAACGGCTTATACAGAAACGACCAGATGTCCGAGCCTTTCTCGGGAATGACCTCGATTCTGAGAAGCTCGTTTTCCAGCACCAGCAGCTTCCAGCCTTTGTAGGCGTAACCGTCGGATATTCTGCATCCGAAATTGCGTTCATGTGTGTAGCGTTCCAGACCGGCGTACAGCATGCCCACCTCCCTACGGAGTCCGTGTGCATATTTCTCGAAGCTTGCGAAGAATCCCTGCGCGAGTGCGCGGGCGAAGGAAGATCAAGCGGCAGCGTAGAAGCAGGGTTGAGTGCTCTTTTCGTAAACGGAGGCAGCAGAATGCGGTACGCCACGAGTTGTGCGCTTGCTCTCATTGCAGCGGCTTCGGGCTTGGTGCCGGTTTTCGGGGCGGAGCTGTTCAAGGCGGACGAGCCGGTCCCTGCGGACGCGATCGTTCTTTTCGACGGAAAGGACCTGTCGCAGTGGGTCCTCTGCGATTCCGAGACGCCCGCGCCCTGGAAAGTCGAGAACGGCTACGTCCAGGCCGGCGGGGGCGACATCTGCACGAAGAGGTCCTTCAAGGACTGCCAACTCCACGTGGAGTTCTGGGTGCCGCTGATGCCGGACAGACGCGGCCAAGGCCGAGGCAACAGTGGAGTATTCCTGCAGGGCTGGAACTACGAGGTTCAGATTCTGGATTCTTACGGACTCAAGAGCGGAGCCGGGGATTGCGGAGCCATCTACAGCATCTCTCCGCCGATGACAAACGCTTGCAGGCCGCCCGAACACTGGCAGACATTCGACATATTCTTCCACGCGCCCCGGTTCGACGACAGCGGCAAGAAGATCGCCAACGCGCGGATGTCGGTGCTGCAGAACGGGGTCTGGATTCAGGAAGACGTCGAAATCCCTCACCCGACGCCGGGCGAATCGATGCAGGACCCGAAGGATCCGGGGCCGGTCAGGCTGCAGGATCACGGCTGCCCCGTCCGATTTCGCAACATCTGGATTCGACCGCTTTAACCATCTTTGGCCGACAGCAGGGCGGAGCCGGCGCGCCGGTCTGATTAGCGGCTTTCGGGTTCGGCGCGTTCTCGCCCCGCTGTTCGGACTGGGGACGGAGGCAAGTTGGGAGTAGATTATGCGTGAGACAGTAGTTCTCATAGGCGCCGGCGGCAAGATGGGAGGACGCATCGCCGACAACTTTGTTCGGCTGGCCGACGCGGAGCCCGGCACCCGCGAGCCGACGGCCGCCGTACGGCCCGGCGTGATGCGTGCCGGGCCGTACGACGTGGTATATTGCGAGAAGGCCGATGCGGGAATCGCGCGGCTTCGCGACAAAGGACTGACGGTGACGCCGTCGGAGGAGGCGGTCCCGCAGGCCGACTTGATCGTTCTAGCGGTGCCGGACGCACTGATCGGCTCGATCAGTTCGGCGCTCGTTCCTCTGGCGAGGCCGGGCGCTGTGGTTGTCTTCCTCGATCCCGCTGCCGCGGCACTCGGAGAGGTGGCCATGCGCGACGGTCTCAATTACGTGGCGTGCCATCCCTGCCACCCGCCGATGTTCTACGACCAGCCGACTCCCGAAGCCAGAAAGGATTTCTTCGGCGGGATCGCGGCTGTTCAGGACATCGTGATCGCGCTCGTGCACGGGACGGAAGAGGCATTCAACTCCGCCGAGAAGCTGTGCCGCGTGATGTTCGCACCCGTGAGGAACTCGCACCGCATAACCGTCGAGCAGATGGCCGTGCTAGAGCCGGCGATGGCGGAGGTGGTTGCCGCATCGGCGGCGTGCCTGATGAGGGACGCGATGGAGGAAGCGATCAAGGCCGGGGTGCCCCGCGAAGCCGCCCACGCGTTTATGATGGGACACGCACAGATAGCGCTTGCGATTGCGTTCGGCGCGATCTCGTCGCCGTTCTCGGATGCCGCGAAGGTCGCGATTCGATGGGGCAGCGAGAAGATCTTCA
>Ga0068707_1003863_pt1 | contig 10413 bp, 5 predicted proteins | sample YNPNPMetaG_FD_66600 | JGI IMG/M metagenome (GOLD analysis project Ga0068707, IMG submission 66600) | Anoxygenic and chlorotrophic microbial mat microbial communities from Yellowstone National Park, USA - YNP NP MetaG | ecosystem: Environmental > Aquatic > Thermal springs > Hot (42-90C) >... | reverse complement strand
CAAGGCTACCGACATCCTCCCCGCGACGACTGCGAGAAAGAGTTCCGCACATACTGCCGCAAGGTGGCCGAGAGATACAAGGGTGCGGTCGAGATGTTCCAATTTTGGAACGAGCCCAACGGCTGTAGTTGGGCTAGGGACGGCTGCGCCAACGGCGATCAGTACGCGCTTTACACCAGGTGGCTCAAGGCTGCCTACGAATCCCTCAAGGAAGGGAATCCCAAATGCGTAGTCGCCGCCGGTGCTCTGGACTATCACGAGGGTGTCAGGGAGGGGTACCGATACATCGAGGGGATGTACGAATGCGGAGCCAAGGGCTACTTCGACGCCATTTCGATCCATCCCTACGGGAAGCCGCTCCATTGGCAGGCCCTGGAAGACACGTATCGCGTGATGAAAGAGCACGGCGATGGCGACAAAGGCGTCTGGATCACCGAGTGGGGCTTTGCCGACTCAAAAGGAGACGGCCCGGCGAAGCAACTCGAGGAAGTGCTCACCACGCTCCAGACCCGGAAGTACAGCTACGTTACGCTGGCCAACTATCTTTGCATCACCGACCTTCCCGGAAACGATCAATACGGCCTCTTCGACCGTGAACTCAACCCCCGGCCCATCGCAAACGCATTCAAGAAGGCCGCGACGGCACGTGTCCGAAGAATCTCTGCGCGTCACATTGAGACCCCCCGGTGGTATAATCTTGCGGTGACAAGCGATGGCGGCGATCATTCTTGCCGGCGGGCTCGGCAGCCGGATGGGCGCGGACAAGTCTCGGCTCGCGATCGACGGGACCGGTATTCTTCAGTTGCTGGTGAAGAGGTTCGGCGAGGCGATGGGCCGCGTGATCGTTGTGGTGCGGCCGGATCAGCAGCCGCCTGTATTGGTGCGATCAGACGACGGAACCGTTGCGGCCTCGTGGCATGAGACGAGGACCGAGCGGTTGACCATCGCCCAAGACATATACCCGGGCGTCGGTCCGTTGGGGGGCTTGCACGCGGGGCTTGCGGCCTCGCCCGATGATGAGAACTTCGTTCTCGCCTGCGATATGCCGTTTGCCGAGCCTCGGCTTGCGGTGTTCATACTTTCCAGGCTGGCCGGTCGTGACGCGGCTGTGCCTATGCCGGCGCGGGGTCCTGAGCCTCTGTACGCGGCTTACCGAAAGTCGTGCCTGCCGACGATCGAGTCCAGCATAGAAGCGGGCAGGCTGCGGGTGCGCGAGGCTCTCAGGGATCTGAACGTTGTGTATGTCCCAGAGGAGGAAATGAGGCCTCTGGACCCGGACTTGCGAAGCTTTAGAAACATAAACACGCCTGAGGACTATCGAGAGGCCCTTCGGATTATGCGCTCCTCCTGACGCCGGGCATCGGAGGCCGGAACACAGACCGAAACCGGCGTCGTCACATCTTTGAGCTACTTGCAGCGGAATACGGGACTCGCATCCGACGGGCTGAGCACGGAGGTCGTGGGAAGGTTGCCGAGGGATTCTACAATTCAGTGGATTGCGGTCTTGGGGTTCGTGGTAATCGGCACGCTGTTCGTTACCGAGTTGCGGAGGTGGCGGGCGCTCGGAGGCGTGGTCGGAAGGCGGCAGAAAGGGATTCGGGTCTGCCTTATCGTGCTGATGGAGATTCTGTTTGCCGTGACGTTCGTCGGGCCTTGGGTTGCCGCGCGCCGGGACCCGGTAGCGGCGCTTGTGTATTGGAGTGTTTGTGTCCTGCTGGCGGTGGCGGTGACGGTTCTGGCCGTGTTGGACCTGCGGTATGTGATGAGAAGCTATAATTCGCTGACCAAGGAGATGTTCGGCGAACTGCGAGGAGAGGACCGACGGGACCGGTGACGCATTCCGACTATATGAAGCGTGCGCTTCGTCTGGCGGCGCGCGGCAGGACGAGCCCCAACCCGATGGTGGGCGCCGTCATTGTCGGCGGCGGCGCGATCGTCGGCGAGGGTTACCACCGCCGGGCGGGCGAGCCGCACGCCGAGGTTGTCGCGCTCGCACGGGCGGGCGATCGCGCGCGCGGCGCCGTGATGTATGTTACTTTGGAGCCGTGCTGCCACTACGGGCGCACGCCGCCGTGCACGAAAGCGATCATCGAGGCCGGTATTGCCGAGGTCTACGCTGCGATGTCGGACCCGGATCCCAAAGTTTCCGGCAGGGGTTTTGAGGAGCTTTTCAGGGCGGGTGTGGCCGTCCATTTTCCTCTGCTCGAGGAAGATGCGGCGCGGCTGAACGAGGCGTACATAAAACACCGAAGAACCGGCATGCCGTTTGTCATCCTCAAATCGGCCCTGTCTCTTGACGGTAGGATCGCGACACGCACCGGAGACTCGAAGTGGATCACCAACGATAGATCTAGGGCTTTCGCGCACCGCATCCGCAGCCGCGTCGATGCGATTGTGGTGGGAGCATCCACGGCGAGGATCGACGACCCTGCGCTCACCGCGCGGGTGGGAAAAAGAGTCTATTATCCCAGGCGGGTAGTCGTGACGCGCACCGGTCGTCTCCCCGCCGGGCTGCAATTGTTTCGGGAACCGGGCGAATGCATCGTGGCGTGCTCGGAGACGGCCGATCGCGGCTCTCTAGCGAAGCTCAAAGACGCAGGCGCGCGCATCCTGACTGTGCGGACAAGCGGAGGGCGTGTTTCGATGGCCGACCTCATGGGAAAGCTGGCCGAGATGGGCTGCCTGTCGGTGTTGATCGAGGGCGGCGCAGAAACCGCCGCCGCCGCGTTGGAAGAAGGCGTAGTTGACAAGGTAATCTACTTCTATGCGCCGAAGATCATCGGAGGACGAAACGCGGTCCCGGCGGTAGGCGGCGAAGGCGCGTGCGAGGTTGCGTCGGCCGTAAGGCTGCGGGACATAAGGTTGCGGCGCTTCGGCGATGATTTCGCGGTGGAGGGATACATTCGGGCCGAGTAATGCTAGAATGTCTACTGTGCCCGCTCCGCCGCGGCCGGGCCGTCCCATGGGTTACCCGCGGAACGTCGCTTTGCCGGTCATTCGGAAACGTCATCCCGCCGGTCAACTAAGACGGTCGTCCTGACGATAGCGTCATTCTGAGCACCGGAGATCGGGTTTGCGGAGTTAGGTTGGAAAGAAACCGGCCGCCACCGTCATTCCGAGCGGAGCGAGGAATCTGGAACCGAAGGGGAGATCCTTCGCTTCGCTCAGGATGACGATGGGGTGCTCAGGATGACGATGGGGTGTCCAGTATGGCGATGGGGTGCCCAGGATGACGATGGGGTGTCCAGTATGGCGATGGGGTGCTCAGGATGGCGATGGGGTGCCCAGTATGACGATGGGGTGCCCAGTATGACGATGGGGTGCCCAGGATGACGACAGGGCACTCACGATGACGATTGGGACGATCGGGTCGGCTTCAACCGGACGGACACACACTGATTTGTTCACCGGACTAATAGAAGAAATCGGAACCGTTAGGTCGCTCGTCCGCGGCGAGGTTGCACGTCTCGTTGTCGCTTCCAGCCGAGTGGTAGACGATGTAAAAGTGGGCGACAGCGTGTCCGTGAACGGCGTATGTCTCACCGCTACCCGCGTCGGCGGCGGTGAGATCACTTTCGATGCCGTCCCCGAAACTGTAGCACGGAGCACTCTAGCCGACCTGCGTCCCGGCGACGCGGTCAACCTGGAAGCCGCTCTGCGCGCCGGAAAGCCGATCGGCGGGCACTTCGTTCAGGGACACGTTGACGGCGTTGGGACGGTCGAGTCGGTTTCTCGGCTGGGAGAATCTGCGGAGATTCGAATAATCGCTCCACCTGCCGTGTTGCGGTACGTGGTGGAAAAAGGCTCGATTGCCGTCGACGGCATCAGCCTCACGGTAGCGCGCATGGACGAGGCGGGATTCACGGTAGCGGTAATTCCGCATACGCTGCAGGTCACCACTCTGGGCCGCGCACGTCCCGGTGACCGGGTGAACGTGGAGGTGGACATCATCGGCAAGTATGTCGAGAAGTTTCTTGCGCTCAGAACCAGCCCGCGCGGCGTAACCGAGGAATTGCTGCGAGAGGCAGGGTTCATCTAGCGGGGAAGCTCGCGCATGCGCGCATCATATGCAGACTGCCGCCCGAGCCGCACACTCGGACACATAGCGATCCTGACCGCCGTCCGGCACCTCGCGCGGAGCGTGTTTAGCGTGCTTCGAACGAGGTGCCGAGGCTTACGGCTTCGTTTGTTCTTGTCTGCTGCCATAGGAGTATCAATATCGATGACGGGAGCTCAAAACGTGACTGCACACAATCTTACGCCGCTCGACATTCGTCCGTTTGCTCTACCCAACACGCCGCCGAACGAAATCCGCTTCGAAGACCCGCGCGATATCGAGCGCGTTGTTGTGAGGTTCGCGGACAAAGCGCCGGACTCGGTGGTGCTCTCGTACCTACAGAAGACCTGGCCGAATATGCGGTTGGAGGCCATGGACCCATACTTCCGTGTGCACAGGCTTGGTTGGTGGGACATCGACGACTGGTTCAACGCCAAGTGGAAGCCTGCGGAGATCGTCGCCAAGCGCCCGGACGATCAAACGGTCGAGATCACCTTCAAGGGTCTCAAGACGGAGTTTCCGGACATCGACTACGACGTCGCATTCCGCCGCACGCTTGGGATCAAGATCGACGCTGCGAGCGACGCCGATATCCGGAACGTCGAGGTCTACACGCGCTCGGCTCCAGCTTCCTCATCGATCCGGGTGCTGCTGGATGCCGGAGGCTCGACGCCGGCGAAGAAGCTCACCGTGTCCGCCTACAACGCGGAGGTCGTGGAAATCATCCCCGAGTCCGGGGTGAGCGCGGAGGGCGGCGTCGTTACCGTTGTCGAAGACGGGCGTCGCGCGTTCCAGGTGCGTCTGCGGCATATGAAGCCGAGCCACCTATACTCGTACGACGACGGGCTTGTCGAGTTCGCCGCCGACGACGAGAATATGTTCACCATCTCGCTCGAATCGCTGGCTGCCGAAGGGCCTATCTGGTTTGAGGATATGGCGGTCTACATCACCGCCGCCGACGACAATACCACGTTTGAGGAATACCGAAAGCGCGGTCTGGACAGTCCGGGCTTCAACCGGCTCGTTTCGGCTCACGAATGCGAGCAGAGTTTCGGTGGACCGTTCAACGGACAGCCCAGGCCGCATCCGGTCGCCTACAGCGTCGGCTGCAAGAACGCGTGGCAGAGGTTCTGGATCGAGCCGAACGGCGACATCGTGCTGGCCCGAAACGCCGACCCGAATGTTCTCAAAGGCAGGGATGCGGGCCGATACAAGAACGATCGCGACGGCCGCTTTTTCTTCGGTCTTGAGAAATGGATATCCACCGGACGTTTCCCGGATCCGGCGCCGGTGCTCGTCTACAACATCCACAAGGCCCGCGGCGGCATGGCCGTGGAGCAGAAGACGCTCGCGGTTCCTCTCGAGAAGAAGATCACCGATCGACTCGTCGGCGACGACACGATCATCGGTCTCGTCCGGTTCAGATTTACGAATAACGGAGGCGAGTCGTTGACCGCTGAGCTGCCGATCGGCTATTCCAGCAATTCCGGCAGGTCGCGCAACCGCCTGCCGCTAAGGCGGGGGCAGAGCGACGATGGCGTTCCGCTAAGTCCTCGCGACAAACTCAAGTATACGGAGCCGACAAACGGGCAGTTCTTGATTACCGGCCCTTGGCACGACGAAGATGTCTTGCGCTGCTTGGTCAAGTCGACCATGAGCCCTGTGCAGGCGGGGGATGCCGTGGTGCTGCGGCAGGAGCTCAAGCCCGGCGAGTCGTGCGAGGCGGTCCTAAAGATCCCTCACATCGCTCTGGACAGGCCTGAGGAGCTTGCCGCACTCTCGGCGCTCGACTTCGATTCGAGCTACGAGGCCGTGTCGGCGTTTTGGCGCGAAGAAGGGCGCAGGGGTGCCCAGCTCCACACGCCCGAGCCCAGACTCGACGCGCTGTATAAGTCACACCTCGCCCACGTCGACATCACCGACTTCCGCATGCCCGCCGAGCCGGAATTAATCAACACCTCCGTGGGCACGTCCACCTACGGCAACTACTGCAACGAGTCGTGCATGATCATTCAGGAACTTGATGAGCGCGGGCTGCACCAGGAGGCTCGCGAGCGGCTGGCGGTCTGGCTGAGGTATCAGGGAACAAAGGCCCTGCGCGGCAACTTCACCGACCACGACGGAGTCTTCTTCGGATGCGGCGGGTTCGAGGGCGGCGATTCGTACGATCAGCATCACGGCTGGGTGCTGTGGTACCTCGCCGAGCACTACTTCATGACCGGCGACGACGCCTGGTACAAGAGCATCGCGGACCACGTGATCAAAGGCGTCGACTGGGTCGCGCGGCAGAGGAAGACGACGATGGGCGATCTGCCTCACTCGCGCGGTTGGGAGCGCGGGTGGTTTCCTGCCGGAGCGCTGGAAGACGTGGATGACTACTTCTACTGGCTGTCCACCAACTGCCTCACCTGGCGCGGGGTGGACGCGTCCGCTCGCGCTCTGGAGGCCGTTAACCACCCGGAGGCGGCTCGGGTTCGTGCCGAGGCCGATGATTTCAAGAAGTGGTTGGTCCGGGGCTTCGAGATCAACCGCCGCCACGCTCCGCTCGTTCGGCTTAAGGACGGGCGATGGGTGCCGAACTATCCGAGCAGGCTCTACCGCCGAGGCCGCGACGTGGGCTGGATCAGAGAAGTGCTGGAAGGATCGGTCTACCTACTGATCTCGGGGTTGTACGACGCGCACGGCAAGCAGGCCGGTTGGATACTGGACGATTTCCAGGACAACCGCTACATGGGTCCGCTGTGGGGCTATCCGTTCCCGGATCCGGACGCCAACTGGTGGGACTACGGCGGCTTTTCGAACCAACCCAACCTACTGGCCGGACTCATGCCGCATCTCGAGCGCGACGAGCCGGAGATATACATCTGGATGTTCTTCAACGCCTGGGCCGCGTGCTATCGCGAGGAGATCAACGCGATGGTGGAGCATCCGTCGCCGTACCTGGGCTGGTCCAACTCGGCCCACTTCAAGACCAGCGACCAGGCGAACGCGGTCAAGTGGCTCAGGTACATGTTTGTTTACGTGACCGGCGACGGCGTCCTGCATTTCGGAAGAGCTCTGCCCAGGGATTGGTTTTCCGATGGGCGCGAGATATACGCCGAGAACGTCGCCACGCGCTACGGCAGCGTGACGATCAGGTATCGTTCCGACGTCGGATCCGGCAGGATAACCGCCGAGGCCGACATGGCGCTTCGGAAGCAGCCGGCGAGGGTTCTCGTGCGCATTCGACATCCCGAAAAGCTGCCTATCAAATCGGTTGTCGTGAACGGCACGCCTCACGCGAACTTCGATCCGCAAAAGGGCGATATCGACATATCAGGCGCGACGGGCAGGGTGAGAATAGAAACCTACTACTGAGCACCGGACTTCGGGTTTCCGGAATTAGGTTGGAAAGAAACCGGCCCACCACCGTCATTCCGAGCGGAGCGAGGAATCTAGAGCCGACGGGAGATCCTTCGCTTCGCTCAGGATGACGACGGGGTGCTCAGGATGACGATGGGGTGCTCAGGATGACGATGGGGTGCTTCCTATCCTGTGGAAACGACTGGTTGCACCGGGCTCTGCAAGGGGCGGTTTCTCAGGAGTCGTCCGGGCGTTTCTTGAACGGCGTTCGCGAGCCAGGTCGTCGCGCCCGGGCGGCCGCTCGTTTACGGCGACCCGTCGTTGTCGAACGGAATGGGCCTTTCGAAATCGCCGGTCATCTTTTCCGGCAGCATCCGGACTCGGAGGCCGGACTTGTCGGCGAAGTACAAGCGGCACTGCGAACGTTCGAACGGGTTGCCGTCGCACCAGATCGTGTAAAAGTCCGGGTGCGCGTTCACCGGCCGGCGAGCGTTGTTGTGGTTTAGGGTGCTGTGTCGGGTGACGTGGCGCTCCCTGTTCCACGTCTTGCCCTGATCGGTCGAGGTCCACATCACTATCTCGCCGCCGCATCCCCAGGGCTGAGGCCCCGGCTCGGTGGGGGCGATCACTCTCCAGGTGCCGTCGTCCTCGATCCAGATTGAGCCGGTATCGTAGTTGTGGTCGGACGTGGTGACCGTGCGGATGTCCCATTCGGTCCCGGTCCAGTGCGCCACATTCCAGAACCGCAGGCCGTTCTTCGGGCCGGACTCGTAGCCTTTGCTGACGACGTAGAGTATCACCGGCCGGCCGTCCGCGTCGAAATTGAGGTCCTTGACGTACACAAGGCGCTTCTCGGCCTGATAGTCGTGCACCAGCGCGTCGTTGGCGGGGGAGTCCAGCGGAATCCGAAGCGGTTTGCCGGCCGCGTTGGTCCAGGTCTTGCCGAAGTCCTTCGTCTCCATATAATACAAATTGGTCCGACCGTTGAGGCCCACCCCGGGGGGATGAAAGTCGAAGGCGGTCCCGCGCTTGGTCTTCCACGCCCAGCTCACTTGGTAGTGACCGCCGAATCCGGCGATCTTTGTGTCCTCGGACCAGTGGACGCCGTCGGGGCTGGTGGTGAAGTAAAGCTCTCTCCCGGCCGTGTATTTCGTAAACAGAAACATGAAACCGAACCCGGGGTGATGGAACGGCTGGGGGTAGCTGAACTCCTTCTGGAGAACTTGCTGAAACGAGTCTGTCGAGTAGGGGGCCGTGCTGCGGAAGATGAACGCGTCTTTTCGCCCGTGAGAGGGAGCGAAAACCCATACGAACCCCTTGTCGTCGAGCGCGACGGTCGGGTTGTGGTGTGCGTCGCCGCGGTCGCCGCCGGTCGCTTTGCGCATTATGACGGTCGGCCTTGGAACTTGTCCCCTACGGTGGTCGTAGCAGCTTGCCATTACCAGCAGGTCGGGCGAATCCGGCCCGGGGGAGCCGCCGTAAACGAAAAACGTCTTTTGGGCCTTGGGCGAGTAGAGTGCCATCGGAAGGTGCTTGGCGCAGAAAACGGCCATGCCCCCGCTGTATTTCCAGCCGTACTTGTCACCGGAGGGTTGGTTGGCGTACCAGATGCCGCGATACCCATCCTCTTTGCTTTGAAATTGGTAAGTCATCAGCACCTGCGCAAGTCGATCGAAATTGGCTGTGGGTTCACCCGTGTAGGTTGAAGTGTGTGCTTCACCATCTCGCGGGACTTCGAAAGTGCCCCTGGGCAGCTTGAAGAAATACCATACCGGTTCAAACTGGATGAGCCTGCACCCTCGGTCCAGAGCACTCTTTGTCCAGTTGATTATGTCCTCGATCGGACAGGCCTGCTCATCCACGCAAAGCCAGCTTTGGTTCGATAGACCGTAGCCCGCCGCCCCGTGTACCAGAAACTTTGCTACGGCACGCTCCCAGTGCGGCAGTCTAGCGGCCGACGCATTCTGCGGTTCGTTGTTCGCGTACGTGACCGTGACCAGGTTCGGGTACTTTCGCAATATTTCCGCAAGCTTGGCCTCGTGGGACTCTTGCGGCTCGTCCCATTCGGCAAACTCCTGCCAATGCCAATCGGACCACTGAACGAACAGGCCGTTTCCTCGTGCGAATGCCAGGTACTTCTCGGCGAGGTCCGGCCTAAAATACGAGTCCGCCGGCAGCTTCCAGCACGGCAGTCCCCACTCGGGATTGGTGGTTCTGACGGCGCGCACCGTGAAATCCTGAGCAAAAACTTCCGCGAAGCGAATGCCGATCAACAGGCCGCCGTAGCGTTTCTTGTACGATTTCAAGTCCTCGATCGAAATGGAGAGTCCGTGAGGCGGGTCGTACGGCTTGTTCTGTGTAGAACAGCTTCCCAGCGTGATCGCGTCGGAGGTGTAGACGTCGAAAACAAACGGCATGCCCGCGTGCGCGAGAGCATCGAGCGCGGCATCCAATTTCGTTCGATCCGCGACCATGGGGTTGACGATCACGCACACTCTGTATCGGGACTGAAGCGGCTTGAGCGTCTCCACGATGCGCCTGACGGCGGGCAGGTTGCCCTGCACGACGGCTCCGTTTCCGAAACCTTGGTCAAGGGAGAACGCAAGGGTAACGCAGGATCCGGGAGGTGAAGGCGCTCCCATGAGCAGAACAGCGAGCGGCCAAACCGACATCGCTAACTCGATCCCGCCAGTTTCTTGACGAGCGCCGCGATCCTCTCACCCGTTCTGCGGCACTGAGACTCGACACGCTGATCTGGGGCGTTGATCGACACGCGTCCGTAGTGGTCACCCTGCGGATCGCCCTGCACGACCATGCCGTGGATAAGCATCGCGTTGAGTATGTCTAGGATAGTGGTTTCGTTACCGCCGCCGATGTTCGCCGCGCTGGAGAAAGCGGCGCCCACCTTGCCGTCGAGCTTCCCGTGGAACCTGACGCTCTCGTCGAAGAGTTTCTTGAGCTCCCAAGCCATGGAGCCGTAGTACGTGGGGCTGCCGGCGACGATCCCGTCGTAG
>Ga0068707_1003858_pt1 | contig 10419 bp, 6 predicted proteins | sample YNPNPMetaG_FD_66600 | JGI IMG/M metagenome (GOLD analysis project Ga0068707, IMG submission 66600) | Anoxygenic and chlorotrophic microbial mat microbial communities from Yellowstone National Park, USA - YNP NP MetaG | ecosystem: Environmental > Aquatic > Thermal springs > Hot (42-90C) >... | reverse complement strand
GGTCGCTCATGCTCAAGTCGCTGACCTGCGGCAGGTGAAGGCTGAATTGGAAAAGATTCGGCAGGAACAAACTCAAGTTAGCCAGGCTGCTCAACAAGGGCAGTTGAAAGAAGCGGCTGAGGCTGAGTCTCAATTAGGTCAAAAGATTGACGAGGTGGCCAGTGAGAGACCGCTTCCTGAAAACGTGAATACTGCGATCAAACAAGCTGCGGAAACAGTCAGGCAGGCCTCTCAGATGCTTTCGAGAGCGAATGAGGCGAGGGCCGAGGCAGGAAACAAGGTCGCGCAGCAGGATTCTCAAGTTTCCGAGCAATCAAGTCATGGGCAGGAAACTGCGAACAAAGAGCCAGGTGCGGTCCCGGCGGCAAACGAGGACGCGCCTGAAGAGAGTGCATCTCAGAAGAAGGAGTCTCCCACTGGAGAAAGAACCCTGAGTGCCAGTGATGTTCGAATGGCGACGCGTCAGGCCGAGCAAGCGATCGATGAAGCAATTTCGGCTGTTGAAATGGCTCTGGCCGATGCGGAGCGTGCTCGATTGGCCGCAGAATTGGTCGAGGCCGTGCAAGGCTTGCGAGAAAGAGGTTCGCCGAATTCAGAGGATCAGGCAGCCCTTGCCCAGCAAAAGGCAGCGGAGTTGCAACAGATCACTCAGCAGCAACTCAATCAGGTCCAAGCTGCCAAACGAGCTGTGGAAGGGGAGCTTCCGCTGGCATCCACCCCGGCACGGCAAGCCCTTGAGCAACTGAATGTCCTTGCCTCCCAAGTTGTCGAGGCGGCAGCTTCTCAGCAGGAAGCCATGGGGCGTGACGATGTTGCTCAGGACATCCGTTCCGCCGCTGATCTGGGACAGGCCCTTGAGTTGGCAAGACAGGCTGGGGAGGATGTTGGGATGCCGACCTCACAGTCATCTAATGATCACAAGGCAGCGGCTCAGGAAAACGTCACTACGGCTGCCACCAAAGCCCTTGCCAGTTTGGCAGAATTAGCCAATCTTCCGCAAAGCGCAACAGCGGACCGGCAAGCTGCGGCCAGAGAAGCCTTGGAATCCGTCAAGCAGGCATCCGAGCAGGCGTCGAAGCATCTTGCGATGAACACGGAGGCTGCCAAGAACGAGGCCCTTGCTCATCAAGAGGTGGCGGCATCCGGCTTGGCCAAGGCTGCCGAGCAAATCCGTGGCCTTGTCGCCGAATTGGTGCCCCAGGTTGCCGGTGAATTTGCACAACATTCACAATCCGCAGAGGAACTGGCCAATATGGCTATCCCGGTTCACCCGGAGGCGACTTCAAGCCTTCATGCGGCGGAAAACGCGGCGCAGCGTGTGGCGAATCAAATTCCGCAACGTCCGCAAGTCATACCCGAGGGGGAACGAGGCTTTGAGCATGGCTTGACCACCGCCGCTGCTGTACTAGCCGAACGGGAGGACCAGTTATCGCGGGCGCTTGCCGCTGCCCAAAAAATTCCAGAATTGCTAAGTGCTTTGGGAAAGCAGCCCGATCTGCCTGCGGGCCAATCGTCCTCGCAAGATCGTGGTGAAACCACCGCGGACCCTGCCGAAAGGGCCTTGGCAGCAATCCAGGCGGCGGCTCAGCAAATCGCATCACCACAGGCGAGGGCTTCGATGCCGTCGCAATCGGCTGAAAACCTGCCGAAGGGCCAAGAATCGTCTCAGCCATCAGATGCAGCGTCTGCCGATAGCCAGGGTGGTGTTGCCAGAGGTGGGGCATCGTCTCAAAACGTCGTCAATAGCCAACGGCCATTGCAGCCGCAAACAAGTCAAGTCCGTGCAGACAGTCGGGGCTCGAATCAACAGGGGCAGAGCGTCGTTAGTCAGTCTGAAGAGAATAACGTTCCTCCTTGGCTTCTCGAATTGCCAACACAAATGAGAGAAGCGATTCGCAGTGGAATGGCCCTTCCACCACCGAAGGGATACGAGGATCGATTGCGTCGGTATTTTCAGAATCTGGAGTAAGAGTATGCAACCGGAAATTTCGCAAAGCGATTTGGCAGCAGTTGAAAAATGTCACAAGGCCTACCTTCGTATTCGTGAGGAGTTGGCCAAGGTCATTGTCGGCCAGCAACGAGTCATCGAGGAAGTCCTTGTTTCGGTCCTGGCTCGCGGACATGCCCTCTTGGAAGGTGTGCCCGGACTCGCGAAAACGCTCCTGGTCAGTTCGCTGGCCCAAGCCACGCATTTGACGTTCAAACGCATTCAGTTCACACCCGACTTGATGCCGAGTGATGTGACGGGGACCGACATCATTCAAGAAGATCCGAAAACGGGTGAGCGTGGCTATAAATTTTTGCCTGGACCGATTTTTGCCAACATGATTCTCGCTGATGAGATTAACAGGACCCCTCCGAAAACGCAGGCCGCCATGTTGGAAGCCATGCAAGAGCGGCAGGTCACGGCGGGTGGCCGCGTGTACCGCTTGCCCGATCCCTTTTTTGTCCTGGCAACACAGAACCCGCTGGAACAGGAAGGGACCTACCCGTTGCCCGAAGCTCAGCTTGATCGTTTTCTCCTTTATATCAAGGTCGATTACCCGTCTCCAGCGGAAGAATGGGAAATTGCCCGGCGCGTAACGGGCGGCCATCAGGGGACAATTGAGCCTCTAATGACAGGGGAGGAGTTGATCAACTTCCAAAGATTGGTCACGCGAATACCGATTTCGGATCAAGTGCTTGGCTACGCGTGGGCGCTGGTCCGCGCGTCACGGCCGTCCACTGATGAGAGTCCTGATTTTGTCACCCGCTGGGTGGCATGGGGTGCAGGTCCCCGCGGATTGTTGACCCTTGTCACTTGCGCCAAGGCTCGGGCCGTACTTCATGGCCGCTGCCATGCCACGATTGGTGACATTCAAGCCTTGCTGAAACCAGCCCTTCGTCACCGTATCGCCGGCAATTATGCAGCGCAAGCGAATAATTTGACCAGCGATCGGCTCATTGAGATGTTAGTTGAAGCCGTCCCCGCGGATGCCAAATACGAAAAGCCAGAGAATAGCCTGGTTTGATCACCAGCAAATCGCCATCGGCCGGAATTGTAGTAGGTAATCTTGCAGCGCCGCAGAAGTTGTGTCTTACCATGGTTAAGTCGATCCTTTCGCGTTATCTCGATCCGGAAGTTTTGTCTCGAATTGCCCGGCAGCGATTTGAGCCGCATGGCCTGATCCTGGGAAACCTGGCCGGCTCTCACCGATCGGCCTTGGCGGGATTTGCTGTCGAATTTGTGGGACACCGGCAGTATGTGTGGGGGGATGATCCCAAACACATTGACTGGCGGGTCTATTTCAACCGGGGACGATACGTTGTCAAGCAGTACGCAATGGAGACCAACCTGGTCTGTCACTTCATTCTAGACAGCAGCGCCTCCATGCGATACGGCGAAGGAGACGAGCAAAAGCTCCAGTATGCCGCTCGGGCCGTGGTCAGCTTGGGATACGCCATCCTCCGCCAGGGCGACAAGGTGTCGCTCTCCACCTTCGATGATGAAGTTCGGGGATTTGTGCCGCCGAGCCATTCGCTTGCCCAGATTATCAGGATGACGGAACATCTTGAAATGAGCGAGGCCGCAGGGAAGACCAAAATGGCGGAATGCCTTTCCGAATTGGCAGGCCGATTTCACCGGCGAGAGATCATTATCGTTGTAAGCGACTTCTTTGTGGACCTGACGGCACTAGAAAAAGCCCTTCAACAGATTCGTGCCCATCAGCATGAGGTCATCTTCCTACAGGTTCTCCATCATGATGAAATTGCCTTTGAACTGAGTGGACCAACGAAGTTTGTTGGTCTTGAGGACGCAGATGAGCTGATCACGCGACCGGAAGAGCTGCGGTCCCAATATCTTCGGGCCTTCGAGGGTTTCCAGCAACGGCTTGTTGATCTTTGTCAGCGGAACCGGGCAGAACACGTTCTGGCCGACACGAGCAGAAACCTCGCCGACGTTCTGGCCGACTACTTGCATTTCCGCAATCGGCTGAAACGTCTCCGGTGATTGCAATAGACCATACGAGACAGGTCAGAGGGGCATCTGGCGCAAAACATCGAACGATAGCAGCAACGAATTCCCCAAAACTTTCTGGAAGAGCTTCTCGGTTCGCCGGATTGACGGCCAATAGCAACATCAAACATTTCGAAAGGTTTTGAAAGACAGTGAGATTATGTCTCAGACGCTGAGATGTATGAGAAGAGAATTCTCGTATAAGGCGTCACTCGGGGTTTTTACGGGCCAGTTCGTCGAGTCCGTATCGCCGAATTTTCCGTTCGAGGGTCGATCGCTCAATCCCGAGAATGTGGGCCGATCGACTCTTGTTCCAGTTTGTATGCCGCAACGTTGCCAGAATATGTGCCCGTTCGAGCTCCTCAAGGGAACACGGCCTGTAACCGCGCTCTTGCAGGAGTGCCTCCGCCGTATCGCCCGTTGTTGGCAAGGTCGAGAGCAACAGATCATCAATGTCGATGTAATCGCCCTTGCAGAGGACGACCGCCCGCTCGACGACGTTCTTGAGTTCCCTTACATTTCCTGGCCATCGATAGGACGTGAGCCGCTCCATCGCCTGTTTGCTAAAGCCCTTGATTTTTCGGCCAGTCTCTTCGCGAAACTTCGCCAGGAAATGATAGGCCAATTCCGGGATATCTTCGATCCGTTTCCGTAAAGGCGGAACAATAATTTCTAGAACGCGGAGTCGGAAGAAAAGGTCGCGGCGAAATCGGCCCTGGGCAACTTCCTGCTCCAAATCCCGATTCGTGGCGGCGATCACCCGCACGTCAACTTTGATCGGCTGACTTCCGCCGACGCGTTCGAAGGGATGGCCCTCAAGAACCCGAAGTAACTTTGCCTGGATTCCCGGGCTCATTTCCCCGATTTCATCGAGCATCAACGTTCCTTGATGGGCTAACTCAAACTTCCCGATTTTCCTCTCAAAGGCCCCGGTAAAGGCTCCTTTTTCATGTCCAAACAGCTCACTGGCAAGAAGCTCTTCCGAAAGGGCCGCGCAATTGATGCAAACGAACGGGCCTGATCGACGTGAGCTTGAGAAATGGACGGCGCGGGCAACCAATTCCTTCCCGACACCGCTTTCGCCGCGGATCAGCACGGTCGCCTTCGTCGCGGCTGCCCTGGCAATTTCCTCATTGATTTTCCGGATGGCCTCGCTGCGCCCTACAAGTTCACTCTGGACGCCAAGCCGTTCCCGCAGTTGAACATTCTCTGATTTAACCTGGGTCAGATTTTCGGCCAATTCTTCCTGGCGATTCAGATTGGTTAGAGCTACTGCCAGTGTATCGGCCACGGCCAAAGTGAATTCCAGGTCTTCCGGTGTAGGCCCGCGATTGGCGTCCGTTGAATACAGGTGAATCACGCCGACAACGCGCTTCCCCTGCCGAATGGGAGCACAGATCACGCTCGTAGCGTGAATCTCACCTCGACTATCCCTGCTGCCAATGGCACTATCGTCCAGGACGTTTCTGGCGAGAACAGCTTCGTTCTCACGAAGGACGGTGCTTGCGAGGAAATTCGACACCCGATGATATGGCCAGCGAGACGTTGTTTTCGAAGCAACGATACGAAGGTCCGCCCCCGTTGGCGTTCCTGAGAAGTCGCGGGGAACCAAGAGAACGGCGCCACCGTCGACGGCCGTCATTTCAAACAAACCATCGAGGGCGAGTTTGGCCATCTCCGCAGCCGCTCCTGCTTTACCCAGTTCGAACGCCAGACGGCAGAGTTTTGCAGCAGCAATACCCGCCTCGGCCAGTGTTGCATCCTCACGTCCTTCGGATTCAAGAAGCCTGGCCCGGTTACGGCGATGCGTAATCGTTGTCGGCTCATATTCGCCAAGCACGTCGATATCACTATCTGAGACCGCACTGGATTGCCGTTCTGGCTCATCGACGACTGGCTCACGCCCCGGTACCGTTCCCGTCTCAGGAAACGCGTCGCTTAATCGTCGTACAAAGACCAACTGTGATCGACCGATCCGTATGATATCCCCCGATTCGAGGGGGTGATCGCTCTTGATCAGCTTGCTTCCAACAATGGTACCATTGCGGCTTTCGAGGTCACGAATTACCCATTTGCCCTCGGAAACGAAGACCTCGGCATGGCTCCGACTGCATCGCTCGTCCTTGATGATGATCTGATTGGTCGGCGCCCGACCAATCGTAATGACCTGGCCGGGGACCAGCCGGAAGACGTCCGTCCAATTCGAACCTTCGCGGATAACAAGGTAGGCGACTTCGGACAACGTTTATCCCTCGTAGGAAGCAATCTTCCTAAAACGGCAAGCACCTTCGGCAAAGAATACCCACAACATCCCCATTTCTATTTTACACACCTCGTTTCTCGTCAACAGTGTTATCCCGCAGCCCAACGTCGGAACTTTGCGACATAGGCAGGCGTCCAATTTTATTGCTCAGCGGTGAGTGGTCTGCTGGATTAGGATGGGCTTCTCAGTTTTCAAGACTCGGTTGGTTTCGAAAGACCTGGTGGTCCAAGTTAACAGGACTGTGGAAAATCAGTCTGGGAAAAACTGAGGATTTAGGTTGAAAAACGCGTGTCGGTGAATTAGCCTAAAATGGGATGGTAATATTGACATGCCGGATCCTGAGTCACTCCCCGGCATAATGTCGCATAGGGATCCGACCTGTGTTTCTTTCCAAAGATTAGAGTTTGCCAGTTGGGAGACGATTATGGCCAGTTTATGGGGTCGGTTTTGCTGGACACGAGTTCTTATAGCGATGGTGGCCTCCGCGGGACTACTCTTGAGCGCGACAGCAGGTCTCGCCCAAACGACGGGTGTTTACGCCAACCGGGCGGTTGGCGGTGTCCTCATTGACCCTTCCGGGGTAATTCAGAACGCCCCAAGGGATAGCCTCGCGGAGATGCGGCAGTTTTGGCAGAGCTATCACAGGGAACTGTCCGGGAAGCTTGCCCAGCCTGCTGCCAGTCGTGCTATTTCCCTCAGGGGTTTGGACGATCAATTGGCCGCCGCCGTCCGATCAGGTCAACCGGTTCCGGAAGAGGTGGCGTGCCTGGGCGGCCTTACACGGATCGAATACGTTTTGGTTTACCCTGACAAGAAAGACATCGTCCTTGTCGGACCTGCGGAACCCTGGCGGGTCCATGAAAGTGGCTATCCGGTCGGAACCCAATCCGGAAAACCGATTCTCCTTTTGGATGACCTGATCGTGGCTTTGAGAACGGCGTTTGTCCCTCAACGCAGCGTCATCAGTTGTTCGATTGATCCAACGGAAGAGGGGATTCAACGTTTGCGGGCCTTCGTCCGGTCAAGAGAAGGTGCAAATGACCCCGCTCGGTTAGCGGCAATTCTGGAGCAAGTCTTAGGCAACCAGGTTATCACGGTCACTGGTGTCCCTGAGAACACGCATTTTGCGCGGGTCCTCGTGGCAGCCGATTTTCGGATGAAGCAGATTTCCATGGGAATTCAACCGGCTCCGGTTGCTGGATTACCCAGTTTCCCCACGCTTGTCAGCACATCGGGCCGTGTTCCAAGCAATATGATGCCCCGTTGGTGGTTGGCACCTGATTACGAACCGCTTTTGCGGGATGAGGCAGGATTGACCTGGAAATTCCAGAAGGCAAGTGTCAAGACCATGGTGGAAGCCGACATCCGTGGGGCGAGCGGCGAACGAGAGAAAATCGTCGAAGCAGCCCCCGTCTATCGAAAATGGGCGGATCTTATGACGGCACGCTATGAGGACCTTTCCAAGGCTGATCCGGTTTTCGGTCAAGTCCGAAATTGTATGGATCTGGCGACGGTGGCCGCCCTCATTGCCGGGGAAAACCTCCTGGAAAAGGCTGATTTGGCTTTGCCGACTATTCTCAACGGTGATAACGTCCAACCAGCTGATTTGACGCCCGCCAAGTATGTTTCGTCGAAATCAGTTTTCGGGCGTGTTGGACGGAATTGGATGTTTGTCACAGGTGGTGTCCAGATTAACCCCTGGGAGTTGGCTTCTCGGCAGTCGATTTCCGCCGAATTGGTCGCATTGCGGCAACAGTTGGCAGCACCATCGGGCGAGAGCTGGTGGTCCAACGCCAATTAAAAGGTGACTGCTAGGTCACAGATTTCTGAGTTGTGTAACATGCGATTCAGGATGCCACAAAAGAGGCATCCTGTTTTTTGTTGAAATCTTCGCAAGTTGTTCGGTCAAGACCGGGGAAATCACGCCTTCTCGCACACGGCGATCCAGCCGTTGGCTCGCAACCAGCCAAGAAACCATGGGCAAGAGAGCGGCTCGCGTCGCCCCACTGCCAAAGGAATGAGTCTTCGCACCCGCAATCCAGCAAGCCGGAGATCGCAAACAAGTTCACGGCGGGTGAAGGCGTGAACGAAGACATTGGGAATCCCATGGTAGTCGAAGAATTTGTCACCGAACTCGCCTTTTCTCAACACCCGCGTGCGGAACCAATGGGGTATCAGCCAGCGTCGTGTTCCCGAAGTCAGTGCCTGAAACCAAATATTGTGGACATGCACAATGAATATCCCGCCCGGTTTCAATATCCTGGCGACGTGCGACAAAACCCGGCGGCGATTCGCTCGTCCGTAAATCATTCCGATAGTGCTAAATAAACATAGACAATAATCGGCAATCGTGTCTTGGAGGCAATCCAGCTCAACAAGATTGGCCTGGATGGCCCAGACGGTTACTCCGTTTTGTTTGGCTTTGTCGCAGAGCGTCTGGAGCATTGGCCGTGATAAGTCAACACCAATTCCCCGAGAGCCTTTCTTGACAAGCGGTATCAGTGCCCGGCCTGTTCCGCAGCCCAAATCGACCACCAATCCCGGCTGTTTGCAATATCGGGCGATAATTTGCTGGTCAAACACGACCAAATCGGTGCTGGCAATGGATTGGTCGTATTCCGCAGCAATATCATCAGAATGAGCGTATTCCCAAACGCCCTTCGGTACGCCAATGGGAAGAAGCCAATGTGGCCGATTAGATGACAGCAGTTGCACAGGACACTCCCGGTGGTTGTCAATCGCGATTAAGTCCAATATAATTAGCCGTTTAACGAACTGGAAGTGAGACACGGATCAAGTGTCATTCGGCTGTTTTTTGGGAAAGGAGAAAACCGTGGCTATTCGAGTTGGAATTAATGGTTTTGGGCGGATTGGACGACTCGTGGTTCGCCGGATGATGCAGCAGGCGGGCATGTTTCAGATTGTCGGTGTAAACGACATTACCGACGTGAAAACGCTTGCCATGCTTTTCAAGTACGACAGCATTCACCGCACGTACCCGGGGACGGTCAGTTTTGATGACAAGAACCTGATTATTGACGGGCAGAAAATCCCCGTTATGGCGGAAAAGGACCCGACCAAGTTGCCGTGGAAGGACCTCGGGGCCGACATCGTCGTCGAGAGCACGGGTGTGTTCACAAGCCGCGGCGGAGATGGCAAGCCGGGCTACGCCTCTCACCTTGAAGCAGGTGCCAAGAAGGTCGTCTTGAGCGCCCCGGCGAAGGATTCCCCAGACCTTACGTGCGTCCTGGGAGTTAATGATGATCAACTGAAACCAGAACATACTTGCATTTCTAACGCCAGTTGCACTACAAATTGCCTCGCTCCGGTGGCAAAAGTCCTGCATGAAAAGTTCGGTATTGTGCGGGGTCTTATGACAACCGTTCACGCATATACCAACGACCAGCGGGTTCTGGACTTGCCTCACAAAGACCTCTATCGTGCTCGGGCTGCTGCCGCGAACATCATCCCGACATCGACGGGGGCGGCCAAGGCCGTCGGCCTCGTGATCCCGGATTTGAAAGGGAAACTGACGGGTATCGCCATGCGGGTCCCGGTCGTTACCGGAAGCGTGGTTGACCTTGTGGCCGAGTTGAAGCGTCCTGTCGAAGCCGCCGAGATTAACGCGGCGATCAAAGAAGCCGCCGAAGGAAAGCTAAAGGGTATTCTCCAGTACACCGAGGATCCCATTGTATCAAGCGACGTCATCGGGAATCCGCACAGCTCGATCTTTGCGGCTCCGTGGACTCAGGTTATGGAAGGAACGATGGTGAAAGTCGTCTCCTGGTACGACAACGAATGGGGGTATAGCTGCCGGACTGTGGACCTCGTCGAGCGTCTCGCCAGCATGCTTTGATGGTTTTTTAAGGTTAAGTTTTGACCGCTGCTCTGAACCAAGGAAATGATGCGGTCTCAGGATTCGAATAAAGAGGCGGTCGATTGCAACGGCCGCCTCTTTTCTTTGCCACACGTTTTGATGAAACCAGGTTGCATTCAGGCTGGTTGGCGCTGGGGTTTTGTATCCATTGTTGGCCAACGCTCAGTGCCGTGCATCAGCCGCAGTTGATTGGTCGCCACAAATACGTTCTCATGCTGGAGCTTGACCGTAAAGCCAAGTTCATTTCCCATCTGTTCCAGGTCGGCCTGGAGAAGCCGGATA
>Ga0068707_1003855_pt1 | contig 10427 bp, 6 predicted proteins | sample YNPNPMetaG_FD_66600 | JGI IMG/M metagenome (GOLD analysis project Ga0068707, IMG submission 66600) | Anoxygenic and chlorotrophic microbial mat microbial communities from Yellowstone National Park, USA - YNP NP MetaG | ecosystem: Environmental > Aquatic > Thermal springs > Hot (42-90C) >... | reverse complement strand
TCGGTAGCCGCCTGGATGGCCTCGAGAAGCCGCCCGCCCCCCCTGCCGGTGTCCGCAGCCCGGGCTCCATCCCAGCCTCTGGCCTGCCTTGACACGAAACAGCCCCTTTGGGTAACGTGCAGTTACGCGCGTCGGCTCCACGACCGCATGCCGATGCACGGACCAGACCACAGGCTGAAAGAAGGAGCCCCACAAGCCTCTCAAGGAGACGAACATGCAGTTCGCCCTCGACTGGCCGTTGGTCTGCAGGCTCGCCCTTGCAGCCTTCTTCGGCGCCACCATCGGTCTGGAGCGCTATATACACGGCAGGCCTGCCGGTTTGAGGACCTACCTTCTCGTGTGCGTCTCGTTCGCCTCCCTCGCCATCCTCTCGGAAAAATACTACGACATGACCCAGGCTGCCGGATCAGGGGGCTGGCGTGCCGACCCTGGCAGGGTCGTGGCAGGGGGTCTTACCGGGATCGGCTTTCTCGGCGCAGGGATCATCATCCGCAGCGGGGTCAGTGTCCGAGGTCTCACCACGGCTGCGGCGATCTGGACGGCCTCGGTCATCGGGGTCTCGGTGGGCTCTGGCCGATTCCAGCTCGCAACCCTTCTCTACCTCATAACGTTCGCCTCGCTCATGTTGTTGCGCTACCTTGAGCCTGTCGTCAAGAAGGATATCTACAAGAAGATCACCCTCTCCATCACAAAGGACACACTTCCCCTCGAGCGCCTGGAAGCCATCGTGCGGCTGCACCACCTTCGAATCATGTCGACGGATGTATCCCAAGCGCGCGACCAGGGAATCATCGCGTACTCGATCACCGCGAGCGGAAAGACCGAGAGCGCCTTTCACGAGACCTACAAGGCCCTCGCTGCTCTCGACGAGGTGGCCTCCATAAGCCTTCAAGGACAGGACAGCGTATAAGGTAAGAGTCGCGCGAGGAGGGTTCTGCCATGCGACGTCTCACAAGAGCGACCGCAGGGTATTGTGCGGCCATCGTGCGGGCTTCTCTCTCTTTCGGGACCGCGGTGACACTTGCTGCGAGCGGCTTTTGGCTGGCTGCGTGCACAAAGGACTTTGTCACCGTGCCCGCCGGCTCTTTTCTCATGGGGAGCCCGGAGAGCGAACTCGGCCGGGACGAGGACGAGGCTCAACGCGGGGTGGCACTCACGCACGACTTCGAGATGATGACAGGCGAGGTGACCAAGGCCGAGTTCGAGTGGGTCATGGGGTACGACCCCGGGTATTTCCCCAAAAGAGGGAGAGGTCTCGACTTCCCTATCGACCAGGTCAGCTGGTTCGACGCAGTGGCCTACGCGAACAAACTCTCTGTCCTGACGGGCTACGCCCCTTGCTACACGATATCCGACATTACCTGTGCCGACGGATCCCAGGGAGGCATCGACGATGCCTGCAAAGAGCATGGGGGCATACAAAGTGCCTCGGTGTCTCTCGACGGCGTGGAGAGTGTGTACGAGTGTGCGGGGTTCAGACTGCCTACCGAGGCGGAGTGGGAATACGCGGCGCGCGCAGGCTCCACGACCGCCTTCCCCACAGGAGAGATCACCCACACCTCTTGTACGCCGCTGGATGCGCGTCTCGACCCTATCGCCTGGTACTGCGGAAACTGCCTGGGGTTGAAGTCCACGCGGCCTGTCAAGGCAAAGGCGCCGAACGCCTGGGGGCTCTACGACATGGCGGGCAACGTGGCAGAGTGGACATGGGACTGGTACGAGGCTCACCCGGCCGGCCAGCAAACCGATCCCCAGGGCCCTGCAAGCGGGTACTTCCGTGTCGTGCGGGGTGGTGCCGCGTGGTACCATGGGGCTGCCCGGCTGAGGTCCGCAGACCGATCAGGACACACACCGGGCTATCGGGATAGATTCATCGGTTTCAGGCTCGTGAGGACCTCGAGCGCATCAAAGGCAGGGATCGTGCCTCCGGTTCCGGCAGAGACGCACAGGGAACAAAGCGCCGCGGGAGCCCGACCCCTCGCTCCTGCGCCGGGCAGGGGGTGCGCCCTCTCGTCTCCTCCCGTGGATATCGTCAGGCCAGATGTCGGCACGCCGCTGAGCCGCGAGGAGATCTCGGCGTTTACGGCCAAGATCACCGGCTTTTGGAAGGACGTGGGATACTTCGACTGGGTGGGGCGCGTCGCACACGGCATGGATCCGTCCAACCCTTACGGTATGCCTGACTACAAGCTCTTCTGGCAGGACGTGCGCGCTCTCAAGGCAGGCGGGACGGTCACGTTCGAGCACGTGGGCTTCGCCGACAACCTGACGATCCCCACACCAAAGGTCCTGATGAGTGCCGCGGCGCTCTATCTCAGCACCGGCGATGCCCGGCTTGCCCGCCTTGTCGAAGGTCTGTGCAAAGGCATGGTCGCCGGTTTTATGGGGATGATCTTCGACCCCGAGGACCCGGAGCGAGCCATTACGGCCCGTACGATTTTTACGCAGGATCATGAGTACATCCAGGAGGGAGGCCGCAGGACCGTCATTGCGTATGGGCCTGCCAAACGCCGTGCCGTGGATTGGAATGCGCAAACCATACCGAACAGGACAAACCCCTACTGGGGGGATATCTGGGTGCGCAACTGGAGAAGCAAGGACGACGTGCCTCACATCTTCCGCAGCGTGCCGGTGCTTTTGCAGCTGGCCGGGGACGCCCCGGACGCCTCGGTGCGCTCTGCGGCGGCCACTGCGGCATCCACGCTGCAGAGGTTCGCTCGTGACATCGTGGATACAGGTTTCTATATCCGTACCAAAGACGAATACGGCAACGCGTACATCCCACTGACCCCCAAAGGCTATGTCGCCGACCTTGCGAGCTTCGTCGAGTACAACTTCATCCTGCCTGCTGCAGAGTGCGCGCCCAAGCTCGCCGCAGCGCTCATCGCCTACGAGGAGCCGCACGGGATCGACTGCGGCACCAGTTTCGGAGACCTCTACGAGTACGTCGCAGCTCTAGGTCACTATTACAACTACGACATCATCAGATACTTCCATGCCGCGGCCATCACCAACGCCCTGGTGGCGGGGCAGTACGATACCGCCTTGGAGCTCCTCGAAGGCATGGCCGCGCGCGTCGACGAGATGATGCACGGCAACCCGCCGCATACCGACGACCCTGCCTGGCCCGCGGATGTCGCCTCGTACCTCCTCGTCGCTGCATCGAGCGGCCTGCCCCTGACCTCCGAGGAGGCACGACACATCGCAGAGCAGTACTCTCGATCCGTCGATCACTACGCGGCCTGGCCGAACTGGGACCTGTGGGCCCCGGGTGTCCCTGACGGTGAGGTGGCCTGGGAGCCGGATCGCAACGGCGACCCTTACCGGTATGTGGAGATCACCGAGATGACCTACCCGCTCGAGTACTGCAGTTCTCCGTGGCGCAACGATACCGGTGCGGCACTGCTCGATTGCGACATTGTGCTGGATCCCTCCAGGTGGGGCCAGGGCGGCTAGGGGGAGACGGACCTCTCGAGAGCCCGTTTGCCGCATCGCATGCCGGGAAGAACCCCCGGCCGTCATCCCTCAAAGCGTCCGTGTCATTCCTGCGCGGGCAGGAAGCCAGGAGGCGGCAGGACCAGACCCACCCCCGTCATTCCGCACTCGATGCGGAATCCAGGGCGCAGCAGACCGATGACCCCACTCAACCTCGGGGCAAAGTAGTGGCTCATCGGGGATCGGACCGGGTCCCGGCTCACCGAGACCTCGGGTGTGGCGCCAGTAGTATTGGTAGACTCCCCAGCGACCCAAAGTGTTGACCGTTGCAATGGTTGTTTCTATACTCCCTGCAAGCTGTATCAGCCCTGCGGCCAACCCGCACAAGAGCGACGAGGAGGAATCGTATGCGAAACTACCCACTGAAAGCGACACTCCTTGTTTCAGTTATTTGGGCAGCACTGTACTTCGCCTCGTGCGCATCCCAAAAGGCGGAAGTCTCTCAGGAGCCTCGAATCACCCAGGAGGAACCTCCCCAGGAAGAGACAGGACAGCTCATGTACGCGCTATCGCCCACGAAGATACGGGAGGCTCGAACCAAGGAGTCCAAGGTCGTCGGGAAACTCAACGGAGGCCAGCGGGTCAAGGCCGCATTTCTTCAGGACGAGTGGTACGCGGTCTTCAATCCTGACGAGACCGACCTGAGCGAGGAAAACGCCCTTGGCTACGTCCATGCCTCGAGGCTCAAACCGGTGGAAGAACCCTCCGAGGGGGTCAAACTCAAGTACGCTGTCTCCAGGGCCAACATACGAGAGAAGCCCTCGAAGGCCTCGAAGATCGTCGGGAAACTCCAGATCGGAGAGAGGGTCAAGGCCGGCTTTCTCAAGAACGGCTGGTACGCCGTGTTCGATCCCGACGAGACCGAATTCAGCGAAGATGAGGCCCTCGGGTATGTGTTCGCGCCTCTCCTCAAGGACGCGCCAGAGGAGGCCGCCAGCCCCACTGATGCCCGGTAGAGGCGCGACGCAAAGAAGCCCCCATGGCCTCCTTGCGGTCGCCGCCGGTCTTTCTTTGCCCCTGTGGCTCTCATCTGTGGGCGGTCGCGCGGTAGGCCTGACCCAGCCCGATCATATTTTCATTGGACGCAATCGCCCCGTCCCTTAGTTCCACGAGCCCGTGTGGAAAATCCGACGGCTGCACATGAGACCCGAGGTTCCAGAACGCCCCACCGCTGAAAGGCACTGCCGCCGAACGGAGCAGTTCCCATTGGCCGAGGGTCAGTTCGGCAGACGGCTGGCAGGGACCCTCCTTAGGACTCATTGTCGACCAACTGCCCAGGTAGAGTGCCTTCCCGCCCTGGGTGTCGCGTATCTTGGCGAGCAGAGAAGAGAGGAGCAGCGGCTCCTCCAAATTGTTCAACACAGGCTGCCAATTGAGTGAGGAGGGGAGTCCGGGGACGAAATCACCCACGTGCATGTGCGTGGCGATCGTGTACCACGGAAAATCGACGACATCGGAGAGATCCAGACACGCGCGGCCCATTGGAGGGCCGCACAAGAGCGCCTCGAGAAGGTGCTGCGAGCACGTGATGGGCCTGCGGTCAGGATCGAGACTGCGTATGGCTCCGACATACCGGCCAAGAAGCGCTCTCAGGGCCGCGCCGCCGTCGAGGTAGAAGAACGGCTCGACGAACTCGCCGCCTATCCACCAGAACGCCACATTGCTCAGTGAGGCGTAGGAGGAAACCCTTTCGCGAATGAGCTCCATCTGTTCACTCTCGAACGCTGCATCGGGCAGGGTTCCTATCGCCCCGCCGGTCTGGCCGAATGAGAGGAGAGGCTGCTTGGCCTCGGCGACCTGAATGCCTGCCCAGATCCCTTCCTGTCCGAGACGCTCGATGAACGCTGGAGGCCAGGGAACCCACTTATAGAAGACAATGAGGTTGATACCGGCATCACGGCAGAGCCGGGCGAAATCATCGGCGATACGTGGGTAGGGCCGAAGCTCGGGGAACGCCACCCACACTGGGGGCTCCTCGGCTCCGAGCAAGAGCGTCCTCGCCCCATTGAGGACAAAATACCCGTCGGCGTCTATAGAGGGAGTCTCCCTGCCCTGCTGAACGGTCCGGTCCAAATGGGCGCTCTGCGACGAGCAGGCCGCAGCTATTGCGAGAAACCAGGCGAAGGCGACGCGGCGTGCGCCTGCACTCGAGTGCTCACTTCTCATAGGGCTCGCCATCCCGGCTGCACATTATACGCCATCCGTAGGCCTCGGCGCGATCCGCCCGGCACCCTCTGCCGCTCCATGCGGCCCGCCGCCTCGCGTGGCGATCTTCCCACTCATGCGCTGCGGTCCGCAGGTGTCCTCCCTCTTCACCCATTCACCCATTACGACGCCTCTGCCCTCGGCATTCTTGTTGACACTTCTGCGCGAGTTTCCCTATAGTTTTTTCATGGCCACGCTCACACTCGCCGAAATCGTCGATCGCTGGGAACGCAGCCGGCGCTTCATGGAAAATGTGAGGGCCCTCCACCGGCTCCCCGCAGATCCTGGCCGCTTCGCCCCTTTCCCTGAATGGGTGCGTCCCGAGATCCGGAGGGTCCTCGAGGCGCAAGGCATCTGCGCGCTCTACAGTCACCAAGCCCATGCCGTAGAGGCGGTCCGCAAGGGAAGCAACATCGCCTTGACCACGCCCACCGCCAGCGGCAAGACGCTCTGCTACAACCTCCCTGTGGTGCAGGCCATACTCGAGAAGCCGGAGACCAGGGCCCTTTACCTGTTCCCTACAAAGGCCCTTGCCCAGGACCAAATGCACGAGCTTCACCAGTTGATCGCCAGCCTCGGGGCCGACATAAAAACCTTCACCTACGACGGAGACACACCAGAGGAGGCCCGACAGGCAATCCGGAAGCAAGGCCACGTGGTCGTCTCCAACCCCGACATGCTCCACAGTGGGATCCTCCCCCACCACACCAAATGGCAAAAGCTCTTCTCCAATCTCAGGTTCGTGGTCCTCGACGAGCTTCACGTCTACCGTGGCGTCTTCGGCAGCCACGTCGCCAACGTCATCCGGCGCCTGTCCAGGATCTGCCGCTTTTACGGCTCCGACCCCGTCTTTGTCTGCTGCAGTGCCACGATCGCCAACCCGAAAGAGCATGCCGAGCACATCATCGAGCGACCTGTCGAGCTGATCTCGGAGAGCGGTGCGCCCCGCGCCGCAAAAACCTTCATCATGTACAACCCCCCGATCATAAACCGAGAGTTGGGCATCCGCCAGAGCGCCATGGCCCCTGCCCGAAAGATAGCCTCCACCCTAATCGCCAACGGGCTCCAAACCATCGTGTTCACCACCAGCAGACTCAATGTCGAGGTGCTGACAAAGTATCTCAAGGATCGATTCTCCAAAGGCCGGCCGCTGCCGACCTCCTACGTCACGGGCTACCGGGGCGGCTACCTGCCTCAGTTGCGGCGTCAGATCGAGGCCGGCCTTCGCGATCGCTCGGTCATGGGGGTAGTGAGCACCAATGCCCTCGAGCTCGGGATCGACATCGGCGACCTCGAGGCGTGCGTCATGGCAGGGTACCCGGGGTCGATCGCCAGCACATGGCAGCAGGCAGGCCGTGCCGGCCGGCGTTCAGGGCACAGTGTCGCGGTGCTCATCGCCAGGAGCAATCCGCTCGACCAGTTCATCGTGGAGCATCCGGACTATTTCTTCTCTCAAACCCCGGAGCACTGCCGTCTCAACCCGGACAACTTGCTCATACTTCTCCATCATCTCAAGAGCGCCGCATTCGAGCTGCCCTTCGAGCGGGGCGAACAGTTCGGCAAAGAACACACCGAGGAGCTGCTCGAGTACCTCAGGGAGAAAGGCGTGCTTCACAGGGTCGGAGAGCGGTGGCACTGGGCTGCCGAGAGCTATCCTGCAGACGAGGTCTCCCTGCGAAACGTCACCGCCGAGAATGTGGTGGTGGTCGATACGACACAGGCCGGCAACCACCGCGTGATTGCAGAGGTCGACTGGGACAGTGCCTTTACCACAGTGCACCAAGGAGCGATCTACATGGTCGAATCCCAGCAGTATCATGTCGACGAACTCGACTTGGAGCGAAAAAAGGCCTACGTGCGCACGGTCGACGTCGACTACTATACCGAGGCGATGACCTACACCAATGTGAGGGTGATCGAGGAGTTCGGTTCCGTCACGGCGGCCGGGGCGATCGTGGAACACGGCGAGGTCCAGGTGGTCCGCAAGGTCGTCGGGTTCAAGAAGATCAAGTTCTATACCTCGGAGAACGTCGGCTATGGCGACGTCACGCTCCCCGAGAAGGACATGCACACCACGAGTTATTGGTTCACCATACCCAAGGATCGGCTCGACGCCCTGCCGTACAGCCGCGCCGAGCTGATCGACGGGCTCTTGGGCCTCGCCTACAGTCTTCACCACATGGCGGCAATCCTCCTGATGGCAGACGTGCGGGATCTGGACCGATCTATAGGCGACAAGAGCGGGGCATGGTTCGTCAAGCACACCAAGGAGGGCCGAACCATCGTGCCGGGTGGCCTCCAGGCCGCCTCTGAGGGGCCTGTCAAGGCCGACGCCTTCGACCCGACGCTTTTCATCTACGATGCGTATCCGGGAGGCATCGGTTTCTCGGACCTTTTGTTCGCCGAGCACGCAACCCTGCTCGGGCTGGCAAAAACATGCATTGCCTCATGCCCGTGCACCCACGGGTGTCCCAGCTGTGTGGGGCCGATCCTCGAGGTGGGTGCACGGGCGAAAGAGGTGGCTCTGTCCATACTGGGGATGCTCGAGGCATGAGTACCATCGATCGTTTAAGGCGCATGACGGGCGAGGCAGATGCCGCCGCTCCGGACCATGACGAGCGGGACGAGAAGATCCGCCAGCTGCGGTCGAGAATTCGACAGATCCTGGAGCGGCGGCCCGAGAGACCGGCAGTCTGCGAGCAGGAGCAGGAAGCCCGAGGACTCGATCTGTCCCTGGTCGCGGAAGGCATGGAGGTTTCAACTCCTTTCGGACCTGTCTTTGTCTCGACCCAAAAACTCGACCTCGCCCGGCCGCGGGGATCCCGGTCCTTGGGCGAGCTCAAAGAGGCCGACATGGGGCTCCTCGCCCTCCTTGCGGCCGATCCACGGCTGGAAGGTCTGTCTCCCAGAGACGGTCTTTTTCTCGATATCGAGACGACCGGGCTTGCAGGCGGCACGGGGACGTTCGCCTTCCTCATAGGACTCGGGTGGCTCGAAGACGACGGCTTTGTCACCCACCTCATCGTGGCCAGGGATTTCATCGAGGAGCCGGCAGCGCTGAGCCTTCTGGCCGATATGGCCGGCGGGAAAGGCTTTCTCGTGAGCTACAACGGCAAGGCCTTCGATGCGGGCATCCTGGCGACCCGATTCATCCTGAACAGGCTCCCGGATCCGTTCCAGGACATCCCCCACCTCGATCTCCTGCATCCCACCCGCCGGCTGATCGGCCATCGCCTCGAGAATGCCAAGCTGGGGACCATCGAGCAGTGGGTCCTCGGCATCCACCGGCAAGAAGACATCCCCTCGTGCGAGATCCCCCAGCGCTACTTCCGTTACCTGCGCACCCGCGACGGGAGCGTCCTCAGAGAGGTGCTGGAACACAACCGCCACGATATCGTCTCCATGGCCCTGCTCACCGTCCACCTTTGCGAACTGCTCTGCCACGGTCACCAGGCCCCGAACACGGCGCCATCGGACGTGCTTGCCGCAGCCCGCTTTCATTGCCGGCGGGGGAGCGCCCGGCGAGCAGAGCGCTTGCTCCACGGACTGGCCGCCTCGGACAGCCGCCAGGTCCTGGGCGACTGCGGCAGGGAACTCTCCTTGCTCCTGAAGCGAAGCGGCAAGTGGCACGAGGCCGCCGGCATGTGGCGCCGCATGCTCGAGGCAGACCCCTTCGATCTTTTCGCCGCAGAGGAGCTGGCGAAATGGCTCGAGCACCGCCAGATGCGCTTCGGCGAGGCCATCGAGGTGGTCGAGCGGGTGCTGCAGGGCTCGAGCGCCCTCGAGGAACCGATACGCGAGGCCTTTCTTTACAGGCTCAGGCGGCTCGTGCGAAAGGCTCAGGGCAGAATCGTCTAAGGCGCGCGGGGCCCCTCAGAAGACGCCGAAACACCCGTCAACCTGTCCGGGGCGCAAGGCAAAGGGCAGCAGGGCGGACCGGGCGCCCTCTAGAGCCATCGCTTCTTTGCAAAATAGACGAGCATTGCAATGCCTATGGCGCACATGAACGAGAGGGCGAAAGGGTAGCCAAGTCGCCACTCGAGCTCCGGCATATACTTGAAATTCATCCCGTAGACGCCCGCGATGAAACTCATCGGGATGAAGATCGTCGTGATGACGGTCAAGACCTTTATCACCTCGTTCATCCTGTTGCTTATGCTCGAGAGGTACATGTCGAGCATCCCTGAGAGCAAATCCCGGAAGGTCTCGACAGTATCCATCACCCGGACGGTGTGATCGTAGAGGTCCCGGAGGTACACCTGGGTGGCATCGCCGACAAGGGCCGACTCCCCCCTCTCCATGGCCGCTATCACCTCGCGCAGCGGCCATATGGACTTGCGCAAGAGGATCATCTCCCTCTTGAGCGTGTGCAGACTCTGGAGTGTCGCAGGCGAAGGGCTCGAGATCAGCTCAGCCTCGAGTTCCTCGATCCGCTCGCCGAGCCCTTCGAGCACCACGAAGTAGCCGTCGACGATCGTGTCCATCATGGCGTAGGCGAGGTAATCGGCGCCCATCTTTCTCACCTTGCCCTTGCTGTTTTGCAGCCTCTCCCTGAGAGAAGCAAACGCATCGGCATCCTGTTCTTGAAAGGAGACGACAAAGTGAGACCCGATGATCGTGCTGATCTGTTCTGCCTGCACGTGCTCGCCCGCTTCTTGATAGGTGAGCATCCTCGAGGTGACGAACAGGTAGTCTCCATAATCCTCCATCTTGGGGCGCTGGCCGGT
>Ga0068707_1003854_pt1 | contig 10431 bp, 9 predicted proteins | sample YNPNPMetaG_FD_66600 | JGI IMG/M metagenome (GOLD analysis project Ga0068707, IMG submission 66600) | Anoxygenic and chlorotrophic microbial mat microbial communities from Yellowstone National Park, USA - YNP NP MetaG | ecosystem: Environmental > Aquatic > Thermal springs > Hot (42-90C) >... | reverse complement strand
GACTCCGGAGTGGAGCGTTTACGCGGTTGCTCGTTGTTATGCGGAAACCGGCAGATTTTGAATTCTTAGCAGCATTAACCTGAAGCCGGTACTGGCGCAACTGGAGGGCTTCGTGGGTCGCACCCCGGCAGAAATCTGGGCGGCGCTGGAAAGTGCCGCGCCGGAGCAGCCATAATCGCCGTTGATCCTGGGAAGAGAATCTCTCGAGACTCAGTAGACCGCAATTGAGTTGTGGAGTCGAGGCTTTAGCCGGAGAGTTCCGCCTGAAGGCTCCACTCCAGGTGATCCCTTGCGGTCTACTGAGACTCAAGGTAGACTGAAAGGGGTAGGGATCAGAAGAGAGAAGAACAAAGCGAAGATTTTTGTCGTAGGTCGGATTGCCAATCCGACCTACTTCGGTTGCGGCTTGCTGCGCTATGACTGACGTAATTGACTATAAAAACTGGCAGACCGCATCTTTGCTGCGGCGCGTTTCCAACAAAGAGATGAACGCAGGGCATGGCCAGTATAGGGGGAACGTTTCAGGCAAATTGTTGTGGGGGAAAACCCTGCGCTGGGACGAAAGTACCATTGACTCTCACCCCCTCCTGCGGCTATAATAAGGCTGTAGAGACGGGCTCCCTTTGGCACGTCAAGGGGCCTGAAATGAGGGGGATAATCCTGATGAATAGAAACTCACTGACGCTGGGAACCGCCCTGATAGCTTCCCTGACAGCTCTTTTCTCCCTGCCCGCACTGGCTGCCGCGTTCGACAATTTCCTCACTAACCCCGGCCTCGAGACTTTTCAAACTCCCTACAGTTACTATAACGGCCATCCGCTGCAAGTAGCCCAGGGCTGGACTGCTTTTACCAGGAGCGGCGTCACCCCCAAATATATGACCAGCGACGCATGGGCCAACATGAGCGGTGGCGTAGCGGAGCATCTGGAAGGAAGCTATGCCCAGATGTACTGGGAGACGGGGGCCTTTGCCGCTGGCATCTATCAGCAGGTGCCAGGGGTTACGCCTGGCACCGATTACGCCGCCCAGGCCTCTATCCTGACCATCTGGGGAAGCTCGGCCCCCCCCAACTATGACGGCAAGATGCTCAGGCAGGTAGGCATTGACCCCAACGGCGGCACCGACCCCAACTCGCCGGACATTGTCTGGGGGCCAACCAGGGGAAAAGACGTCCAATGGGAAACCGCGCTGACCTCGGCTACAGCCCTCTCCTCGACGATCACCGTTTTCGTGATGGTGACCAGTGAGGCCCTTTCCAATCCAGACCCGCCCAGCCAGGTCTTCGTTGATACCGTGGTGCTGACCAAAGCCCCGACTGCCAGAGCCCTCTCTCCCGGTTTTAGCAGCGACCTGTCTTTCACCGTCAGTTGGAGCGGCACGCCGGCCTACAGCGGCAACACTCTGGAGTACGATGTCGAGTACAAGGTGGACAATGGCTCCTGGAACTTTTGGAAAGGCAAGACGGCCAGCACCTCAGCTGCCTTTGGCCCCACTTCGCCGACCACCGTAGAGTATGGGCACACCTACCACTTCCGCGCCCGGGCCTGGGAGCTCTATGGCTATTACGGCAACGTCAGGGTCAAGCTGCCCGGTGTTTTCGCCGGCGGCAACGGAGATGCATCTACACTCGTGGGCGGCATCTACGGCTATGTGCGGAACCACTGGGCCTGTCCTGTCGGAGGAGCCACGGTAGCCATTTCCGGCACCGGTTCGTCCACCACCACTGGCAGTGGTGGCCGCTATGGCCTTCCCCTGCCGGCCGAAGGCGACTACCAGGTGACCGCCAGCCACAGCGCATACAGTCACCCGCCGGCCATCTCTATTGAGGTGTACAGCACAACCACCACCATCCCTCTGACTTTCACCCTGCGCCCACCCGACGATGTGGTTATCAACGGCGATTTCGAGGACGGTCTGACCGGCTGGACGGCTACCGGCTCAGAGCTCACCGTCGTCACCAGCCCCTTGCGCAGCGGGGATTACAGCCTGACCCTGAGCGGCACATCAGGGATAAGCCAGACTCACTTTGTAAGTGGAATGCACGCGCCCACCCTGTCCTTCTGGTACAAAATCGCCAACGCGGACAGCGAGGATTCTTTCCAGGCCTGCCTCTATCAGAACGACCCCTCGGACTGTGTGTCCACCTTCGCCGTCACTCCCACCGCTGATGTGGATTGGACCCACCAGTGGCTGTCCCTGGGTCTGGACGAGGTCTACACCGGACCGCTGGGCATCTCCTTTGACCTTCAGTGGCACGGCTCTGGGACAACAGTCTACCTGGATGAGATCAGCCTGGGTGCGGGGCCGTACAAAATCTACCTGCCACTTATGGTAAAAGCTGGGCCGTAAGGTAGAAGGCGATGCCTGGCCCGCAGCAGATCGAGATAGCGGGGTATGAGCACGGTGTAGAGCCAATAGAGAGGCCGTGACACGGGATAATCGTAAGCGCCAATGTGCCGCACAAACTGTCCGCCAAAGCCCTCCTTGAACCGGTAAACCCCCCACAGCGGATCGTCTTCACTCAGAACGTCGGGAGCACCCCACAAGTCGTAGACAGTGCAGCCCTCACTCCTGGCCCAGCGCATGGCCTCCCATTGCAAGAGGTGGTTGGGCATCAGGTGGCGATGCTTCTCTGTCGAAGCCCCATACATGTACCAGGCCCTCCGGCCGAAGCGAAAGACGATAAGTCCGGCCAAAGGTTCGCCCTGGTATTCGGCCAGAAACAAACGAGCCAGGTCTGCCTCCATGAAAGCTCCCCAGGCATCGTGGTAATAGACAAAAGGGCGGATGATGAAGCCATCTCGCCTGCTGGTCTCAGCGTACATCTCGTAAAAGAGAGCCAGATCATCGAAGTTGCCTGTCCGCACCCTGACTCCCCTCCGTGCCGCCAGCCGAATGTTGTAGCGCGTCTTGGCTTTCATGTTGGCCAACAATTCGTCTTCGCCCGGCCGCAGGTCAATGAGGATGGTGTTGCGGAATTGGATTTGCTCAGAGGAGGGGCACCAGCCGCGAGCCTGCAGAGCCTCAATGACCTGTCTTTCCTCCAGACGCACGTCAGGGTCAATCTTGATGAAAATGGCCCGTTGGGTTCTGGCCAGTTCTTCCAGGGAAGCCAGGACGCGATCTAACAGTTGGCCGTTGCCATAGTCCAGGAGAGGGCCTTTGGGCACGTACATCACACGGAGAGGGAGGTAAGGGAGCTGGCGGCACAGCACGGAAGCTACGGCCCGCACCTGGCCATCTTCCTCAAAAAGAAGGCGGGTGGGCCTCCAACCGTATCGGGCCTTAAACTCGCCCCATTCAAAGGACTGCAAGACGTGGCTACAGGAGAGCTTAACCACAGCTTCATTCCAACCATGGCGATCGGCCACTGTCCGGATTATGATCATGGCGTCCCTCCGTCACTCAGGTGACAGTCACCCTGGAGGTGACGGTCACCTGAGAACCCCGCGTTTTTTTCTTGACATATATTATACAACGTGCTATACTATTAGCCAAAGAATACTGGATGCTGGGGGAGCTTGGAGAGCCAGGCTGAGAGGAGGCCCCGGTGGACAGATAGCCGATAGCCTATCAGCGATCAGGTATCGGCCATCAGCCAAATGCCTCGACCCCTTGAACCTGACCTGGATAATGCTAGCGGAGGGAAGCAGGTAGTTTGTGATTGCTGAGGCTGCCAGCCTTATTCAGGTTGGTGGCCTTTTTATTACGTAAAGGAGGTGGACTATGACAACGAAAGGTCTTTTGCAAGGTCTGCGCTGGCCCCGCATCCAACTGCCCCCCACCTGGGGCATCGAACCGGTGCCGGAGCTCAGCCGTCAATTGGGCCTGCTCGACCACTTTGTCCTGTGGTCGAGCCTGGGGGTAGGGTTGCTGGTCCTGGAGGCTGGCGCGCTGCTGGTGCCAGCCCTCAATCTGGGCACGGCCCTGGTGGCTATCCTGGTTGGCACGGCTGTGGGCGTGCTCCTGCTGGCTCTGGCCGGATTGATCGGAGCCGGGACCGGCGTGCCCACCATGGTTCTGTTGCGCCCGGCTCTGGGCCTGCGTGGCTCCTTTCTACCCACAGCCCTTAACCTGGCCCAGCTCATCGGCTGGACGGCCTTCGAGTTCTGGGTGATGGCTCTGGCTGCCAACCGGGTCGGGCAGGCCCTGTTCGGCTTCAGCAGCTATCACCTGTGGCTGGTCGTCTTCGCCCTGTGGTGTGTTCTGCTGGCGATGGGAGGCCCCCTGGTGGTGGTGCGCCAGTGGCTGGAAAAGTTCGGCGTGTGGCTGGTGTACGGCGCGACCATCTGGCTGACAGCCGTCCTGCTGACGCGGTACGACATCGGTGCCCTGCTGCGCCAGCCTGGCGCAGGCGGCCTGCCCTTTTTGCTGGCCGTAGACCTGGTCGTGGCCATGCCCATCTCATGGATGCCCCTGGTGGCCGACTACAACCGCTTCGCCCACAATGGTCAGGCCGCTTTCTGGGGCACTTACGTGGGCTACTTCCTGACCAATGTCTGGTTCTATGGCCTGGGGGCTCTCTTCCTGCTCACCCTCAACCTGCCCGACACCGGACCGGAGCAACTGGCCGCAGCCATCCTGGCTCTGACGGGCGGGGTCGTGGCCCTGGTCGTCATCCTGGTGGATGAGACGGACAACGCCTTTGCCGACATCTACTCGGCGGCTGTCTCTCTGCAGAACCTGTGGCCCCGTCTCTCCCAACGGCTGCTGGTGGTCCTCATCGGGCTGGTCAGCCTGCTGCTGGCCGCTTTCCTGACCATGACCCAGTACTTTAACTTCTTGTTGCTCATCGGTTCCTTCTTCGTCCCTCTCTTTGGCCTGCTGGCTGCCGACTACTTTGTCCTGCGCGGACGGCGCTACCAGGTCGAGGCCATGTACCGCTCCGAGGGCCTCTACTGGTACAGGGGCGGCGTCAATTGGGTGGCCGTCGTGGTGTGGCTGCTTGGCGCAGGGGTATATCACCTGATTGCCCGGAGCCTGCCCTGGCTGGGAGCCAGCCTGCCGGCCTTTGTGGTCACCTTCCTGGGCTATCTGCTGGCTGCCCGGTTGCTGCAGGGACGGCCACAGCGAGCAAACAGTGTCTGACAGAACTCTCCCTCAGCAAATCGGCCGGATTCTGACCCGCATCCGCGACCAGAAGCCTCTGTTGCATCACATCACCAACCTGGTGACGATGAATGATGTGGCCAACGCTACCCTGGCCATGGGCGCTCTGCCGGTCATGGCCTATGCTCTGGAAGAGGTAGCGGCCACAGTCGAAGCAGCCGACGCCCTGATCCTCAACCTGGGCACCCCGACTGGAGAGCGGCTGGAGGCGATGCTGGCCGCCGGCCATCGGGCCAACGAGCGGAGCATCCCTGTCGTCCTGGACCCGGTAGGCGTCGGTGCGACTCCTTTCCGAACCGATGCGGCGCAGCGGCTCCTGGCCGAACTGAAGGTGGCTATCGTGCGGGGGAATGCCGGGGAAATCGGCGCTCTGACCGGGATGGGAGGGCGGATGCGGGGGGTGGAGGTCGTGCAGGGGGTGGCTGACCCGGTAGCCACGGCGACCGGGCTCGCTCAGGCCTGGGGGACAGTCGTCGCTCTGACCGGAGCTCGAGACATCGTTGTGGACGGCCAACGGGTCATGGCCGTGGACAACGGCCATCCTCTGTTGAAGGCCATCACCGGTGCAGGGTGCATGGCCACGACGGTCGTCGCCGCCTTTGCTGCGGTGGAGTCGGATGGGCTTCTCGCGGCAACGGCGGGACTGGTCTGTTTCGGGCTGGCCGCCGAGCTGGCCGCAGCGAAGGCGCAGGGCCCTGGTTCCTTCAGAATCGCCCTTTTCGACAGCCTTTATAACCTCACGCCGGAGCAGGTACAGGCTGGGGCCAGGGTGTGTTGGTTGGGTTTGGAGTGAGGTGGAGGGAACAATGGATTGGACCCTTTATGTGATCACCGATCCCAGGCTCTCACGGGGTCGCTCTCACCTGGAGGTGGCTCAGGCAGCCATCCGGGGCGGGGCGACGGTCATCCAATTGCGAGACAAGGAGGCCACTACCCGGCAACTGGTGGAGACAGGGCGGGTTTTGCGAGATCTGACCCGGAGGATGGGCGTTGCCTTCATCGTCAACGACCGGGTAGATGTGGCTCTGGCTGTGGAAGCCGATGGAGTGCATCTGGGCGTGGACGACATGCCGGTACCCATCGCCCGTCATCTGCTGGGGCCGGAGGCAATCATCGGTTTCTCGCCAGAGACTCTCGATCAGGCTCGCCAGGCTGAGGCCGAGGGCGCCAACTACCTGGGCGTGGGAGCCGTCTTCGGCACAGGCACCAAACCCGACGCCGGCGCGCCCATCGGTGTAAAGGGGCTGAGGGAAATGGTCCAGGCTGTCTCCATCCCGGTGGTGGCCATCGGCGGCATCACTGCCGACAACGCCGCCCAGTGTATCCAGGCGGGAGCGGCCGGAGTGGCCGTAATCTCTGCCGTGGTCGCTGCGGAAGATGTGGAGGCTGCGGCGCGGCGGCTGAGGGAGCAACTTGAAAAGGCAAAAAAGGGGCTGAGATGCGCATCTCTGAGATAGGTGAGTTTGGCCTCATCCATCGGATCAGCCAGATGCTGCCTCCTGGGGGGCAGGAGGTGGTGGTCGGCATCGGAGACGATGTGGCCGTGCTACGTGCCAGCGGCGAACGGTTCCTCCTGGCCACCTGTGACATCCAACTGGAGGGTGCTCACTTCCTGCGAGATCGGATCACCCCCTACCAGTTAGGGCGCAAGGCTCTGGCCATCAACCTCAGCGACATCGCGGCCATGGGTGGGCGACCGAGATACGCCCTCATCTCTCTGGGACTTCCGCCGGACATCTCAGTAGCCTATGTGGATGAGCTCTACGTCGGCCTGCGCGCTGAGGCTGAAGGAGCCGGTGTGACCATCGTGGGGGGCAATATGAGCCGCTCGCCCCTCGGCCTGGTGGTGGACGTCTTTCTCCTGGGGGAGGTGGCCCCGGAGCATCTGGTGCTTCGTTCGGGCGCCCGGCCCGGCGATGTCGTGCTGGTGACCGGCACCCTGGGCGATGCGGCAGCGGGCCTGGCTCTGCTGCTGGACGAGGCCCTTCAGCCCGACGAGGCCCACGCTGCTTCGGTTAAGGCCGCGCTCCTCACCCCCACCCCCCGGCTGGCCGAGGGCCAGGCCATCGCCCGCACAGGGCTGGCCACGGCCATGATTGACCTCAGCGACGGCCTGGCCAGCGACGTGGGTCACATCTGTGAGCGGAGTGAGGTGGGCGTGCGCATCTGGGCCGGGCGTCTGCCTGTCTCCCCGGCGATGCAGGAGATAGCTGCTCTGGCCGGTCGGGACCCACTGGAGTGGGCTCTGGCTGGCGGCGAAGACTATGAGCTCCTCTTCACCGCTCCGCCTCCGGCGGTCGAGGCTCTGAGGACGGCCGTGGCCGAAGCGACAGGCACACCTGTGACTGCCGTGGGCGAGATCACTCCTCCCACCGGCGGTCGCGTCCTGATCCAGGCCAATGGCCAGGCAATTCCTCTGAAGGCGGCGGGATGGGACCACTTCAGGTAGATGCAATTATGACAGGCTCCCTGCGGAGCGGGGGGTCTGTGACCGCTCACCCATGCTGCCGTGTAGCGGTGATCTCACCCCCACCTGCGACGGGGGCTTCACACCGTGGTGACAAGCCCTCTGCGGAGCGGGGGGTCTGTGACCGCTTACCCATGCTGCCGTGTAGCGGTGACCTCACCCCCGCCTGCGACGGGGGCTTCGTTAGCCTGAATAGGTACGGTTTACGGAATGAATTCCATAATTACGGGGGTAAATATGAGAACGATAACGACGCGTAAGGTGGCTCAGGCGATCGTCCTGACGGCTCTGGCTGTGGCCCTTTCACCTTTCTTCGTTCCCATTGGCATCACCAAAGTTTACCCTGCCCAGCACATGGTCAACGTCCTGGGGGCAGTGCTGCTGGGACCCTGGTATGCCACGGCTGTTGCTCTGGCGGCAGGGGTCATCCGCAACATCCTGGGCACGGGCACCATCTTCGCCTTCCCCGGTGGGATGATCGGCGCTTTCCTGGCCGGGCTGGCCTTCCGCTACACCCGCAACATCTACTTCGCTGCCCTGGGCGAGGTGGTGGGCACCGGGCTCATCGCCGCTACGGTGAGCGCCCTCCTGGTGGGACCTGCTTTCCTGGGCAAGACAATGCCCTTGCTTACCTTTATCATTGGCTTCTCCGCCAGCACCATCGCCGGGTCCATCATCGGTGTGCTGGGAGTGCTGATCTTGCGCCGGGCTGGTTTCCTGGTGACTGCAGCGCAGGCCAGGGAGACGTAGATTGGCATGGGTTGGCGCCATCGAGGCCCGGGGGCTGGGCTACCGCTACCCGGCCGAGGGTTATGCTCTGCGCGAGGTGAACCTGACCATCGCGCCGGGGGAATACGTCCTCCTGTGCGGGGCCAGCGGTTCCGGCAAGTCCACCCTCTGCCGGGCTCTCAATGGCCTGGTGCCCCATTTTCACGGCGGCTGGCTGGAGGGTCACCTGAGGGTGGATGGTCTGGAGACCCGCGACCACCCCGTCGCTGAATTGTTCGCCCACGTGGGGTTGGTCTTCCAGAACCCTCAAGCTCAGCTTTTTAACAGTACCGTGGAGCGGGAGCTGGCCTTTGGGCTGGAGAGCCTGGGCCTGAGCCCGCAGGAGATCCGACGGCGCGTCCGGTGGGCAGCCGAGGTGTTGGACATCGAGCACCTCCTGGAACGGTCACCTCGTCAGCTCTCCGGCGGCGAGGAGCAACTGGTCGCCATCGGGGCCGTCCTGGCCCTGCGTCCGGCCATCCTGGTCCTGGACGAGCCTTTTGCCAACCTGGACCCGGCCGGCGCAGCACGAGTACGGGCCATCCTGCGGAAGATTCACCATATGGGCACCACGGTCGTGGTGGCCGAGCACCGCCTCCACGAGCTGGTGGCTGACGCCGACAGGATGGTCGTCCTGCATCGGGGCCAGGTCGTCATGGATGGACCACCGCGCCAGGTGCTGGGGGAGGACGTGGCCCGCTATGGCCTCGAACCTCCTTTGCCCGTACGGCTGTTCCGAGAGTGGGGAAGACCCGAAATCCCCCTGACGGTGGAGGAGGCCCAGGCCCTGCTGGCCCTCACCCCCTCCCCCCTGCGCCCTCCTACCCCTCTCCCAAAGTTGGGAGAGAGGGAGGGGCCGCCAGCCCTGGAGGTTCGGGACCTCTCCTTCGCCTTTGACGGTCGGAGGGTTCTGCAGGGGGCGAGCCTGACTGTGCGCCGGGGGGAGTGCGTGGCCCTGGTAGGGGCCAACGGCTCGGGTAAGACCACCCTGATCAAGCACTTCGTGGGCCTGCATCGCCCTGTCAGGGGCCAGGTCCTGGTCCTGGGCCGCTCCACCCGGGGGAGGCGAGTTGCTGACCTGGCGCGGCAGGTGGGGCTGGTCTTTCAGAACCCCAACGACCAGCTCTTTGCCCCCTCGGTACAGGAGGAGATCGAAGCAGGGCCCAGGGCCCTGGGGCTCTACGATCCCGCCTGCCGGGAGGAGTTGATCGCCCTCTTCGGGATAAAACCTCTCCTGGCGCGGTCGCCGTACCGACTGAGTGAAGGGGAAAAGAAGCGGGTGACCTTCGCTGCGGTAATGGCCTGGCGGCCAGAAATCCTCGTCCTGGACGAACCCACCACTGGCCAGGACAAACCTTTCCGAGACAGGTTGACCCGGCTTCTGGGAGAACTGCGGGCCCGAGGGCACACCGTGGTCCTGGTGACCCACGACCTGGAGTTCGCCGAGGCCAATGCTGAGCGCTGGGTCGTCCTGGCACAGGGACGGGTCGTGGCCGATGGGTCGCCCGGCGCGGTGATGGCCGACGAAGCGGTCATGGTGGAGGCGAACCTCCGTCCGACCCAGGCCTTCCAACTGGCCCGTGCCCTGGGGCTGGACACTTGTGGAGCCTTCAGGCGGGAGAATCCGGCGGAAGCCTCGACGTAAGGTGACGGTCACTTTAGAAGTGACTGTCACCTCCAGCCGGGTTCCTGGTCTCGATATGGCCCTGCGGGCCTACCCTTCGCTACGCTCTGCTCCTCAGGGCGACGCTTGACCGGCGAAGGGCGTAACTTCTGCTGACTGAACGATGTGGCGATTAAACCTGGACCCTCGCACCAAATTGATCCTGGCTCTGACTTACGCTGGCCTCCTGGTCCTCACCCAGGCGCTTCCGGCTCTCCTGGTCGAATCGGCCTTCCTGACCGTTCTCATCGCCTTTCTGGGGTTGGGGCGGGCCTGGCTACGCGCCCTGCGACTGGTGTTGCCCATGACAGCCATCGTCTTCGCCATCTCTACCTTCACCTTCGATCTGACCGTTGCTTTGACGACGAGCGTGCGGCTGGTGGCCCTGGTGACCACTTTCTTCGTCTTTTTCCAGACCACTCTG
>Ga0068707_1003853_pt1 | contig 10435 bp, 5 predicted proteins | sample YNPNPMetaG_FD_66600 | JGI IMG/M metagenome (GOLD analysis project Ga0068707, IMG submission 66600) | Anoxygenic and chlorotrophic microbial mat microbial communities from Yellowstone National Park, USA - YNP NP MetaG | ecosystem: Environmental > Aquatic > Thermal springs > Hot (42-90C) >... | reverse complement strand
CCCTACCCCGCGTTTCGCTCGCGCCTGTCGGCGCTGCGCTCCAACGGCCCGCCCTCTCGGGCGGGCGGGGATTACCCCATGGACTCGCAGCATCATGTTGGTCGCATCTGCGCTTACTCATTCCACTTTCATGCCTCCAGGGGGAACCTTCGTCCATGGGGTAATCTCCGGAAGGTCCATCGGTGCCTCCAAGATGCAGGTATTGAACCACAAGCGCCCCGCGCGGTCAACAGTGCGCAACGGTTCTACCGCAGTTGCCGAGCTTCGCGTTTCCGATGTATTCTCGGGTTGATTCGAGACCCGTTTGCATGGAGGCACGTCATGGCACCGCAGGTGAGGTCATCCGACACGGTTTCCACGGAACCGCGGCGACCCCGAGAACGAGCGGCGACGCCGGAAGAACGGCGTGGGGGGAGCGCGAGCCGCCGCCAGGCGGTGCGCGCACTCCCGTACGAGGAAGGACGAGAGGCGCTCCGCCCGGAGCATGGGCCCATCCCGGCGAGACCGGACGAGGCGCTCGAACTCGCTCAACGCTCGATCACGAGCGTCGGTGCGTCCGCGACGCTCGTAGAACAGCGCACTGTTTACCAGGATCGAGCCGTCGAGGTGGTCTTCGACGCCGGCTCGCGGTTGTCCGTCCGGCTCGACCCGATGGGGCTGCATTTCTCGAGTCAACCGGGCATCCTCCTGAAAATCCGGCGCGCACCGGACCTGCGCATCACGGATATTCGGTGGGATTTCGCGAGCGCGAGGTTCGACTGCTCCGCAACGGCGAACTGGTTCGATATCCTCGGGATCATCGGAGCCATCGGCGAACGAAAGGTCGAGGCGGTCCTCAACGCAAGGCTGAAGCCACTCCTTCCACCGGCGGTTCAGCGTCCCGGATACGACCCGTCGCGCGATCCGAATCTCGCCCAGACGACCGCATCGCTGTCGCGGGTGTTCGATTTCGCTTCGCGAGAGCGAGACCTTGCAGGGCGTGTCGATCGCGACCGCGGGACCGCGGCGCCTCCGCACGGTTCCTCCGGGTCGGGAACACCCACGATCCCCGGTGCGATCGGGGGTTTGAAGGACCCTTCCGCGTATCTGTCCGCCTCGATGCCGGAAGATGTCCGGGTCCCGCTCGGTTCGGGTGGGCTGGAACTGTTCGTTCAGAAGGGGACCTCGTTCTTCCTCTCGGCGAATGCGAGCGGTCGGGTGGAACGACCGGTCGTCCAGGAGGTCACCCTGCGAGCCGGCGGCACAGGGATCGTGATCCGGCCCACGTCGGGGACTTTCCGCGCATTCAAGGAACTTCAGATGAAGAGCATTTCGGTTCGACACGGCGGGCAGTTTTCCTTCGACTATGACCTGTCCGCCGAGACGATCGGAGAGGGGCTCTATGCACTCGTGTCCCTGCTGGGCCTCGCGGCCGGCCGGGATGTCGGGCCGATCCCGGACCTGAAGTTGCACGCGATCCGCGCGGAGATTGACAGGCGGCTGCAAACCGAAGTTCCCCCGCGCTTTCGCGCGATCCTCCAGCAATACGATCGCTTGATTCCCGGTCTGTCCTTGAAGAGTGTGTTCGGGACTTGACGCCGCGTCAGAACGGACACGCGGTCCGGCAGATCGAGGGGTCCAGCGCGACGAACGGGCAGAAGTTGTTGTCCACTCCGTCGTCCTGCCCTGGGTTGCACGGGATGTTCCCGGGTACCGGGGGTTCCGTGGGGTCGTTCGTCACACAACGGATCAGGCACCCATAGCAGGTCAGGATCGGAAACCGAAATTCGTTGGAATGGACGGTCCACAGGTCCTGGGTCCGGCCCTCGACCTGCACGATGGCCGAGATCCAGATCCCGGGGTTCTTCGCATCCGACCGGCTCTGGATCTTCTTCGCGAGAAGGCTCCCGAGGTCCGGAGGGACCACCTGGATCGCGACGACCCCCTCCTCCTCGGGTTTGACGGTCGCCACGACGTCGAACGTGAAGCCATCATACAGATACGCATCGGCGGTCGGACCCTCGGTCGCGTTGTACGTCGAGTAGAACGCGCCGGTATTCACGTGCACCCGCGCCGTATGAATGTTGATGTAGTTTGTCTCCTTCGGATACAGGCCGGTCGGACCCTCCCCCGAGGTCTCCTGGAGGGTCGGCATCATGTTGCGAATGCGCGGATACAGCCAGTAATAGTTCGTGATCGCGAGGTCGAGGACCCCGTATGGTCGCAGCATCTGAGCCGTCGCACCGGGACGGATCATGCACTGGGTCTGGGAGGTCATCGCGGTCGCATCCATGATCAATAGCGCCTGCGGGCTCTCCTTCGGGCACGACAGGCTCGTGGTGACCAGGACCGTCCCCGCGACGATCCACAAGGCGATCCGAAACGTCCTCATAGCGCCACCTCCCGGTTGACCACCTTCGGGGTGATGAAGATCAGGAGTTCCGACCGGTCGTCGTTCCGCGTCCTCGACTTGAAAAACCACCCGAGGATCGGGATGTCTCCGAACAGCGGGACCTTCTTGTAACTCTTGCCGGTGCTTCGCGTATAGATCCCGCCGATCACCGTCGTGTCCCCGTCGCGGATCAGCAGTTCCGTGTGCGCCTCCTTCTTCTGGATCGTCGGGTTCCCGTTCGCGGCGAGGTTCCCGAAATCCGGCTCGTTCTTCGTGATGTCGAGCCTCAGCGAGACATGTCCGTCGCGCGTGACGTGCGGAGTCACGTCCAGTTTCAGGTCCGCCGAGAAGAACTGCGTGTTGACCCCGGCGGCAGACACCACGCTGATCGGGATCGAAACGCCCTGCGCGATCGTCGCCTTGCGGTTGTCCAGCGTCGAGATTCGCGGCGAGGAGATGATCTTGACCTCGCCTTCCTCCTCCGCGGCGGACAGGCGCAGGCTCAGGTTCGCGGCGCCACCGATCGAACCCAGTTGGATCCCGAGTGCGCCACCGGCGCCGGCCCCGACCGCGGCCGGCAGGTTCACGGCGAAGTTCGGCGTTTCGAGCCCGATGCCGGTCGTCGGGGCTCGCGTGTCGTCGGCGCCGCCCGCGATCCCGACGCTGCTCGGAAACACAAGCCCCGTCTCGTTGCCGTACGCGGACGACATCGCGAACCGACCGCCCCACTGAATCCCGATATCCTCCTTGAACGTGGTCCGCGCCTCGACGATGCGGGCCTCGATCAGGACCTGAGGCGTCTGCTGGTCCAGGCGCCGGATCAGTTCCTCGGCCGCCGCGATGTAATCCTCGGTGTCTTTCACAATCAGCGTGTTCGTCCGCGGGTCCACCGCGACGGTTCCCTTCGGGGAAAGAACCGTGCTGACTCGCGCGGTCAACTCGTTCGCATCCGCATAGTTGACCGGGATCAACCGGACCAGGATCGGCTTCAGTTCACGCACCTTCTCCTGCTTCTTGACCCGCGCCTCGAACTCCTCCTGGATCTTCGTGATCGGCGCGACGCGGTACACGCCGGCCTCGACCACGTAGTCGAGCCCCTTGGCCTTCAGGATGATGTCGAGCGCGAGGTCCCACGGCACGTCCTCCAGGTGGAACGTCACCTTCCCCTGCACGTCCTCGGAGGTCACGATGTTCACGCGCCCCTCCCGCGCGAGGAACGTCAGCACGTTCTGGATGTCCGCGTCCTTCACGGTCAGGTTGATCCGCTTCCCCTTGTATTTCTTCTTTTTCGGCACCATCGAGGGTTTCTTGTACGGGGATTCTTCCGAGCCCTGCGGAGCGGCCATCTCCGGGGTCGGCGGCGGCGTGGCGGGCGCCGCTTCGGCCTGGGCCAGCAGCGTGCCTTGCCTCCCGACCATCGGGGTCGGGCTCGCGCCCGCGAGCATCGGTTCGGCGGCCGGGCCTCCGAATCGCCACACGAGGCGTCCCTGCTCCAGCCGCACCTGTTGCGAAACGGCCTCGGCCAACTCGACGACCACCCGCGTGGACCCTGTCCCGTCGTCATAGGTCGTGACCATCCGGACCGGCGATCGGAACGCGCTGACATCCAGGCGCCGCGCGAGGTCGCGAGGGATCGCCGCATTTCGCAGCGTCAGACAGTACGAGCGCTCTCCGGTTCGCTGCACGTCGTAGTCCGGTGTGCCCGCGACGCGCAGCACCACGGACGGCACCCCATCCACCTCCTGATAATCCACCGCGGAGACCTTCGCGCGCGACGGCTCCGCCGCGGTCGCCGGGCGGCGCATCTCGTCCATCTCGCGCGCGAGACGGGCCTGCTGCTCGGTCAGGGCTTTCATCTGCGCGTCCTTCGCCGCGATCTCGTCCCGCAGGCGCGCGACCTCCCGGGCCACCGCGCTGTCGCTGTCCCGGCGGGCCGCCGCGAGTTCGGCCTGAAGCGCCGCGACCTGTCGTTCCCGCTCGGCCTGAAGCCGCTCGAGTTGCGAGCCCATCTCCCGCAGCCGGGCCGACAACTGCTCCGCTCGCTCCGCGGCCGCGCGTTCGCGGCGCACCGCCTCGCGCTCCCGGGCCTGGGCCGCCTCCAGTTCCGCGGTCAGATCCTTCAACGACCTCCGCGCCTTGTCGAGGTCGGCCTGCGCTCTGCGGACCTCCTTGGACATCCGGCCGCCCTTCTCCGACGCCTCGCGAACGCGCGCCTCGAGGGCCTTCACCTGCGCATCCTTCGCCGCGATCCGTTCGCGCAGTCTCGCGACGGTCTGCGATTCCCGAGCGGTCTCTTCCGAACGCAGCACCTTCAACTGCGCGCTGAGATTCTCGATCTGCCGATCCCGTTCGGCGAGCGCCGCGTTCTGTTCGCGCAACTTCTTCTCGTACTCCTTGCGGAGCCTCGCCATCTCCGCCTGCTGCTGCTGCAGGGCCTCGCGCAACTGATCCGCGCGCCGGGTTTCCTCGGGATTCTTCTTCGCCTTCCGGGCCTTCTCGTAGGCCTTCTGGAGCGCGGCCATCTCCAGTTCACGCGCCTGGAGCCTTGCGCGGATCTCGGCGACCTCGCGGGATTCCTGCTTTGCGCGCTCGGCCTTCAGGCGTTCGACCTCCTGCGTCAACCGTTCCACCTCGGCCGCGCGCTGCCGCGCGAGCCGATCGGCCTCCGCGAGCCGCCGCGCGAGGTCCTGGCGCACCGCCTCCCGCTCCGCCTCCGCGGCCGCGAGTTGTCTCTTCAACGCCTCGACCGAGCCGCCGCCGCGCTCCCGCTCCGCCTGCAGCGCGCTCTGAAGCCGCGCGACCTCCGCCTCGCGTTCCGCGACCGACTTCCGCGCCGCCTCGACTTGCTCCTGCGCCTGCGCGACCCGCTCGCTGAGGCTCCGGATCGTCTCGTCCTTGCGCTGCGCCTCCGCCGTCGCCTGCGCGAGTTTCGCCTCGTAGGTCTGCCGGAGGGCCGCGATCTCGGCCTCTCGGGCCGCGATGGCTTGGTTCAACTCGGCCTCCCGCCCGCGGGTCTGCGAGGCGCTCTCGGCCTGAGTCGCGGCCGCCTGCTGCCTCAGCGCGGCGATCTCCGCCTCCCGCTGCTCCAACTGCTCGCGCAGGCGCCGCGCCTCGTCCGTCTCGATCGCGCGCCGCTTCCGCGCGAGGTCCTCGACCTCCGCGCGCATCCGGGCCAGCGTCGTCTCGACCTCCGCACGCTCCCGGCTCAGTTCCTCGAGCCTCTTCTCCTCCTCGGACAGTTTCTGGACCGTCTGCTGATAGGCGGACTCGGCCGCCGCACGCTGCGCGCGCACCTCGTCCAGTCCGCGCGCCTCCTGAGCGCGCTGCTGCATCGTCTGCGCGAGTTCCTGCTCGAGCCGCTGCACCTCGCCTTTCTGCTCCTCCATCCGGCGGGTCAACGCCTCGAGGTCCGCCTCCGCGCGCTTCTTCTCGTTCGCGATGCGCCGGGACTCGGCCTCGGCGTCCCGCTGCACGGCCTCCTTCTCGCGGACCGCCGCCACGGCCTGTTCGGCCTGCGCGCGCACGCGAGCGAGTTCCGACCTCGCGGCCTCCGCGTCCTTCGCAATCCGGTCGCGTTCCGCCTGCAGCGCCGCGACCTGTTCCTTCAGCGACTCGGTCTGCGCGCGCGTGCGTGCGAGTTCCTGCTCGTGCGTCTTCACGGCCGCGAGCGCCGCCTCGTACGAGCGTTCGCGTTCCGACGCCTCCCGCTGCGCCCTCGCGCGTTCCTGCTGCAATGCGGTCTCGAGTTCGGAGATGCGGTTGCGCGTGGCCGCGAGGTCCGCCTGAAGCCTCTGATCGTGCTGGTCCTTCGCGGCCTGCTCGGCCCTGGCCTCCTGCGCGCGGGCCTCCCGCAACTGGGCCAGCAGGGTCTCCTCGCGCTCGCGCGCGCGGCGGGCTTCTTCGAGTCTCTTCTCTTCCTCGGCCCTCAGCGCCTTCAACGCGGCCTGATGCGCCTCGTCCGCCGCGCGGGCCTCGCGGATCGCCTGGAGTCGCGCCTGCTCCGCAGCGAGCGCCGCCTCCGCGGCCGCGCGTGCCGCTTCGGCCTTTTGCGCCGCCTCTTCCTCGGCCCGCCGCCGGGCGAGCGCCTGATCGGCCGCGACCCTCATCGCCTCGGCCTTCTCGCGCTCGGCGCGTGCGGCCGCGGCCATCGCCTCCTGTTCCTTCGCGGCGATTTCACGCTGCTTCTGAAGCAGCGCAAGCCGTTCGGCCTCGCGCGCCCTCGCCTCTTCGAGCGCCTTCCGCCGCTGCTCGACCTCCTGCGACGACGCCTGAATCCGCTCAAGTCGTTCCTGTTCGGCCGCCGCGGTCTCCCGGGCCTGCCGCGCCTCGGCCTCCGCCTTCTCCTTCAGCGCGAGGGCTTCCTGCCGCAGGCGCTCCGCCTCCTGGCGGGTCTGTTCCTCCCGTGCGCGCAGCGCCTCCTCCTGAGCGCGCATCTTCTGGATCTCGGCAAGAAGTCCGCGCTCCCGGTCGAGTTGCCGGCGGACCGTCTCGACGTCGGCCGCCATCGCAGGGGCCTGTTGAGAGGCGGGCCTGCGTCCTCGGCCGTCCACCCGGATCACGATCGCGTTCCCGTCCGCGCGCACCTCGTAGGGCGCCTCGTTCTGCAGGCCGATGACCACGCGGCCGACCGGCACGCCGCCGGTCTTGAACTGCAGGGTCCCGATCTGGTCCACGACCCCGTTGTCCACGACGATCGGGCTCGACACGGCGCTCGTATCCCCGAGCGACAGGTCCACGAACAGTCGGACCGGGTCGTCGAGTTTGAAGACCGTGAACGTGGGCGTGTCCTCCGTGACCACGCGGATCACCGTCTCCTCGGCCTCCTCCTGGACGGAGATGGCCCGGATCGGATTCGTCGGACGATCCGCTCCGAGCAACGCGACCGGCATGGCGGTCACCACCAGAACCGCGAGAACTCGCGCGTTCATCAATCGCTGCATCGTCTCCTCCCCTCGCATGGGGGCCATTCCACCATCTCCAATCGTACGGCCAGCGCAGGACGACCGCCAAAGAGACATATAACATTCGGATATTCCGTGAAGAACCGCGCAGGGTCCGGGGGCCGGAGTCCGGAGTCCGGAGTCCGGGGTCCGGCTGCTTCGTCGCGAGCGAGTGAACTCGGTCACGGTCACGGCCTCCGTCTCGGTCTCGGTCACCGTTCCGGAATCCGGGGGCCGGGATCCGGATTCCGGTGTCCGGTGTCCGGTGTGCGGTTCCGTCCATTTTTCATGCCTCCACGGGTGGACCTTGATCCATCGGGCAATCCTGCGAATGATGCGCCCGACCGGCGGCCTGAAGCCTGAAGCCTGAAGTCTGCAAAGATTTGTCGTTGACAGACGCAGAACCTCGCGGTACAGTCCGGCCCGGATTGGACAGGGTCCGGAAGACCCGGATGAACGAGACAGGGACCTATCTGATGCAAGGTCGCGAGCGGGCCGGGATGACCCTCGCGGACCTCTCCGGCGTGACCCGGATCCAGGAGCCCGTGTTGCGGGCCCTCGAACAGGGACAGTGGGACCGGATCGGTTCGCCGTCCCAGGTTCGCGGATTTCTGATCTCGTACTGCCGCGCGGTCGGCCTCGACCCGGAGCCCGCGCTCGCCGCGCTCGCGGATCACCGCCGCAGGCTCCGGGATCTCCGCGCGGACGCCGAGCCTGCGCAGGACCCCTCGTTCGCGCTCGTCGGCGACATCGTGGTGAACCGCGCGCGCGAACCGGTGCTGAACTGGACGTACGTGGCGATCGTGATCGTGTTCATGGTCGGGATTCTGGTCGCGATCCTGACGGTCGGCACCGGACCCGGCCTCGAGGACGTCTCGAGGCTGATGGACACGCCGAAGGTGCAGACGATGGACCCTGTCCCTCATGGATGAGGTGTTCATCCCCGCTCTGATCCTCGACCGGATTCCGTATCGAGACCGTGACTTCGTGCTGACCCTGTTGACCCGCGGGCAGGGGCTCGTCTCGGCGCTCGCGCGGTCGGTCCGCGGCAGCCGCCGCAGATTCGGGGGGCTCGACCTGTTCGTGCTGTTTCAGGCGCACGTGCGGATGCAGCCTCCGCCGAAGTTGTCGAGCCTCGTCGAGATCGAACCCGTCCGGCAGTACCCCGGGATTCTCGCGGACCTGGACCGGCTCGAGGTCGGACAGGCGATGCTCGTGATCACCCGGGACCTCCTGCGCGACGCACCGGCCCCGGCCGGGGTGTTCGACCTCGTGGCCACCCAGTTCGAGCGCCTCGAAAACGCACCGCGGACGCAGGTCCACCGCCCGCTGCTCGACCTGTGCGTCGGGATCGTCGCGGAACTCGGCCACATGCCCGAAGGACCCGTCTGCCCGTCGTGCGGTCGCGGGCTGGACCCCGGCATCGTGATGCTGGACGGGGGCTCCATCGTGTGCATCGAATGCGGGAAGAATCTCGGCGGCGCGGCGTTCGACCCGCGAGTGCTGAACGAGACCGGGACGACGCGCCGCGAGGTGCTCGCGTTCCTCACGCACCTGATGTCCGCGGTGCTCGGGCGTCCCTATCGCATCCCGCTGGTCCCGTGAGCGCGCGCCGGACCCGCCGCGCGGACCCGACCGCCGCGATCCACAGCAGGAGGAACGGCCACGCGCCGGGTCTCGAGGATGCGTGGCATCCCGCGCCGGCGCCGGCCGATTCGCAGTCTGGCTCGTCCGTCTCGCCGTCGCAGTCGTCGTCCACCCCGTTTCCGCACCGCTCCGGAACCGGATCCGCCGGGACCGCGTTGCAGATCACGGACATCGCATCCTCGGCGCAGCGATACTTTCCGACGGACTGGCACGCCCCGGCGCCCACCACGCAGGTCTGCCCGACCGGGAACCCCTCGTCCGTCTCGCCGTCGCAGTCGTTGTCGAGCCCGTCCCCGCATCGCTCGGGGGTCGGCGGCGCCGGCTCGGCCGTACAGACGACCGAAGAACGGTCCTGCGCGCACGCGAAAACCCCGGCCCGCGCACAGACCCCGAGTCCGACCGTGCAGGGCTGTTCGACCGGGAATCCCTCGTCCGTCTCGCCGTCGCAGTCATTGTCGAGCCCGTCGCACGAGACCTCTTCCGGTTCGTAGGCGGCCGGGTAGCCGCAGACCCACCCATCCGGTCCCGTGCAGACCGGCTGCACGCCCGCGCAGACCCCGAGCGCAAGGCACGGCTCCGGTGGCGCGAGCCCCTCGTCGGTGAGCCCGTCGCAGTCGTTGTCGAGCCCGTCGCACGAGACCTCTTCCGGTTCGTAGGAGCCGGGGTACTTGCAGGCCCACCCCTTCGCGCCCTCGCAGACCGGCTGCACGCCCGCGCAGACCCCGAGCGCGAGACACGGCGGGGCGGCCGCGAGACCATCGTCCACGAGCCCGTTGCAGTCGTCGTCGAGACCATTGCAGATCTCGGCGGCGCCCGGGTGCACGGCCGGGTCGTGGTCGTCGCAGTCCCCCTGGTCCTCCGCCCACCCGTCGAGGTCCCCATCGCAGTCCGGATTCACCGCCCCAGGCGTCCCGAGGTTCCCTCGGGGGTCGTAAGCGCCGCGCGCGTAACACCATTCCTTCGCCGTGTCCATCCCCGAACCCTGAAGTGAAAAGGCCGCCCCGGGCTTCACCGGCAACTGCTCGGGTCCATACGCGAACAGGTCCACCACGCGATCACCCTTCCGCAGCAGCAGCACGTCGGACTCCAGGTCCATCCCGAAGTCGGCGCCATACTCGTAATCCACCAAAACCCCGTCCGTCTTCAACGAGCCCGAGAACCTCGCGAGCACGCGGAATCCACCGGGTTCGATCATCAGCGGCTTCGTGGGACTGATCACATGGAATCCGCCCTGGAAGTTCGCAAGCACGAGGCCCTGAAGATTCACCGGGTCCTCGGACGGATTGCGGACCTCGATCCACTGTCCCGCCGCAACCGGGTCCATCCCGATCGGCGCGACCATCACCTCGGTCAGCACGACCTTCTGCCACGGCTCGACACCCCGCTCCTCCGCTGGAACTGTCTGCGCAAGAAACCAGGTGCCCAGAAGGATGGTGAATGCCCGCCTCACAAGACCATCGTACCGATTCCGCTGCGG
>Ga0068707_1003852_pt1 | contig 10435 bp, 8 predicted proteins | sample YNPNPMetaG_FD_66600 | JGI IMG/M metagenome (GOLD analysis project Ga0068707, IMG submission 66600) | Anoxygenic and chlorotrophic microbial mat microbial communities from Yellowstone National Park, USA - YNP NP MetaG | ecosystem: Environmental > Aquatic > Thermal springs > Hot (42-90C) >... | reverse complement strand
GGTTGCTGGGACGTAATGCCGGGGTTTTTACCTTGGCAGGAGATGCCTTCAAAGGGGCGGTTCCTACTTTTTTGGCCCTTTATTGGCTGGCGCCGTTGGGTATTTGGGCGGAACCGGCCGTGGCGGCGGTGGCAGGAACGGCCGTCTTGGCCCACATCTTCCCAGTATTTCTGAATTTTAAAGGTGGCAAGGGGGTGGCCACTTCTTTTGGAGTGTTGGCCGTGTTAGTCCCCTGGGCTGCCCTTAACCTGCTGGCGGTTTATGCTTTGGCGGTATATCTCAGTCGGGTGTTTGCGGTGGGCTCCCTTTTCTGCGCGTGGCTGTTACCCTTAGCAGTGGGGTTGTTTTCCGACTCCAAGGCCTATATTATGTTGTCCGGGGTGATTTCCGGCCTCATATTAGTGAGACACCGGGAAAATTTGGTCAGGTTGGTGAAGGGGGAAGAACCGCGCTTACCATAGAGCCACCAAGGTCGCTCATTCTTTTTTCGAGTTGGCGGAAAAGAAATATGGCTTGACATGGCGGCAGTTTTTCATAAAATTATTGTTAGAGCGGGCATAGCTCAGTTGGTAGAGTACAAGCTTCCCAAGCTTGGTGTCGCGGGTTCGAATCCCGTTGCCCGCTCCATTCCCGGAGCCAGTGGCCACCGGGAACCCCGCTTCCCCTGGTGAGGGGGTCGGCCCGGAGAGAGGGGCGAAATGGCCGGCTTGCTTTACCGGGCGGAGATAGATGGAGAAACTCTGGGGACGCCCCGAGATTTTCACAGGTCTTGGATTTTCCCGGAAGTGGGCCAATGCCCGCTTTTTTTTTGAGATTTAATAAACTCGGGGGGTCCGAATTTGCTGTGTTGCTTTGCATTATAGTGTCCCTGGGAGACAAGAATTCAAAGGGGCCTTGGAGGGGTGATGGTCGTGATTGATAAGGAGGAGGTGGCGGCCAAGGTGACGGAGTTGGTGCAGCCTTACTTGGTGGCCCAGGGAGTAGAGCTGGTGGAGGTGGAATTCCAGCGGCCGCGCCAAGGCAGAGCAGTATTGCGCCTTTTTGTGGACCGGGCTGGAGGAATCACCTTGGAGGAAATCACCCGAATCAGTCGGGTGGCCGGAGACCTTCTGGACGTGCATGATTTCATTGCTGGGCCCTATAACTTAGAAGTCTCCTCCCCTGGCCTGACCAGGGCTTTAAAGAAGCCCACTGATTATGAACGCTACCAGGGTCGGCTGGTGCGTCTCACCACTCACCGTCCCTTTAGAGGTCGGCAGGTTCACCGGGGGATCCTGCGAGGCCTGGAGGAAGGGGAAGTCTGGCTGGAAGAAGGGGGTGAGATGGTCAAAATCCCCTTCCAGGAGGTGGCCAAGGCGCGTCTGGACATTGATATGAAAATACTTGGGAAGGAGGCCTGATATTATACATGAACCTTGAGTTAAGGCGAATTATTGATCAGGTCAGTCGAGATAAGGGTATCGACCGGGAGTTGTTGGTGTCGGCCATCAAAGACGCCGTCCGCTCGGCAGCTCGCAAGAAATTCGGCGCCAAACTGGAGATCGAAGTTAACTTTAATGAGGAAACCGGAGAGGTGGAAGTCTTTCAGTTTAAGGAGGTCACCCGGGAAGTTACCAATCCGGATCGGGAGATCAGCCTGGAAGAGGCCTTGAAATTAGATGCCGAGGCGGAAGTGGGAGATAGTTTAGGGATCAAGATGGACGCTTCAGCTTTCGGCCGTATTGCCGCCCAGTCCGCCAAGCAGGTAATTATGCAGCGGATGAAAGATGCGGAACGGGACCTGGTGTATGAAGATTTCAAGGACCGCAAAGGTGAGATTGTTAACGGCATAGTGCAACGTTTGGACCAAGAGGGCATCATCGTTAATCTGGGACGCACCGAGGCCTTGCTGCCGCCCTCGGAACAGGTGCCTCGGGAGATTTATCATAAAGGGGAGCGCATCCGAGCCTATGTAGTGGATGTAAAAAGGCAAAGCCGTGGGCCCCAGATCATCCTGTCCCGGACACGGGACAAATTTCTCAAGGCCTTGTTTGAGGCGGAGGTGCCGGAGATCGCCGACGGCATTGTCCAGATCATCGCTTGTGCCCGGGAGCCGGGCAGTCGGTCCAAAATTGCCGTGGCCTCCCGGGATGCTGATGTGGACCCGGTGGGGGCCTGCGTCGGCATGAAGGGGTCACGGGTGCAGAATATCGTCCAGGAGCTTCGGGGTGAAAAGATTGACATCATTCCCTGGAACCCAGATGTGGCCAAGTTCGCCACTAATGCCCTGGCGCCGGCCGAGGTCAGTCGCATCATTCTGAACCAGGCGGCCAAGACTATGGAAGTCATTGTTCCCGATGACCAGTTGTCGTTGGCCATTGGCAAGCGGGGCCAAAACGTGCGCCTGGCTTCCAAACTGCTGGACTGGAAGATCGATGTTAAAACCGAGTCAAAGTATTCTAAGTCTTTGAAAGAGGGTTATTTGTCGTTGCTCAACATTCCCGGCGTAGGGGAGATAACGGCTAATCTTTTGCATGAGGCCGGATTCCGGTCGGCCCGAGAGGTGGCCGAAACCAGCGTAGAGGAATTGGTGCAGAGCACCGGCTTATCCGAAAGGAAAGCCGCGGCTCTCATTGCTGCGGCCCGGGAGATGACGGGCCAAAAACAGGATGAGGGCGAACACAGATCAGAAGAAGAGAAGAATCTCAGCGATGGGTAAAGGTGGCGGTACCTTACCCAGGGTTACAACAAATCGGGGGGTAAGATCAGGCGTATGGGTAGAACCAGAGTGCTCAATTTGGCAAAAGAACTAAAAGTGGATGTGCGTGAACTCATCCATCATATGAGGGAGCGTCTGGGGTTACAGGTGGAGAACTATCTCAAACCTTTGGACGATGAAACCGCGGCACGAGTGCGTCAGTCCTTTTTGGAGGCGGCCCCCAAGATCGAGGAAAAACGGATTGGGGAGACCATCAGACGGCGCCGCCGGATACCGCCGGTAACGGTGTCCGCGCCAACCGTGGAGAAAACATCGGCAGTAGCGGAGCCAGTAGCGCTGGCGCCGGAGCCGGCGACGGCAGAGGGGCTGGCGTCGGAAGCCGTGGCGGTATCTTCAGAGATCGCCACGGTGGCCGAAGTGCCGGGAGATGTTCCAACTCCTGTGGCCAAAGTGGTGGTCAGTCCTCGTCGGGATCGAAAACCCAAGGACACGGCAGCGCGGTTGGTGTCGCTGCCCCGTCAGGAGGAAAAACCGCTGCCAGCACTGGAATCAGAGGCCCCCGCCCCCAAAGCAGCGCCCAGTGGCAAAGCCAAAGCAAAGGTTGAGCCACAGCCTCCCCAGCCCCTTGAAGCTGCACCTGGTATTACCCTGGATACGCCCTCTGTTTCTGTCTCTTCCCCAGCAACAACCCCCCTAACCTCTGAACCACCCCGAGCCGTTGCTCCCGTGGCACCACCTTTGACGGTGAAGCCCAAGAAGGCCAGGACCAGAAAGAAGGAGATGCCGGCTCGGGTCATTAGTCTTCCCACGGAGAAGGCTACCTCGCCTGAGGCAGCGGTGGCCTCTCCCACGGTTGGCGAAGCCGCAATGGTGCCACCAGTACGGCGGGAAAAAGGGAAAGTCCCCGAGCCAGAGGTTGTGTCCGAGAATGTGGACCTGCAGCCCGAGGTCAAAGTTGAGGTCCGTCCGAAAAAGAAGGCCAAGAAGATCGAAGTGGTGGAAATGCCGGGACGCGGCAAACCTGTGAAAAAGCGGGAGATCAGGGAAAAGGCCGACTTATACGGCATTGCCGAGCGTGAGGCCAGGATACCGGCCAAGAAGAAAGGGCTCAAAAAGGCCATCAAGAAGATGAGTCGGGCCGAACTTACTGTCCCCAAGGCCATCAAACGGCGCATTAAGGTGGGTGAGTCCATTACGGTGGGGGAACTGGCCAAACGTATGGGCATCAAGTCCAGCGATGTCATAAAGCAGTTGTTGAGCCTTGGTGTTATGGCCACCATCAATTATCCCATTGAATTTGACTCGGCTGTGATTGTGGCCAGTGAATTCGGGTTTGAAGTGGAACGGGCTACCTTACAGGAAGAAGATCTCCTGGGTTTGGCCGGGCAGGAGGAAGGCCAAGCCTTACCGCGTCCGCCGGTGGTCACCATCATGGGACACGTGGACCATGGCAAGACCTCGCTGTTGGACGCCATCCGAGAGAGCCGTCTGACTGAGGCCGAAGCCGGCGGCATCACCCAGCACATCGGGGCCTATCATGTGAAATTGCCCCAAGGAGAAGTGGTCTTTTTGGACACCCCCGGGCATGAGGCCTTTACTGCTATGCGAGCCCGAGGAGCCCAGGTTACTGACCTGGTGGTCCTGGTGGTGGCAGCCGACGATGGGGTCATGGAACAGACCCAGGAAGCCATCAACCATGCCCGGGCCGCCAATGTGCCCCTGGTGGTGGCCATCAATAAGATTGACAAACCCAATGCCAATCCGGAGCGGGTCAAACGGGAGCTGGCCAATTTGGGGGTGGTCCCGGAAGAGTGGGGCGGTGACGTCCAATTTGCCGAGGTTTCTGCCAAAAAGCGGCTGGGCATACAGGACCTCTTGGAAAAGATTTTACTCCAGGCTGAGATTTTGGAACTTGCTGCCCCGCGGGAATGCTTTGCCCAGGGACGCATCATTGAATCGCGCTTGGATAAAGGGCGCGGACCGGTGGGAACGGTGTTGGTCCAAAAAGGCACCCTCAGGCAAGGGGACTACTTTGTCTGTGGCCCTCAGTATGGCCGGGTAAGGGCTATGTTCAACGACCGCGGCCAGCGGGTGGAAGAAACCGGTCCCGGCCTCCCTGTGGAGGTCCAGGGCTTCAGCGGTGTGCCTGAGGCTGGGGATGAATTCTTGGTGTTGGGAGATGAGCGAAAAGTCAAACAGATTGCCATGATGCGCCAGCAGAAACAACGGGAGGCCACTTTAGCCCGCCTTAGCCGTGTGAGTCTGGATAAGCTTTACCAGCAGATCAAGGAAGGCACCGTCAAAGAACTGCGCCTGATTCTGAAGGCGGACGTCCATGGCTCTATTGAGGCCCTGAGCAAGGCCTTATCGGAACTGGGCGGCACCACCATCAAGGTCAATCTGATCCACACCGGTCTGGGAGAGATCACCGAAAGTGACATCATGCTGGCCTCCGCCTCCGACGCTATAGTAATGGGCTTCAACGTCAAGGCCAATCCCAAGGCTCAGTCTCTGGCGGAACAGGAACAGGTGGATGTGCGCTTCTATGATATCATTTACAACCTGCTCCACGATGTCCAGGCTGCTATGGAGGGCATGTTGGAGCCGGTGATTGAAGAGAGGTTCGTGGGACAGGCGGAGGTCCGCCAGGTTTTCACCATCTCCCGGGTGGGGACAGTGGCCGGCTGTATGGTGCTGGAGGGCAAGGTGGAACGCAATGCCCTGGCAAAAGTTAAACGTCAGGGGGAAGTGCTGGTGGCCGATGCTCGCATAAGTTCCCTGAAACGTTTCAAGGATGACGTCAAGGAGGTTCTGGCGGGTTATGAATGCGGGGTCGGTCTGGACAAGTTTACCGACTTCCAGCCCGGTGACCTTATCGAAGTCTATATCCAGGAAAAAGTAAAGGCTTACCTGGAGACGCCTGCCAAGGAGGTGAAAGAGGAGTAGGAACCTTGCGACACCAGCAAGAGTGGAGAATCATGTGGCTCCAAGCATTGGTGGCGAACAAGTTTAACTAATAAAAAATCAACTTTTCGCAGTGGGAAGATTCAGTTTACAGTGCCACATTGAGTGGTGGGAGAGGGGGCTGAGATGATTGTGGCAGCAGCCCGCATCACCCTGATGATTCCGAATAATCACTCTCTTAAAGGGAAACGTCAGGTGGTGCGCTCATTAGTGGAGAAGGTGCGGCACCGTTTTGAGGCGGCCATTGCGGAAGTGGAAGATCATGACCTGTGGCAAAAGGCCCAACTGGGGGTGGCCCTTGTGGGCAATGATTCCCGATTGCTGCAGAGGCGACTGGATCAGATCATGCAATATTTGGAAAATCAACACCTGGCGGAAATTATTGATTCGCAGGTGGAACTCTGCTACCTGAAAAATTAGCCTTACATGCGTCTAAGAATCGCTCCTGGGAAACGTCCCACCCGTGTGGCGGAACTTCTGCGGGAAAGCCTGGCCAATATACTGCTCACCAAATGTGCCGATCCCCGTTTGCGGGAGCTTACCATTACCGAGGTGGAAATGAGTCCGGACCTAAAGGTGGCGCGGGTCTTTTGCGCCTTGCGCCAGGGGGTGGACCAAGACCAGGTCATGGGGGCGGTGGCCAAGGCCATGGGTTTTATTCGCCTGGAACTCTCTCGAGAAAAAATCTTGCGCACCATACCGGAATTTTTTTTCCTGGTGGATGACACCCTGGACCGGGCGGCTCGTTTGGAGGCCCTTCTCTCGGCAGCGAAAGAGGGGAGTGGGGAAAAGGAATAACCGGCGGTTCCAAGCAGATATGGCATCGGCAGTTTCTCCATGGGGTTAAAAGGAGCTGATCGGCTGCTGGCAATCTGATAATGACGGGTCAAAAGAATTCCCTCAGCGGGCTGTTACTTGTGGACAAACCCGCCGGTGTTACTTCATTTGAGGGGGTACGCCGGGTTCGGCAAGTCCTTCGGGTCAGAAAGGCCGGCCATCTGGGGACTCTCGATCCTTTTGCCACCGGCTTGTTGCCTATATGTCTGGGGGATGCCACCAAGCTCACCCCCTATCTTTTGGGGGCGGACAAAACCTACTTGGCCCGTCTGAAGCTGGGTGAGGAAACTGACACTTTGGATGTCACCGGCAAAGTAGTGGCCAGGTGTGACAGGTTGCCGGGGGAGGCAGAAATTTCTCAGGTTGCGGCCGCTCTGCAGGGGGAGATGCTGCAGACGCCGCCCATGTACTCCGCCGTCCATCATCAGGGTGAACGGCTCTACCAATTGGCCCGTCGGGGCCAGAAGGTGGAGGTTCCCCCCCGCCGGGTGGTGATTCATCATATGGCAGTGGAGGAAATCGAGCTGCCTTATGTGAACCTCAGGGTGACATGCTCCAAAGGCACCTATATCCGAGTGTTAGCGGCGGATTTAGGCAAAGCCTTGGGTTGTGGAGCGCATCTGGTAGGGCTCAGACGCTTGGCTGTGGGGACCTTTCAGGTGGATACGGCCCTGCCTTTAGCGGTTTTGGAAGAGCCCTCCAAGCTTGAAGAGGTCTTGGCCAGGATCATTCCCATGTCCCGCTGCCTCCCGGAAATAAAGGCGGTCAGGCTCCAGGCGGCCGAACTTCGCCGCCTCCAGCAGGGGCAAGCGGTCCCCTGCCCACTGCCGGGGTTCCTGTCAGGAGAGCCTGTCAAGGTGGTGCACAACAATGACCTCTACGCCATGGCGGAGGTGCGGCAGCACCATCACGAAACATGGTTGGCCCCGTTACGGGTCTTTGCCAGAACTTAAAGAGGTGACTGTCCTCTGGACTCATGCAACCCTGAAACCTTGATAATTAAAGGAGGAACACGTGGCTTTAACACCAGAACAGAAACGGGAAATCATCAATGAATTTCGCCTGCATGACTCAGATACCGGCTCCACGGAAGTGCAGGTGGCTATTTTGAGCAAACGTATCGCGTATCTGACGGACCACTTTAAAACCCATGCCAAAGATCATCATTCCCGGCGCGGTCTGATCAAGCTGGTGGGGCAGCGCCGGCGCCTGCTTAACTACTTAAAGAGCAAGGATATTGAACGTTATCGGACCCTGATTGAGCAATTGGGTCTGAGGCGATAGGAGGCGCTAAGATTTTCATGGGAACAGTATATAAGATCGAGGTCGGCGGTCGGGACCTGACATTTGAGGTGGGCGACTTGGCCTGTCAGGCCAATGGGGCGGTGCTGGTGCGTTACGGCGAGAGCGCCGTGTTGGTCACTGCCGTCATTTCCGAGCGCCCCCGGGAGGGTATAGACTTCATGCCCCTTACCGTGGACTATCTGGAGATGGCTTACGCCGCCGGTCGCATTCCCGGAGGTTTTTTTCGGCGGGAAATCGGTCGTCCCAGCGAGAAGGAAACGCTTACTTCCCGACTCATTGATCGGCCTTTAAGGCCGCTCTTTCCTAAAGGTTTGTTTAATGAAGTGCAGATCATTGCCACGGTATTATCGGGCGATCTGGAAACCGACCCGGACATCCCCGCCCTGAACGGCGCCGCCGCAGCCCTGGAAATTTCTGATATTCCTTTTACCGGGCCGGTGGCGGCTGTGAGGGTGGGCAAAGTCAATAATCAGCTGATCATTAACCCCACCAACAGCCAGTTGAAGGAGAGCCGCCTTAATCTTATCGTCGCCGGCGCTCCCCAGGGGCTGGTGATGGTGGAAGGCGGCGCACAAATGGCTCAAGAGGAGGAGATTCAGGAGGCCTTATTTTTCGGCCAGGAACAGCTGCAACCGATCTTGGCCCTCATCAGCCGCATGCGGGCCGAAATTGGCCGCCCCAAGCTGCCGCCACCACCACTGCCGGACTATGGCGACCTTCCGGAAAAAGTCGCCGCCTTGGCCCGGGATAAGATTCTCGCCGCCGCTACCCGGCCAGAGAAACAAGCCCGTCATAAGGCTCTGGAGCAGGTGCGGGAGGAAGTCCTGGCCGCCTTAGGGGATGAGGCTCTGGGTAAAGAGAAAGAGATAGCCACTCTGCTTCGGGAGCTCCAGAAAAATCTAGTGAGAAACCTGGTGCTCAAGGAGAAAAAGCGTTTGGACGGCCGGGGCTTTACTGATATCCGGCCCATTAGTTGTCAAATCGGCCTCCTGAGCCGCACCCACGGTTCGGCGATTTTCACCCGGGGCGAAACTCAGGCCCTGGCAGTCACCACCTTAGGGACACCCTCGGATGAACAACGCATTGAAAGCCTCTTCGGGGAATCCTTTAAGTCCTTCATGTTGCATTATAACTTTCCCCCGTATTCGGTGGGGGAAACTCGCATCCTGCGGGGGCCGGGCCGCCGTGAGATCGGCCATGGCGCGCTGGCCGAGAGGGCCATCTCGCCGGTGCTGCCGAGCGCGGAAGAATTTCCCTACACTGTAAGGGTGGTGTCGGAAATCCTGTCCTCCAACGGCTCCTCCTCCATGGCCACGGTTTGCGGGGCCTCTTTAGCCCTGATGGACGCCGGCGTTCCTATCAAAGATGCCGTGGCCGGTGTTGCCATGGGCCTCATCAAGGAAGGGGATGAGGTGGCCATTCTCTCTGATATTTTAGGAGACGAAGATCAGCTGGGGGATATGGATTTCAAGGTGGCCGGTACTGCCGCCGGCATCACCGCTTTGCAGATGGACATCAAGATGAGCGGGCTGACCCCCGAAATCATGTCCCGGGCCCTCCATCAGGCCAAGGAGGCTCGTCTTTTTATCTTAGAGAAAATGAATGCTGTGATTCGGGTGCCTTCCCCCAGCCTGAAAGAACATGCCCCCAAAATTATTATCATCAATATAAATCCCGATAAGATTCGGGATGTCATCGGCCCGGGCGGCAAGATGGTGAAACAGATTGTAGCTACTACCGGCGTGAAGATAGATATTGAGGATGACGGTCGGGTGCATATTTCCGCTCCTACTCAAAAAGCGGCTGATGAGGCCATCAGGATCATACGGGAGATCACTGCGGAGGCTGAAGTGGGACAGGTCTACCGGGGCAAGGTCAAGAAAATCATGGACTTCGGCGCTTTTGTGGAAATTCTCCCCAACACCGATGGGCTGCTTCATATTTCGGAGTTGGCCCACTATCGGGTGAAGGCGGTCACTGATCTCCTAAAGGAAGGGGATGAGGTGACGGTGAAGGTGCTGGAGGTGGATAAGCAGGGGAAAATCCGCTTGTCCCGCAAAGCCCTTCTGGAGCCTCCGGTGCAGCAGCCTCAGGAATCCCGAAAAAGGTCCCCGCGTGTACCGAAAAAGCCTGCTTCCTAACGGACTTAGAATAGTTACAGAGGAGCTTCCCTATTTTCACGCCGTGGCCGTGGGTTTTTGGATGGGCGTGGGCTCCCGGGACGAAACCGCGGCGGAGAACGGTCTGACCCATTTTTTGGAACACATGGCATTTAAAGGCACCTCCCGGCGCACGGCCATCGATATCGCCCGGGAAATTGACCAGATGGGGGGTGCTTGCAATGCCTTCACCACCAAAGAGGTCACCTGTTTCCATGCCCGCGTGCTGGAAGAGCATCTCCCTCGGGCGGTAGAGCTTTTAAGTGACCTGATGCTGAACCCTGTTTACCGGCAGGAGGACGTGGAGCGGGAACGCCAGGTGATCTTGGAAGAAATTTATTCCCAGGATGACGATCCGGAAGAGTCGGTACAGGTGGAGTTTGCCCGGCATTGGTGGCGGGATTGTGCCTTCGGAAGGCCTATCCTGGGCGAGGCGGACTCCGTGGCTGGCTTTTCCCCAGAGCATTTATGG
>Ga0068707_1003847_pt1 | contig 10444 bp, 11 predicted proteins | sample YNPNPMetaG_FD_66600 | JGI IMG/M metagenome (GOLD analysis project Ga0068707, IMG submission 66600) | Anoxygenic and chlorotrophic microbial mat microbial communities from Yellowstone National Park, USA - YNP NP MetaG | ecosystem: Environmental > Aquatic > Thermal springs > Hot (42-90C) >... | reverse complement strand
TCTAGTCTTTTTAACTAGGATTATATCATATATGATATAATCTAAGATAAACAAAAATAATTTGCTAAGATATATCATAGCATTATAGTTTTGTATCAAATATGATATGATACTCCTTATTCTAGTACCTATTGTATTGAGGGGTAATAGCGCTTCATGTTACAAAAAAAATATAAGATGGTTAACGCAGAGAGAACCCAGGGTTAAAAAATATAAGAGGATATATACCTGTTAGTGTTTTACATAAAACTGAGATGGATATGGATACTAGGGTGTATAAGGGTTTAATTGATAAACTATCAAGAATAAGAAAAGAGGATTTACAGAGGATAAACGTGGTTCTTCTACCTGATTTCTTCGTTGATCATACGGTTTACGTGAATGATCTTAGTAGGATCATAGAGGATATAAAAAGGGTTCATAGTCAAGGCGGCGGGAACATACCAGGCGTGAAGCAGGATATACATAGTGGTGGTAACGCTGCTAACACTGCTTTAGCTTTAGCGCGTTTAGGTGTGAAAACACATCTGATATCAAGGACCGATGAGTTAGGATTAGATCTTATACGTTTCTATCTAGGCTCAGCGGGTGTGGATGTCTCGCATGTTAAAAAGAATGGTAGATTATCAATAACTACTATACTAGAATTAGGTGTAAAACATGTTAACGTTATGATAGGTGACCCTGGGTCAGCGGAGTGCTTCTCGTATGATTTATTAGATGACTCTGATTTAGAGTTGATAAGTGAAGCTGACCTTGTAGGTGTAATGAACTGGAATCTTAACCGTTATGGTACTAACCTAGCTGAGAAGGTGTTCAAGTACGCTAAGAGACACAGTGTTTTAACCTTCTTTGACTCAGGTGACCCCGCCCCTAAGAAAAATGAGATACCATTACTAATGGAGCGGCTACTGAGCAGTAATGATCTAGATATATTTAGTTTAAACGAAAATGAGTTAAGACACTATACTGGTGATACGATGATCTCCACTGAGAAGGAGATGATGGATTCAGCTGTGAAACTAAAGGAAAAAGTGAAAGCAAGGTTGGATCTGCATACATCCTTGTTCGCTGCCTCTGTAACTGATAACTCAACTAGTATAGTACCAGCGTATAAGGTGGACTCTGTTAAACGCTCAACTGGGGCTGGTGACAACTGGAACGCAGGCGACATACTAGGTGAACTATTAGATCTAGAACCTGAGGAGCGTCTACTATGCGCTAATACAGTAGCAGCCTGCTATATAACATCAGAGGAGCCTGTGCCACCATCAATGAATGATATCATACACTTCCTGAAACACAGTATACAATAGGAGACTACACGTGGAATCCATTTTTTATTAAACACTGGTTAAAAATATAAAAAAACATTACTAGATGATATGTTATTTAATTTTATGATTTAATAATAAAATTTATATACTGATTTTTATTATATGTTTTGTAGAATGGGGGAGAATAGATTTATGGTAAGTTTTTTCCAATCTCTCCTCACCACCTTCTAAAAAAAGAATCCCCCATTCTCTCCTTATTCTAGGAGGTACTTCTCCACTCCTTTAGCTAATACGTCACGATGCTTCTCATCTGTTATAACCATGAGTACCCAGTCTGGTGTATCACGTGACCTTATAGCCTTTGCTATAGGTGTGAATTCATCAAGGCTTCGTGGTTTACCATCCTGTAGTATAGGTATATCAGTCCTGTGTAGTCTAGGCTCTGAGTGCTGCAGCTCCGGTAATGGTGCATCTAGTATAACATGGCCTCTTGGTATATGGAAACGCTCCTCTATCCTCTCCTCTCTCTCCCTTCTCACATCAGGGTCCTCTAGCTTCATCAGTACAGCTAATGTCTCCTTGTCGCATTCATGACGTGAAACCATGTATGATTGTTTAAATAGCTTCCTGTATTTTAAACGCGTGACGATCTCATACTGGTAGGATCCTTGTTTTCTTAGTTCATTTAGTATCTCCCAGTCTGTTAAACGGAAGAGATTGAACGGCTGAGGATCAGGTAGAGCCTCTAATGCTTTTGATAGCATAAGCTCAGCTATCCTAACGGTTTTATGGAAGTATACTGAGGAGTACATTAGATTCCTAGCCATTAGTATATTCTCCACGACTGTTACGCCTTTTCGCTCTATCATGAGTTGGTTATCATGGATGGTTAAAGTCTGCATTAAACGATCAGTATCAATCATACCGTACGCTACACCTGTATAGTAAGCATCACGCATCAGGTAATCAAGCTGATCTATATCTATGGTGCTGTTCATCATTTGACTCAGGTAAACCTTGTTTTTACTGGTTCCTCTTATTATTTTAACTAGCTCATTCTCGTCTATATCTGATTTCTCTAATAACTCATGTATCGTGTTAGAGTGCGGTATGAGTCTTCTCTCCGCCTCCTCGTATATGTTGTATTCACCTGTTATCAGTCTCTCTGTTATATCAACATGGTCGATGTTGAATCGTTCAAGCAGAAGGGCTTCAAGTGTATGAGAGAAAGGACCATGCCCTATGTCATGTAGTATAGCTGCGCATTGTATAATCCTCTGATCCTGCTCATCTAAGTTAAGGTTCAACGATAACTCAGATGCTATCTTGTATGCTCCTAGGCTGTGTTCTAATCTAGTGTGATGAGCACCTGGGAATACTAAATGAGCGAAACCTAGTTGTTTGATATTGTATAAGCGTTGGATCTCTAAAGTGTCTAGTATATCAAGGAATAAACCTGATAGTTTAATGTTACCGTGTATAGGGTCTCTGACTATCTTGTATTCATCATTCATTATCGCTTATCCTCTTATTTTTTTGTTTTTCTAAAAAATCAGAATAAAAATAAACCTGAAGTATTATATATAGTATATGGTTTTGAGAAATCTACAAACTTGAACGCTTACAAGGAAAGAAAAAATAAAAAAACAGGGGAGGTTCGACGGTTAAAATGAGTAGGATTATACTGTTCTCATTGGAGAACTGTGTTAAATGCATGCAGATAAAAGAGCTAATAGCAGGTAGAGACGACGTTGAGATCGTGACTTTCCCGCATGATCTAAATGAATGGAGTGAGGATGAGGTTCAACTAGCTAAATCATACAACGTCTTTGATGACTTACAGGTAACAGCACCTATACTATGGGTTAACGGGGAGAAGAAGATAGGGTACCTTAGGATTAAAAAATGGATAGAGGATAGCAGGAAAAAAACAAGTTAAACCTAGCGCGATGAAAAAATAAAGAGTATAAAGAGAGGATGAAGTGCTTTAGCGGTTGAAAACAGGAAACAATTGATCTAAAAAAACCCTAGGATGATATCGATTATTTAATATACTATTATTGTTTTTACATGAATGCCTGACATAAATATATTAAGAAGTCAGGAGAAAAAAAATGATAATATCTGGAGGTAAGAATGGTACTATGAAAAACCAAGGTTGGCCTGATGCGCCTATAAAGATAAATGATGCTGATTTTGATGTTGAAACTAAGAAGTACCCTGCTATAGTGGTTGACTGCTGGGCGCCATGGTGCGGCCCATGTCGTATGATGGGGCCTGTCATAGATGAACTCGCAAAAGAGATGCAAGGCAGGGTAGTATTCGGTAAGTTAAACGTGGATGAGAACCAAGAAGTATCAATGAAGTATAACATCATGAGTATACCAACATTGCTAGTATTCAAAAACGGTAAACTCGTTGACAGGTTAGTAGGAGCCATGCCTAAGGATGCTCTAAAACAGTACCTAAGTAAAATAATATAAACCCTGGGGGTTTTTTACAAAGACTAAAAGTTTTTAACTTTAAAACTGAGAGAAAAAACCAATGAAAAAAACATTTCTTATACTATTAACCGTGGTTGTAATAACAATCATAATAATAGTAAGCGTTGTCAATAAACAGGATACAGATAAGGATAAAAATAGTGACTTCGTATTCATTGACACTGATGGTAACGAGAGGCATCTACGTGACTACAAGGGTAAAGTAGTTATACTAGATTTATGGGCTACCTGGTGCGCACCTTGTCAATACCAGATGCTTGAATTACTAAAGATACATAGGAACTACAGTAGAGATGACGTGGAGATACTATCAATAAATATAGATCCAAGTGAGGACTTAGATGTTATAAAAGAGTTCAGGGATGAGTACAAAAAGTATGGTTACGAGTTAACATGGGTTTTTGGTGATGACCATACAGGTGATATATGGAGGAGGTACAAGGTTGGATCAGGTGGTATACCAGCGTTATGCATCTTCAACAGGGACGGTGAGCTAGTATTCGCACATGAGGGGTTAGCTGTATACTCTGACCCGCCTGCGGGTTTCCCTGCTGATATCACGAGATTAGCACCTACAATAGATGAACTCGTGAAACAATAAAAAAACATGATTAAAATAGGAAAAAGGGTGAAACCCTCCCCTTTAAAGGTAAATTATTTAAAGTATAGTACAGTTCGCAAAAAAATGGGAAAAAGGGTGAATAAAATGGTTAAAAAAACAGTTGAGATTATCTTATTACTCCTCATAGGTTTAACCTTAGGGGTGTCTCAGTCAGCTGAATGCGCAGTGACAGGGCAGGTTAAAATCAACCCGGAGGAGCCATGGCCAGGGTCTGATGTAGCATTCACAGTTGACGTGGATGCTGATGAAATCATCAATGATGTTAGATTAATTGTTAGGGAATGCAAAGAATCCATATGCTTCTCAGATGCGTTCAATGAGACTATGGATCAATTAGAACCTGGTCGATACCAGTGTATGATAACACTTAGACATAGTGATGCTACGTATATAGATTATCAAGTTAGGGTTAGAACTGATGAAGGCTGGTATTATATACCAGGACCAGGTGTTAACAACTACATGAAGACGTTTCTAACAGGTCAACCAGGATCTGGCAGCGATGACGGTGGCACTGATAATGGTAATGATGACGGCAGGAACAAGATCAATGGTTTTGAGTTAATACTACTCATATTAGCGTTGATAGTGTTAACCATCACCTTTATAATAGTTAGAAGACGAAGATGATGAAGCATCAGTTTAAACGTTTAATCTCTCAGCTCGTATTCCTAGTATCATCCAACCTGGGTGCTCTAGGTTTGAAGACTGGTTTCTGTTATCCTTTTTTCTACTGTCAGGCTTGCCCATCAGCGACGTCAGCTTGCCCTATCCGCGTCCTAGAAGCTAGTGCGTATAAAAACAGTGTAACATGGAAATTATTACTCTATCCTTTAACTATGATAGGTGTGACAGGTGTTATAACTGGTAGAGCGGTATGCGGATGGGTCTGCCCTGTGGGTTTAATGCAGAGGGGTACAGGGTCATGGGCGCGTAAGATGAGCAGGTTTAAACGTGTGAAGAGGATAAAGGATCACTTTAGAAGAGTAGACTCTTATATGAGGTACTCTAAGTACGTGGTACTAGTAGTATTAGTATTCCTCACATCCTATTTTATTGGTTTCTACTTGACTGATATATGCCCTGTGGGTTTCCTAGTTGGTACTATACCTGTCATGGTGTTGTACCCTGGTGTTTTCACACCTGCTTTCTACTTCCCTGCTGCGTTAATCATATTCGTACTGTTCATTGTACTCGTGTTAACAGTTGAACGAGGATGGTGTCGTTACCTATGCCCAGTTGGTGCTTTACTATCACTGTTCAATAAGGTTAGCATACTGCACGTGTCTGTGGATGAGAAGGAGAAATGCATACATTGTAACGCGTGTGTTAACATATGCCCTATGGGTGTAGACGTGTACAATATGCATAGAGACCCAGAGTGTATACTATGTGGTAGATGCGTTGACGTATGCCCTAAGGGTATAATAAGGTACAAATGGGTGAGATGAGTTGTAAAAACACAGGGTTGGGTCTAAAATGATAAAAGATAATGGTTCAATGTTAAACAAAGGATTGGTTAATGGTTTCAGGTTAACGCAGATTATACTATTAGTCATACTATTAGTAGCTTGTACTGGTTTAATGATTAAAACCGATGTTTATCAGCATGTGAAATCAAACATAGTGGAGGTTTTATGCTTGAGTTGTATTAAACTACAGCCGCGTACCAGTGCTGATTTCGTATTCAACACTATGACTGATGAGCCTCATCCTTATTTTATATTGGAGAATCTCACGTACGGCCCTGTTTTTTTGATGTATAGTCAGGATGTATGCGAGGCTTGTGATATCATGCAGCCTGTGATACAAGGTTTATTCAACGTGTCATACGGGAAGTACGATGACTTCTGGGTTAGGGTTAAAATGAGGGATTCTAATATTACTTATATCTATATTAACATTGATCATGCTTCATCTGAGAAGAGAGCGTCTCATGGATTGTATGATAAGGATATGGTTAAAGGTGTACCCATGTTCACTATTGTAACACTGGGTTATGATCATGGTATTGTTAAACCGTATTACACGTCAGTTTATGGTACACTTAACAGGCAGACTTTTGAGACAAGGTCTTTGTTCTTAATTGAGTTATTAGAGCAGAGTATAAACATGTATAATCAGAATAAAGAAGGGTATCATCATTAAAAAAGAGAGGGTGTTTTTGCTTATGCATCCTTATATCTTTTTTTTATACTAGGAATGCTAGTACGTCTAAGCTAGCAGTGGAGCTCATGCCTTTACCATCATAGGCTTTAACTGTTATCGTGTGTCTGCGTACAAGATGCTTTATGTAACCTGTCTTCCTGAAAGTCCAAGTGTAAGGCGGTGATGTATCAGTGTACTTCAACACGTCGTCAATGTAGAATTCAACCTTGGTTATATTAGAATCCAATGATGAAGCGTAAACTGACACTGTGGTTTTACCTATTATGACTGTGTTCTTTTTGAAAGGTGTCATGCGTTTAGCTTTACCTAGCATGTTGATGCGTAGCTTCTTCGGGTACTCTATACCTACTAGCGGTGGTAGTTCTCTAAATTCTCCTTTGATTACCTCTGCGGCTGCTGCAGCATCAGTGTAATAAGCTTTGAATTCTTTTGTGTTGGATGGAGGGTTAGAGTACCTAACAGATGATTCACTGCTGAATAATACAGCTATCACTACGAGGTTATCAGGGTTTATATCATTATACGTCTTGGTTACACTCTCATTGCGTATGGTTTTAGCGTTGATGGTTACATCCTTATCGATGAGGTATTCCCTTAGACTGTACCTGTAAGGTGATCCATTATAGTCGAACCATTGTGATATCTGATCTGTTAAATGCACCTTTAAACGACCAGTATAAGAATGGTTTTCATCGTTCCTGATGTTCACCATTACTGTTAGCTTCTTGGTTTTATTATCCCATGTTGCGTTAACATTTAATATTATTTTAGGTGTGCTCCTAGAGGAGGCTTTTGATATAGCATCCTCTATCTCTGATTTGGATACGTCGCCGCCGTATAGTACACTGTACCCTCCGTCAATGAATAATACTGGGAATCCTTCTATGTTGTAATCATCCTCTAAACGCTTCTTAGCTATGCTGCTCTGATCATGCACTAGGCTCACGTAGTAGAAACGGTACTTACCTGATCTGTGTATCTCATCTAATAGTTTTGATATAGAAGGGCAGTTTATGCACCATCCAGCTGTACCCTCCTCTATGAATACAGTATGCTTATATGCTGGTGGCGGTGGTGTCTCATTGTTTGTAGTGTTAACCCTGGTTTTGAAGCTCCATATACTGCTATTGTTCTCAGCTCCGTTCTCATCACGTGCTTTAACCTGCCAGTAATAAGTAGTATTATACAATAAGGGGCCAGGGTTGTAGGTTGTACTAGCATAGTCTCTGATCTTTAACGCAGGTGGGTATCTAGTATCTAAGTAGATATCATATGCTAAAGCGTCACCGTCAGGGTCACTGCAGCTCCATCGTAGCTGAGTGTTGACTTGTACGTTGGAGGTGTTATCAGATGGGGACGGGTTAGTGGGTTTAGATGGTGGTTTATTACCCATAGTTCTGAACTCTAGTATAGGAGTGGTTGATGATGCTTTTTCATCATCCCAGGCTACGATACGCCAGTAGTAGGTTGTATCAGGGTCGAGTAGATAAGGAGTGTAACTATTGGATGATTGGTTGCTACTAACCTTGACTGGTGGTGACGTCGAGCTGAAATAAACATCATATGTTATGTTATCACCATCTGGGTCCTCACATACCCATCTAAGAGTGACGATTCTAGAAATACCTGTAGCGTTTATTGATGGGTAGTAACCACTAGGTGTTAGCGGTGGTTTATTTTCCTCATGCTCCTCTATTAATAATATATAAGCTAGATAAGAAGAGGAGAGTAGTATAACTACTATTAGCAACGCAGCGATGATTTTTAACAAAGGCTTCATAACACTAAATATTATAGTTTTATATATATTTAAATTTAATGTATATATTATTATAGACTTCACTGTGTGATATGTATAAATTCAGGTTTTAGTTAAAAAAACTTTATAGTTAAATACATAAATAGGTGAGTGGTATACCCTGTCTGAATAAAAATTATCATATGGTAAAAGATGCTTGGTTGATGGTTGTATGGATATACTGTTATTGATGCCTCATCCTAATCCACGTAGGGGTTTATTTGCGCGTTTCAACTACCCGTCGTTAACGCTTCAGCAGATCGCTGCTATAACACCTAAGGAGCATAAGGTTAGGATAATTGATGAGCGATATGAGCCTATAGATTTCAATAAGCATTACGACGTGGTTGGTATCTCATGTTTAACGTATAACTCCATAAGGGGTTATGAGGTAGCTGATATATTCAGGAGTAAAGGATCCAAGGTTGTATTCGGTGGTTATCATGCTTCTCTGCTACCTGAGGAGGCTAAGGAGCATGCTGACGCAGTGGTTATAGGGGAGGCTGAGTTAACATGGCCTAGGGTTTTGAAGGATATAGAGAATGGTTGCTTGCAGTCTTTCTATAAACCTGAGCGTTTAGTGGAGCCTTGGGAGATTCCTCCTGCTCGTCATGATATAGGGTGTTATCATCCTTTCACTGAGGCTATGCAGGCTTCACGTGGATGCCCGACAGGTTGTGAGTTCTGCGCTATGCAGATAGTGGAGGGTCCTCGTTTCCGTGGTAGACCTGTTGATCATGTTGTATCTGAGATGAAGGTTATAAAATCTAAAACCATCTTCTTCGCTGATGCTTCATTGACGATTAACCCTTCTTACACTAAATCCTTATTCAAACTGGTTAAGAAGGAGGTTAATAAATCATTTGAGTGTTTTGGTAATATAAATGTTCTTAGTAGGGATGATGAGTTACTGTGTTTAGCTCAGGAGGCTGGCGTGTCAACCTGGTACGTCGGTATTGAGTCTATCTCCCAGGAGAATATAAACGCTGCTGGTAAAACTACTAACAAGGTTGAGGATTACGGGAAGGCTATACGTAAGATCAAGGATCATGGTATGATGGTTACTGGTTTCTTCATGTTTGGTTTTGATCATGACACGATTGATAGCTTTGACGCTACGTTAAAAGCGATCTATGAATGGGGTTTAGATGAGGTGTCATTCAGTATAGTTACTCCTTATCCTGGTACTAGGTTGTATCAGCGTCTTGAACGTGAAGGACGTATACTATGTCGTGACTGGTCAAGGTACAATGAGGGGAATTTGAACTTCAGATTAGAGGGTATGAGTAGTGAGGATCTAATGGAGGGTATTAGGAGGATAGCGTTGGATTTCTACTCTTATCCGAATATTATTAAACGTACATTCAGTGATACACATGGTAGCTTGTATAGGATGCTGGATAAGTTCACTAGGAATATGAGTATAAGGAGTTTCTATAAGTATGAGAAGCTCGGTGTATAAATGTAATGCCAACAAAGATACTATCATTATTTGTTAAGAATAATAGGGAGTCAAAGTAGTAAAAAAACTGGTTGCAGATTCATCTGGAGTAACGTTTCTCATTTTAGAAAAGATGCTGATGATGCTGCTTTATAATAAAAAAAATTTAATATGTATGATTTATTATACGTTGCTGTAAGGGTGCATCAGGTGTATGAGGGAGTATACTATTAAGAGGGGTCATAATGCTGATATAAACGAGCTGGTTCACAAGTACTTCGGTGTTAAAGGCGATATCAAAACTGGTGTGAGATTCCAAGCTGATGGTATAGGTGATGTTACCATGCGTCAGGAGAAGAATATACTCTTTGTTGATATCGTACCGCCTAAGAAAGTATCAGGTGATTACTCGGTTATTAAGAAATGGAATCAGTTCTTATTTGAGGCTACAGGTAAGGATGCTAAGGAGCGGAAGAAGGAGTTAACAAAGATCTAGTATTCTATAACGATAACTTGAGATGAGATACAAGTATAGAGACTCTTCTTTTCATTATTTTGAATGATTAACCAGGTGTAAACAGGTAAAGGATCTTAAGGGAGTGATTACATAGTCGTAGCTTGGTTTTAATAATG
>Ga0068707_1003846_pt1 | contig 10444 bp, 8 predicted proteins | sample YNPNPMetaG_FD_66600 | JGI IMG/M metagenome (GOLD analysis project Ga0068707, IMG submission 66600) | Anoxygenic and chlorotrophic microbial mat microbial communities from Yellowstone National Park, USA - YNP NP MetaG | ecosystem: Environmental > Aquatic > Thermal springs > Hot (42-90C) >... | reverse complement strand
TTACCGGAGAGACCGGCGCGGGCAAATCGATCATAGTGGACGCGATGGCCGCGGCGCTCGGAGAGCGCACCGGACCGGAGGTAGTGCGAAGCGGAGCGGAAAAGTGCGTGGTTGAGGCGGTCTTCGACGTTTCGGACTGCCCTGCCGCCGCATCGACTGCCGCAGACCTGGGCTGCGAACCCGAAGACGGACTGTTGATTTTGACTAGGGAAATCGCACGCGGCGGACGGTCACAGTGCCGGGTCAACGCACGCCCCGTGACCGCGTCGGCCCTGAGAGAGATTACCGCCCATTTGATCGATCTGCACGGCCAGCACGAGCACCAATCACTTCTCCGAGTCCCTTTGCACATCGAGACACTCGACGCGTGGCTCGGCGATAAAATAGCGAACTTGCGTGTGCTGGCGAAGTCGATTCACGAGGAGCTGACCGCCGCAGCAGCCGAGCGTGCGCGTCTTACGGCCGATGAGCGAGAACGCGCCCGCTTGCTGGACCTCTACAAGTTTCAGGCCGAGGAGATCGAGGCCGCCCGCCTTGTGCCCGGAGAGGATCAGGACCTCGCGGCCGAGAGGAATCGTCTCGCCAACGCCGAAAGGCTGCGCGCAAGCGCATCCGAACTTTACGAGTCCCTCAATGCGGAAGGTGCCGGCGTGGACCGTCTTGCCGCTGCGGCGTCTGCGGCCGCTAGGATTGCCGAGATCGACTCTTCGGCGCTGGCGATCGCCGAGGCGGTCAGCTCCGCTCTGTACAGCGCCCAAGAAGCCGCGCTGGGGATTCGAGAGTATCTGGAAACCGTCGACGCCGACCCGGCTCGTCTCGAGCAGATCGAGGACCGATTGGACCTGATCCGCACGCTCAAACGCAAGTACGGCGACACGATCGAGGACGTCCTCAGATACGCGGACGAATTGGCCGCGAAGATGGACGAGCTTGCGCATTCGGAAGAACGCTCACTAGAGCTGGACGCGAGAATAGACGAGCTGCAAAAGAGGATGAGCGCCGTGTGCGCCGATTTGAGCACGCTGCGCAAGTCGGCCGCACGGGAGTTCGAAATGGCGGTCGAGAACGAGCTCGCCGAGCTCGCAATGAAGAACACTCGGTTTGAGGTGTCGATCCAGCCGACCGACCCCGGGCCGACCGGCGCGGACGCAGTCGAGTTCCTTATATCGCCTAATCCCGGCGAGCCCCTCAAACCGCTGGTAAAGATCGCTTCCGGCGGCGAGATGTCGCGAGTCATGTTGGCCCTCAAAACGGTGACCCGACGGTCCGAGGCCCCGGTGCTTGTCTTCGACGAGATCGACACGGGAATCGGTGGTAGGACCGCTCACGTCCTCGGCGAGAAGCTTGCCTCGCTGGCGTCGAGCTGTCAGGTATTGTGCGTCACCCATCTGGCTCAGGTGGCCGGCAGGGCTGCGGCGCATTTCGCCGTCGAAAAGGTTGTGACCGACGGTCGGACCTGCGTCCGGGTAAGATCGCTCGAGGGGGAGGAACGAGTGAAAGAGCTTGCCCGGATGCTCGGGGGCGACGAGGCGTCCGAAGCGGCAGTTCTGCACGCCAGGGAAATGCTGGGCGCGCGAACCGGAGGTCCCCACGGTGCGAATCACAGGCACGGCTAGGCTCGACAGGCGCACCAAGGATCTGGCCGGGCGCTTGAGACGGGGCGACATAGCCGTGATCGATCACCAGGATATCGACTCGACCGCCGCGCAGATGCTCGTGGAAGCTCGGCCTGCGGCGCTGGCCAATGCGTCACGTTCGTGCTCCGGCCGCTACCCGAACCTCGGCCCGCGCGTCCTGCTCGAAGCCGGAGTTCCGATCATCGACGACGTGGGCGATGGCCTGTTCGAGATCCTGCGCGACGGCGAACGGATCGAGATCGAAGACGGAGTGATTCTCCGCGGCGGCGAACAGATCGCCCGCGGCAACGTGCTTACTCTTGAGCACGCCAACCAAATGATCGAGACCGCGCGGTCCAATCTCGAAACGCTGCTCGCCGAGTTCGCCGAAAACACCCTGAACTACGTAACCAAAGAGCGATCGCTTCTGCTGGACCCGGCGAACCTGCCCGAGGTCGAAACGGCCATCAATAACCGTCACGCACTGGTCGTCGTTCGAGGAGAAAACTACAAGGAAGATCTGGCAATCATCCGGCATTACATCCGAGAGGTCAAGCCCGTCTTGATCGGGGTGGACGGCGGCGCCGACGCTCTCTTGGAGCTGGGTCTCAGACCGGACATGATCGTCGGCGATATGGACAGCGTAAGCGACGCAGCTCTCCGAAGCGGCGCGGAGCTTGTGGTGCACGCTTATGCGGGCGGCAACGCGCCGGGGCTGGAACGGGTCAAGAGAATGGGACTGGAAGCCAAGACCTGCGCCGTTCCCGGAACCAGCGAGGACCTTGCTCTGCTCTTGGCTTACGAAAAGGGAGCTGAGGTTATAGTCGCGGTGGGAACGCACTCCCACTTGATCGACTTTCTGGACAAGGGCCGCCGAGGGATGTCGAGTACGTTCTTGGTGCGGCTGAAGGTGGGAAACCGCCTAGTCGACGCGAGGGGCGTAAGCAAGCTCTATCGTGCTCAGCCGAGTCTGCGCTATGTCGGAGTCCTGGCTCTCGGTGCACTGGTCGTGCTGTTCACGGTCATCGCCTTGTCGCCTTCCATTCAGGATCGCATCCGTACGATGACCCAGGACTTCCGCGCGCAATTCTGGGAGATCTACACCCGACTGCGCCCGTGGGAATGGAGAAGATGATGCCGTGATCGACATAAGATACCACGTCTACAGTCTGGCGGCGGTGTTTTTCGCGCTCGCCATAGGCATCGTGTTAGGCACCACGTTCGCCAGGTCGTCGCCCTCCACCGAGTCCGAACGCCGCACCATCCAGCGCTACGAAAACTCTATGAGGGTCCTAAAACGCGAGATCGAAAAGGCATCGGAGGGCGCGGCCAAGCTCGAGGCAACGGCGCGCTCGTGCGAGGAGTTCTGCCGCGCCGCGCTGCCCACAATCGTGAAAAACAGGCTCCAGTGGAGAAACGTAGCCATCATCCAGACGGGAGATTACGACGACGTTACAGGGTCGGTCAAGCGCGTGCTGGAGCTCGCGGGCGCCCACGTAACAAGCGTCACCAGCATAAGCCGCGCGTTTCCCTTCGATGACGAAGCAAAGATCGCGGCGGTCTTGCAGACGTGCGGTGCGCCCGTTAACGGTCAGAACGAGACGGCAAAGGAGAAGCTCTTTAGAATCATCGCGGATACGGTCCGGGCAGGCACGCACACACACCTTCTACCCAAGCTCGAGGCCGCCGGGGTGGCAAAGTTTGCGGGAACATACGACCGCTACATGAGGCTGCGAATGATCGTGCTGGTCGGTGGATCGGCGTCGGAGGCTTTGAACACCGCCGACAGCGTGGATGCAGCGCTCTTGGCGAACCTAGACAGGCCCGACGTCACCCTCGCGGCGTGCGAGAGCACCGATGCGGTCAGCTCATACGTTCCGGTGTGGCACAAGTTCGGAATCGCCACGGTCGACAACGCCGACAGCGCCATCGGCCAGGTGGCCTTGATCTGCGCGCTCAACGGGGAAAAAGCCAAGTTCGGCGTCAAGGACACCGCCGACCGAATGGTGCCGCTGACTCTGGAGGCAAGATAGCTTGGAGCGCGTTGCGGTTCTGATACCGGCCTACAACGAAGAGGACACGATAGGTGAGACCGTCAAAGCCGCGCTTGCCATACCGGATATCGAGGAAGTGATCGTGATCGATGACGGATCTGAGGACGAGACGCCGTTCATTGCTTACGATAGCGGCGCCCGCGTAGTTCAGACAGACCGCAACCTCGGCAAGGGCGGCGCGCTTAACGCCGGCCTGGCCGAAACCGACGCGGACATTATCTTGATGATCGACGCGGACCTCGGTCCGACCGCCGCCGAAACGCGCCGGCTGCTGGAACCGGTGCTTGCCGGGCACGCCGATATGTCGATAGCCGTAGTGAGGCCGCCGGTCGGGCATCGAGGCGGATTCGGGTTTGTGAGCAGACTATCGAGGTGGGCGGTTCGGCGATACGGCGGCGCAGACGTTACGTGTCCGCTTTCAGGGCAGCGCGCCGTCCGCAGAAAGCTGATCGAGGACGTCGGAGGGTTTGCGGAAGGGTTTGCGGTCGAGACCCTGCTGACGATCGAGGCGCTGCGGAAGGGCTATAGAATCGTCGAGGTCCCGCTCCCAATCAGCCACCGTGTGACGGGACGCGATTGGGCAGGCTTCGTGCACCGGGCAAGGCAGTTCGCACACATCCTTCTCGCCCTATGGCGCAGGAGGAAGAGGAGGTCATAAAGGCGCAGTTTTCTATCGGGCGCGTTTGACTCATCGCCGCTTTCGCAGGACCGCGCGCGAGCGTCACCGCGGCAGGCTGAAAGCGGTCGATTGTACCGCACTTCCGGACAGGAGGATCACAAGATGGGATCTGACAACCCTCGCTACACGCGGCGCGAGTTTCTCAAAAGCTCCGGGGCCGCGGCCGCACTGGTCGGCATGGGCCTGGCAGCGGGCCCGTCGGCCGGGCATGAGAAGCCGGTGTCCGCAAACGACAAGATAGTCTTGGGCATCATAGGGTGCGGGAACCGAGGCCAAAGCCACATCGGATGGTTCGGGCAACACGCGGACGTCGAAATCGGCGCGGTCTGCGACGTCTATGACAAGCATCTGGAGCAGGCCCTGGCGAAGACGGGGGGCCGGGCTAGGGCGTATAAGGACTTCCGACGGCTACTGGAGCAAAAGGATATCGACGCGGTGGTCGTTGCCACACCTCCACACTGGCACCCGCTCATCTCGATCTACGCGTGCCAGGCCGGCAAGGACGTCTATTGCGAGAAACCCATATGCTTGGTTCCGGCTGAGGCGTACGCGATGCTCAAAGCCGCTCGCGACAACAAGCGCGTAACTCAGGTCGGTACCCAGATTCACGCAGGGGCCAACTTCCGCCGCTGCGTCGAGATCGTGCGATCCGGAATGCTCGGCAAGATTCCCTCCGTGCACGTCATCTGCACGCTGAACGAGTACCCCGGCGGGCTCGGCAGACCGGCCGACACCCCGCCCCCGCCGGGTCTGGATTGGGACATGTGGCTCGGGCCCGCGCCTGCCGCACCGTTCAACATGGCCAAGTTCGTAAGCGGCAATCACCGCTACTTCAAGGACTATGTCGGAAGCTGGCTCAACGAGCTGGGCCCGCACATAGTCGATCTTGCGTATTGGGCCATGGACCCGGGAGAGCCGATTGCCGTTTCCGCGTCCGGCGGCCGATTTGTGGCCGACGACATCGGCGACATACCCGATGTGCTCAACGTGATCTGGGAGTATCCCGGATTCGTGATGAGCTGGATTCATACAGCCTGCAACAGCTTCAACTTCGGATTCGGCCCGCCACCCGACCGCGGACGCCGGCTTGCCGTCTTCTTCCACGGAAACAACGCGACGCTGTGCGGCGACTACGGCGAGCACACGGTCGTGCCCGAAGGGGATCGTCTGAAAGAGGTCAAAGAACCGGAGCCCAGCATTCCGCCGTCCCCCGGACACGAACGCGAGTTTCTCGACGCGATCAAGAGCCGAGTGCAGCCGCCGTGCTCTTTTGAGTATCACGTGCCGCTTGCCGTCACGCTCGCGTTGGGCCATATCGCGCTCCGCACCGGCCGCAAGATCAAATGGGATCCGAAAAACCACCGCGTAATCGGCGACCGCGAGGCCGACCGTCTGTGCCGCCCGAACTACCGCAAGCCGTGGAGACTGCCGGTGTAGGGGAAGATGCCACGTTATGAGAGAACGCCGGCCTGAGCAAGGCGGAGGGTCTCGTGATCGCGCCGAGATTCTTCGCTTCGCTCCTCCGAAAATAGCCGTCAACTGAGTGTCATTCCGAGCGGAGCGAGGAATCTAGAGCCGACAGGGAGATCCTTCGCTTCGCTCAGGATGACGATCAGGTGCTCAGGATGACGATCAGGTGCTCGGGATGACGATGGGGTGCCCAAATGACGGGTCGGTTGCTCGGAAGGAGGACAAATCGACTGGGTCGAAATGAGATTCAAAGCGCAGCGATCTAGAAGCGCGCGCCGGAACAGTGCGAATAGTCCGTGCAGTGCTTTTCTTCGATACGTAAGCAGGCGACGCCGCCATGAACCGACGTGATTTTCTGAAACGAGCAGCCGCGACCGCAATCTCGCTCGGTGCTCTTGGGCAAGCCAAAGTTCCTGCCGACGACCGTGCCGGGCGTTCTAGGACCGAGCCGGTGCCGACGCGCAGCGGAACCGAACAACACATCAAGCTCAAGAAGGCCGTTATCCTCGGCATGCTGCCGGAGAAGCCCGGCCTGGAGAAAAGATTCGCTCTGGCGCGAGACCTAGGCTTTCAGGGAATCGAGGTCCCACCCACAGCCGACCTCAAGGAAGCACGCAGGATGCGCGAGGCCGCCCGTAACGTCGGCATCGAGCTGCACTCCGTGATTTACGGGGGCTGGCACGCGCCCCTTTCCAGCCCTGACCCCGAAATCGCTCGAAAAGGCGCGGACGGCATCGCCGCGGCGCTCGAATCGGCAAAGGAGCTGGGTGCGGACGGCGTGCTGGTGGTGCCGGCGGTCGTGAACGAGAAAACGCGTTATGTCGAAGCCTACGAGCGCTCGCAGAAGCGGCTGATGGAGCTTGCGCCGCTTGCCGAAAAGGCCGGGGTGAGGATACTCGTCGAGGACGTCTGGAACAACTTCCTGCTCTCACCGATGGAGTTCGCGCGCTATATCGACGAGATCAAGAGCCCCTGGGTGCAAGCCTACTTCGACGTGGGCAACGTGGTCGCTTTCGGCTGGCCCGAGGATTGGATTCGCACGCTGGGCAGTCGCATAAAGAAGGTGCACCTAAAGGACTTCAAGAAAGGGCCCCGTCAGTTTGTGAACTTGCGAGACGGCGACGTCAACTGGCCGGAGGTTCGCGCGGCGCTGCGCGAGATCGGCTACACGGGCTATTTGACCGCCGAGCTGCAGGGAGGTGACGAGGCTTACCTGCGCGACCTGTCCGCGCGGATGGACACGATCATCAGCGGAGGCGCGTGAGGCATATGCGGCCGAGAGAAGTCCGGAGCTTCACATATTGGCTGCTTCAGGACGGCATTCCCCTGGTGAAGGGGCTGATCCTGGTAAACGCCTTGTCGTTCTTTGCGATCTTGATGGCGCGAGCAGGCGTGATCGTTCGATACCTCGCGTACGACTCAGCGACCGCCGCCAACTTGCCCTGGACTCTCATCACCCACCCTCTGGTCGGCCTTTACGGCGATTCAGGCGGAGCAATCTCGCTGCTTTTCGCAGGCTACTGGCTGTGGGTAGCGGGAGGCTCCTTAGAACGCTCGTGGGGAACGGGGCGGTTCGCTTGGTACTTCTTCATGATGAGCGTTCTATCAGCGGTCGGACTGTACGCCGGAACTTTATTGACGGGGGCGTCGACGGCGTGCGCGGGCTTGTGGCTGCCTCTGGCCGGGGTTACAGTCGCCTTCGCGATGGCCAATCCCGAACAGCAGATACTGTTTTTCTTTCTGATACCCCTGAAGCTCAAGTATCTGGCTCTATTGGACGTGGCGATTGTGCTGACGGCCTACGGCCGGGTTAGCCCCGTTGTCGGGATAACGGCGCTGGCGGGCTGTGCCTACTCGTGCTGGTACGTGCGCGGTCGGAGGTCGTATCTCCGGAGCGTAAGCGTCCGGCGCGGACCACAGGTGGTCCGAGTCCGCAGGCGCGGCAGCGTCTTGGCTCTACTCAACCCCCTTCGCTGGTATCGTGAGTATCGCGACCGAAAGCGTCTGAGAGACCTTTTCAAGTAGTCAATGTGCGGGTCCGGCGATTGCGTCTTCATCCTTGTGGTGCTCATTGTCGCGGGCGCGGTTCATATCGGGCTGATCCGCCTCGCCCCCCAATTGCGATTGGTCAAGCCCAACTTTCTGAGCAAGCCGATACTCGGCTCCTACGGTCCCGCGATGTTCCTGGATGCGGCGGTGCTGATCTGGATCGGCAAGACCGCCGGGCTGATTCAGGGAGCCGACGCGGCGCTGTATCTCAGCGTGATGGGCGGGATGTGCGTTTTCGGCCTGATCGACGACATGTTCGGTTCGCGGGACGTTGGCGGCTTCGCAGGGCATTTCCGAAAGTTAGTATTCGAGCGGAAGCTTACGACGGGCGTGGTGAAGGCGGCAGGTGGTGCCGGGATCGGCATCGCAGCGGGATGGGCTGTCTCAGGCGGCTACCCCGGGCGATGGGCCACCGCCGCGCTGGTCATCCCGCTGGCAGCCAACGCATTGAACCTCGTAGACCTGCGCCCGGGCCGCGCTCTGGCTGTATTTTTCGCCGCGTTGGGTGTAACATGTTTGATGGCGCTCGGCAGGCTGCACTCGCCGTGGACCGTGGCGGCGATCGCGGTCGCAGCCGCTGCGTGGGGAACCGCCGACTGCCGCGGGCGCGCTATGATGGGCGACGCAGGGTCGAACATGCTCGGGGGCGCGCTCGGACTTACAATCGCGCTCAGCTTGAGCCTGTATGAGCAGATCGGGGCGGTCTTGGTTTTCGCGGCGGTCAACTGGTATTCGGAGAAGCATTCGATCTCAGCGCTTATTGAGAAGCATCGCCTGCTGCGCGCCATCGACGGTCGTTTGGGGGTACGCTGACGTTGGCCGAGATAAGAATCGACAGGGAACGGTGCAAAGGGTGCGAGCTGTGCATCCATTTTTGCCCTAAGGGCTGCATAACGATGGATGAAAGCTTCAACAGCAAGGGCTATCATCCGTCCTGTTTTGCCAAGCGCGACGAGTGCACCGGCTGTGCAATCTGCGCGCGAGTCTGCCCCGACGTGGCAATCGAAGTCTGGAGATGAAAGTCAATGGCGACTAGGAAGCTTATGAAGGGTAACGTCGCGATCTGCTACGGAGCGATCGCGGCGAGATGCGACGCGTTCTTCGGTTATCCAATAACACCCCAGAACGAAATACCGGAAAAGATGTCCGAGTTGATGCCCGAGCACGGCCGCGTCTTCTTGCAGGCCGAGAGCGAAGTGGCCGCGATCAACATGGTATACGGAGCGGCGTGCGCCGGGAAGCGCGCGATGACTTCCTCATCCAGCCCGGGCATCAGCCTCAAAATGGAGGGACTTTCATACATCGCGGCTTGTGAACTGCCGTGTGTGGTAGTCAACGTCCAGCGCGGCGGACCGGGCCTGGGAAACACATTGCCCGGCCAGGCCGACTATTTCCAGGCGGTCAAGGGCGGAGGTCACGGCGACTACCGTCTCTTGACCATCGCCCCCTGGAGCGTTCAGGAGTGCTACGAGTTCATGCCGCTCGCGTTCGATCTGGCCGACCGGTATCGGAACCCCGTCATGGTGCTGATGGACGCGATCGTGGGCCAGATGTTGGAGCCGGTCGATTTGCACGGCAACTTCGAAATCCGTGACTACCCCAAGCCCTGGGCCACAGACGGCGCACGAGGCCGCGCGCATAACGTCATCAACTCGCTCTGGATCAAGACCGAAGTCATGGAAGCCCTAAACGACCGCATCCAGGCAAAGTACGCCCACGCCCGGGTGCACGATGTCAGATTCCACGAGTATCGTGTGGAAGACGCCGAGCTCGTCCTAATCGCGTACGGCAGCACGGCGCGAATCTGTCGGTCGGTTGTCGACATGGCACGAGAGGAAGGGATGCCGGTCGGGCTGTTGAGACCTATCAGCCTGTATCCCTTCCCCGAAAACCGAATAGCCGATTTGGCCGCGGGCGGCAAGGGATTCCTTGTCGCGGAGATGAGCGCGGGACAGATGGTCGAGGACGTCCGACTCGCTGCAAACGGGGCGGCGGACGTGCTTTTCCACGGTCGCACTGGTGGCGCAGTTCCGACGCCTACGGAGATCCTCGACAAGGTCCGAGCAGCATTCGACAAGCCGCCGGTTGTATCGCACTGCGCCGAAAAGGACAGCGCGCGATAACTTGCTCGGCCCGGCAGGAGCGCCAAGCGTTCGCTCCAGGAGGTGTTCTATGCAGAAAGTATTCGGGCGGCCCAGAGGGCTCACGGACGCCGAGTTCGCTTATTGTGCGGGCTGTCTGCACAGCTTGGCGCATCGGATGATTGCCGAGACGATGGACGAGCTCGACATCATCCACAACACCATCGGCGTGTGCCCGGTCGGGTGCGCAGTGTTCATGTACGAATACATGGCGTGCGACATGATCGAGGCGGCGCACGGACGGGCGCCGGCGGTGGCTACCGGCGTCAAGCGAGTGCTGCCGGATCGCGTGGTCTTCAGCTACCAAGGCGACGGTGACCTCGCCTCCATAGGCACTGCCGAGATCGTGCACGCCGCCGCCAGAGGCGAAAACATCACCGTCATCTTCATCAACAATACCACCTACGGCATGACCGGCGGCCAGATGGCGCCGAC
>Ga0068707_1003842_pt1 | contig 10452 bp, 7 predicted proteins | sample YNPNPMetaG_FD_66600 | JGI IMG/M metagenome (GOLD analysis project Ga0068707, IMG submission 66600) | Anoxygenic and chlorotrophic microbial mat microbial communities from Yellowstone National Park, USA - YNP NP MetaG | ecosystem: Environmental > Aquatic > Thermal springs > Hot (42-90C) >... | reverse complement strand
AGAGCCGAATCCGGACGGTCGGTCCCGGAATGAGCACCGGCCTGGTGGCGGGCTTCACCGCGGAGAACGCTTTTCACTTTCTGGGCGGCAGATACCGCGCCACTTATCGCCCGCTGAACAACGCGATTATCGAGGGCCGGATCAGAGGGCTCGCCGGCGTGGTCGGCTGCAACAACCCCAACATCTGCCAGGACTTCGCTCACCTGGAGATGACCAAGGAGCTTATCAAGCACGACGTGCTGGTGGTCCAGACCGGCTGCGCCGCGATCGCGTGCGCGAAGGCCGGGCTGCTGGCTCCTGAGGGCGCGCGTTTCGCCGGCCCGGGGCTGCAGGAGGTCTGCGAGGCGGTCGGCATACCGCCCGTGCTGCATCTCGGATCGTGCGTCGACAACAGCAGGATCCTCGTCGCCCTGTGCAACGTGATCAACGAGGGTGGACTCGGCGAGGACTTGAGCGACATCCCCGTTGCGGGCGCCGCGCCGGAGTGGATGAGCGAGAAAGCCATCTCCATTGGGTTCTACGTGGTGGCGTCCGGCATCTTCACGGTCTTCGGCACGCCGCATCCGGTCTTGGGGAGCAAGAATCTGACCGACTACATCTGCGGAGACATCGAGAACGACTTCGGCGCTCGCTTCGCCTTTGAGGAGGACCCGATCAAGGCCGCGCACCTAATGATCGACCATATCAACAAGAAGCGCGCCGACCTGAAGCTGCGCCCGATGCTCTCGGAGAGCGTTCGGGAGGAAGTGCTGACGGCCAAGTGAGTCCCATCCTGGGGTTCAATCCGGCAAGGCGGTGAATTGATGCGAAAAGTCTACTGCGACATACGAAAATGCGTTTCCTGCCGCACGTGCGAGATCGCTTGCGCCGTGAGGCACTCGCGAAGCGGCGATCTTTATCAAGCACTGCGGGAAGAGCCGAGGCCGAAGCGGCTGGTGAGGGTCGATGCAAGCGAGTTCGGGCCGTTCCCGCTTCGTTGCCATCATTGCGAGGTGGCCGCGTGTATCGACGCGTGCAAGACCGGGGCGACGCGCCGTGATCCCATAACCGGAAAGGTGCTCATAGACCGCGACAAGTGCGTCGGCTGTTGGATGTGTGTTATGGTCTGCCCGTTCGGTGCGGTATTCCCTGATATGCAGACGGGAAAGGCTCTCAAGTGCGACTTGTGCGAGTCGCACGACCAGCCCGCCTGCGTGGCTTCTTGCCCGACGCGGGCCCTGTTCTTCGAGGAGTTCGACGAGTTCGAGGCGGAATACAAGAAACGCCGTCCGCGCTCGCTGGTTCGCCGGTAAGGAGGCAGCTATGCGTTATCTCGTAATAGGCAACAGTGCTGCGGGGATCAACGGGGCCGAAGCCGTCCGCGCACGTGACCCCGACGGCGCGATTACGATTGTCTCGAGCGAGGACTATCCGGCCTACTCCAGGTGCTTGATCCCGTACTTTATGGAAGGCAAGGTGTCCGAGGACGACATGTTGTATCGCCCGAAGGACTACTATGAGGCCAATCGCTTCGAAGTCCTGCTTGGCCGGACGGTGGTCTCCGTGCATCCGTCCGAGCGTGCCGTTACCCTCGACACCGGCGAAAAGCTGTCTTACGATAGGCTGCTGATTGCCACCGGCGGCTCGCCCGAGATTCCCGACACGCCGGGCATGGACAAAGACGGAGTGTTCGGCTTTCGCACGACGGTGGACCTCCAGGGTATTCTCAGGGTAGCCAAATCGGCTGACGGAGCCGTCGTGCTGGGGGGCGGGTGCGTGGGTCTAATGGCTGCTTGCGGCCTGCACTCAATGGGGCTTAAGGTGACCGTGGTGATCCGCTCTCCGCACCTATTGTCCCAAGTCGCCGATGCGGAAGCGGGTGAGATCTTCCGACGCCGGTTCGAGGAGAACGGCGTGTCGGTCATCACTCAAAACGACGTCACCGAGGTCCTAGGCAGTGGAAAGGTCGAGGCCGTAAAGCTGGAGGACGGCCGGGAGATACCGTGCGGGATCATCGTCGTGGGCAAGGGAGTCAATCCGAACATCGATCTGGTCAAGGGCACGGACGTCCGCACGCACTGGGGAATTATCGTCGACGAGGAACTCAGAACCAGCGTCAGCGATATCTACGCCGCAGGCGACGTAGCCGAGACGACGGACGTGGTCACGGGGAATCAGACGGTCAACGCCATATGGCCGGCCGCTGCTGAGCAGGGGCGCATCGCGGGCGCGAATATGGCGGGCGCTCACGAGCGGTATTCGGGCTCGATGCGCATGAACTCGGCGGAGTTCTTCGGACTGCCGCTGATCTCCACGGGCCTGGTCAAACCCCGGAACCCGGAAGACTACGAGATACTTAAGCGTTACGTCGCCGAGAAGAACGTGTTCCGCAAGGTCGTGCTGCGCGACAACGTCCTGGTCGGGGCGGTCCTGGTGGGCGAGATCGAGAACGCGGGCGTCTACGCGGCTCTGATGCGCAAGAAGGTGGACGTTTCCCCGGTCAAGGACCGCCTGCTCGAAAGCGGCTTCGGCTTTGGGGCCATTCTTGGCCTCGTTGCCGATCAGAAAGACAAGTTCGTCGAACCGGAGTACCGGGAGGCCGTGCTCTGCGCGTCGGAATAGATCGGCGCACATCGTTCGTGCCTTTCGGAATAGCGGGTGAGGCCGTTCGGATCGGGTTCGCGGCCTCGGACATCTGTTTTCGTAAGGAGAGCTGAGACAATGTCGAAGATCATAGCCGGCGCGGCGATTCGGGGCGCGCGCAAGTTCGTCAGCGAAGCCGAGGAGAAGTGGAACCGGGCTCGCGAATCGAAGGGAGAAGACGCCAAGGTCGAGTTTCCTGAAACGGCTTTCTATCTGCCGATGGCAAACGCGCTGTTGGGGGCCGAGGTCAAAACGGTCGGGCAGATAAAGCCGGTTCTCGACCATGCCAAGGAGCTGCTGGCCGAGGAGCCTTCGGACAGCCAATGGCTGCCGTATTTGGGCGACGCTTTGGACGCGGGCATAGCGACTCTGCTGGCGGAAGAGATAATCGTCGCCCTCCGCTACCTCGAGGGCGAAGAACCTCAGCCCGACTGCAACGGCTTCTTCTCCGACACCATCCTCAGAACACTCGGAATCCAGCTCGTGGACGGCCGCATGCCCGGGTTTGCCGCCATTCTGGGAGCCGCTCCCGATACCGAGACAGCGGTAATGATCGTCCGGGAGCTGCAGAAGAGAAACATCCTTGTCTTTGCGGGTTCCCATTCAAACGGCGCCAGCATCGTGGACCAGCTCAAGGAAGCCAAAGTCGAGATGGGTTGGGATACCTACATCGTGCCTTACGGCCGAGACACCGTCACCGCGATCTATCCTCTACATTGGGCGATCCGCGGCGCTCTCACCTTCGGAGGAGTGAAGCCGGGCGAGGCTAGAAAGGCGCTGCTCTACTGCAAGGACCGCGTTTTTGCGTTCGGTCTCGCCCTTGGCGAAGTGGATGACCTCAAATACGCAACCGGCGCGGGCGCGATCAACATGGGCTTTCCGGTCATCGCGGATACCGACATCCCACAGATCCTGCCGACGGGCATCTGCACCTACGAGCACGTGGTTCGAGAGCTCGACCACAGCAAGATCGTTCCCAGATGCGTTGAGGTGCGCGGTGTTAAGGTCACTGTGACGGAGCTCGACATCCCTGTCCCCTTTGCCGCGGCGTTCGAGGGAGAGCGGGTCAGACGCGAGGATATGCACGTCGAGTTCGGCGGGAAATACTCCACCGCGTTCGAGTACTTGCGGATGCGGGAGCTGGACGACATCGAAGACGGCAAAATCGAACTCATCGGGCCGGACATCGATACCGCTCAAGAAGGCTCGGCGATGCCGTTGGGGATTTTGGTCGAAGTGGCCGGCAGGAAGATGCAGAAGGACTTCGAGTCCATCATGGAGCGCCAAATCCATCTGTTCCTCAATGAGGCCATGGGCATCTTCCATATGGGCCAACGCAACATCAACTGGATCCGAATCAGCAAGGACGCGTATCAGAAAGGGTTCCGGCTAAAGCACTTCGGCACGATCCTGCATGCCGAGATGCACCGCAATTACGGCCAAATTCTGGACAAGGTCGCCGTCACCATAATGACGGACGAGGAGGAGATCAAGAAGCTGCTGCCGGAAGCTATGGCGGCATACGAAGAGCGCGACGCGCGCGTGGCCGGGATGACCGACGAGAGCGTGGACACGTTCTACTCCTGCACGCTCTGCCAGTCATATGCGCCCACCCACGTCTGCATCATCAGCCCGGAACGGCTGGGCTTGTGCGGGGCGTATAGCTGGCTTGACGGCAAGGCGGCCTACGAGATTAACCCCGTCGGCTGCAACCAGCCCGTCAAGAAGGGGCGCGAGATCGATCCGGTCAAGGGACAGTGGGAAGGCGTCAACCAGTTCGTCTACGAGAAGTCGAACAGGTCCATCGAGCGGATGAACCTATACTCGCTGATGGAAGACCCCATGACCTCGTGCGGGTGTTTCGAGTGCATTCTCGCCATCATCTTCGAGGCGAACGGCGTGATGATCGTCAACCGGGAGTACACCGGTATGACGCCGTGCGGGATGACTTTCTCCACTCTTGCCGGTTCGGTCGGCGGAGGCTATCAGACCCCGGGCTTCTTGGGCGTCGGGCGGTTGTATGTGGCGAGCAGGAAGTTCATCTCCGCCGACGGCGGCCTGAAAAGGCTGGTCTGGATGCCGAAAGAGCTCAAGGAGTTTCTGCACGACAGACTGGTCGAGCGCGGCAAGGAGCTTGGCGTGCCGGACCTAGTGGACAAGATCGCCGACGAGACCGTGGCGGTAACCAGCGAAGAGCTGCTGGCGTATCTGCAGAAGGTCGGCCACCCGGCCCTGGAGATGCCCCCACTTCTCTAATCACTATGCTTCGGGGCCCCTTTTTCGTCCCGAAGCACAATCTTGATGGACGGAGGCAAACATGGCACTGACGGCGCTTGAGATCTTCAAGCATCTGCCGAAAACCAACTGCGGCAAGTGCGGTTTTCCGACTTGCCTCGCGTTCTCGATGCAGATGGCGGCCAAGAAAGTCGGGCTGGACCAATGTCCCGACGTGACCGACGAGGCGCGTGCCGCACTGGAGGGGGCGTCGGCTCCCCCGATCCGACTCGTAACTATCGGAAAGGGAGACGGTGCGATCCAAATCGGTCAGGAGACGGTTCTGTTCCGCCACGAGGAGACGTTCTACCATCCGCCGGGCGTCGCGGTTCGGATGACGGACGACGCCGACGATGCGGCCCTCCAGGATAGGGCCCAGAAGATCAAATCCCTTTCGTTCGAGCGCGTCGGCCAAAGGATCTCGGTGGATATGATAGCGGTCGAGGACGTCTCCGGCGACCCGGCTAGGTTCAAGGCTGCGGTGTCCGCCGCCGCGGGAACCGGCCTAGCGCTGATTCTGATGTCCACCCGGCCCGCGTCGCTCGCGGCGGCGCTCGAGGTTTGTGCCGACCAGAAACCGCTGTTGCACAAAGCTTCCGCAGATAACTGGGAGGATATGGCCAAGCTTGCAAAGGACAAGTCCTGCCCGCTGGCGGTCGACGCGTCCGATCTCGGAAAGGCCGCGGAGCTTACTCAGAAGCTCGTAGGCGCGGGCGTCCAGGACCTTGTGTTGGACGTGACGGCGGGCACTTTTTCGGCGACGTTGCAGGCGCTCACCAAGGTGCGGCGATTGGCGCTTCGAAAGAACTTCCGGCCGCTCGGATATCCGTGTATGGCGATCCCGTCGAGCGCGGACCAGGACGTGGCGCTGGCCGAGGCCGCATCGTATGTGGCCAAGTACGCGGGAATCGTCGTAACAGACGCCGCCGAGCCGTGGCAGATACTGCCGATACTTACCGTTCGGATGAACATCTACACCGATCCTAGAAAACCGGTCCAGGTCGAGCCGAAGTTGTACGAAGTCGGTGCGGTAACTGACAAGTCGCCGCTTCTCTTGACTACCAACTTCTCGCTCACATACTACACCGTCGAAGGCGATGTGGAAGCCAGTCGGGTTCCAAGTTTCATCGGCGTGATCGACACCGAAGGCACGTCGGTTCTCACCGCGTGGGCCTCCGAGAAGCTGACCGCCGAAAAAGCCGCCAAGTTCCTAAACAGCGAAGAGGTAAAGAGCCGCGTCTCACACGGCAAGGTCGTGATACCCGGATACGTTGCCGTGATGAGCGGCAAACTGGAGGACGAGTCCGGCTGGAAGGTGTTGGTCGGCCCGCGCGAGTCATCCGGCATCCCGAAGTTCCTCAAGACCGTCTGGAAGCCGGACTAGGGCGGCTGGAAGGGAGAATCGCGAAACCGCGAGGAAGCAAGGCCCGAAACCGACCGGCTCGCAAGAACCGGGAAGCCGGAAAGCCGACGGAACACGGCGTCGCCACGCTGGGCGGTTTTGGGCGCGACGTTGCACCCCGGGGTTTGGTGGATGGGCTGTTTTCCCTTCGGAGCTTTCGCCCATTTCGCGTTTTCGCGATCGGAGTGCTTTCCGTGATTGCGTAACTGAGGCGTTTCACTGCGAGATATGGCCAAGATAAGCGTCCGGTTTGAACCTGACGGAAAGAGCGTCGAGCTGGAGAGCCCGGCGACGGTGCTCGACGCCGCCAAGCTCGCCGGCATCTCCATAAACGCCGTCTGCGGCGGCGAAGGTATGTGCGGGCGGTGCAAGGTTATCGTCCGATCCGGCGAGGTCCGCGCTGAGCCGACCACCCACTTGAGCCGCGAGGAGATCCGAGACGGATACGTGCTTGCCTGCAGGTGCTATCTGGACGGCAGCGCGGTCATAGAAGTGCCGCCGGAATCCCGTATCGAGGGAGCACCGCGGCTGACCGACGAGGATGCACTGCGCTTCGGCTCGACGCGCGTGCTGGTCGGAGAGCGAAGACCATACCCGCACGATCCGCTCTCGAAAAAAGTCCTGCTTTCGCTGCCGCCTCCGACCCTGGACGACAACCTTGCCGACCAGGAGCGCCTTTATCGAGAGCTCCGGCGCGGGCGCGAAATCCCCGTCATGCAGATGGGGCTGGCCCAGCTCAGGCAGCTCGCGGCGCTCCTGAGAAAGCACGACTGGCGCGTGACCGTCACCTTGGGCCGACGCGGAGGCACGGTCGAGGTGGTGGAGGTCGAGGGCGGAGATACGTCGGACCGAAACTACGGCGTGGCGATAGACGTGGGAACCACCACGGTTGTGGCACACCTAGTCGATCTCAACACTTCGGACACCCTTGCAAGGCAAGCCACATATAACTCGCAGATCCAATACGGCGAGGACATCATAACCCGAATAATGTACGCCAACACCCAGGAGAAGCTCGATCGGCTGTCCGAGTGTGTGGTTGATGATATCAACAACCTTATTGCGGGCTTGGTGGGATCCGCAAACGTCTCGCTTCACGACGTGACTTTCGCCCTGTGCGCCGGAAACACCACCATGATGCACCTGCTGCTCCGGTTGGAGCCGAGCGCGATCCGCACCGAACCGTATGTTCCAACCGCGCTTGCACCTCCGGTGATAAGGGCCGCGGAGGTCGGGGTCAAAATCAACCCGCGGGGCCTGTTGGGCTGGGTGCCGTGCGTCGCATGCTATGTAGGCGGAGACGTGGTCGCAGGAGTGCTCGTATCGGGAATGGCGCGCTCCGAAAAACCGTGCATGCTCATGGACGTCGGGACCAACGGCGAGATCGTGCTGGGCAACAAAGATTGGCTGGTGTGCTGTTCCGCGTCCGCCGGTCCCGCGTTCGAAGGCGGAGGCATCTCGTGCGGGATGCGTGCGACGCGCGGCGCCATAGAGCGACTCACCATGGCCGACGGCTGTCGAGTCGCTTCCTACAGCGTGATCGGAGGCGGCCGCCCGGTCGGAATATGCGGGTCCGGGTTGGTTGACCTGGTCGCCGAAATGCTTCGCTACGGCGACTGTCTTGAGCGCAGCGGCAGGCTTATTGTCGGCAACGGCTCGGACCGCGTTCGCGAGGGGGACGACGGCCCGGAGTTCGTCGTCGCGCCTGCCGATGAAACCGCCACGGGCAAGGACATCGTGATTACCCAGGCGGACCTTCAGAACTTCATTCGATCCAAGGGTGCGATATACCACGCGGCTGAGTGCCTCGTCGAGCGCTTCGGCTTGGGATTCTGCGATCTGGACAAGATATACATCTCCGGCGGATTCGGAAACTATCTCGACGTGCGCGAGGCGGTGATGATCGGCCTGCTGCCCGATTGTCCCACGGAACGCTTCCAATTCATAGGAAACGGGTCCGTTCAGGGAGCCAAGACTATGCTCCTCTCCCAGCCCGCGCTCGAGGAAGCCGAGGCTATCGCGTCCAGGATGACTTACGTGGAGCTCAGCACGGATCCGAAGTTCATGAACGAGTATACCTCGGCGCTGTTCTTGCCGCACACCGATATCGAGAAGTTTCCGTCGGTGAAGAGAGAACTCGATCGGCGGGGTGCGTCGTCCTGAGCGAACGAAGCGGCTCGTCGGCACTCGTCGCCGGCCATAGGGATGATGGAGAGAGAGGCTTGCGTTGATCATAGCAGTTTCGGGAAAAGGGGGAACCGGCAAGACGACGCTCGCGGCACTCGTTGTGCGCTATCTGGTGCGCAAACACGAGTCGCCGGTGCTCGCGGTTGACGCCGATCCGAACAGCACGCTCGCGGAGAAGCTCGGAGTCGTGTGCGAGTGCACGGTAGGCGATCTTCGCGAAGACGCCCTGAAAAGCAAGCACGACGCGCCGGCCGGCACGCCGAAGCAGCAGGCGATCGAATACGCACTCCAGCAGGCTGTGGCGGAGTGCAGGGGCTTCGACCTGCTGGTGATGGGACGCGGCGAAGGACCGGGCTGCTACTGTTCGGTCAACAATATGCTTCGGACTTTCCTGCACAACCTATCTGCCGCGTATAGGCACGTCGTCATAGACAACGAGGCCGGCATAGAACACCTGAGCCGCCGCACGGACGACAGAGTGGACGTGATGCTCGTCGTGGCGGACCAGACGCCGGCCGGCCTGAAGTCCGCGCGGCGCATTGCGGAGCTGTCAACCTCGCTTGGACTGGTCACCGGCAAGACGTGGCTGGTGCTCAATCGAGTAGACGGCGCCTGCGAGACCGTTCAAGACGCGACGGGACTGGACCTGTTGGGCTGCGTGCCCGACGATCAGCGGATTCGGGAGATCGAACTGCGCGGCGAGCCCTTGCTCAGCCTGCCCGACGACTCACAGGCCGTCAGGGCAATGGATGCGATGTTGGATACTTTGAAGGAGGCTGCATAGAATGGCTGTTGAGGAACCGTTGGAGAAATGGTCGACTGCGGTGGCGGCGGTGCGGATCGGCGCCACACCGGCCGAGGGAGGAACCCGTGCGCGCGAAGTTGTGCTGGGCGGAGAGACCACCCTGCCGTTTCTACACTTCGAAGGCGCGACTCCGAACAAGCCCGTGGTGGCGATGGAGGTACTCGATATTGCTCCGCGCGAGTGGCCGGAAGTCTTGCTGAAGCCGTTCGCGGATGTCGTGGACGACCCGGCGGCTTGGGCGCAAAAATGCGTGAAGGAGTTCGGGGCCGAGATGATCTGTCTGAAGCTGGAGGGCATACACCCGGACTCCGGCGACAAAGGCCCGGACGAGGCCGCGAAGGCTGTGAAGGCGGTTCTCGAGGCCGTGGACGTGCCCTTGGTTATCTGGGGCTGCGATGTCGACGAGAAAGACAATGTGGTCCTTCCCGTCTGCAGCCAGGCCGCGGCAGGCGAAAGGTGCCTCTTGGGCACGGCCAAGGAGGACAACTACAGAACCTTGGTGGCTTCATGCATGGCCGACGGCCACGCGCTGATTGCCGAGTCGCCTCTGGACATCAACATCGCAAAGCAGGTGAATATCCTGGTCTCCGAGGCGGGACTTCCGCTGGACCGAGTCGTGATGTATCCGACAACGGGCGGCCTTGGCTACGGCATCGAGTACGCCTACTCTATTCAGGAACGCGGCAGACTCGCCGCCCTTTCGGGGGACAAGATGATGTCGCCGCCGGTGGTGTGTCAGATCGGTCAGGAGGCATGGCGGGCGAAGGAAGCAAAGGCGACGACGGAGGAAGCTCCGCAGTGGGGAGACGCAGAGAAGCGCGGCCCCATGTGGGAGGCCATGACCGCCGTCACGCTGCTGCAGGCCGGAGCGGACCTGTTGATCATGCGCCACCCGGACGCTGTGGCTTTGGTGCGAAAGGCTATCGACGAGCTGATGCGCGCGGGATAAACCCTCCGCAGCGCCGAGCTCGATTGAGCATTCAGCCGTGGACCCGAAAAACGGGTTCATGCTGACCAGTCGAATCGGAAGGAGACGAATTGGCATGATAGTGATCGGTGAACGTATCAACGGGATGTTCAAGGCGGTTAATCAAGCTATCCAGGACAGGGACAAGGCCGCAATTCAGGACCTGGCCAAGAGACAGCTTGCCGAAGGCGCGGA
>Ga0068707_1003841_pt1 | contig 10453 bp, 8 predicted proteins | sample YNPNPMetaG_FD_66600 | JGI IMG/M metagenome (GOLD analysis project Ga0068707, IMG submission 66600) | Anoxygenic and chlorotrophic microbial mat microbial communities from Yellowstone National Park, USA - YNP NP MetaG | ecosystem: Environmental > Aquatic > Thermal springs > Hot (42-90C) >... | reverse complement strand
ACACAGCTTTGACCGGAACCTCAACCCGCACTGGGTGGACCGGATAGTAGGCAGGATATCCCAACGCAGAGCGGACATAAGCCAGGGTATAGTCGGAAAAGGCGATGAACTCCACTTTGTGGTCGGCTGTGGCCGCAATACCTACCACGCCACCTTTCCCCACGCAGAAGTGGCCATCGCTGCAGCGCTCCAGGGCCACCAGACCTGAGCCTTCATGGAAAACGCCCAGGCCGGGCATAAGAAACTGCTGCATGGGCATCCAGATAACCTGCTCCAGGGGGCTCCCAGAGTGAGAATGAGCCAGGTCGCAAAGCGGACGGGCCACCTCGAGCCGAGGTGGCCCGTTTCCACGGCGCAGCAGACTTCAGGTCAGGTTTCATCTTCACCCAGGCCGCGTGCCAGCGCCGCTGGAAGTATAACTATTCGGCCGCCGGCTGTCAACCGGTAGAGCTCAATCAAGGTATCCCCTTCAGTAGCCACACGGCGTCAACTTCCCCTGGCCCAGAGCAGACCTATCAGGCGCCTTCTGTGCCACTTTGACACCACACGCAAGCAGTGATAGGATGTCCCCGGCCTGGCTATGGCCCTGGAACATCCCTTGGGAACCGTTATAACCCCATGTCCCTACGTCTGCTGGTACAGCGTCTCAGCCTGGGGCCACAAACCCTCGATATCACCTCCGGCCGGCTGCGGGACAATATCTGGCAGTTGAGCTGGCCTCTGATTATCAGTCAGGGCCTCTTCTTCTTTCCCAGCTTGTATGACGCCTATTGGCTGGGCCGTTTGGGCTCAGATGCGCTGGCCGCCGCCTCGCTTGCCATGTCGCTGCGCTTCACCATGGTCAGCGTCCTGATGGCACTGAGCGCTGCCAGTGGTGCAGTCATCGCCCGTTACGTTGGGGCACGTGCCGGGGAGGAGGCTAACCAGGCCGCCACCCAGGCTGTCATCCTGTTTGTGCTATCGGCCGGTGCCCTGGGCATCGTTGGCCTGCTCTTCACTGAGCCCCTGGTGGCATTGGCCGGCGCCAAGGGCTCCCTGCTGGCCCCTACGGCCGCGTACGCCCGGGTGATCTTTGCTGGCCTGATCGCCATGGAGATGGTGCCCAGCATGGGGGGTATGCTAAGCGCTTCAGGCAGCCCGCGGCTTTCGCTCCAGATGAACCTCCTTACCGTCTTTTCCTTCTTGATACTGGAGCCGCTCTTGATCAGCCTGGGGTGGGACGTTACCGGGGCTGCTCTGGCCATGGTCTTGTCCAACACGTTCGGCATGATCTATGGCCTCCATCTGTTGGCCAGTGGCCGGGCAGCGGTAAGCATTGGATTGCGCTACGCCCGGCCAGACTGGCCGATGATCAGGCGTATTCTGCGTATCGCCCTGCCTGCGGTCTTGCAACGCGGCATGCCCAATCTGGCCAACACTATCCTGATGCGTTTGATGGCTGCTTATGGCGCAGCTCCGTTGGCCACCTACAGCGTCTTCAACCGCCTGGCTAATCTCCTTCTGGTCTCCGCCATGGGCCTGAGCGGTGCCACCCCGGCTATGGTAGGGCAGAACCTGGGCGCAGCCCAGCCCAAGCGCGCGGCCCGCAGCGTCTATCTCATCGCCAGCGCTGCCTTGCTGAGCGCCGGTCTGGCGTTGGGATGGCTGGCTTTGTGGTCCGGGCCGGCTTTCGCCCTTTTCACCTCCGACGGTGAAGCCATCGCCATCGGGGTCCACGCCATAGGCATCTTTGCTGTCTGGCGCCTGCTGATGACTCTGGCGATGGTCGCGGATGCCGCGCTGACAGGCGCAGGCGATACCCTTTCCCCCATGGTTATCAACATTATCGTGCTGTGGCTGATCCAGCTCCCAGCCGTGTGGCTCCTTTCCAACTACCTGGGCTGGGGCACAGATGGCATCTGGTGGGGGCTGGTGATCGGCTCGAGCATGCAGGCCCTGATGTTAGTGGCCCGCTTCCGGCAGGGGAAATGGCAACAGGCGCGTATCTGACACGGGCATAGCCGGCCTTTGGCCGGAGATCCATCCCTTTTCCAAGGAGCAAATCATGAAGATCACCGACCTGAAGTGTGCCGTCATTGGCCAGAATCCTGTGGTACGCATCACCACGGATGAAGGGATCAGTGGTTTAGGTGAGGTGGAGGCTTCCAAGTCGTATCTCAAGCCTCACGTCCTGTTCTACAAGCCGTTTATCCTGGGTGAAGACCCTACCAACGTCGAGCGCGTCATGCTCAAGATCCGCCGGCTGGGTGGGTTCAAGCCGTGGGGCAGCGCGGTCAGTGCCATCGAGATGGCGCTTTGGGATATTGCTGGCCAGGCTGCCGGGGTGCCGGTCTACAAGCTGCTGGGGGGCAAAGTGCGCGACCGGGTGCGAGTCTACAACGGTGGCGTCCGGTTCCCGATGGCCGGCTGCGGGCCCGAGGACTATGCCGCGGACGTGGCCCGGATGAAAGCCGCGGCCGAGGGCTTCACCATCGTGAAGGAGAGTGTCGGCTTCCACAGCCAGATGCCGACCCAGGTCCCCAACTTCTCCTATGGCGAGATGAGGTCTGGAGGCTTCCATCCCAACCGCGGCCCTCTGACCGAGCGCGGCCTGAAGCATGTGATCGCCTGCGTCGAGGCCATGAAGGAGGTGCTGGGGGATGAGGTGGGGCTGGCCCTCGATTGCGGCCCCGGCTGGATGGTACCCGATGCCATCCGCCTGGCCCGGGCGCTGGAGCCGCTGAACGTCATGTGGCTGGAGGACCTGATCACCGGCGACTATGTGCCGTACACGCTGGCCGACCTCTACCGCGAGGTGACGCGCAGCACCACCACCCCTATCCATACCGGCGAGCAGGTTTATCTGCGCCAGAACTTCAAAGAGCTGATCGAACGGCACGCGGTGAACATCATTGGTCCAGACCCATGTGATGTCGGTGGCCTGGCCGAACTGAAGTGGGTGGCCGAGTACGCTGACCTGCACGGCATCCTCATCGCGCCCCACGGCGTGCTCGATGGCCTGATCGGGCTGGCCGCCCTCGTCCAGGTCTGCGCGACCCTCCCCCAGAACTACATCGCGTTCGAATACCCGGTGGGCCGGCCCGAATGGTGGTATGATATCGTGGTGGGGCTGCCCAACCCCATCGTCAAGGACGGCTTCATCGAGGTCTGGGACCGGCCAGGGCTGGGCGTGCAGTTCAATGTAGAGGCCGCGCGGCAATATCTGGCACCTGAGGACGCGGACTTTTTCGACTAACAGCATGGGCCGTGCACCTCACCCAGCCGCAGAATTGACACCCGCCAGCCACAAGCGTATACTCTAACCGCCGCTAACTCCCGGTCTGGGAGCAGCGAGCTCAGAAGGATTTCCAGCACAAAGTCGCTTGGATCGGACGCACGACCGAGACGGCAAAATAGCAGGAGTATGCTGCCTGGAACAAGGTTAGCCCCTCGGCGCGCGAGGGGCTTTTTTTATCTTCGTGTTGCCTGGAGGATACCATGACCCGCAAGAAGGTGACCATCCTGTCGCTCTATGAAAAGAAGGAGCGGGGCGAGCCAATCACCATGGTGACAGCCTACGACTACCCCAGCGCTCTGGTCGCGGACCGGGCCGGCATTGACTGCCTGCTGGTGGGGGATTCGGTCGGCATGGTGGTGTTGGGCTATGATTCCACCGTGCCTGTAACAATGGACGAGATGTTGCACCACTGTCGGGCTGTGCGTCGCGGGGCCCAGTATGCCTTCCTGATCGGGGATATGCCGTTCCTTTCATATCAGGCCGACCCGGCCGAGGCGGTGCGCAACGCGGGCCGCTTCTTGAAGGAGGCGGGCATGGACGCCGTCAAGGTGGAGGGGGGCCGGGAGATGGCCGACACTGTGCGGGCCATTACCGCGGCCGGCATCCTTGTCGTCGGGCACATCGGGCTTACACCCCAGTCGGCCGGCCGGCTGGGTGGCTATCGGGTGCAGGGCAAGACAGCAGCCGATGCTCAGCGCCTCTGGGAAGATGCTCAGGCTTTGGAGGATGCCGGGGCATGTATGATCGTCCTGGAGATGGTACCCGATCGCGTGGCTGAACGCATCTCCCGCGGGCTGCGCATACCAACCATTGGCATTGGTGCTGGCGTCGGCTGCGATGGTCAGGTGTTGGTCTTCCACGACCTCCTGGGAATGTTCGACCGTTTCACTCCACGCTTCGTCAAGCGCTATGCCGAGCTTTTCCCTGTGATGGAAAGTGCCCTGGCTGCCTATCGCGACGATGTGCTCGCCCGGCGTTTCCCGGCCCAGGAGCACTCCTTCCCTATGGATGAGGCAGAATGGGCTGCCTGGACGGCCGGCCAGGAAGTGCCGTCCCTGGCTCGCCGCGACGTGTGAGGGGTGAACATGCGCATCGCGATCCTCGGTACCGGCGCGCTGGGGTGCGTCTTTGCGGCGCGGCTGGCTCCCCTGGCTGAGGTGTGGATGGTGGGCACCTGGGCCGCCGGAGTTGAAGCGGTGCGTCAGCATGGCGTGCGCCTCTATGAGCCTGATGGTCGGCTGCGCCAGGTGGCGGTGGCGGCCACGACCAACCCGGCCGAAGTGCCCGCGGCTGACCTCGTCCTCTTGCTGGTTAAGAGCTATCAGACGGAGCGGGCCGCAGCGTGGGCCGCTCAGATACTGGCTGCCGAGAGGGAGAGAGGGGAGCCTGCCCTGGCTCTTACGCTCCAGAACGGGCTGGATAATTACGAGCGCCTGGTTGGGACGGTGGGGGCCAGGCGGGCGGTGGCAGGGGTCACTTACAATGGAGCTACCCTGCTCGGCCCGGGCGAAGTGCGCCATGTGGCCATCTTACCCACTTATATTGGCCTCCCGCGCTTTACAGCATCAGGTCATGCGGCGTCAAGTGTGGTGCCCGGCCAGGCAGAATTGGAGCAAACCGCCCGCCTGCTCACAGCGGCGGGCCTGGAAACCCATGTGGAGCAGGACATCACTGGCCGGCTGTGGGGCAAGGCCCTGGCCAACGCGGCCATCAACCCCCTCACTGCCCTCTGGCGCGTCCCGAACGGCGATCTGCTGGCGAGCGCCGATCGCCGTGCCCTGCTGCATGCCCTGGCCGAGGAGGTGGCAGCCGTAGCGCGCGGCCTGGGGATCACCCTACCTTATGCCGATGCGGCTGCTTACGTCGAAGAGGTATGCCGGGCCACCGCGGCTAACCGCTCTTCGATGCTCCAGGATGTGGAGCGCGGCCGGCCCACCGAGATTGACAGCATCAACGGCGTCATAGTAGCGCAAGGCCGACAAATCGGCGTGCCTGTGCCGGTCAATGAGACGGTATGGCGGCTGGTCCGCGGCCTTACCGCCCTGTAGGGGCAGGCCTGGTGCCTGCCCATTAGCATCAAGATAACGGTCAAAGCGTATGGGGCGACCACAAGGGTCGCCCCTACAAGACCCTGCCTCCCAGGGGGCGACCACCGGTAGGGGCAGGGCTTGTCCCTGCCCCAATAGGCATCAATTTAAGGGGCGGGCGACTGGAAATCGCACCGGGTACGGGCGCGGCAGGGGATGGGAGCTGTGGCCGCTAACTTGATGCCAATGGGGCGACCACCAGGGTCGCCCCTACCGCTAAACTTGATGCCTATGGGGCAGGCCTGGTGCCTGCCCATCGCATCGCGGTGATCAGCAGGGATCGCCATCATACAGACAAGGAGGCAAACGATGCAAGTTGTATTCACCGTTGCTGAGGTGCGCAGGTGGCGGCGGGAACTGCTGGGGAGCTGGGGGCTGGTGCCCACCATGGGGTACCTGCACGCCGGACACCTCTCGCTGGTCGAGCGTGCCCGCCGTGAGAATGACCGCGTCGGCGTTTCCATCTTTGTCAACCCCACCCAGTTCGGCCCCCATGAGGACCTGGCCTCCTACCCGCGCGATCTGCCACGTGATCTGCGGCTGCTGGAGGACGCCGGGGTGGACCTGGTGTGGGCACCCGCCGTGGAAGAGGTCTACCCGCCTGGCTTCCAGACCTATGTCACGGTCGAAGAGGTGGCCAAACCGCTGGAAGGCGCGGCCCGGCCTGGCCACTTCCGCGGTGTGGCGACGGTGGTGGCCAAGCTCTTCAACGTATTCCAGCCCGACCGGGCTTATTTCGGGCAGAAGGATGCCCAGCAAGTGGTTGTCGTGCGGCAGATGGCCCGCGACCTGAACTTCCCGGTCGAGATCGTGGTCTGCCCCACTGTGCGGGAGCCAGATGGCCTGGCCCTCTCATCCCGCAACGTCTACCTGACCCCGGCCGAGCGGGCGGCTGCCCCAGTGCTCTATCGCGCCCTCTGCGCTGGCCGCGATGCCTGGCTGGCCGGCGAACACGACGGCGAAAGGCTGCGCCAGATCATGCGCCAGGTGCTCGATGCTGAGCCCCTGGCCCACACTGAGTATGTCAGCGCCGCCGACCCGCAGACTTTGGCCGAACTGGGAGATGCCAACCAGGGGGTATTGCTCTCGCTGGCCGTGCGCATCGGCAAGGCGCGCCTGATAGACAATCTGCTGTTGGAAAGGGAGAACCCGCGCCATGTTACTGGCTATTGACATCGGTAACACCAACATCACCCTGGGAGTCTTCGAAGATGAGCGGTTGCGCGCGACCTGGCGTCTGGCTACCGCCCACGAACGCATGCCCGACGAATATGGTATCCTGCTCAGCCAACTGCTGGCCCACCGGCGACTGGTGGTGGAGCAGATCACCGGCGTAGCGCTGGCCAGCGTCGTGCCGGCCCTGACCGGGGTCTTCCGCGAGGTGAGCCGTGGCTATCTGGGCCAGGACCCTTTGGTGGTGGACGCAGGGGTTAAGACAGGCGTGCGTATCCGCTATGAAAACCCGCGTGAGGTGGGCGCGGACCGGGTGGTGGACTGCGCGGCCGTGAAGGCCAAATATGGCGGCCCGGCCTGTGTGGTGGATTTTGGCACCGCCACCACCTTCGATGCTATCACTGCCGAAGGGGACTACCTGGGCGGCGCCATCGCTCCGGGCATTGCCATCGCGGCGGAAGCCCTATTTGCCCGTGCTGCCCGCCTCTACCGGGTGGAGATCGCACCTCCCCCGCGTGCCATTGGCACCAACACCGTCATGGCCATGCAGTCGGGTATCTTCTTCGGCTATGTGGGGCTGGTAGAGGGGATGGTGGCACGCTTTCGCCGCGAGCTGGGCGAGGACATGAAGGTCATCGCCACGGGCGGCCTGGCCGAGAAAATCGCCCGCGCGACCCCGGTGATCCAACATGTTGATCCCTGGCTTACCCTCGAGGGCCTACGCATCATTTATGACCTGAACCGTCGGCCGCCAGCCTGAATGGAGATCACCCCGTTTTGGGTGCCGGCCATCGGTGTGTTATACTGGCCAATGAGGGGTGACAGCCACCTTCGAGGTGGCTGTCACCCCTCTCAACCCCTCTTATCCCTTCAGCGAGGCAAAACAGATGACCAAGATAGCTTTTATCGGCGCCGGCAGCCTGGGTTTTACCCGTGGCCTGGTCCGGGACATCCTCACCTTCCCCCGTCTGCAAGATGCCACCCTCTCTCTGATGGACATTGACCCCGAACGGCTGGAGTTTGCTCAGAAGTCGGTGCAGCGCATCGTGGACCTCGGCCGCTATCCAGCCAAGGTCGAGGCCACCATGAATCGGGCCGAGGCGCTGGAAGGGGCCGATGTCGTGCTGGTGACCATCCTGGTCGGCGGTGTGGATGTGTGGCGCCACGACATTGAGATCCCCAAGCAGTATGGGGTAGACATCAACATCGGCGACACCCGTGGCCCTTCTGGCATCTTCCGTGCCCTGCGCACGATCCCGGTGATGCTGGACATCGCCCACGATATGGAGCGCTACTGCCCCAATGCCACCATGCTCAACTATACCAACCCCATGGCCATGCTCTGCCGGGCCATGCAGCGGGAGAGCCGCATCCGCCTGACAGGGCTGTGTCACAGCGTCCAGGGCACGGCCATGATGCTGGCGCGCTGGATCGGCGCGCCGTACGAGGAGATCACCTACACCTGCGCCGGCATCAACCACATGGCCTGGTACCTGAAGTTCGAGTGGAATGGCCGGGATGCTTACCCCCTGATCCGCAAGGCTATCACCGAGCGGCCCGAGATCTACAACGAGGAGATCGTGCGCAATGAGATGTTCCTCCACCTGGATTACTATGTCACCGAGTCCAGTGGACATAATTCGGAGTACAACTGGTGGTTCCGCAAGCGGCCAGACCTGATCGAAAAGTACTGCACCTATGGGACAGGATGGAACCCCGGCGAGTATGCCTACATTGTGAAGGAATACGAGAGGCGTGAGCACACGTGGAAGGAGGAGGCCCGCCAGTGGTTTGCCGCGGAGACCCCCATCTCGCTGGAACGTGGCCACGAGTACGCGGCCTACATCATCAATGCTTTGTTAGGGGGTGAGCCGTTCCAGTTCAACGGCAACGTGCCCAACACGGGGCTGATCACCAACCTGCCGCCCAACGCATGTGTGGAGGTGCCGGTGTGGGCCAGCAAGAAGGGGTTGGAGCCGGTGCACGTGGGTGCCCTGCCGCCGCAATGTGCTCTGCTCACCAACCTGAGCTCCAGTATTGAGGAGATGGCCGTAGAAGCCGCGCTCACGGGTAACCCGCGCTTGGTCTTTCAGGCCATTGCGCACGATCCCTTGACCGCCGCCGTGCTCTCCCTGGCCGAGATCCGGCAAATGGTGAATCAGATGTTCGAGCAAAACCGGCCCTATCTGCCTCAGTTCAAACATTTCACGGTGTAGCTCGGGAGGACAGCCAATATGCCTACCGCCGCTATCACACCTCGCGAGCGGGTGCGCAAGGCCCTGGCGCACCAGGAAGCCGACCGCATCCCCATTCACGACAGCCCCTGGGCGGCCACAGTCACCCGGTGGCGGAGAGAAGGGCTGCCCGACGGCATCGCGCCGGAAGAATATTTCGGGTACGAGATCCGCCTCTTCGGCGCTGATCTAACCCCACAATATCCGGTGCGTGTGTTGGAACGCTCGGAGGAGTACATCGTCGAGTCCACACCCTATGGTGGGGTGCGCAAGAACCACCGGGACTACTCGACCACTCCCGAACTGATTGACTACGGCATCAAGACGCGGGAGGATTGGGAGGCTGCCAAACGGCGCCTGCAACCATCCTATACCCGTGTCGACTGGGTGACCTTGAAGCAGAACTATGAACGTGCCCGGAGTGAAGACCTCTACCTTACCTATTCCGCTGTCACCGGCTACGACCTGTGCCAGGCCTACATCCGTTCCGACGTCTTGCTACCCCTGCTGATCACCGACCCAGACTGGATCCGCGATATCGCCGAGACACAGGCGGACATGGTCATCGAGATGGCCAGGATCCTCATGCAGGAAGGTTACCGTTTCGATGCCGCTTTCCTTTTCAATGACATGGGGTATCGCAGCGGGCCGTTCTTCTCCCCTCGTACCTACCGCCAGGTTTTCAAGCCGGCCGACAAGCGGATGTTCGACTTCTTCCACAGCCATGACATGAAGGTCATCCTCCACTCCTGCGGCAATGTCAAGATGCTCATCCCTGATCTGCTGGAGATCGGCCTCGATTGTCTGCAGCCACTCGAAGTGAAGGCTGGCATGGATCTGGTCGAGCTGAAGCGTGAATATGGCCGAGACCTGGCGTTCATGGGCGGGATTGATGTCCGGGCCATGAATGACCCGGACCCGGCGGTGCTCGAACGGGAGATCGCTACCAAGGTGACTGCTGCCAAGGTCGGCGGAGGATATATCTACCACTCGGACCACTCGGTTCCGAACAACGTGTCATTTCAGCAATACTGTCGCGTGCTGGAGCTGGTGCACCGCTACGGTCAGTACTGAGCCGCTTTGGAAGCTGTTTGAAAACCACCAAGGGCACCCTGGCCGGGATAGATTGGGTATCTGGTCTTTTCGTGCTATACTCATGCCATAAGGTGTGACGCGCTTGCCAAAGTGCGTCGTACTTTATGCCTCGTGGTCAGAGGAGGAAACGACGTGCCCTTCACAGTAAGTGATTTTCATGGACTGATCCGGCTTCTTGAGACTCAACCGGAGTGGAAAGCACAATTGCTGCGGGTGCTCTTTCCCGAGGCTTTTCTGGACTTGCCGCGGGCAGTAGAAGCCCTGGCCGAAGCTCAGCGGCGGACGGAGGCAACCCTGAACCGGATAACTGAGCGCATGGAGAGGGGCTTTGCTGAGGCCGCTGCTGACCGCCAGCGCATCTGGGAGGCCATGGAGCGGGGTTTCGCTGAAGCGGCTGCCGAGCGCCAGCGCATCTGGGAGGCCATCCGCGAGACCAATGAGCGCATGGAGCGGGGCTTTGCTGAGGCCGCTGCCGACCGCCAGCGCATCTGGGAGGCTATGGAGCGGGGTTTTGCCGAGGCGGCTGCTGACCGTCAGCGCATCTGGGAGGCCATCCGCGAGACCAATGAGCGCATGGAGCGCGGCTT
>Ga0068707_1003838_pt1 | contig 10455 bp, 7 predicted proteins | sample YNPNPMetaG_FD_66600 | JGI IMG/M metagenome (GOLD analysis project Ga0068707, IMG submission 66600) | Anoxygenic and chlorotrophic microbial mat microbial communities from Yellowstone National Park, USA - YNP NP MetaG | ecosystem: Environmental > Aquatic > Thermal springs > Hot (42-90C) >... | reverse complement strand
GCTCTGCGGGTGGGACCGGCCGGTTCGGCCGGCCGGCATCTCCTCTGGAGCGCGGGAGTCACCCGGGGCAGTTTCCCGCCGACAACCAGCCCCATCCCACAGGTGACCGACACCATCCCTCTTGCCGTGCCTGGCATCACCTCAGTGGGGGGTGGATGGCAGGTGGAAGTGGTACGCCTGGCTCCTGCCAGCCTGCCCCCTGATGTGCCCGGCGACGATCCCTGGACGGCCTACTTGGACGCTGAGGCAGTAGGGGACGATCTGGCGTTGCGACCCAGGCAACCTGGGGACCGTTTCCAGCCCCAGGGGTTGGGCGGGCATAGCGTTCGGCTCCATGAGTTCATGATCAACCTCAAGGTGCCGCGGCCGGCCCGGGCCGGCTGGCCACTGTTGATTGGCCGTTTCGGCATCGCCTGGGTGTGTGGCCTGCGGGTGGATGAGCGGGCCAGGGTTTGCCCTGAGACGACCTCTGTATGGCGCGTCCGCTTTGCCCGAGGATTTCTGCCATGACCTCCTCCTGCGCGCTCTATCTTCACCCTGGCAAGGAAAAGCCGGTGCGCCAGCGCCATCCCTGGGTCTTTTCGGGTGCGATTGCCCGGCTGGAAGGGCAGCCAGGCCCAGGAGACCTTGTGGAGGTGTGTGATGCCCATGGCACCTGGCTGGCGCGCGGCTACTACAACCCCCGCTCACAGATCGCCGTCCGTCTGCTGACCTGGGACCAGGCAGAAGCCGTGGATGAAGGGTTCTGGAGACGACGTCTGATCCAGGCTGCAGCGGCCCGGAAAGCATTGGCAGAGGACCCTCACACTGACGCCTATCGGCTGGTCTATGCCGAGAGCGACGGAGTGCCCGGCCTTATTGTGGACCGCTATGGTGACTGGCTGGTTGTGCAATTCCTGACGGCGGGAGTAGAGGTGCGGCGAGGGCTGCTCCTGGCCCTCCTGGTCGAGCTGTTTAAGCCGCGCGGCATTGTGGACCGCTCAGATGTGGCGGTGCGCAAACAGGAAGGTTTACCGCTGCGCAGCGAGCTGGCGTGGGGTGAAGCGCCAAGAAGCGAGCTGGTGATCCGCGAGAACGGCCTGCGCTTTCCCGTGGACCTGCTGCGGGGCCAGAAGACAGGTTTCTATCTGGATCAGCGCGTCAACCGATGGATAGTGGCCGGTTATGCGGCCGGCCGGCGAGTGCTGAACGCCTTCAGCTTTACGGGGGCTTTCGGTGTGTATGCCCTGGCCCGAGGCGCCACCCATGTCACCAACCTGGACAGCTCCTACGAGGCGCTGGTGGGTGCCGAAGCAGCATTGCGTTTGAATGGTTTCGACCCAGACCGCCAGGCAGAGGCCATCGCCGGCGACGTGTTTGAGGTGTTGCGGGCCTTTCGGGCCGAGGGCCGGCTCTTTGACATGGTGATCCTTGACCCGCCCAAGTTCGCAGCGCGTAAGGCGGAGCTGGCCGGGGCCACCAGGGGCTACAAGGACATTAACCTGTTGGGCATGCAACTGCTGACTCCCGGCGGCATCTTGGCCACCTTCTCCTGCTCAGGCCTGGTTACGCCGGATCTGTTTCAGAAAATCGTTTTCGCGGCCAGTGTAGACGCGGGCCGCGATGTGCAGGTCCTGGCCAAGTTGGGCCAGGGCCCAGACCACCCCATCCTGCTCAGCTTTCCCGAGGGGGAGTATCTGAAGGGGCTGCTGTGCCGGGTAATCTAACCAGGGAGGGTGTTATTCATGGGGAGTGTACTTAAAGCTGGTTTGATCGGCGGGGCTGCCATGGTGATCCTCAACCTGGTAAGCCTGATTCCCTTTATGGGATGCGTTGTCCTGATCGTAGAGCTGGTCCTCTATGTTGGCGTGGGCGCGCTGGCCGCGTACTGGATGCCATCGGGCCGCCTGCCTGGGGCGGCGGCAGGCCAGGGGGCGCTGGCTGCCTTGCTGGCCTCTCTGATCAGCGGCGTGGTGCGTACAGCCCTGATGGTGATCCAGATGGCTATGGTGGGGTCTGCTGTGCTGCTTTCCCAGATACCCCCTGAATCACTTCAGCAATTGCGGGATGCAGGGATCGACCCGGACATCTTCGTCGGGCCGGCTGCCGGCGCGATCTATGGCAGCGTGTGCTGTGGGCTTGGGTTGGTGCTGGCTGCAGGATTGGGTGCGCTGGGAGGAGTGATCTACGCCTCGGCCAGGCCAGAGTGACCCTTCATCGCAGCCTGACCCAGCGCGTGATCCCACGGCGGCTCCAGGTGCACAGGGACTTCCTCGGCGATAGTGATGCCCTCAAACGTGACCCGGCATCGGTAGGCGCGCGCCTGGACCCCATAGCCGATGGCCTCGGCCAGGGCATGGGTGAAGGTGGGGTCGGCTTTCGGATGAGGCGCGAAACGTGCGGCGTCGTCTCGTTGGATGATGAATACCACCGCCGCCTGATCCCCTGCCAGGGCAATGTCGCGCAGGGCGCGCAGATGTTTCAACCCGCGCGCGGTGGGGGCATCGGGGAAGAGGGCGGTGGCATCCTCGATCAGCGTCACTGACTTGGTCTCCACCCACAGGCGCCGGCCGGCCTGGTCTACCAACAGGAAGTCCAGGCGGCTATCCCCATGGCGGGCTTCTGCCTGCCGTTCCTGGTAGGACGAAAAGTCTGGCAGCCGGCCTTCCTCCAGAGCTTCTGCGAAGAGGTGGTTGGGCAGCCGCGCGTCTATGCTAACCAGTGTTTCGCCTTGGGCCACCAGCCGCAGGTCATAGGGGGTTCTGCGCTGCGGGTCAGTGCTGGAGGAAAGGTAGCAGGGCGCACCGGGGACCAGGAGTTCGCCCAGGCGGCCCGAGTTAGGCACGTGCGCGGAGACCTGTTGCCCGTCCAGGAGCAAGGTAGCTCGAAAACGGTTCTCGCGGCGCAGGAAGCTCGCGCGCAGGAGCGGCTGGGGAAACGGGATCATCGCATCCGAGCCAAGGCGGCATCCAGGTCGGCCGCCGAGGTAAAGCCGGAGACGATTTGCATGAATTCGGCCAGGCTCTCAGTGCGCCGGCGCAGAGCGCGCAGCTTGCCACCGATAGGGTCGGTGGCGGCAGGTCCCACGGCGTAGGAGCCGTGAAAGGCGAAGTAGGCCTGGTTCAGCTTACGGATGACATAGCCTTGTTCTAGCAGGATCTGGCGCTGTGCCTCCATGTATGCTTCTGCTTCTGTGACCTTGCCTTCAGCCAGTAGTTTGTCCACGTGCAAGCGGGTCTGGCGCATGAATGGACCGAACTCGAAAGGCCGCGGCGGGCGCTCGCGTTGCCACCAGTCGGTGCGCATGGAGAAAGGCCGCGGCCAATCGGCCGGGGGCACCAACTCGGGGTAGTAGCGCAGGAGTACACGGCGGGCGATTTCGTCGCCCAGTATCGAGACCACCGTTTCGTTGAGGGTGCGGGTATCGCCGCTGTCGGCATAGTGCCAGCCCAGGGGCCTGAAGGCCAGGTAGGTATGGCCCCATTCGTGCGCGATGGTGCTCAGGACCCATTCCAGATCAGGATTCTCGACGATCATGGTGGGGTAAGAGGAAAAGCCCCCCGTCCCTTCTACCAGGGCGCTGACATCCAGTCGCCTTTGTACGTCTTCCTCGATGTGCTCCATCTGTTCCACGGCCAGTTCTGGCTCCAGATAGATACCGTATTGGAGCACGATGCGGTTCCTGGGTGAAACGATCAGGTAGTAAGGGCTGGCAGAGAACTGGAAGCTAACCGGTGGCCAGACGCGGCCAGCCGTGGTGAGGCCAACTTCGCGCAGGATATCCGTGACCTGTTCTGCCAGGATGCTTTCGACGGCCGGCCGGCGGCGGGCCTGCTCCGCGCGCAGGAGGTCGAGTTCGGCCTGCAAGGGGGCTGCCGCGGCCTGGGGATCAGATTGATGGGGGTTGGCATAGATCCGCTCGATCTGCCGGTTCAGCTCCTCAACGCGGCCGATAGCATCAAAGTAAGCCGCGACCAGGTCATGGCGCTGGGCTGGCCTCAGGTTGGCGCCTGGGCGGGCGATCAGGTCATGGGCCTTCTGGCTGAGGGCCTGTACTTCCCAACTGGCCAACTGGAAGCCCAGCCTGCCGATTGCCTGGTTGAGGGTGAACGTGACACGAGCTGTGCCCAGGTAGCCATCGCTGGGCAGTGCCAGGAGCAGCGAGATGCACAGGAAGGCCAGCACCAGACGCCCGCGCACAGCAACCCATGCCCGGCGCATGGTAAGCGCGCGGGTCAACAGTGAGACGGGCTGCAGGGTGGCAGGGGTCCTCACTTTATCAGCTCTGCACCTATCAGCCCTTTCGGTGCCAGCCGCTCACCTTGCCCCACCAGCACACCAATCCCCTGTTGCTCTGCCTCTTCCAGCGCACTCCGGTCGACTCGTATCCCAAAAGCATAGACCAGGAATGGCCCAGGTACTTGCCGGGCCGCCAGGCGTCGTCGCCACCCAGAAGACTTCATGCGCTGTGCCCAGGCTTGCACCTCTCTGTAGCTCAGTCGGGCCTTAGCTTCAGCCACCGCCCAGACGGTGCTTCCATCAGGAGCTACCAGGGGCAACACTACATCCACCTCTCCGTCGAGGGCCAGCGTGAAGGGCTCCGCTAACGGACGATATCCCTTCTCCTTCAAGACAGAACGTAATACACCCCCGGCTTCATCCTCCACGGTGGCACCAAAGATAGCCTGAAACTGTCCAAACTGCTTCTGCAGGCTCTTCTGTGCCTCGCTTAGCTCCTGCACTCTTTCTTCGGTCCTCCTCTGCGCCTCTGCCAGGCGCTCGATGGCGGCCTCGACGCGATCCAGGCGTTCCTCACTGCGGCGCTGCGCCTCTGCCAGGCGCTCGATGGCGGCCTCGACGCGATCCAGGCGTTCCTCACTGCGGCGCTGCGCCTCTGCCAGGCGCTCGATGGCGGCCTCGACGCGTTCCAGGCGTTCCTCGCTGCGGCGCTGCGCGTCCGCAAGGGCACGTTGTTCCTCGGCTAGCTGGCGAACCAAGGTAGGCAGTTGAAGGATATCGTCTGTGAGTACCACCCGCCTAATCTCAGCTCGCCAGTCGTCGTGCTCATAGAGCAGGCGCACCAAATCGTGAAAATCCATCACTGTGAAGGCCATGGACTCTCTACCTCCAGCCTCTTTCTGACATGGCTAAGTATATCCTGTCCACACCAATTCAGCAACTCCCTCAGCCCCCACCCCCAATTGGGGGCAGGGGAGTCCTTTAGGGTATTCTGGGCGGCGAAGCCGCCCAGAATACCCTTAATCTCGATCCCCCTTCCCCGCCTTGCGGGAAAGGTGGTATGGGGATGGGGCGATACGCCCTAAAGTGCTTAACCCCTGTAACTGACGGCTGCGTTTGTTGATCCAGAGAGCGACCAGAGAAGGCGGGGAGCCGTGAGGTCTGCTGTAGTGAGGACAACTAACTAAAGACCCCACAGGTAGTCAGGATGACTACCTGTGGGGTCTCCAATGGGCGAGAGGGGACTCGAACCCGTGACCTCACGGATGTGAACCGTGCGCTCTAACCAGCTGAGCTACTCGCCCTGAAACTAGTTTTCAGTATAGCACGAGTACGCTGAACACGCAAAATCGGGATTGCTCCCAAAGGGCCCAGCCAGGTTGGTTGCTTTGACAAAACCGGCACCCTGAGTTACTATAAGCTCTGGTCGTGCTAGACGGGGAGCTAGCGGTGCCCTGTACCCGCAAACCGCTATAGCGGGGTCGAATTCCCTTCCGAGGGTCGGTGGTCAGCAGGACTGCTGGACAGGCACGCGTTGAGGACTGGGTCCTGTGCGGCGGGGGCCTGTGAACCTGGTCAGGACCGGAAGGTAGCAGCCATAAGCAGTATCCCTCGGGTGCCACGGGGCAGCCTGGTCTGAGCGAGCCTGAGCTGGCAAGCTGAGTGACAAGGCTCGAAGAAGGGTGCACGACCAGTTATCATAGGAGCAGGCCACGAATGGCCTGCTCCTTTTTTGTTTGGAGCTATTTGACCTCAATAGTCTTGATGACGTGGTAAGTGCGTTGGCCCCAAAGCCCAAAGCGGGTTGTCAGTCGGACACGATCTGCGGCCCGGTAGATCCCTACAATCAATCGGTAGTGCCCAGGAGGGCTTTCCACCGGCACGTCCAGGGTATGACGATCGCGCACCAATTCTCCGCTGAGCCACTCAGAAGTCGGATAGCGGCCCGCAAGCGGCTGCGCTTCCAGGCCGGCAATAACCTGCTCACGGCTATTCAGCAGTTGCACTACTACGACGAAAGGCTCTCCAGGGGACCGTAAGGCTTGCCACAGCAGCTCCACGGGGACCTGTCCCCCTGGGGCGATCACGGTGGCGGGAGATGAAGCTTCAATCAGGGCCAGAGGCCCGAAAACAGCCAGGACTTTGCGTGGAGCCGGGGCAGGCCAGAGCCTGAGCACGGATAGTTGCCCCAACACTAGGCCGTGCGGGGTCAATGGCAGGCCATGGGATGCTGCGATCTCCAACGGCTGGCCTGTCGCCGACGCATATGCCAGCAGGGTTACGGTATATTGGCCAGGGGGTGTGCCAGGCGGAATCGGCAGGGCCAGGGGCTGCCGCTGAGGGACGCCTGTGGGCCATTGCCGCGCGCGAAATAGGGAGCCCAGAGGACGTTCATCCATCGGCTGTGACCAGACCGCCCCGTCCGGGCCGATCAGGCGCAGTGAGGTGCTGAATTCGCCAATCCCGGCCTGGGTTTTGAGCCAGGTCACGACCGGGTATATCGTCTCTCCGGCCACAGCCTGTTCCACCAGTGGCTCCCATTGCATCTTCAGGCCATCGTCATATTCCACCGACATCCGATCGGGTCGCCACTCTGCCCCCAGGCGGGACACATAACCCTGCACACGCATATTTGCCTCACCGGCAAAGAGACGCTCTTCCACAAGCTGTCCCTGCTCTGTCAGCCAGGCCCGGAGACGGCCATCAGGATCGTTTACCGTGTCATAGATACGGTAGTGCCAGACGCGCGGGAAGCGTTGGAAGAGAGATTCAATCCTATGTGCTGCGACGGCTGAGGGCAGGGCAAAGAAATCCGAACGTGGGTCACCCCAGCCGAGGGTGGGCGGGCCATCTAAGTGGCCCGTGGTGACCGCGATCAGGGCAGCATCATCCCTTGGTGACGGTAATGTTTCGGTGATCCGCCCGCGATAGGCCACAGGGCCTTGCCAGTAAGTCAACAGCGCCGTGTAGGTATACCCTGCGTTGACCAATACCACATCTCCCGGCCGCCAATGTTCCTCCAGGAAGCACACTGCAGCCCGGTGATCGTCCGCGCGGTAAAGTGGACTGGTCCACGCAGCCTGTAATGTCGCGACAACGCCAATCAGCCACAGGCTGGCCGCTAACATACTGGCTGCTCGTGTGACCCAGCGGGGATAACTGGCTACCCTGGCCGACCAAAGCCCCCATATCCCAGCGGCCAGGGGAATGTAAAAGGCAGGGCTATAGGTAAACAGGTACCGTACATGATAGAGAGGGGTGACGGCTGACGCCAGCAGGATTAGCGCCAGGGGACCAAACACTGGTACTATCAGCCACCCGACCACCAGCCTCTGCCCACGCGTCCCCACCACCGCAGGAGCAGTGTCCTGGCGATGACCAGAGTAAGCGCTGCTTGGTGGACTGCTCGACAGGCTTGCCAGCACGAAGAGCCCGAAGAGGTAGAGCCCCACCATTACCAACATCACCGGCCAGGTCCAAGAGGGAGCCGATTGGCCCAGGGTTAACGCTGTCCATGCTTCGCGCAGAGCCTCTGCCAGGCCCACCGCGGTGCGCCAGGGCGGTACTGGCGGATCGGTTGCCTGGCGCCAGGCGATCGGCAGCCAGGGCAGGTAGAGCAACAGGCTGGCCGCGTTGGCCAGGAGCCAGCATCCCAGCTGCGTGGCCTTTGCTCGACCACGGCCGGCCAGGAGAGCCAGGGTCCACAGGTTAAGGGGTAACAAGAGAAAGGCGAAGTAGTACAGGGTGTACATCCCGGCCGCGGCCACGAGACCATAGAGCACCCACCAACGGAGCCGAAGGCCCTGGGCCAGAGGGGCTTTTCCGAAGCCGCTAGCCTTGAGCAGCGCATGCAGTGCTATAACCCCCAGCGCTGCCCCCAGGGTGTACATGCGCACCTCTTGGCTGTACCAGACGTGGTAGGGGCTCAGAGCCACCAGGCCGGCTGCCAGGGCCGCGCTCGGCCACTCTGTCATCTGGTACGCCAGGTGATAAATCAGCGCGCACAGCAGGACGCCAAAGAAGAGGGAGAAGAAGCCTGCCGTGAACTCGAGTCCATTGCCGTGGGGATCTGCCCGGCCATCGTCATAGCCCATTAGCAGTAGCCAACCACGCAACAGGATATAGTAGCCCGGCGGGTGGATATCGCCAGCGGTGTGGCGGATCAGTTCCGGCAGAGACTGACCAGCCAGGTAAGTGCTGACAGTTTCATCGTACCAGAGGCTATCACCTCCCAGCCGAACCAGGCGCAGGCTCAGGCCGGCCAGCAGAATAACGAGGAGAAGAAGGCGGTGATATGAGCTCGGCTTCATGGTCGTAGGTGATGTGGGCGTTGGTCAGTCAAGGCCTGCTTCATTGAATCCTGGGGGGTCTGTCCGATAGCCTCGTTCAGTGCTACCATCAGTTGGTTCAGGGCCTCAGGCCCCAGGCCGCGCGCAGCCGCTGCCTGAGCGATGGGTTCCCAGTGTGGCACGGGGGTATCCTCCCACGGGATGCCATGCCTGGCGAAGATCGCCTGGGTCTGTGGCCAGGCCTGAGCCACAGCACTAACTGCCATGAACGGCTCAATGGGAATACGTGGCGAAGGCATAGTATCGTGCACCTGGGTTACCGCTGGCCGGAGGGCTGGTTGACTCAGTAGCCGCTCGGCGTTGTGTCCCATGATGTCGTCGTATACTTCCTTGTCCAGTCCCAGGCTCTCGATCTCGCTCATGAAGGGGCGGAAATCGGGCCCTGACTGACGCCGGGGGTAGAGGCGTAAAGGATAATCGGAGCCATAGAGCAGCTTCCGGTGATCCACACAGGCCAGGGCGGCCCGGAAGATGCGCTCGGTGGGGTAGATCAGCGGTGAGGCAGCAGTGTCGTACCAGACGTTGCGCAGGGCGCGGCGCACCCCCGGCATCAATTCGTAGAACAAGAGGCCACCGCCCCAGTGCGCCAGAACCAGCTTCAGCTCTGGATAGCGACATGCCAGACGATAGAACTCGCGCAGTGGAGTGACGGCTTTGCCCGCATAGAAGTGGCCCACCTCTTCGTTGGTGTGCAGGCAAAGGGGGATATCGTAGCGGATACACGCTTCAACGACGCGCAAGAAGTCGGGATCATCCAGACGATAGCCCTGTCCGTAAGGTCCCAGCTCACCCACCCCGCGCAGTCCTCCATCTACGCAGCGAGCGAGCTCATCCAGCGCCGCCTGGCCGGCTTTGGGCTGTAACACCGCAAACCCGATGACCCGCTCGGGCCAGCGGCGGACAATCGCCAAGGCCTGATCATTGCGCGCCACGCACCCTGCGTGCTGCTGGCGATATTCACCCAACAACATAACCCGATCCAGGCCAGCCCGGTCCATGTCTTCAATCATGCGCTCGGCCGTGGCCCAACCCTGGATGCGACGACCAGCCGAGCTGGACGTCAGCATCAGCGCCCAATATGGTTCCTGAGCGACGAACGCCTCGAGCTCATCAGCCAGTTCCGGTGGGATGTAGTGGACGTGAGCATCAATGCGCATATAATATGGTCCTCTCTGGGAGATGGAGAGCTGCGGGGCTTAGAGCGCGTCCGCAAACACCTCTGGCTGGGCCTCTGACAGGCCAGAAGGGGGTACGCTCAGGGGCTCACGTTGAACTCTGCGCACAGGCCACAAGGGCACAACTCCTCAGTGGGAGGTTGGCGGGGCCAATACATGCCCTACTCAGGGTTGCGCAGCGGGATGCGCACAATAAAGGTGCTTCCCTTGCCGCTCCCCTCCGATTCGGCGCGCACGGTGCCACCATGGGCTTCGACAATCTCTTTGACGATCAACAAGCCCAACCCGGTCCCTCGAATGCCTTGCTTGGCGGCCTCAGTGACCCGATAGTATTTCTGAAACAGGGCCGGCAGATGCTCTGGCGGGATGCCAATCCCTGTATCGCTTACGCGAAGCTCGGCTACATCGTCCAGGGCATTGAGTTCGACGGTGATTCGGCCCCCTTCGGGAGTGTACTTGACCGCGTTGGACACCAGGTTCTCCACCACTCGTTTCAGCCTTTCTGCATCCACCCACCCGGTCACCGGTTCAGGCGGCAGCTTCAGGGTGAGGGTTTGGCGACGGGCCTGTGCTTGCAGCTCGGCCAGACGCACACTTTCTTCCACCACCTTGCGCAGATCGGCCATATCGGGATTAAGGCGCAGGTAGCCGGCGTCAATCTTGGCGAAGTCGAGGAACTCGTCAATCAGGCGGCGCAGTTTTTCGGCTGCATT
>Ga0068707_1003837_pt1 | contig 10456 bp, 7 predicted proteins | sample YNPNPMetaG_FD_66600 | JGI IMG/M metagenome (GOLD analysis project Ga0068707, IMG submission 66600) | Anoxygenic and chlorotrophic microbial mat microbial communities from Yellowstone National Park, USA - YNP NP MetaG | ecosystem: Environmental > Aquatic > Thermal springs > Hot (42-90C) >... | reverse complement strand
GCTCCATCTCCACCTTTTAGCCAGTGTTCGGAAACAGCGCATCGAGCCCCTGCTCCTTCAGCAGCCTTGCGAACCATCTTAATCTCATCTGGGGTATCGGTGTAGAAAGAGTTTATACAAACAACAGGATTCATTCCGGATTTGCGAATAACTTTTATGTGATGAACCATGTTTTCGAGACCTTTTTCGAGAAGGGCAAGGTTTTCCTTGGTGTATTCTTCAGGAAGCGGGAGACCAGGAACTACCTTAGGACCACCACCGTGCATCTTGAGAGCTCTAATGGTTGTTGTAAGCACCGAAACATGAGGCTTCAAGCCGCTAAGACGGCACTTGACGTTCCAGAACTTTTCAAAGCCGATGTCCGCTGCAAAACCGCTTTCTGTGACATGATAATCAAACATCTTGAGACCGATACGGTCACCTATAATGGAGGACTGACCTACGGCGATGTTAGCAAAGGGACCTGCATGGACCATGACAGGTTGATATTCAATCGTGCAGCAAAGTGTCGGGTTAATTGCGGGCATCATCCAAGCGCACATTGCTCCCGCAACTTCAAGATCTGAAGTAGTTATGGGCTTACCGGTTTTATCGAAAGCCAGAGTAATTTCTCCCAAGCGTTTGCGGAGATCGGGAAGGTCTCTTACAATCGAAAGGATAGCCATAAGCTCGGAGCTTACAGCTATACCGAACTTGGATTGCATCATGTAACCGTCACCGCGTCCACCAATACCAATGATGATATTTCTTAGAGCCTGAGCGCAGAAGTCGATCACCCAGCCAAACTCAACTCGAGTAGGATCCACATCCAGACGACGCATCTTAGTAAGGCGCTGAAGCTGGTCATCGGTATAATTACGTTCATGCTGCATCCTTGCAGTAAGAGCGACCATCGCAAGGTTGTGGGCGTTCATAATGGCGTTAATGTCGCCTGTAAGTCCCATGGAAAATTCGGTCATAGGAATCAGCAAAGCATTTCCACCACCAGCAGCAGTTCCCTTAATATTCATAGTAGGACCGCCAGATGGCTGTCTCAAACATCCACCAACGTTCTTGCCTCGCTTACCTAAACCTTCGATAAGTCCAAGCGATGTTGTGGTCTTACCTTCGCCAAGAGGCGTAGGTGTAATGGCTGTAACTTCAATATATTTTCCATCAGGACGGTCTTTGAGACGCTCGAGAATCTTCATAAAGTCGAGCTTACATACTCGACCCATTGGGATAACTTCGTCTTTTGCTAAACCCAGTTTTTCCCGCCACTCATCAGGAGTGGGCATCTTCTTCTCGGCTTCTTCTGCAATCTGCCAATCCGCAAGTTTGGTTGGATCGTAAGGCATCACATACCTCCTTCATTGTTACCGTTGTTAAATCATTTATACTTACACTCACTAGCTACATCCAAATAGCCTATCTCACAATCCTTTTACATCACCAAAGAATATCCATGATGCGATATTTTTTTCACATGTTCCCAAAATCTACCTAAAAAATACAACCTTGTCAAGCAATCTTTCTTGTTTCCAAATGGTATTTAGAGCTTGTTCTTTAGAAAACTGGCTGATGTGCCTTTCTCAGGAAATTCCAACGTGTCCTAGAGTTGCAACTCACAAACCCGGCATAGTTTGGCTCCGAGCCTTCTAATAGTAAAGAGTGCTCTACTCATGAAAACAGTTTTTTATTGCCTTACTGTTGGTTATCGTTTTTAATTTTCAAAGAAAGATTGATTTTACGAAATAAAGGCAAAGGGAAGAGATCGGAGCAAGGAAAGATGAAACAAGAAGAGTATTACACCGTTTCTTTTGAAAAGGCTGATTCCAAAAGAGTTGATAAGCTCGGAGCGAAGGGAGCGAAGCTTGTTGAAGACTTCCAGCAACTCAGGAAGGAACTGTCGGCTATTTCTAGAGTGGCTAGTGTTCCCGATGGATTCATAATTACTACCGACGTCTGCCGAGCCTATTTCTCAAACGATCGAACACTTACCGATGTTATATGGCAGGACATCATGAAAGCTCTTCTTGAGCTTGAAATTAGAGAAAAAAGATATTTCGGTTCGGCAGAAGAAACCTTCCCGCTGGTAGTTGCAGTAAGAGGAGGGGCGCCGGTTTCTCTTCCAGGTGCGGTAAGCACCGTCCTGAATGTAGGGTTAACATCGGAAATTATCAAAGTCCTCATAGGCAGAGGAGAGAACGAAGTCTTCATACTAAGCACCTATGCAAACGGTATCCGCATGTATGGAGAAGTTGTGCTAGGTATCCCTTACAGTGAATTCCATCAGGTGCTTGAAAATCTCGATATACGAGATGAAATAGATACTAGCGAAATTCCTGTGCTTTATAAGCTCATCGAAGCTTACGAAGAAATCCTTCAAAGAAACTCGCACCCCAAATATGGAAATGGATACCCGCAGGATCCTTTGCTACAGCTTCGCAACAGCATTGAAGCAGTCTTAGATTCATGGATGGGACCAACGGCTGTTGCAGCAAGGCTAAGCCGATCACCATCAGTGCCGGATGACATTGGCACAGCGGTGGTGGTTCAAACAATGGTCTTCGGAAACAGGAATGAAAAATCTCTAAGTGGTGTGCTTTTTACAAGGGATCACAGAACAGGTAAGAATACTCCTCTCATTGAATGGGCTCCAAGAATTCAATGCGATAAAATCGTGTCAGGGCGGCTTAGAAGAGAATTTCTCAAGACGGGCGATTTAAAAAATCAATATCCGGACATTTATGAACGGCTTCTTCTAGTCCGTGACTGGCTTGAAAGCCAATCCAAAAGGCCTCTTGATATTGAATTTACAGTGGAAGACGGGAAACTCTTTATACTTCAGCGTCGTCCACTACGCATGACCTTTAACGCAACCATGAAAGCCCTTATGGATATGGTTGATGAAGGAAAAGCTACTATCCAAACTGCTTCAATGATAATCAACAATGCCTTAGAACAACCGGAAAAAGTTCTGAAAGAGGACTTTCATGACTACATCCTTATCGGAAAGGGAGAACCCATAACAGACAGCGCCGACGCTGGAATACTGGTTTTCGGCACAGATGAAGCCCTAAAACTCGCCGACGCCGGGATTAACGTCATACTGCTCAGACGTTATCCCTACGGAGAAACCGACATTGCCATTAACCATCCCAGAGTCAGAGGAATCATCCGCTATGATGGAAACGCGACAGGACACGAAGCTGTATCGGCCGTAGCCTATTGCAAACCTTACCTCATAAATGTATTCGATGCAAAAGGCTTAAAACCCGTAATTGTCCAGGGTGATAAGGTGGAATTGAACCCAGAAAGTTTGTTCGCCAACTATCTTGGAAAGAAGGTCTTTGTCGATGGTGAATCTGGTATTGTGGGATATACGACGGTCGAGGGATTCCTTGAAGATAAAAGATCAAGAAAAAAGCTTTACATAGATTGGGAATACGTTAGAGAAAAATTTGAGCAAGAAGGTTACCGAAATTTGGCCTATGAAGAGCTACTGGATATTCATTATCAATGGGAACTGGAATTGGAAAAATACATAGACCTGGAAAAGCGGTTAAAAAACGAATTTTCCTTGATATCTCAGGAAGAACTCCTTCGAACATTTGAGAGATATCTCGAGTTTATTCCAACAGAAAATCGCGAAAGAATCCTTGAATTAAAGGAAGTATCGTTAAAGGATTTCGATCTTGGACCTCCTCTTACTTACCATGGAAAAAACATTAGAGCAGAAGCAAAACGGATTTTGAAGACACTAATGTTATGCATTACCTGGCGAACTCACTGGATACACGAACTTATGGTAGAAAAGGCAAAGGAACGTGGAGATACAGAAAACGACGTTATACGAGATATATTCATCAAAAACAGGACAATGAGCCTTGTTAAAGGCTTTGAAAATGAAGGGTTTCATGTAATGAAGGTCTCTGGCTTTCACTATCTCATTCTGGCAAGTAATTTCGAATACGACCAAGATCCAAACAGAGTAAATCTTGGCCCGGAGATCTTTAATTACCAAGATAAAGAAGTTCTAGCCAGGCACTTTATGTCACATCTTAAGCAAACTAACCCTGAGGTTGCTTCCAGGTTAAGAATAATCATAGGAGAACCGCCTTTAGGTCAGGGACATGCCAGAATAATCAGCGTAGGAATTGCTATCCCCGATGACCTCTTCGTTTTGGTTTGTAGATACTTGCGAGCTTTCATTGACCAATGCCGAGGTGGTTGTCCAATTCACCGAGAAGAAATGATACCAACTCATGACTTTATCGAACTATATCGGCTGGATCCTTTTTTTGCGATTTACCCAGATTTTAAGATAAAAAAAGATTCCGCAGGGAACTGTTTCATTACCTTTGGCGATTGTTCCTATGGTGAGTTCGATGGGACTGTCTTCGGTGAGGACCAATACAAAAGTCTAATGCAAAAGGTTAAGGAATTCGAATGGTACATGAAGGTCATAGGCCAACACTATTGTATACGTCCCTGGAGTCTCGAAGTAGATCCCTTTAGGCGACACAGCATCATCACAGCCGTTGGAATTCGATTTCCTGTGGAACACCTTATCCAGATACTTGAAAGCTTAAAGGCCTTTTTGTCAGAAAAAGAACGTTACAGGATAGAACCTCAATTCAGAAAAGCTTTCGACAGAACCACGGAAGTTGAATAAAATCCCAGTGTTCGGAAGAATATAAAGCTCTTCCTAGCCAAACAGTACACTAGATAGGACGGCTCTTTGCCTATAGCCTCATCGGATAATCTCACCATTTCGCTGACGCTCGGGTGACAGCCCTTTCTGTCATTCCGAGGCGTCCCGAGCGGAGCAAGGGAACCCCGAGGAATCTCCTTAGAAGATCCCTCACTTCGTTCGGGATGAGAAAAAAGCACAACCTTAAAACAAAAGACTATTCCAGATATTCAGTAGGAACAATCTATCGATCAACTAAACGATTCTTCTCGAACATTTAAGACAAAGTCGTTGAAAAATCCAGAGAAGGTGAAAACTTAGCCTTCAAGAATTTGGTAATTATTATCATTTTGTAGAAATCTAGTTCAAAGAATGTTGAAATATTGTTAAATTTACGTTCAAAAAACTTGAGCTTTGAACATCCATTAAGTTGAAAGGGCATTTTTGTTGAAAATGTAGAAATATTGTTCATGGACTTGTTGAGAAGATTTGCCCGAACACCAAAGGCTCAATGGGGTTTTAAACAATTTAGCCAGATGTTATTGTGCTTATGATCCTTTTACGTGTATAATAGAATCGATAAACACTAGAATCCCTCTGGGAATTTCTTACATTCGGAGGTTAGATCATGAAGGTTCAAATCGAGAAAGATCTTCTTGTAAAGGCCCTGAATTCAGTCCAGTCGGTTGTAGAAAAAAAGGGACCACCCATTCTTTCTCACGTGCTTGTTGAAGCAGAAAATGGAAAAGTTAAGTTTTTTGCCACTGACTTTGACCTGGCTATATGGGTTTACACAGATGCTGTGGTTGTGGAAGAAGGAAAGACTACCGCACCGGCAAGAAGTTTTTTCGAAATTGCCAAAGAGTTTCCATCTCAAACGCTAGAACTCAAGTCAGATGATTTAGGAAGGCTAGACATCCTAGCGGAAAAGGCATCCTTTCAGCTACCAAGTCTAGAACCGTCCGATTTTCCTGTGGATCAATTTGAGGAAGAGGTGGAATACCATCCATGCAATGCTCAATTGTTGGAAAAAGCTCTGTCCAAGACGGCTTACGCTATACCAGTTTCTGGAAGTTCCTTCAGTATTGCAGGACTTTACGTATACTGCGATTCTCAGGGAGTTTATAAATTTGTTTCTTGTGATGCCTTCAGACTGGCTCGTTTCCAGATTGCTAGGGATGAGCTCGGTTTAAACTTCGATCCAGGTGAAATCATAATCCCCAGGAAGGGCGTACAGGAGATTTTACGCATCATTGGTGACGCCGGCGTAGATGGGGTTTTTCTTGGGGTTCATGAAAATGTCTTGTATGCAAAAAATGATAGAATGACGGTTTCTATAAGGCTTCTGGATGCATCCTTTCCTGCCTTTGACTCTATTATTCCACCAGAACGCCCTAACAAGGCTGAAATTTCCGTTGACCTTTTCCAGCAGGTGCTAAGACGTATGGCTATTTTTACCAATCAGGTTTGGAAACATGTAAATTTAGCCATATCTCCTGGTATCTTGGAAATATCTGCAGGAAATGCAGAAATTGGAATGGCTCAGGAGGAATTATCCATAAATTACACTGGGCAAGAAGTTTTCAAATCCTCATTTAATCTTAAGTATCTCAGCGATGCCGTTGGCGCAGTTTCTGGAGCTACCTTCTGTTTCGAGTGGAGTTCTGAAATGGAAGGCGGCTTTATAACCGATCCAGAAGATCCCGGTTACACGGCGTTCTTTATGCCAATGGTTACCGAGTGAGGAAGAAATGTGTTAATCCCTAAAGGCAACAGCTTCTATTTCCACAAGGGCGTTTTTAGGAAGCTGAGCGACGGCAACACAGGAACGTGTAGGCTTGTGAGATCCGAAAAAATCAGCATAAACTTCATTCATAGCTGTAAAGTTCTCCATCGTTGTGAGAAAAACGGTAGTTTTCACAACGGAGCTAATGGAATAGCCAGCTTCTTCAAGAACAGCTTTGATATTAGCGAGAGCCCTTCTTGTTTGATCCTTAATATCTCCTGGTACGAGGTCTCCCGTGCTAGGATCAATGCCAATCTGACCGGAAAGAAAGAGAAAATTTCCAACTTGGATGGCATGGCTGTATGGTCCAACAGGTCGTGGAGCTTGCTCGCTTTGAATGTATTTCATTGCCCCCCTCCTCTTGTGATTGTTATTGCACAACAAACTATCTTACCTCCAAAAAAAGAAGAAAGCAATTGACAATAAAGGATGCTTTGGATATGTGGATGAGCGTAGGCAAGGTGACAACAAATTGTGAAATTCTTCTTCAACAAGCAACGGCTAAAGAGTTCTAAGTGATCGAGACGAATATGCCTTTTTACGGTAATTTTAAAAGAACTTCTACTCTTCTTCCAGGTGTGAGGTAATGTCTTGTGGAATTTTCAAATTGGGAAAAAGAGCCCTCAAATGAACCCGTAATTGTAGCCTTTTGTTGTATGTACTGTGCCTATGCCGCAGCAGATGCAGCCGGATCTATGAGACTTACTTATCCTCCCAATGTGCATGTAATTTTGGTTCCATGTTCTGGCCGAGTCGATGAGCTTTTTATCCTTCAGGCCTTTGAAAATGGAGCAGATGGAGTTTATGTGGCTGGCTGTGAAGAAGGTTCCTGCCATTTTGTGAGCGGGAATTTTAGAGCGAAAAAGCGTGTGGGTGCTGTTAAGAAAATTTTGTCTGAAATAGGATTGGAATCAGAAAGGGTTGAGATGTTCAACATAAGCGCTTCGCAGGGGGGACTCTTTGCGAAGGTGGCAAGAGAGATGACCGAAAGAATTCGGTCTCTTGGAATTATTGGTTGGAATAAGTCGTAATTTGGGCGGCTTGTACCGCAAAAGTAAATTGGGCTCTTCTTACAAGGAGGAACCGGCTAATGGTTGTTGCAGAAAGAAAACCTATACAAGAAATTATGGCAATGGTCGCCGAGTACAACAAGATTTTACTTGTGGGTTGCAAAGGATGTGTAACCGTATGTTGTGCCGGCGGCACCAAGGAAGTGGGGATCCTTGCATCGACATTAAGAATTGCGAGGAAAAAAGAGGGAAAGCCTTTAGAAATTATCGAGCGGACGCTTGAACGCCAGTGTGATCCGGAATACATCGAACAAGTTTCTGATGTAATAGAGAAGGACGGAGTGGAAGCAATACTCTCAATGGCTTGCAGTGTTGGTCCTCAGTACATGGCTAAACGTTACAACATACCAGTTTACCCGGCTCTAAATACAACGTTCATAGGTGGGGCTTTAGAGCACGGGGTATGGGCTGAGTTTTGCCAGGCCTGTGGAAACTGTATTATCCATTATTTCGGTGGGATTTGTCCTATATCCAGGTGTTCCAAAAGTCTGTTCAACGGTCCCTGCGGAGGATCAGCAAAAGGTAAGTGCGAAGTTAGCTCGGAGATAGATTGCGCCTGGCAGCTAATTTATGACCGGATGAAAGCTCTTGGTAAGCTCGATGAACTTGCCAAGGTGTTTCCTGTAAAAGATTGGTCAACCAGTAGAGACGGTGGACCACGGAAGGTGGTCAGGGAGGATATGAAGCTATGAAATCTGGAAGCAGATTAGAAAAAATATTAGCCGCTGGGCATTTCGCAGTAACTGGCGAACTTGGTCCCCCAAGGGGTGCTGATGTAGAGATTATTAAAAAGAAGGCGGAACACCTTAGGGGAGTTGTAGATTCTATCAATGTTACAGATAACCAAACGTCAGTTGTCAGAATGTGTAGCATGGCGGTATGTAAGATACTTATTGAATTAGGTCTCGAACCGAACCTTCAGATGACCTGCCGAGATAGAAATAGAATTGCTATCCAGAGCGACCTTCTAGGAGCTTACGCTCTAGGAATTCGCAACCTTCTTTGCCTTTCTGGAGACCACAATAAGTTCGGTGACCATCCCCAGGCGAAAAATGTTTTCGATGTTGATTCTATGCAGCTTATTCAAATTGTAAAAAAGATGCGGGATGAGGGGAAGCTTCTAAATGGGCAGGAATGCGAAGGTAAGGCCTCTTTCTTCATAGGAGCAGCAGTTAACCCCTTTGGTGATCCATTTGATTTTAGACCAATCCGCCTTGCTAAAAAAATAGCCGCTGGGGTAGATTTTGTTCAGACTCAATGTATCTACAATATGGATAAATTCCGAGAATACATGAAGCGGGTTGTTGATATGGGTCTTGCTGAGAAGTGTTACATCCTTGCTGGCATTACTCCTCTTAAGTCCCTTGGAATGGCTCGGTATATGGCTCGTTCTGTTCCCGGACTGGATGTTCCCGATTATTACTTGAAGCGTCTCCAAGGTGTGCCTAAAGACAAACAGGCCGCAGAGGGTATTAAGATAGCTGTAGAACAGATTCAGCAGATCCGTGAAATTCCTGGAGTTGCTGGAATTCACCTTATGGCTATAGAATGGGAGCACAGAGCTAAAGAAATCATTGAAGCTGCAGGTTTACTCCCAAGACCTGAAGTGAATTAAGAACTTACAGTGCAAATATAGTGTAAAAAGCCCTCCTTTTTAAGGAGGGCTTTTTGTTTAGGAGTTGGAAAGTATGGGTATAAATAGTGCCGTTATCTCTGGCGATGTTGGGGGTACTCATGTAAGACTTGCGCTGATAAACAAGAAGGGAACAATACTCTCTCTGGTGAAAAAACAAGTAAAAGAAGCCTCGAAGGATGATCCCTATGCTTTTCTCAAGGCTGTTGAGACCTGGTGTAAAGATCTCATAGCTCAGGCTGGCAAGGCTGAGTTCAATGTTATAGGCGTTGGGCTTGGTGTGGCCGGGAAAATAGACTATGACCGAGGCGCTATCCTTTTTTCTCCGAATCTTCCTCATCTAAATGGCGTTTCCGTAGTTTCTGAACTTTCTAGTGCTCTTGATTTGCCTGTGATCATTGAAAACGATGCTAATGCCTTCGGTTTGGGAGAGGGGTGGATTGGGAGTGCAAGAGATTGGGAAAACTGGCTTGGAATTACTCTTGGTACAGGGGTTGGAGGATGTATAGTGCTGAATGGTGAGCTATGGAGAGGAGACAAAAATGCCGGTTTTTCTGGAGAAATCGGTCACACTACAATTGTTCCTGGAGGAATGCCCTGTAACTGCGGTAAAAAAGGATGTCTTGAAGCTTACGCATCGGAGAGTGGATTGAGAAGACATGTAGTGTCTGACATCCAGGATGAATGGAAAAACTGCGTTTTTAAACCCACTTATCCTGATTACTACATTACTAACATGAACAACATAACGGCGAAAATGCTATTCGAGCAGGCTCAAGCTGGAGATCTCTATGCTAAATCTTTATTTGATCGTTTTGGAGAGATCCTTGGAATTGCCATCTCCAACGTCTTTACAACTCTTGGGATTTTTAGAGCTGTAATAGGGGGTGGAGTAAGCAATGCATGGAGTGCCTTTTTCCCTTCCCTTGAAAAGGCTCTTAGAGAACATTGCTCCATGGTGGATTTTAGTAAAATCGTGATTTCTAAAAGTTTCCTGGGTGATAAGGCTGCCTTACTCGGTGCCGCCAGGTGCGCCTTCTCTAGTTTTGAACCATAATGAGCGGATATTTGGCAAAGTCGTTTGATAATGCTTGATTACTTTGCTTTTTATGGATAGTAAAGAGCCTGTTTGGTTAGGAATTAGTAGGTGTAAGGTGTACTGCAAGATTTTGTTAAGCCCTAGAGACTAAGGAGAGGATGAGGATGCAGATCAGAATGAACAAGGTAAAGATGATTATCGGGATTGTTGTTTGTTTTTTTGCTATCAATTTGGGAGCGGCTTTAGCATGTCC
>Ga0068707_1003835_pt1 | contig 10457 bp, 8 predicted proteins | sample YNPNPMetaG_FD_66600 | JGI IMG/M metagenome (GOLD analysis project Ga0068707, IMG submission 66600) | Anoxygenic and chlorotrophic microbial mat microbial communities from Yellowstone National Park, USA - YNP NP MetaG | ecosystem: Environmental > Aquatic > Thermal springs > Hot (42-90C) >... | reverse complement strand
AACCGGTGCGGTCTGTTCGTCTCGCTGGGAAACCGAACTGCGTGTTTTGCGGCTGCGGCCGTTGTGTTTGAGGCGCCGGGCTTACAGGTCGTGAGAAGAATAATTGCAGTCACCAAGGCTTATATCGTTCTGCTGTTAGTGCTGCTTGCGGTGTGCGTATGGGTGCTGGTGGCCGGCTCGCGTCCCGTATCGACCGACCGCTCCCCCGTGCGCGTTCTCGTGACGCGCGGGGCTTCGGCCCGAGAGATCGCACGTGTTCTGTCGGATCAAGGCCTAATCCGAAGTCCCTTCGTGTTCTTGTTTACCTGCCGGATAAGCGGCAATACGGGCACGCTGAAGCCCGGGGTCTACGAACTCAACCGTGCCATGAGCGTGCCTGCGATCATCAGAACGCTGGTTCGAGGGGAGTCGCTCGAATCGTGGATCACGATCCCGGAGGGCTACACCGCGCGGCAGATCGCAGACGTGCTGGAGGAGCGGCGGATCGTCCAATCGGAAGCGTTTCTACGGGTCGCGCTGACACGGGGCTCCGAGTTCCCCCGATACCCTTTCATCTATGGTGACAGCCTGGAAGGCTATCTGTTCCCGGACACTTATCTGATCGCTCGCGACGCCGGTCCGGCGGGCGTGATCGAGAAGATGCTCGACGCGTTTGAGCGTAAGGTTGTCGATGCGTATAGAGAACAGATCGAGCAGGCCGCGGTGCGGCGTTTCGGCCTTGACCGCGAAGCGTTCGCGGAAGGCCTGCACAAGCTTCTGACCGTCGCGTCGATGGTGGAACGGGAAGCGCGAATTGCAAAAGACCGGCCCCTGATCGCCGCGGTAATCTACAACCGTCTCAAGCGCAATATGAAGCTGGAGGTGGACGCGACAGTCACCTACTCGCCCGGCGACAGCAGAGGCAACAAAGACCGGGTATACTACCGAGACCTGAACAACGATTCGCCGTATAACACATACCGCCGGGCGGGCCTTCCGCCCGGGCCGATATGTAACCCGGGCCTTGCCGCCATCAAGGCGGCGCTCGAACCTGCGCACGTGGACTACTTGTACTACGTCGCAAGACCCGACGGCAGCCACGTTTTCAGCCGAACGCTTGCCGAGCATAACCGGGCCAAGAGGGCGGTCAGAAACGGTGCGCGGTAACGGGACATGTGCGTCGGCCGGCTGATGAAGGGTTTGCTGGAACTGTGCCGGCCGGACGAGTCCCTTAAGCGAGTAACGGACGTCGATCCCGCACGTCTCATCTCACAGGGGTTCGAGGGACTGCTGGTCGATCTGGACAATACGCTAGTGGCGTGGAAGTCCGCCGAAGTTCCCGAAGATGTGAAGCGCTGGGTCGAGGAAGCGAAGGCCGCCGGGTTGAGGTTGTGCATCGTCTCCAACACGCATAACCCGAAACGGCTTAGGCGCATAGCGGAGGAGCTGGGGATATGCTGGATTGCACACGCGCTCAAGCCGAGACGCGCGAGCTTCTTGTCGGCGGCCCGCAAGATAGGCTGTTCGCGAGAGCGAGCGGTGGTGATCGGGGACCAGCTCCTGACCGATATTGTAGGTGGGAACAGGACCGGTATGTACACGATCCTAGTCAGGCCGATGCATCGGCTTGAGTTCTTCGGAACGAAGATCAACCGAATTGTCGAGAGCTGGATTCTCCGACTGCTGGGCCTGCGCGATTGATGAGGAGGAGTCGGACTCGAAGAGGGGTCGTGCCTTGGAACAAAGGCGCGGCTTGCGGCGTCTCAAACAAGGATACCAAGTGAACGTGCTCGGCACTACGCGGGTATTGGGCGTGATCGGCCACCCGATCTCGCACAGCCTTTCGCCCGCGATGCACAATGCGGCCATACGGGCGCTGAACATTGACTACATCTACGTGCCCTTCCACGTCCTGCCCGAGAACCTGGAAAGCGCGATCGAGGGGGTAAGGTCGCTTGAGATTGCGGGACTGAACGTAACGATCCCGCACAAGGAGCGCGTGATGCGGTTCCTCGACGAGGTGGACGACGGTGCACGGGCAATCGGGTCCGTGAACACGCTGGTCAACCAAGCGGGGCGGCTGCGAGGATGCTCGACGGACGGGCCGGGCTTCATCAAGTCGGCGGAGGCCGCTTGGGGCAAGATCGACGGGTGCAGGGCACTGATACTGGGTGCGGGAGGCTCCGCGAGGGCGGTGGCGTTCGCGCTTGCGGGGATCGGCTGCCGGATCGTGGTTGCGAACCGAACGTTTGAGCGGGCAGTCGAGCTGGTCGAGTCGGTCGGCGCCGGGGCGCGCGCGGTGCGGCTCGATAGACAGGAGCTGGCGCGGGAGATCGCGGAGGCGGACCTTGTGGTCAATACGACTTCGGTGGGCATGCATCCCAACACCGACGGAATTCCGCTGCCTGCGGACTTGATTCGACCGGGCATTCTGGTTTACGATCTTGTGTATAATCCGCCTCGCACAAGGCTTATCGAAGAGGCCGAGCGCCGGGGTGCGAGGGCGGTCAACGGTTTGAAGATGCTGGTGTATCAGGGCGCGCTGTCGTTCGAAATGTGGACGGGGATTCGCCCTCCGGTGGACGTGATGGAGAATGCGGCGTCGGCGTGCTTTGGGGCCGAGAGGACTTGCGAGGCATAGAGCCTGCGCGTGGCGACGGTTGAACCCGTAGGCGCCGCACGGAGTGACTGACGATGGCAACGGCGAGAAAAGACCTCGGCGAGGTGCTGGTTGCTAGGGGAATCATAACCCCTGAGCAACTCGCTCAGGCACGCGAGGTTCAACGCAGCGCTCCCGGTGATATAGGCCGCATCATCATCGACTTGGGATTCGCCGAGGAGAAGCCGGTCACTGAAGCCCGCGCCGAGACACTCGGACTGCAATTCGTGGACCTTGCGACCCAGAGAGTGGATCCGTCCGCGGTTTCCGCCGTTCCGGAGCAAGTGGCCAGGCGCCACAAGGTTTTCCCCATCTCGAAGAACGGCAGCAAGCTGATCGTGGCCGTGGTGAACCCCAACGATCCGGTGGCCATCCAGGACCTTAGGCTCACAAGCGGCGCACAGCAGATCGCGATCGCCTTGGCTACCGAGGACGACGTGATGGAGGCGATCGATCGGCACTACAAGTCCGGCGGGAGCGGCGGGACCGAAGTCGTGCCGATGGGCGACACAAGCACTCCCACGCCTCCGGGCGGCGGCGGGCTCGCGGGACTCTCGGCGGACATCCGGAAAGACATCGCGAGCTACGGTGCCCGCGAGGAGATCGCAGAGGAAGACACGGAAAGCGCCGTCAAGGGCGCCGAAGAAGCCCCCATCATTCGCATCGCCCACACGATCATAATCCAGGCCATCAAGGACAACGCGAGCGACATTCATGTAGAACCGGACCGGCGCGGGGTGCGGGTTCGGTACCGAATAGACGGCGTTCTGCATGAGGTCATGCCGCTGCCCAAGTATATCGACAAGCCGCTGGTTTCCAGGCTGAAGATCATGTCCAGCATGGACATCGCGGAGCGCCGTATTCCTCAGGACGGCCGCATACCCATTCGCTGGGACAACAAGGACTACGACCTACGCGTCTCCTGCCTGCCCACGATCTACGGCGAGAAGATCGTGATGAGAATCCTCGACAAGTCGAACGTCTTGATCGGTCTTAACAAGCTGGGCTTCACCCCGGAAGTCCAGGCGCAGGTGGAAGAACTGGTCTCTCAGCCGAACGGGATGTTTTTGTCGACGGGACCGACGGGAAGCGGGAAGACCACGACACAGTATTCGATCCTGCACAAGCTCAACTCGCCCGAGAAGAACATAATCACCATCGAAGACCCGGTCGAGTATCAGCTTTCGGGCATATCGCAGGTGCAGGTTCACAAGAAAGCCGGCCTTACCTTCGCGAGCGCGCTGAGAAGCTTTCTGAGACAGGACCCGGACATCATAATGGTCGGGGAGATGCGCGATCTTGAGACCGCCAGCATCGCAGTCGAAGCCTCGCTCACCGGTCACCTCGTTCTTTCGACCCTCCACACCAACGACGCCCCCAGCGCAGTCATACGTATGATCGATATGGGTGTCGAGCCGTATTTGGTATCCGCCACGGTGATCGGGGTCTTGGCGCAGAGGCTGGGCAGGCGCATCTGCGCGAAGTGCAAGAAGCCGTATGAGGTGCCGGCCGGCGAGCTCAGGAGGTTCGGCTTCAAGACCGCCAACCCCGACGAGATGGTGACGCTGTGGCGCGGCGAGGGCTGCGAAGCGTGTCGGAACACCGGCTACAAAGGTAGGATCGGTATCTACGAGTTGATGACCGTCAACGACGAGATCGCCGAGCTGATCGTTAGACATGCGCCGCTCGCCGACATACGCGAGGCCGCGAAAGCCAACGGGATGCGCGAGCTCAGAGAAGACGGCTTGGAGAAGGTCCTTCAGGGGATCACTACCCCCGACGAAGTAATGCGCGTCGTGTTCACAGCCGGTCACTAACGGAGGACTGCCTTGAGTCATACAGCGCCAACCCAAGCAGGGAAATCCATCGCGGACGTTTCGAAGAAGGCGACGGCCCCGATCCCACTTGAGGAGACACACGCCGACGATCTGTTGAGGGAAGTCGTCGAGCGCGGCGCCAGCGACCTTCATATCTGCGTGGGCGTGCCTCCGATACTGCGGATCGACGGCCAGTTGGTGCCGCTGAACTACGAGAAGTTCACTCCGCACCACACACAAAGGATGATGTACGACATCCTGTCCGACGAACAGATTCAGCGGTTCGAGGACACCTGGGAGCTGGACTTCTCGTACTCGCTGCAGCAGGTCGCGAGGTTTAGGGTCAACATATTCAAGGATAAAGGCAATGTGGCGGCCGCGTTTCGACTGATCCCCATGAAAATCCCGACCATTCGGGAGCTGGGGCTGCCGGTGGTTCTGGAAACCATATCTCGGCGGCCCAGGGGTCTTGTGCTGGTTACGGGGCCGACCGGTTCCGGGAAATCGACCACGCTTGCGGCGATGATCAATCTGATAAACCACGAGCGCAGCGTGCACATCATCACCATCGAGGACCCGATCGAATACCTGCATCAGCACCGCATGTCGATCATCAACCAGCGCGAGGTCGGCCAGGACACCAAGGAGTTCGCCAACGCTCTGAGGGCCGCCCTGCGCGAGGACCCGGACGTAATCCTGGTGGGCGAGATGCGTGACCTGGAGACGATGCAGAACGCGATACGCGCCGCGGAGACCGGGCACCTCGTGTTCGCCACCCTGCACACCAACTCGGCTGCTCAAACCGTCGACCGCGTGGTCGATCAGTTCCCCGTCGATCAGCAGGAGCAGGTTCGACTGATGCTTTCCAACAGCCTGGAGGCTGTGCTCTGCCAGCAGTTGCTGCCCAGGGCCGGCATGCCCGGGCGAGTCTGCGCGATGGAAATAATGATCGCCACGCCGGCAATACGCAACCTGATACGTGAGGCCAAGTCCCATCAGCTCGCGTCGATCATCCAGACCAGCGCCAATGTGGGCATGCAGACTATGGATCAGCACCTGCGCGATCTGTATCTGAAGGGAATCATTACATACGAGGACGCCATGGCCCGCGCGATGAACGTCGAGGACCTGAAGAATATGATCAATGCGAGCATGGGCGCCGGGGCAGGCAACGGTGCCGCGCGGCGCTAGCGAAAAAAGCTCCGTCCGCTCTTGTGAGGTGAGCTGAAATGCCTAACTTCGCTTACAACATACGTGACGCGACCGGCGCGGTCTTCGGCGGCACATCCGAGGCTGAAAACGAAGACATTCTGCGCAGGAGATTGACCGAACAAGGCTTCACCGTCGTCGACATCAAGCAGGTAAAGGGCGGAGCCAAAAGGGTCGGCGGCTTCGGCGGCGTCAAGAAGACGGAGCTGGCGGTGATGTGCCGACAGTTCTCGACGATGATAGACGCCGGCGTGAACCTTGTGCGCTGTCTGAGCGTGCTCTCGGAGCAGGCCACCAGCCCCAAACTCAAGGCCATACTCAACGACGTCAGGTCGGAGGTCGAAGGAGGCCAGACGCTTACCCGCGCGCTCGAGAAATACCCGAACGTCTTCGACCGGCTTTTCATCGGTCTGGTGAACGCGGGCGAGGTAGGCGGCGCGCTCGAGGAGAGCCTTCAGAGGCTTTCCGGCTTCCTCGAAAAAGACGTGGAACTGCGGCGCAAGGTCAAGTCCGCCATGACCTACCCGATCCTGATTATGTGCTTCGCCACCATCGTCGTGATCGGGCTTATGACCTTCGTGCTGCCGAAGTTTATGGTCCTTTTCGACGACTTGCAGATAAAGGAGCTTCCCGGCCCCACGAGGATCCTCAAGGCCTCCAGCAATTTCATGCTCACGAAATGGTACTGGATGGTCCTGTTCATCGTGATCTTCATCATCGCGTTTCGGCTGTTCGTAAAGACCAGGGTCGGGCGCAGGATATACGACAGGGTGAAGCTGAAGTTTCCGGTCTTTGGAAAGCTCAACCACAAGGTGGCTTTGGCCAGATTCTCGCGCACGCTTTCGACCTTGCTTTCGAGCGGCGTCGGGATCCTGCAGGCGATGGAGACGGTGGCGGGAACGGTCTCAAACGACATCATAAGCGACGCGATTCTCTCGGCAAGGGCCTCTATTCGAGAGGGTGAGCGGATCGGCGAGCCGCTGGCGCGCAGCAAGATGTTTCCACCGATGGTTGTGCAGATGATATCGATAGGCGAGGAGTCCGGATCGCTGGACCCGATGCTCGCCAAGGTCGCGGATTTCTATGAGAACGAGGTCGAGTCCGCTCTGGAGAGCCTTACCTCCGCGATTGAACCGGTGCTGATCGTCACGCTGGGCGTGATCGTCGGGTTCATCGTTATTTCGCTGTTCCTGCCGCTTATCGCGGTTATTCAGAACCTTTCGGCCGGCGGCGGAGGCCAGTAGCCGGCGATGCCCGCGTGGCTCGGAGCCGCTATCGCGTTCGTCTACGGGACGGTTGTCGGCAGCTTCCTGAATGTGTGCATCTGCCGACTGCCCGAAGAACAGTCGATAATCCGGCCGCCCTCGCACTGTCCGAAGTGTAATACAAAGCTGAAGGGAGTCGACCTAGTGCCTCTCTTCAGCTTTCTTGTTTTGGGACGCAAGTGCCGGTACTGCGGAGAGCCGATAAGCTGGCGGTATTTCTTTGTTGAGCTCGCCACCGGACTGCTGTTTGCCGCCACCTGGCTGCGGTTCGGTCTGTCGATAGAGTTCTTCGTCTACGCGGCGTTTATATCGGCCTTGATCGTCGCGTTCGCGGTGGACCTGGAGCTGTTCATAATCCCCGACCAAGTATCCATAGCGGGGGTCGTCCTCGGCCTCGGGCGGGACCTGGCGCACTGGATCGCAGGCGATTTGGACCTCATCGAGATACCCATTCCGTGGACCGATCGCGTGCTGCCGCTGATACCAAGCGTGGCGGGCATCATCGTGTGCGGCGGCTTGTTCTACCTGATCGCCTACGTGAGTTACTACGCGTTCCGTCCGAAGAATCCGAGCGAACTGGAGACCTACGAAGGTGCCATGGGCGGGGGTGACGTGAAACTCGCGGGGGCGATAGGCGCGGTCCTGGGCGTCGTGCCAGCCCTGGCGTCCTTCCTGATCGCGGTGGTGCTCGGGAGTCTGTTCGGAGTGGCGCTGGTGGTCTTGAAGTCCGTCAGAGAGCGAAAGGGAATGCCGTGGCGAACCGAGATACCGTTCGGCCCGTATCTCGTCGCGGGAGCGGTGACGGTGGTGCTTGCCCAGCCGCAGCTCAGACTCCTTTGGCAGGCGTGGGTCCGCGTGATAACGCCCGGATAGCCTGCGTCCGATGCGGAGGATCGACCGAACAGCAAGGAGATCGATGCAATGGCCGGCGCGTCTGCCGAATACAAAGCGAACCCCAATCTCAAACCGCTCCGATGCGGCATCTCGGGAAGCTCGTTCGCATACCTGATGCCTCGCGAGCTTGTCTTAGCCGCGTATCTGGACGCCCGGGAGAATAGATCGTCCCCCTTCGACCGGCGCCAGAACCGGCTGATGGTAGAGTTCATGCGGGAGATGATGGACGCAATCAACGACTCGCCGATAGCGGCGATGGAATGTTACCACTCGCTTGCCTGGGAGAACGAGCCGATCTTGGAGGTGCTTCTCGAGGAGCCGAAAGTCGAGTTCTGGTCCGTGCACGCGCCGTACGGACGCTACTGCGATCCGTCGTCACCGGAAGCCGAAGGGCGCGAAGGGGCGCTGGCCGGACTACTCGACACGATCCGCGTGGCGAAGCGGCTGGGAGCGAAAGTCGTGGTCGCTCACCCGGGGATCGATATCGTCTACGAAACGCCGCGCGAGACACGGCTGCGCCACTCGGCGGAGACGCTGCGCGAAGCGGCGCAGGCCGCCGGCGAGTGCGGGATTAAGGTGGGGATAGAGCCGCTGCCGAAACGCGAGATCGGCAACTCGCTCGACGAGGTGCTGCGGCTGGTCGAGATGATCGGCCTAGCTAACGTCGGAGTCACGTTCGACACCAACCACGTGTTTCCGCCGGAGGAGGTGCCCGATCTAATCCGCAAGGCCGGCGGTCTGATCGTGAACGTCCACATGTCGGACCAGGACGGCACTGAGCGCCACTGGCTGCCCCGTGAGGGAAAAATCGATTGGCCCGCGGTAGTGTCGGCCCTGTCCGAGACAGGCTATTCCGGGCCGCTCATATACGAGACGCACATCAAAGACGCCGACAACTGCCGCGAGGTTGTGCAGCGCGTTTGTGAGAACTTCCGCGAGATCGTGGGTTGAAATGTTGAAGCGCGTCAAGACCGCCGCGAAGTTGGCCGGAACGGCTGCCGTGCTGGCGGCGGGCGTGCTGTTCGTGATCGCATACACGAGGCGCGTGCCCATCTCCGCGAGCCCGCCCCTATCCGACAACGCCGACAGAGTGAATGAACTGCTCTCGGCAAAGCGGGTGCTTTTCGTAGGCGCGCACCCGGATGATATAGAGTTCTACTGCGGCGGGCTCGTGCATACGTTGCTGAAGCGCGGAGCGAAGGTGACGTTCCTGATCGGCACTCGCGGCGGCAAGGGACGCCGGGGAGCAGCGAAGGCGCGGCTTGAGGGACTCCGAACGCGCCATCAGTTCGACTCGGCGCGCATACTCGGCGGCGCGGAAGTAGTATTTTGCGACTACCCCGACAAGGACCTGCCAAACCATATCGAGGAGTTCGCCGGCGACATCAAGGCCTTGATCGAGGAGCTCAAGCCGGAGGTAGTCGCCGGCTGGGACCCGGATTTCATATATAATCCTCACCCGGATCACCGAGCCGCGGCCGCGGCCTCGATGACCGCCGCCGAAGCACTGGGCTGCAGGGTCTGCTGTTACGGCACCCGCGAGCCGGATTTGTGGTTCGGCTTCGGCGAAAGCACTTTCAGGGTCAAGTTGCGCTCGATACGCGCGCACCGCACGGAAGTCCCCTGGTTTTTCTACCCGCTGGCGAGGCGGTTTCTCATCCGGAAGGACACGGCTGAGGGAGCCAAGATCGGATCGAAATACGCCGAGGTCTATCGGTGCGTCGGCGAAGGTGCCGCCGCCGGGCGCTGATGAAGGGGATCGGCTGACCGGTTGACCGGATCGGTTGACGGCCGAACCTGTGTTCGACTAACATGGCCTGGTGATGGTCGCGGAGATAAAAAGGCTGCTGGGGCCGGAGGGGCGGTTCGCGGCACTCTGTCCGGGCTACGAGCACCGGTCGGAACAGCTCGAAATGGCCGAGGCTGTGGCCCGGGCGCTTGAGCAGAAACGCCATCTGCTCGTCGAAGCCGGCACCGGAGTAGGCAAGACCGTTGCATACCTCACTCCGGCGGTGCTGCACGCGGTGTCGAGTCGGAGGCCCGTGGTCGTCTCCACACACACGATCAACCTCCAGGGCCAGCTCGTCGATAAGGACATTCCTCTGATGCGGCAGGTGATGGACGAGCACCCTTTCACCGCCGTGCTGATGAAGGGCCGCGCGAACTTCCTATGTCTGAGCGAGCTGGACAACGCCGCGTCGCTCATAGTGTATCAGGGCGACAAGGCCTTCGAGCGGCTCAAGAAATGGGCTTCGAAAACCGAGACGGGCGACGTAGGCGAGCTCGACTTCCTCTTTCCCGATTGGCACGAGGTCTGCTCCAACCCCGACACCTGCCGCCGCACCGAATGCCCGTACCACGCCGATAAGTGCTTCTACTACAGGATGCGCCGGAAAGCGGAGGCGGCGGACATAATCGTCGTGAACCACTCCCTTTTCTTCAGCGATCTTGGGGTTCGCATGCTAGATCCCAAGAGCGCGATAATTCCCGACTACGGGGCGGTCGTCTTCGACGAGGCCCACCACCTGGAGGACGTCGCCTCGGATACTTTCGGAGTAGAGTTCTCCAACTACCGCGTCACCTCGCTCATCAACCGGCTCAGGAAGCGCCGCGACCTGGCGATCTCTCCGGGCG
>Ga0068707_1003832_pt1 | contig 10460 bp, 9 predicted proteins | sample YNPNPMetaG_FD_66600 | JGI IMG/M metagenome (GOLD analysis project Ga0068707, IMG submission 66600) | Anoxygenic and chlorotrophic microbial mat microbial communities from Yellowstone National Park, USA - YNP NP MetaG | ecosystem: Environmental > Aquatic > Thermal springs > Hot (42-90C) >... | reverse complement strand
CCTGCGCGCACCCCTTCCGGGTGCCCGAACACCGACGACCCCGCCACCAACACCCGTGCACCTGCTCGCACCACCATCGGCGTGGTTATCCCGTTGATGCCGCCGTCCACCTCCAGCCACGCTTCACTGCCTGCCTCGTCCAGCATGGCGCGGGCATGTGCGATCTTGCGCAGCATTTCGGGGATAAACCGCTGACCGCCGAAACCCGGGTTGACCGTCATAATCAGCAACAGGTCGATATCGGGAACGACGTATTCGATGGCGCTCAGCGGAGTAGCAGGATTGAGGGAAACGCCTGCCCGCACCCCGCACTCCCGTATCTGCGCCAGCACACGCTGTAGATGTACGCACGCCTCGGCGTGGACGGTGATGATGTCTGCTCCCGCTTGCGCAAACTCTTCGATGTAACGCTCCGGCTGAACAATCATCAGGTGCACATCGAAAAGGGCATCCGAGTGATGGCGCAATGCCCGCACCGTCTGCGCCCCAAAAGTGATGTTCGGCACAAAAACACCATCCATCACGTCAAAGTGCAATAGCTCAGCGCCCGCTTCACGCGCGGCGCGCGCCGCCCCGGCGAAGTTCGCAAAGTCCGCAGAAAGCAGGGAAGGAGCTATCAACACATGCGGGGCACTGCTCATGGGCGTACCTCCTCGTGTACCAGCTGGTTGTTGAAATAGATGCGGAACACGATGTTACGCCCGCGTACCCGAACAGGAACGATGAGCTGCTCACCCCCATAGTGCGGTTCATCCAGAATGGTGTATACCCCGAGGGCATCCTGTACCTCCAGGCGCACCTGCACCACCTCATTGGGCGCACCTTTCACAGGGATAACCAGCTCGAAGCCCCGTTCCGCCCCCTCTTCAGTTACGGTGGGCTGGGGCGGGCCTTTGCTGATCACAAGGTCCACCGGTGCCTCCCTGTTCACCTTCTGCCGAGGAGCAGGCGACTGCGAAAGCACCGTGCCCGCAGGGGCTGTGGGGTGCGTCTTCTCCTCGACCTTTCCCACCTGCAACCCAGCCTCCACCAGCCTCTGGCGCGCATCCGCCTCGCTCAAACCCTGTACATTCGGAACTTCCACCCTGCGAGAGCCTTTGCTGACCCACACCTGCACCGGCGACCCTACCTTAACGGTCGTCCCCGGTTCAGGTTGCACCAGGTACACCGTCCCTGCGGGGAACTGTTCATTGTAATCCTCCTGACGTACGACCAGATTCAGCCCAGCATCCTGCGCCAGGCGTCGCGCTTCCACCAGGGGTTTACCCTGCAGGTCGGGAATAGACACTTCTTTTACCGGACGGGTTATCCAGAATAACACCGCGACGAATGCAATTACAATCAGGGAGGCAAGCACCGTCAGCGCGCGGAAAGCGTTCTTGATGAAGCGCATCTCGGTGTCTTCCCCCTCCGCCGGGCGTGTTGAACGGGTGGCGGAAACAGGCTCCATAGTCTCCGGCACGCGCTCCAGCGGCGACCACGACAACGGCTTGCCGAAACGCAAAGCATCATGCACTGCCCGCAGGTCGTGAAGCATCGAGCTCATATCGGAATACCGCTGCTCCGGCAGCTTCTGCATCGCCTTCAGTACGATACCCTCTACCGCTCTGGGGACGCCCAAATTCACTGCACGCGGGCTGGGCGGAGGGTCCTTGGCGTGGCGCAACGCGACTGCCACCGGAGTATCGGCGGGAAACGGCACGCCTCCGGTCAGCATTTCGAACAGAATGACACCGAGTGCGTACACGTCCGCTGAGGGCGTCAGATGCCAGCCTTCTGAGACCTCTGGCGGCAGGTATGGCGCCGCGCGGGTCAGCCACGCCGTTTGCGCCATTGGCGAAGCCTGAAACGCAGGCAACAACCCGAAATCGGTAATCTTAATCAACCCTTCCTGCGACACAATGATATTGTGCGGGCGCAGGTCTCCGTGTGCTATCCCTGCACGATGTGCCCCTTCCAGTCCCTCCGCTACCGCCAGGGCGATGTCTACGGCAACCGATAGCGTGAAAGGCGCCACCCGGCGGATACGCTCCTTCAGGTTGATGCCTCTTACGAACTCGGCGACCAGCACCAGCTGCCCTTCATGCTCAGCGACCTGCAGGATGCGAGCGATACGCGGGTGATTGAGGGATGAAGTGACGGAAAAGCACTGTTTCAGCGCGTTCATCAGTGCCGTATCATCGGCAAAGGCAGGCAACAGCAACTTGACGGTAACCAGCGCATTCGTTTCGTGGTCTCTGGCGCGATAGGCGGCGAAGAGGCTACCTTCCCCCAGTTTCTCCAGCAGCTCATATCGCCCAGCCAATACGCGACTAATCACGCCCTTTTGCCCCCTTAACCACACCTTCAGAAGAGATGAAACGACGTGCCAGCCACACCACCCCGGCTATCAAACACAGCGCGTATATCTTCTCCAAAACCGAAACGCTGACCTCTGGTAAGCCATAAGGAAGTCCGAGAAAGACCACCACCACTGCTACCACCCACAAGGCTCCCACAATGTCCTGCAGCATCTGCCAGCGGCCAGTGTTCATGACGCTGCCTCCGGATTGAACTTTTGGCGGTGCACGCTCAGCGCGTGAAGCACCTCTTTCTCTTTCACCGCAACCGGCAAACGTGCCTGCCCGATACGCTCAATCAACACGAAACGCACCTGCCCATCCCGTGCTTTCTTATCACGCGGCATGACGCTCAGTAGGGATTCAAACTCCACGCCGTGGGGAAGTGCCACCGGCAAGCCCAGAGCACGCAATGCATCCGCTATCTCTTCCGCCGTACCAACCGGCGTGATACCCAGCGATTCACCGAGCAGAGCGGCAGAAACCATGCCGATAGACACCGCCTCGCCATGCAGGAGGCGACCGTAGCCCACCACCGATTCAAGCGCATGCGCGACCGTATGCCCGAAGTTCAGGATGGCTCGAACGCCCTGTTCAGTCTCATCCTCCGAGACAATGTTCGCTTTAATCTCGCAACAGCGATAGATAATATCGGCAAGGCGTGGGCTGTGCCCCTGCCGCAGATGGACGGACTCATCCTTTACGAGCTGCCATAACGCTTCGTCTGCGATTATACCATACTTCAGAACCTCTGCTAAGCCCGCCCGAAAATGACGGTGGGGTAGCGTCTTCAGGGTGTCTGTGTCTATCAATACCAGAGAAGGCTGGTGAAATGCCCCTACCAGGTTTTTGCCTTCAGGAAGGTTCACTCCCGTCTTGCCCCCCACGCTGGAGTCGACCTGTGCCAGCAGCGTGGTGGGGACCTGAACGGTACGCACACCGCGCAGATAGCAGGCTGACACAAAACCCGCCAGGTCGCCGACAACTCCTCCTCCCAGCGCGACTACAATACAACGCCTGTCCAGAGCCCTCTGAGCCATTTGCCGAAGCAAGCGACCGGCGACCTCCCATCGCTTTGTGCGCTCACCGGGGGGAACCGTCAGCAGGCAGGTGGGAACTCCTTGCCGTTCCAGAGAGGCTTTCAGAGGTTCACCATACCACTGTGCGAGATGAGGATGGGTAATGAGAACCAGCTGCGAAGGTTGCAGAGCGCACAATTGCGCAGGCGCACTTTGCAGCACTCCGGAACCGACGATGATAGGGTAGCTGCGTTCGCCCAGCCGAACGTGAAGCGTCAAGTAGGGTTTGTCGGTTTCCATCCTCGAACCAGCTCCTCGATGCGTTCCACCGCCTCTTCCGGCGAAAGCGTAGAGGTATCCACACGGATGTCGGCACAGGCGTAGGCGGTTTCGCGCTCGGACATCAACCGGCGTATCTCCGCCAGCGGGTCGGGAGCAGAAGCCAGTTTCGGGCGTGTGTAGATTGGTTGAACGCGCTGCAGAATCACTTCCGGCTGTGCCGTTAACAACACGATGACGGCGTGTCGGCGCAGAGAGCGCACGTTTTCCGTGCGCGTGGGCACTCCCCCGCCAGTAGCAATCACCAGGCGATGCAGATTCTCCAAACTGCGCAGCACTTCCGTCTCCTGCTGGCGGAAATATTCCTCTCCGAAGCGTTCGAAAGTCTGTGCCACACTGCATCCCACTTTCTGCTCCACCAGTGCGTCGGTGTCCACAAACCGCCATCCCCACCGCTGCGCCAGCATCTGCCCCAGCAGGGTCTTGCCGGTGCCCATGAAACCAATAAGTGCGACGTTTGGAAGTGACCGGTGCCGCATCAGCGTACGAGAAGCGCGGGGATGTTGACCCCCGCGCCGATCCGTAACGAGCAATGGTCGGAACCTTAGGGTGTTACGCCTATCGTCGGTGCGCCAGTATCCTCGAGGATACGAGGCGTCAGGAAGATGAGCAGCTCTGTATCGTCCTGCGACAGGTTGGTGGAGCGGAAAAGATGCCCAATCCACGGCAGGTCGCCGAGGATGGGGAACTTCGCCACCGAGTTATCCTCGCTACGCCGGATGAATCCGCCCAGCACCACAGTCTGACCACTCGGCACGCGCCGCGTGGTGAAAATGGCCTGGCTGTTGACGATTGGGAACGAGCTACCATCTGGCGACCGCACCGAGCCGGTAATATCCGAGAGCTGCAACGGGATGAAGAGGGTAATGGTGCCGTCGCCGTTGATTCGCGGCGTTACCGTCATACCCGATACCACCGACACGTAGTTCACCTGGCTACCCTGAATCACCTGTCCCTGACCCGGCGTAGTGAAGGTGGTTGTCACGAAAGGCACCTCTGTTTGTACGAAGATGGAACCGGGCGTGTTGTTCAGGGTCGTGACCAGTGGTGCCTGTATCACGCGACCGCGCGCATTGGACATGGCGGTGCGCAGTTCCGTAACCAGGTTACCGGTGCTGTAGCGGATGAAGACGTTGCCGCCCGTGGCAAAGGTGCCCGGCACGTTTCCTGCTTGCGTGTTCAGCTGCTGCACCAGCCAGTCGATCCCGAACTGCTTCACTTCGCTGACCTTCACGGTTACGAACTCCGCCTTGATTTCCACCTGCTTGGGTGCCACGTCCAGCAAGCGGATGAAGCGGCGGATGTTCTCGATGTCCTCATCCGTGCCTACTACGATCAGGGAGTTATCCACGTCCACTGCAATGATGCGAGCCTGGTCGCTCAGCTGCACCAGCTGCCCGCCAGCGGCGCCACCAAAGCCACCGGCACCGGCGCCGGGTTGACCCAACCCGCCGACACCGCCAAAGCCGCCAGCACCGGGCTGACCGAAGCCTCCCAGACCGCCCCGGAAGCCACCGACCTGCCCGCCCATGCCGTAGCCCATACCGCCGCCAAAGGCGCCGCGCTGGTCAAAGCCCGTATTGGGGCTGGAGGTGTGCCCGGCTGTATTTCCATCGCTGGCATTTGCCGGGGCTGTCGGCACCGGTTGGGGAGTGGGCAAAATCGGCTGAGGCTGTATCAACGGGCGCATGCCCGGGCGCGTTGCATCCATCAGATGTTGCAGCAGAGCCCCGCTGTTTTGAGCTGCCCAGTCCATGCCGACAATCGTCGGGTCTGTGCGCAGCTGTCTCAGGAACTCACTGGGATTGATGTACTGCAGTTTCATCTTTTCCGTGCGCACTCGCACCGGCGCAGGTGCAGGCGCAGGTTCCTGCGGTTGTGCTGTCACAGCGGGCTCGGTGTCGTTGCCCTGCGGACCAACGATAAACACTCCATCTTCCGTACGACGCACCCGTGCGCCTGCCGAGCGTGCCAGGTAATCCAGTGCTTTATCCAGTGGCATGTCTACCAGGTTCACATGGACACGCGGATAGGGCTTATCGCTCGGTTCCAGCACGATGCTGGCACCGCTGCGCTGCATCAGCATGTTTACCGCATCACGAAACTCCGCGTCAACCAGTGTAAGGCTCACCAGCGGCATATTTCCCTGCGCACGCGGGGCACCCGCCGCCGGAAGCGAACCCCACACGCCCCACACTGCACATGCCGCGACCAAAGGCAATGCGACGTTCCGCCATTTACGGAGTGTCATGAACCTCTGTCCTCCTTTTACTCGTTACAGATCGTTTAGTCGTAAAGCCAGTCCGGCGTGGAGCCGAAACAGACGCTTAGAAACCGCCGCGTCCGCCCCAGCCACCACCGCCCCAACCGCCACCGCGGTTGAAGCCACCGCCGCCCCAGCCACCGCCGAAGCCGCCGCGGTTGAAACCGCCGCCGCCCCAGCCACCGCCGAAGCCGCCGAAGCCGCCGCCGCCCCAGCCGCCACCGAAGCCGCCGAGGCCGCCGCCGAAGCCGCCACCGAAGCCGCCGAGGCCGCCACCATAACCGCCGCCGAAGCCGCCATAGCCGCCACCGAAGCCACCGCCGAAGCCACCATAGCCACCGCCGTAGCCACCACTGCTATACGTCCAGCCCGTCTGGTTCAGCGAAACGGCGCCGCCGCCCAGTATCTGGGCAACTGCCAGCGAGTCCAGATGCTGCAGAGTGATTTTCTCGGTGCGCACCTGAGGCTGTGCGGGTTCCTCCACTTGCTGCTCAGGCAGACTACTTTCGTAAGTCTCCACCTTGGGCGAGATGATGTATACGCCACCATCCACACGGTAGGTCAGCGGCGGGTTGGCAGCGCGAAGCACGGTACGCAAGGCGGTCTCGAAAGTGACATCCTTCAGCGATACCGTGACATAGCCCTGCACCACCGACTCGTCCAGCGTGTAGTTATAGCCTGTGGCGCGGAACAGCAGTTTGAGAGCATCCGCAATACTGGCGCTTTCCAGGTTTAGCGTCACTTTTGGTCCGCCGCCCGAAGCCGGTTCCTGTGCCACTGCAGACACAGTAACGCCGACGAACACCAAAAAGCACGCTGCGATTCGCAAAGCTCGATGCATGAAGATAAACCTCCTCAAATTGTTTCGCTTACTATCCCGGAACTCCTTCTCCCCTTTTCACTTTCCGAAAAAAGTGGACGGCAGAAGGTTTGACTTTGGTTAGTATTCTTCCGAAAGTCCTGCACCACCAGGGGCACCACCCCCTGGCACACCCGGTACGCCACCCGGCACACCGGGAACACCGCCAGGCACGCCACCGACTCCGGGGAAGGTACGTTGCACCGGTGTAATCGGAGCACCCAGTTTGACCGCTATCTCCTGGGGCTTCTTTCCCAGCGTAGAGAGCACGACCTGACCCGGTTCGATCCGGGCTACCCGCAAACCGTCGATCGTATCGCCCGGCTTCACCACACGAGGCAGGTCACCCTGCGTCTCAATAATCGCTGCCACGCTTTGTCCCCACATGATGCCAGCCACTCGACGATAGGGCTGGGGGGGTAGCACGTCTTCCTCTTCTTCACTGCGCGGTTTAGCCGTGGGGACCGGCTGCAGACGTACCGGCGGAACCACCGACAGTATCGGAGGCTTGCTCACGTCTGCTTCCCAGGGCAGAGGCTTGAACGGGTCCACACGGTACTTCGAGGGTGGCTTTCCTTCCTTGGGTGCTTCTGCAACCTGCTGGGGAGCACCTCTTCCGTAGCCCGCTCCACCAGCCATTGGTCCGCCCATCGGCCCCATTGGACCCATCGGTCCCATCGGTCCTGCTGGACCGGCAGTAGGAGATCCTCCACCTTCCGCAGGCTGGTCTTCTGGGAGCCCCCCACCTGGGGCACCAGCCGTTGGTGCGGTTGCACCCGAGGAAGGCGCGGTAGCCTGTTGCCCGCCGCCTCCCATAAGCATGACGAGCGCGACTACCACAATCAGCACCACTGCCACCGCACCACCGATAACTATCGGTTTGTTTTTGGGGTCATTGAGCCACTGTTGCATCGTCCCTCAAGCCTCCTTTAGTACTCTTCCGCTCCGGGGGCTCCCGCTCCGCCACCCAGAGCCGGTCCCGTCACACCAGCACCGCCACCCATAGGCGGCCGCGACATGCCTGCCGGCGGTCCGGGCATCGTCGGTGCTCCCATAGTAGGTGCACCCATCATCGGAGCTCCCATCGTTGGCGCGCCCATCATCGGACCGCCCATCATCGGTCCGGGCATACCAGGGGCGGTCATCCCGCGTCCGAAGCCCATACCACCGATTCCAGCCGTACCACCCATCCCGGGCGCGCCGCCCGCAGACGGCAGGGTAGCCCCGGGCTGGTCGTTCTTTGCGCGGGGCAAAATGAACAGCGTGGCTGTATACTGCCCAATCAGCTGAGGGCTGACACCGCTCAGTTGCAAACCATCCACCAGCACCAGACGAGGGGCGTTGTTCCACCTCTCCACATGGCGCAGGATGCTTTCGAAGTCTCCCTGCACCTGAAACGTTCCCAGGGGAACAATCCATATCGGCCAGGGAAGCTGGTTCGGGTCCGTGGTCGGGATGCCGATGGCGAAACCTCCCAGGAAAATAACGTCCTGCGACTTGGACACGAAATCCTGAAGAAGCTTCGCGGTTCTTTCCGGTTCCTTCCAGTAAGCCAGCGCGGCTTTCAGGCGGTCGGTCATGTCGATATCCGGCATTTTTGAACGCTCATAGCGTGCCCACTTCAGCCTTGCCTCTTCCACCTCTTTCTTGGCATCCTCCAGCTGCTTCTTTGCCGCAGGCAGTTGTGCCGCCCGCTGGCTGGCAGCCTCTATCTGTGTTTCCAGATTTTTGATTTCAGCCTGCGTGGGGCGTATCAGCACGAAGAAGATGCCCGACGCGATGACTACCGCCACCACGATACCGATTACCACCACGTTTTGCAAAGTGAGCTTCGACAGCATCCCCTGCCCCTCCTTAGTCAATGCTCATGCCGCGCCCGGCTGCGCGTCCACCCATGCCACCGCCACCTGCGCCGGGCGGGGCACCCATCGGGCCTGCCATTCCTGGAGCGCCCATTGTCGGTGCGCCCATCATCGGTGGTCTGGAGCCTCCCATGGGTCCCATCGTCGGTGGTCCCATCATCGGTCCAGTCATGCCAGGTGCGCCCATCATCGGAGCGCCGGGCAATCCCATGCCAGCTCCCATGCCACCTGCACCGGCCATACCTGTCATACCGGCGCCGCCCAAAGAGGAAACCAGCTGCTGCACCAGTTGCTGAACCTGATTCACCAGCGGCTCACGCAGGGTTGCCACCACAGTAAACACGATACCCTGCTGGGCTTGCTGCCCCAAGCGGCTACCTGCAGCCCCGGCCGCCCCTCCCGGCACTCCGGGCAATCCGGCTGGAGCACCGTACATGCCCGTGTAAGGGGACGTGGGTGCACCATAGCCTCCACCGAAGGGAGGAGTTCCCATGCCGCCGAAACCGCCCGGACGGGCAGCAGTACCAGTGGTGGTGCCGCCTGCAGCACTCCACGAGATACTCACGCCGGTAAACAGCGGGCACTGCAGCATCACCTGCAGGTAGCGAGCCATTTCGTCCAGGTCGCGGGTAACCGCCTGTGCCTGCAGGGTTATTCCCTGTGCAACGCCCAAACTGCCGTATCGCACGCTGTCGATAGTCCATCGGCGCACTTCACGATACAGCTTGGGGTACTGCTTGTTGGCGCGGAATATCTCGTCTGCCAGCTGCGCGCGGGTGAGAAGCGGAGCGACCAACGCTTTGGTGTTTTGTGCTTCTTGTTCAGTTTGCTCCACCTGCCTGACGATAGCCTCTTGCTGCTGTAGTTCTTCTGATTTTTGCGACTTGAGGTTGACAAGGCTCAGCTGCCAGGCAATTAGCCCCCCCGCCAAGGCGAGCCATACCACCACGAACACCGCAAACCACGCTCGCTTTTTGCGCGGCTCGTAGATGTTGGGCGGTAACAGGTTCAATTTCAACATGGTTCGCTCCCTCCGGATGCCTAGTCAATCATATCCCGGATTGCCAAGCCAATGGCGACCGGCAGTAGCGGCGCCACCTCCTGCAGATAGGGCATGGTGTAGCGGCGCACCAGCGCCTCCTGATGGGTCAACGGGTCTGCAACGCTGACCGGTATACCCAGCTCCTGTGCTAAGAACTTGTCCAGGTTCTTCATCCGGGCGGTGCCGCCGCACAACACGATTTCATCAATGCGCGCGCCCTGCACCCGTCCACGGTAGAACTCCAGCGAACGGCGCACCTCGGCAAGAAAGTCCCCCAGAACAGGAGCAATCGCGTCAAACACTTCGATACGCAGGGGGTCTGTTTCCTCCGGCTCTACGGGAGCGGGCGTTGCAGGCTCTGCAGGTTGCTCCTCTGCCGGTTCCTGTGGCGCTGGCTGTTCCTCTTCCACATCGAAACTCGGTTCCCCATAGCCAGCCGAGAAATCCACAATTCCAGCCGAAGGCGGCTGCGAGAAGTCAATCATGCCCGTAGGCGCGCCAAAATCGGCTCCGTAAGTCGGAGCTGCCCCGGATGCACCCAGCCGCTCTAACAGTACCGCCGCATATTCCCGCTTCAGTTTCTCTGCGTGGGCAAAACGCTCCCGCGGGTCGGTACCCTCCACACGATACGCCAGAGAATCCACGATTGCCTGAGTGAAGTGGTTACCCGCGATAGGAATGGTGCGCGGCAGACGCAATACCTTGCCCGCAAATACCCCCATATCGGTGGCGGTTGC
>Ga0068707_1003831_pt1 | contig 10461 bp, 4 predicted proteins | sample YNPNPMetaG_FD_66600 | JGI IMG/M metagenome (GOLD analysis project Ga0068707, IMG submission 66600) | Anoxygenic and chlorotrophic microbial mat microbial communities from Yellowstone National Park, USA - YNP NP MetaG | ecosystem: Environmental > Aquatic > Thermal springs > Hot (42-90C) >... | reverse complement strand
GCCTTCGCCCGGGCCCACGGCGTCCGGACCGCCGCGCTCGAAGGCTGGGGATACGTGCACAAGGCGGCGGGCCGGGACGTGATCATCGCCGGCCGCGATGAGCCCTCCCCCGCCGGCGCCGGATGCCGGATGGGAACCGAGAAGGGGGCGGCGGACTTCCTGCGCCTGTACGCCGGCACCCGGTTCCTCTACCCCGCGGCCGGACCGGAGGACGCCCTCTCCATCGAATTCTCCGACCGCCCCCGCGTGACGGTCCCGGCCCGCCTCGACACGGTCCGGATCCCGATGCTCCTGTTCAATTACGAGCACCGGCTGGAAGAGAGCCCCTACCACATCGCCAACAACCTGTTCCCCCGCGTCGACCTCTCGGGCTCGGCCCACAGCCACTCCCTGGCCGTGCCGGTCGACCGGTACCGCGAGACCCACCCGGAGTACTTCGCCCTCCTGGGAGACCGCCGGGCCTGCCACATCAAGGATCCCCGGGGGGAGTGGATCCGGCCGCAGTACTGCCTGTCCAACCCCGAGGTCCAGGAGCTCCTGTACCGGTATCTCCTGAAGACCTTCGACGAGGGGTATTCCCTCGTCGTCCTGGGGCAGGAGGACGGCTTCCAACCCTGCCGGTGCCGCGCCTGCCGCGATCTCTACGGGACCGGGGACGACTGGGGGGAGAAGCTCTGGATCCTGAACAGGACCCTGGCCGAGCGCCTGCTCAGGGACCGGCCCGGCAAGAAGGTGCTGGCCCTGGCCTACACGGTCACCGAGCGACCCCCGAAGACCTTCACCCGGTTCCCGGAAAACATGATGGTGCAGCTCTGCGGCACCAACGAACCGGACCTCGCCGAATGGGGTCGCCGGGAGGTGCCGGCGGGCTTCTCCGCCTACATCTACAACTGGGGCGTCTACCACCTGGGGGGCGGGTACACCCCCAAGAGGACCCCGCAGCACGTGGAACGGCAGGCGCGGCGGTTCGCCCGCCACGGCATCCGCGGCATCTACCGCGACGGCTTCGGTGAGCTCTTCGGTCTGGAGGGCCCGGTGTATTACGTCTTCGGCCGGATGTACGACGACCCCGAAAACAACACCGCCGAGGCCCTGCTCGAGGAATTCTGCGCGGCGGCCTTCGGCCCGGCGGCCCCGCCCCTGCTGGGGTTCTACCGCCGGCTGTACAAGGCCATCGAACCCTACTCCGACGACTTCGGCATCCGCTGCCCCAACTGGTCCCGATCCACGAGGGATTCCTTCGAGCTGATCCGTTCCCTGTACGGCCCGGAGCTCATCGCCGCCCTCGAGAAGGATTTGACGGCGGGGGAGCGGGCGGCCGCGACCCCGCGGGCCCGCGCCCGGATCCGCCTGGTCCGGTGGGAGTTCAACTACCTCCGGAGCCTGGCCTCGGTCGTCCACCTGTACTACCAACACAAGGCCCGCCCGGAGGACCAGGAACTGCTGGGCCGCCTCCTGGACGCCATCGACGCCCGGAACGCCGAGATCCGCCTGATCTGCGATCGAAAGAAAAGGACGGAACTGGACGGGGACGGCGGATGGTCGTCGGGCCTGTTCCCCAAGCCGGGCCACGGCGTGCCCCACCTCCAGCTCCGGGACGACCGGTACCGGTCGCGCTTCAAGGACACGGCCGTCAACTGGGACACCGAGGCCATGCGGAAGTCGCGCGGCCTGGCGGCTCCCGCCGTGCGCCCCGGCGGGAAGGCCGACACGATCGAAGATTTCGAGCCCCCCCGATGAATCCGGTCCTCGGAAGATCCTCTCTTCGGGCGACGCACCCTGTGGCCCCCGCCGCAGATGTGCGGTTCCGTCCTGAAGCCTGAGGCGGAACGGTTCGGCCGGAGGCCCGTCGAGGGGCGCCCGGAGGAAGCCCCCGCCGAGACGGTCGCCCCCAAGCCCCGCGGCGGCCGACGGCGGCTCCCCCTTCCCCCGGCGCGGCCCGCTACCGGGGAAAGGCCCCGGACGGCGCCTCAATCCCCGAGGAAGAGCGGCCGGAGATGGCGCTCGAACAGGTTGCGCGACACGCGCCGCCCCACCGTCTCGGCGAACTTCCGGACGAGCCCCGAATACTCCTCCCCCCTCCGGGCCGCCAGCCCGTAGGCCACGTGCAGGAGCTGCCGGAAGTGTGGGCTGAAGGCGGGACACGTGGGATCGTGCTGGAGCGCCGCGACGAACTCGGCGGGGCTCCAACCCCGCACGACCCCCGGGGCCGGCAGCCGCGCCGGGTCGATCTCCACCACGGCCGCGTAGGGCCGGACCAGGGCCTCGCGCGCCCCGTAGGCCTCCTCGTAAACCCCCTTCGCCAGGGCCAGGCCCTCCCCGCCCGCCTCCGCCAGCCCCGCCAGCTCCTCCAGCCAGGTCGTCCCCGCCGTCTTGAGGTGCAGCCCCGCCCCCGTCCGGCGCAGGACGCGGCGGATCGCCGGGTAGATCGAGAACTTGTCGCTCCCCGAATGGACGCTGATCTTCAGCCCGGCCGGCAGGCCGTACTCCCGCACCGCCAGGGCGACCGCCGCCACGTGGCCGAGCAACTCCCGCTCGAAGAGCGCCGGATCCCCGAGGTAGTCCACCCCCTTGTGGAAGCGGCCCGGGAAGCGGGGGGCGACCGCCTGCACGGGGATCCCCTCCTCCGCCAGGCCCGCCAGGATCGCGAGAAGTTCCAGGGGGCTCTGGGGCCGGTCCGTCTCGTCCATGGAGACTTCGGTGATGAACCGCCCCGGCCCCCGGCGCTCCACGAGCCGGCGGTAGATCCGCCCCGCCGCACGGACGGCCGGCAGGTAGCGCCGGGCGGCTTCCTCAAGGGCCGACCTCCGGACCAGGAGGGGCTCTTCGAGGAAAGGCACCCGGTGCCGGCCCTCCAGGCCCCCGTGGCGATCCACGAAATCCCGGACCTCCCCCTCGTCCGCCGGGCGGCCGATCTCCTCGGCCACGTCGAGCGTGAAGTAATCGCAGGCCTCGAGGAAGAGATCCACGGTCTTCAGGGTGATGTGGTCGGCGTCCACGTGCCAGGGGCCGTCCCATCCGGCCTCGCGGACGGCGGCCTCGGCGGCGGCCCGGGTCTGGGCGGGGGTGGTGCCCAGGATGGCGTGCTCCCGGTGCGACTTGTTCCAGACGGGGGTGACGTCCGCGCCGCGGGACCGGGCCTCCTGAAAGGCCTGAAGCTGGGCCTGCCCCTCCAGCCCGAAGCGGTCGCCCGCCCCGAACGAGTATCTGGCAAGGCGGAGAGGGGAGGGATCCGGACTCACGGGCCCCGATCTTAATACAAAGGAAGAGAGGGGGCTACGATCTTCCGCCCCCCCCGAGGTTCGTTTCCGGGAAGAGCCGGGCACCGCCGGGCGGCGTTTCATAGTCGAAGGGAGGAACACCGATGGCCAGGCTCCATGGGTTCATCCTTCTCCTGCCGCTGGGGGCGCCCCCCGCGGCCCTTCAGGACAACACCCTGACCGAGGAGGAGCGGCAGACCGGCTGGAGGCTGCTCTTCGACGGCCGGACGACGGAGGGCTGGCGGGGCTACAAGAGGTCGGATATGCCGCCCGGGTGGAAGGTCCTCGACGGCGCCCTGGTGCGCGTGGCCGGTGGGGCGGGCGGCAAGGGCGCCGGCGGCGGCGACGACATCATCACGATCGAGTCCTTCGACAACTTCGATCTCAAACTCGAGTGGAAGATCGTCGACCGCGCCGGGAACAGCGGCATCATCATCCGCGCCTCGGAGGACGCCGCCGCGTCCTGGCACACCGGGCCCGAGATGCAGGTCCTCGACAACGCCGCCTACCCTGGGCGGGACCCGCGGCAGCTGGCGGGGGCGTGCTACGACCTCTACGCCCCGGCGAAAGACACCTCGCGGCCCCGGGGCGAGTGGAACGCCGTGCGGATCCTCGCCGACGGCAACCACATCGAGCACCGGCTCAACGGAGAGAAGATCGTCGAGTACGAGCTGGGGAGCGAGGACTGGAGGGAGCGGGTGGCCCGGAGCAAGTTCAGGGACATGAAGTTCTTCGGGGAGCCCCCGACGAAGGGCCACATCTGCCTGCAGGACCATACCGCCCGCGTCGAGTACCGCAACCTCAAGATCCGGCCGCTCCCCGCGAAGGCGCAGAAGCCGTGAGGGCCGCCGCGCTCCTCCTCCTATGGTCCGGTCCCGGGGGGGCCGACGAACCGACCCCGATTCCCCTCACGGTCCGGGAGCCTGCGGGGGTCGCCCGCCGGCGCGCCCCCGTCACCGCCGGCATCCCCCTCCCGCGCGGCCGCGTCCCCGCCGCCCAGGCTTGGAGCCTCTTTGACCGCGGGGCCGAGATCCCCCTCCAGGCAACCCCCCTGGTCGTCGAGCGCGGGACGGCACGCTGGATCCTTCTCGACTTCCTCCTGGACCTCGGCCCGAACGAGACACGGAGCCTGGAGCTCCGGCCGGGGCCCGGGACGGCGGCCCCGGAGTCCCCCCTCCGCGTGACGGAGGCCGCCGGGACCGTCACGGTCGATACGGGACCCCTCGCCTTCACCCTCTCCGCGGGAAGGCCCTTCGCCCTGTTCGAATCCGTGCGGCTCCGGGGTAGGGAGATCGCCCGGGGAGGAGAGGTTGGGATCGTCGAGTCCGGGTCTGAGAAGGCCTGCCCCGCCGGGCCGCCCCGCGCCGTCTCGCTCGAATACCGGGGCCCCCTCCGCGCCACGATCCGCGTGGACGGCGGCTTCGAGGGCTCCCCCCTCCGGTACATTACCCGCCTCACCGCCTGGGCGGGCCGGACCGACGTCCGCGTCCAGCATGCCCTGGTCAATGCGAACCCCGAACAGGTCTTCCACGCCCACCTGAAGAGCGCCACGCTGGGGATCCGGCCGCTCCTGGGAGAAGACGTCCGGGTGGAGGAAGGAGCGGGCTCCGTTACCCTGCGCGGCGGGGACGCCGCGATCGCGATCTGCGACCGCGACGCCCCCGCCGACCCGCCCCGGCGGATCCGGGCGGACGCGGAGCGGATCGCCGCGGACTTCATCCTTCCCCGCACCCCCGGCCGCCGGTTCCGCTCCGAGCACGCCTGGCTCTACGACGGCTCGCACAAGACGGCGGAGATCTGGTTCGACTTCGACCCCGCCGGCGGCCTCGAGGCCGCCGCCCGCAGCCGCCTGCTGGCGACCGCGCCCCCGGAATGGTATTCCGCATGCGACGCCGTGGGGGTGGGTCCCTTCGGGACGCTCGAGGACGAGAAGGCCGTCTACCGCGCGTGGGGCTGGACGTTCGACGAGAGGCAGGTCCCGCGCGCCCCTCACGCCCCGGGCCTCTACGTCCGCTGGGAGGACAACCACTACGAGTCCGAGGCCGACAGCGTCGAGGGGCTCCTCCTCATGTTCCTCCGCACCGGAGAGCGGGGGTTCTTCGACCACGCCGAGGCCTGGGCGCGCTACCACATGGACCTCCAGGCCTGGCGGAGCGACGGCTGGGTCTACGACGACGGGGCCATCTGGTTCCCCCAGGGCGGCCCCCTGGGGACAAGGCCCGCCCGCAGACCGCCCAACGTGAACTACCAGCGCTGGGGCAAGGGGACGGGGGACGACCAGGAACTCTGGTGGCTGGTCCAGGCCAAGGCCTGCTACTGCCACTTCTACGGCGCGGGACTCGTGGACTACTACCTCCTCACGGGGGAGCGGGACGCCCTGGAGGCCGCGGTGGACCTCGCGGAGGTCAAGAACTCCGAGTTCCGCAAGCACCGCCGCTTCACGCCGGGGAAAACGACGATCGAGGACACCCGGGGCTTCGGACGCGGCTTCTACGTGCTCCTCCGCGTCCTCGAGGCGAGGCCCGAGGATCCGTTCCTCCTGGACCTGGCGCGGCTCTGCCGGGACGTCCTGTGGAACGAGCCGCGGATGGACGAGCGGGGATTCGTCCCCAGCCGCGTGGCGGGGGGCCTCGACCCGAAAAAGGACATACCCCCCGAGATGAAGACCTTCATGGACCGGGAGGGGATCGTCTTCGAGAAGGGCTGGCTGGCGGACCGGGCGGGGAACCGATGGCCCGTGGTCTCGCTCGGGGGGACGTGGCAGCACGCCTACGTGCAGAACGCCGCGGACCGCTATGCGCGGCTCTTCGGCGACGAGGACATGATCGACTTCACGGTCGCCTTCGGTCGCTTCGCGGGGCGCTTCCTCCTGAGCCAGAAGTGCAAGCAGACCCCCTACTACGCCCACATGGACTGCCCCGTCCGCGGCGAGGCGTGGGACCCCTGGAAGTTCGAGGCGGCCCACGCGGCGACGAAGGACGGCGAGGGCTGCCGCCACAGCGGCTGGTACACGCGGTTCTTCCCCGACGCGATGGCCCGCGCCTATTCCTGGACGGGGGACCGGGCGCTCCTGGAGCGGGCTAAGGAATTCTGGCACTACGGGAGCAAGCGGGGGTACCAGACGCTGAGGTCCTCCGCCGGCCCGGATCGCGTGGGGACCTTCGCCTACCACCACCCGCCCAAGGACGACTCGGTCCTTTCCACGAGCCGGATGTTCCACGAATGGGCCCGCCCGCGGAAGGACGCGGCGCCGCCGGAACCGGTGCGGGACCTCACGGTGGAGCTCCTCGGGGGAGGCCGCGCGCGGGTGCGCTTCACGGCCCCCGCCGACCCCGGCGGCCGGTTGGCACGCTACCAGGTGAAATGCGCGGAGCTGCCCCTCGTGGACGACCGGGATTTCGACTTCGCCCGGGATTCCGGGGTCCGCCGGAGCTTCTGGAGGGCCGCGAACCTCGCGGGGGAGCCGGTGCCGAAGGCGCCGGGGATGCCGGAGGAGTTCGAGGTCGCGGGGGTCCCCGCCGGGGCGGGTCCCCTCTACTTCGCGGTGGTGAGCTTCGACGAGGGGGGCAACCGCAGCGGCCTTTCGAACGTCGCCCGGGCGGGTGGGGGGAAGTAGCCCCCCGCGGGATCCCGCCGGCCGGGGAGGATCGCCCCGCCCGCTATTTTCCCCGCCCCTTTTCGAGAATTCCGGGTTTATGCAAAGGAACGGGAACGCCGAAACGCCGCGCCCGGGAACCGACGCGGGGGGTTGTTCCGATCCGGCCCGCCCGCGAAGAGGTGATTCCCGCCGGACCCCCAGGGGCTCGTGGCGGAACCCAAAGACGCACCGCCCGCCGGGCGAAACCTCCGGTGGGTGCGAATCCCACCGAGCCCCCCAATTCCGGCGCGCGGCAACCGGGCGGGGGCGGCGCCACGGGGTGGGGAACTCCGGATCCGCCGTGATCCCCGCGGTCCCCGCGTTTAGGAATTCCCGGAGCGGTGGATACGCCTTCACCCCTCGAAGGGAGATCCGCGATGAGCCTCCTTCTGGCCGTCCTGCTCCTCCGGCCCGCCCCGGCCCCCGACTACGTCTGGTGGGAGGGAGAGGCCCCCAAGGCCCAGTCCGGCGAGCTGAAGGACACCCATGTCTTCGACTCGCCCCACCCCCGCCTCTCCGCCGGCCGCTCCCTCGGCGGGACGGGCAAGGCCGGGACCTTCGTCGAGTACGAGGTCGAGGTCTCCCGGGAGGGGGAGTACCGCTTCTACGCCCGCAAGTTCTGGCACCACGGCCCCTTCCGGTTCCGCTGGAACGGGGAGGGCGACTGGCGGACCGTCCACCGCGCGGCCCTTTTGGATACCGTGGAGCTCCGGCAGCACTGCATCAACTGGGTCCCCTGCGGGAAGGTTCGGCTCCGGAAGGGGACCAACTCCCTCCGCCTCGAGGCGGTCGAGCCTTACGGGCCCTTCGTCCTGGACTGCTTCGTCCTCACCCCGGGCCCGTTCGAGCCCCGCGGCGCCCTCAAGCCCGGGGAAAAATACAACCTCGCCGACCCCGGCACGTGGGCCTTCGAGCCGGACCCGGACGACTTCCGGCCCGACGCCCTGAACTTGCGGGCGCTCAACGAGAAGGTCGCCGGCGAGAACGGCTACCTGACCGTCGACAAGAACGGCGACTTCGTCGACGGCCGGGGGCGGCCGCTGCGGATCTGGGCCGTGAACACGGGGGTCCAGAACGACCACGACCTCGAGGACCTCCGGCGGCACGCCAAGGCCCTGGCCAAGCGGGGCGTCAACATGGTCCGGCACCACGGCCATCTCAACCCGGCCCCGAACGAGCCGATCGCGAAGGTGAACGAGGCCCAGATCGATGCCGTCCACCGGCTCGTGGCGGCCATGAAGGAGGAGGGCATCTACACGACCTTCTCCCCCTTCTGGGCGACCTCGAAGGGGGACGCCTCCTGGGGGATCCCCGGCCACGGGGGCGGGGAACTCTTCACCCTGCTCTTCTGGGACGAGACCCTCCAGAACGCCTACAAGGGCTGGATCCGGGAGCTCCTGACGCGCCCCAATCCCTACGAGCGGAACCGGACCCCCCTGGCCCGGGACCCGGCCTTCGCGATCTTCCAGATCCAGAACGAGGACAGCCTGTTCTTCTGGACGACGTGCGGCTTCCTCAAGGGCGAAAAGGAGCGGCGCCTGACCGCGAAGTACCACGCCTGGCGGAAGGCCGCCGGGTTGCCGGGGACGCCGCCCCTCAACTTCAAGTTCTGGGAACTGGGACGGCCCACCCAGGACCACAAGGACACGATGCGCTTCTTCGCGGAGACCCAGCGGGCCTGGAACCGGGAGGTCGAGCGGTTCCTGCGGGAGGACCTCGGCTGCCGCGCGCTGGTGAACGCGGGGAACTGGAGGACCGCCAACCAGGAGCGGCTCCTCGACCTTGAGCGGTACTCCTACGACGTCAACGGGGTGATCGGCGTGAACCGCTACGTCAACGGGGGGGAGGGCGCCGCGGCCCACGTGAACCCGCGGCAGGGCCACCGGGCCGGATACGCCGTCGACGCCGGGGACTTCTTCCAGGACACCTCCGTGCTGCTGGATCCGGGACGCCTGCCTACCGCCGCCAAGCAGGTCGCCGGGCGGGCCTACATCGTTTCCGAATCCACCTGGGTCCCGCCCATGAGCCACCAGGCGGAGGGGCCCTTCCTCGTGGCCGTCCACAGCGCCCTCAACGGAGTGGATGCCTACTACTGGTTCGCCACCGGCTCCGTCGCCTTCGACGCCACGATCGCCAAGTGGCAGTTCGCCTGCCCTCCCCTTCTGGGGGGCTTCCCCGCCGCCGCCTTCCTCTTCCGCAAGGGGCTCGTCCAGAGGGGCGCCCCCGTGGTCCACGAGGAGCGGGCGCTCGACGACCTCTGGAATCTCCGGCCACCCGTCCTAGCCGAGGAGGGGGGCTACGACCCGAACCGGGATGCCGGGTTCGGTCCCCAGTCGGCGATCCGGACGGCCGTCGATCCGCTGGCCTTCCTCGCCGGCCCCGTCGAGGTCGTCTACGGGGGCGACCCGGCCCGGAGCACGACCGCCGACCTGAAGGCCCTCATCGACCGGGAGGGGAAGAAGGTCGTCGGCATCACCCGGGAGGTCGTCTTCGACTTCGGGACCGGCCTCTGCACGGTGAACGCCCCGGCCGCCCAGGGGGCCGCGGGATTCCTCGCCAAGGCCGGCCCGGTCGCCCTCAAGGACCTCCGGATCGAGTCCCGCATGGAGTACGCCGCGGTCCTGGCGGTGGCCCTCGACGCCCGGCCGCTGCGCGAGTCGCGGCGGATCCTCGTCCAGATCACGGCCAAGGCGCGGCCCCACGGCTGGCGGCAGTCCGAGGCCGCCTACACCCACGACAAGAAGATCCACCAGGGCTTCCGGATCGACGCGAAGGGGTCGGCCCCCTGGAACGTGGCGGCCACCGACCTCACCCTCATCCTGGCGGGCCCGGCGGCACGGAAGGTGACGCGGTTGGACGAGAACCTGTACCCCGCGCCGGACCGGGTGGAAGCCCGACCTGCCGCCGGGGGGATCACGATCACCCCGCCCCCCAACGCGATGTACCTCCTGGTAGAGTAAGGACCTTCGGAGCCCTTCGCGGGCCTTGACAAAGGCCGCCCCGCGCTCCATATTCCATGCGGGGAGCGGGACGCCCTGGAGGCTTCCTCTTGCGGATCGAGCCCGGCACCGCCCTCGCAGCCGTCGTCCTGGCGGCGGCCCTCGCCGGCGCCCCCGCGGCGGGCGCCTACGTCGAGGCCGTCTACCCCCTCCAGCAGGTCATCAACGAGAGCGAGGTCATCGTCGAGGGCGTCATCGAGAAGGCGGACCCCGAGACGAAGACCGCCGTCATCAAGACCGGCCGGACCCTCAAGGGGAAGTGCGCCTATCCCCTCATCCGGATGAACATCGGCGTCGGCCAGATGTGGCACCCCGAGGCGATCTGGCCCCACCTCGTGCCCGGCGCCCCCGTCCTGGTCTTCTACAACCAGAGCCTCCAGTCCCAGACCTACCTCAACCGCTTCTTCTTCCAGCTCTACGGGGACGCCTCCGCCCCCCCCGAAAAGGCGTGGTGGAACCTCACCCACATCGAGATCCGGATGAACCGGACCTTCCACGGGACCGTCGCCGAGCTCACGAAGCTCGTGCGGGACATCCTCGTCGGCCGGGCCAAGCCCCCCGCCCC
>Ga0068707_1003829_pt1 | contig 10462 bp, 5 predicted proteins | sample YNPNPMetaG_FD_66600 | JGI IMG/M metagenome (GOLD analysis project Ga0068707, IMG submission 66600) | Anoxygenic and chlorotrophic microbial mat microbial communities from Yellowstone National Park, USA - YNP NP MetaG | ecosystem: Environmental > Aquatic > Thermal springs > Hot (42-90C) >... | reverse complement strand
CCTGCCCACAGCTACTCCAACGGTGACCCCAATGCCTGCATCCCCTTGAACGCCCCTTTCAGGCGGCTGCGACTCCCTAACCCGGCCAGGCCGGAGCCGAAAAGAGCCAACCACGAAGGACACGAAGGTCACGAAGGACCCCCTATCTTAGTGTCCTTCGTGTCCTTTGTGGTTCCTTTTTGCCCAATGTGCAAGGATTTCACCTCGCAACCGCCTGAAAGAAAAAGGTGCGCAGCAGGCCTGAGAGCCGGCTTGTTGCGCACGCCTCCAAAAAGCCGAGAGCCACCTGGTGGACAGATGGCTCTTGGCCGTAGGCGGAGTTAAGGAGAAGAGGGGAGGTAGTAGCTTTTTACTGTTTTATTATTTTGACTATATTATATCTCCGCCAGGATGAAGTTGCAATGGGAAAAAGGTCCTGTTTGTCAATAGGATAATAGTACTATCTGAGTTGGAAGCAGGCTGGTGGTCCTGGCCACGCCGCTATCTGGCGAGGCCAGGGCGCCAGGGTTGTCCAAAGCAGGCCATTGTGCTATAATGTTGCACGTGCAACATTGGGGTTTCAGTTTAAGGAGCGAGCTGTTATGGAAAGGTATCCCCCTGTCTGTGACTATGAGGGCTCTACCTATCGGACCGATTTCTGGCGGGACCGGGAGTACGAGGACCTGGCCGAGCGGATTGCCCTGCGTCGGCTCCTTCCTGGGGAGGGTGACCTCTTATTGGAAATCGGGGCCGGCTTCGGCCGCCTGGCGGATCTCTACAACGGCTACAAAAAGGTCGTCTTGCTGGACTATGCCAAATCTATGCTCCGTCAGGCCCAGGAGCGGCTGGGCAGCAACGAAAGGTACATTTATGTGGCTGCCAACCTCTACAACCTGCCCTTCGTTGATCACCTCTTCAACACGGCTGTGACCGTCCGGGTGCTCCATCATGTGCAGGACATACCCACCGCCTTCGGCGAGATCCAGCGGGTGCTGACGCCTTCCGGCCACTACATCCTGGAATATGCCAACAAACGCCACCTGAAAGCGATCTTGCGTTACATTTTGCGCCGCCAGCAGTGGAATCCCTTCGCTCCGGAACCCGTTGAGTTCGTCAGGCTACACTACGATTTCCATCCAGCCTGGATAGAAGCCCGCCTCCAAGAAACAGGCCTGGTCATCGAAGGGCAACTGGCCGTCTCCCATTTTCGCCACCCCTTTATCAAAAGCCTGGTGCCCCCCGGCCTCCTGGCGGCTGTGGATGGCTGGCTTCAGTGGACAGCATCCTGGTGGAAACTGAGCCCCAGTATCCTGGTGCGAGCCAGAGCCGAGAAGGAACATCCGCTGGCTGAGACCCGGGGCTTCTTCCGCTGCCCCGCCTGCCACAATCCCCGCCTGGTCGAGACGGATCAGGCCCTGTCTTGCCCGGAGTGCCAGCGAAAATGGCCCATTGACGATGGCATCTACAACTTCAAAGGCGATCAGGACCTCTGGTAAGCGCATCAGGCTGGGGATGGGGAGTCCAGGCGCAAGCCCGGCATCAAGACGGGACAGAGGCCCGGGGCTCACCCCCATCACAACAGCATTGCGGTAAAATGACAATGGGGAGGTGCGACTTGGCTGAGAACATTTACATTGAGGACATCGCCCGCTGGGAGGGTCAAGAGGTGACTATCAAGGGCTGGCTCTACAATAAGACCGACAAAGGCCGCCTGCAGTTCCTGCTGGTACGGGATGGCACGGGCCTGGTGCAGGGAGTGGTCTTTCAAAAAGAGGTCCCAGCAGAGGTCTTTGAGGCAGCCCGAAGAGTGACCCAGGAATCATCTCTCATGGTTACAGGCACGGTGCGAGCCGACAAACGAGCCCCAGGTACACCCGGTGGTTACGAGCTCTCCGTTAAAGACATTGAGATTGTGCACCTGGCCGAAGAGTACCCCATCACCCCCAAGGAGCACGGCATTGACTTTCTGTTGGATCGCCGCCATCTATGGCTGCGTTCCTTACGCCAGTGGGCCATCCTGCGGGTGCGGGCCGAGGTCATCCGCGCCATCCGTGATTGGCTGGACAACCATGGCTTCCTCAACGTGGACACACCTATCCTCACCCCGGCGGCTTGTGAGGATACCACCACCCTCTTCGCCACGGATTACTTTGGGGAACCGGCCTATCTGACCCAGAGTGGGCAACTTTACAATGAGGCCAACATCATGGCCTTTGGCCGGGTCTATTGTTTCGGCCCCACCTTCCGCGCCGAGAAATCCAAGACCCGCCGCCACATGATGGAATTCTGGATGGTGGAGCCAGAAATGGCCTACGCCGACCTGGACGAGTGCATGAGGGTGGAAGAAGAGTTTGTCAGCTACATCGTCCAGACCACGCTGAAGAATCGGGCTCACGAGCTGAAGATACTGGAGCGAGACACAACTCTCCTGGAAAAAGTGGTCCCGCCCTTCCCACGCATCAGCTACGATGAGGCAGTGGAGATTCTGAACAAGAAAGGCATACCCATCACGTGGGGCGAGGATTTCGGCGCGCCGCACGAAGTGGCCGTGGGCGAACATTTCGAGAAGCCGGTCTTTGTGCACCACTACCCCACGCAGTGTAAAGCGTTCTACATGGAGGAGGAACCGGGGCGGCCTGAGGTATCCAGGTCAGTGGATCTCCTGGCTCCAGAAGGCTACGGCGAGATCATCGGCGGCGGCCAGCGCACGGCCAGCTACGAGTTGCTGGAGCGACGCATCCAGGAACACAACCTGCCCCGCGCCGCCTACGAGTGGTATCTGGACCTGCGCAAATATGGCTCGGTGCCCCATTCCGGCTTCGGCCTGGGGTTAGAGCGGACCATCATGTGGATCTGCGGCATCCATCATATCCGCGAAACCATCCCCTTCCCACGGCTGCTGGGGCGGATATATCCGTGACGTCCCATTGCCTGGCGCCTTACTCCCCTCCGGTCACCGTAAACTTGCCCCCATCGCTCCGCCCGAATACCTCCGGGAAGTAGAATTCATAGGCGACGGCCGGCATGGTCAGGAATTCGCCTGGCACTGATGCCCTGAAAAGATACGTGTACTCGTAGGTGCCCTTGCGCAGGTAGGTGGAGAAAAGGACCACTTTTTCGTCACGGAGTTCAACGTGGCTGAACCACCACCAGCCCCAACCCCAGTCCCACATCCGGTCGGGTTCCACGCGGCTCACTTCCGGCGCCTCGCCCACGATGGTGGTGGTCTTGAGGCTGGTGTCGAGGGCCTCGCAACCGGCCGGCAGGGGGTCTTCCACCACCACGTAGTGCAGGTCGTTGGGAGCGATGACCGTCAGCCTGACCTTGATCACGTCGCCTACTTTGGCTCCATCCACGAACTTACCTGGTTCGTCCACCAGGGTGTACTGGCGGGCTACGATCACCCCCCGGTTGAGGGCCTTGACGTCCTCCACCGGCAGGAAATAGCGCAGGTACATGGAATACCACAGCCGGCCCTTGCCTGTCTGGTCGGCGGTGGGCGCCAGGCGCTCCAGAGCCACCTGATTGCTGACATCCTGCAGGAGATCGGCCACCTCCACCTGGACCTTCTGCGGCTCGTCCAGGTTGTCCTTGTTCGCCACACCTTCCTTGATGGTCTCGCCGTTGAGGGTGATCTGGTAGCTGTAATCGGCCTCCAGTTCGCCGGTGGCCACCATCCAGTCGGTCAGGGCGATGATGGACCACACCGTCTCCTGGGTGGTTTCCCAGTGTCCTTCCTTGCGGGCCACCATCAGCCAGCGCACGGCGTTGGGAGCCAGACCCCCTCCCCGACCCTCCCCCTGCGAGGGGGAGGGAGAGAGGCGAGCCAGGGCGTCCAGCACGATGGCTGTAGAGCGAGTGTTGGTGTTCATGGTCCAGTAGTCAATGGTCTTTTCCTCCCAATGAGCCCCGGTGGCGCTGACAATGGCCGCGCTGGTCAGGTCGTTGAGGAGACTGTCCACCCGCGTCTTCTCCTTGGGGTCCAGGATGTTCAGGGCCAGAGCCAGGTAAGCCTTGCCATAGTTGGACAGCAACTGACGATGCTGATAGAGGGCCACCGTGCGACCCAGGTCCCCCTGCCCGTATTCAGCCAGAACGTACAGGACAAAGGCCTGCGTGTTGCCCTGGTAAGGGGCCCGGATGTCGGTGGGGCGGATCAGGTTGTCTTTCAGGAAGCTGGCCGCCCGGTCCATGACATCTTTTTCCACGGCAAAGCCTGCCCGTTGCACCTCGTTGAGGCCGAAGAGGATGTAGGCTGTCAGGTAGAGGTTGCTTTTGTCGGCCAGCCACCAGCCCCAGCCGCCATCATAACGCTGCCAGGCATAGATGCGCTGCAAACCGATGCTGATCTGCTGGGGCAACCTGGCCTCCAATTCTTTGTTTTCCACCCCCAGCTTCTTCAAGGCGCGATAGGTCATCACGTTGGGCAGGAAACGGCTCATCGTCTGTTCGATGCACTCGTAGGGGAAATGCTCCAGGTATTTCAGGCCGTCGCGCATGCCTGCTGCCAGGGAGGGATCCACCTCTATGGTCAGCTCACCCTGGGTGGGATCGTAGCGCCGGGGCAGGGCCACCACCTCGACGCGCTGCTCTGCCTGCTCCACCTGGCCAGCCGTGGCTACCACTTCAGGTGTGGAGTAGCGGTAGACGGGCAGCACGATTTCGACGGCATCACTCAGGCCGCCGCCCTGGGCCGAGAAGAGCAGCCTGGCCGCGTCGGCGCCCCGTACCACAGTGGACCAACTGACCTTCACCTTGTCGTGGGCGGACACCTTCACCGTCTGGGCCTGGCCTTTCACCTCTACACCTTCAGCTTTCAGGGCGACCTCGGCTTCGATGTCTTTGTCGGTGTTATTGTGCACGATGGCCGCCAGCTCGGCCCTGTCGCCGATGACGAAGAAGCGTGGAGCCACCGGCCGCACCAGGAGGTCTTTGGTGCTGACCACGTCCACGTTGGTCAGGCCCACCTGGGTGTCAGCAGTGATGGCCTTGGCTCCCAGCCGCCAGGTGGTCAGGTTGTCGGGCAGTTCCACCTGGACCTGAGCCCGGCCGTTTTTGTCGGTCCTTACCACCGGGTTCCAGTAGGCGGTGTCGGGGAAGCGCCGCCGCACGATGCCTTCGCCTTCGCCACCGCCGCCACCTTTGGCCTCCGGGGCCACCTGCAGGTTGAGGCGGTCCACAGAGAGGACCAGAGTCGTCCCCGTCCACACCCCCAGGCTACGCTCCCGCCAGAAGTGCTCGATGATGTCGGCGCCGGGCATATCGGCCAGGGCCAGAACCGAGAGGTCCACCAGATGCAGGGACATCTCGGCTTCCACCCCTTTCCCCTGATAGTCGGTGGCCAGGATGTCGTAGGTCACCGTCTCCCGGGGGCCGTAGTGCTCCCCGGCCTCCACGTCTTTGTCCGGCTTGATGGTCAGCTTCAGCTCTTTCTCCCTGGTCGAAACCGACAGCGCAGCATAACCGACCTTGAAGGAGCCCAGGGGCTCCGTCTCGTCCATGCCCTTGACGATGACCACCGAGACGTAGACGTTGGGTATGTACTCTGGCAGGATGGGAATTTCGACCAGGTCGCTGTTGGTCTTCAGGGTCAGGAGTCTGTGCTCCATGATATGCCCGCGTTCGATGGTCAGCAGGGCCTGGACCGGACCGGCGTAGGGGGAGGGGATCAGGATCTGGGCCGTGTCGCCCACTTCGTAGGATTTTTTATCCGTCACCAGGTCAATGCGGTCGTTGTTCTCCCGCCGCCAGTTGATGAACTCGTAGCTGCTGACCCACAGATAGGTGGAAGAGCGGATCTCGTTACCTTGTTCGTCCTGGCCGGAGGCGGCAATCTTGTAGATGCCGCCCTTCTCCGGCGTGAAAGCGGCCACGGCTTTGCCTTCCTGGTCGGTGGCGATGGTGGTGGTCAGCACCGGGGTATCCTCGACGGTGCTCTTCCAATAGAAACGCCCATCTTCGCCCTCCTCCCAGACACTGTACCACTTGTGCTCGTAGACCACCACGGTCAGATCCCTGTCGGGCACGGGCTGGCTGTTCCAATCCACGGTGATGACGTCCACCTTTTGTTCTTCACCTACCCTGCCCACGTAAGCCTGAGGGGCCAGGCCGATGTAGAAGAGGCCCTTGTGCACGATGGCGTCGGTGCGGCTGGCCACCTGCTGGTTGTTGACGTCGGTCACGGCGGCCTCGATGGTGTAGATCTGACTGAGGGTCTTGTCGGCGATGTCAGCCGGCACCTTGAAGGTGAAACGCCCCTGCTCGTCGGTGATGCCATCGCCTTCGGTGACGAACTCGCCGGAAGGACCATAGTAGCGGTATTGAGTCCAGTCGTAGTCGGTGAAATCGTAACGGCCTTTGCCTGTCCACTGGAAGAAATAGTCGTTGGTCAAAACCGTCCAGTGGACTTGAGCCCTGGCCACCGGGCCACCAAAGTAGTACGTGGCCTGGACGTTGACGGCTATCTCGTCGCCCTGGACGTACTGCTCGCGCCCGGTCTGCACCTCCACTTGGAACTCCGGCTTGCGGTATTCGGCCACCTGGAAACTGGTGCCAAAGTATTGCTCGCCCAATTGGGTAGAGATGCTGTAGTAGCCCAGCGAAGCCTCTTCGCTCAGGGTCAACTCGCCGTGCAGGGTGCCCATTTCATTGAGGGGCAAACTCTCCTTGTAAATCTCTTTCCCCTGGTCGTCGCTGATGGTCACTTCCAGGCTTTTCACGTCTTTGGGCAGACTGTAGTGCGCGTCGTCGTCGGCGCGCAGGATGCCCTTGAAGTAGACTGTCTGGCCGGGGCGGTAGATGGCCCGGTCGGTGTAGAAATAGGCCGAGTAAGGTTCGCTCCAGGATTCAGCGGGCAGGTTGAACTCCCAGGGGCTGATGCCGTCGCTCCACTGGTTCATGGCCACGGCAAAGTTGTCTTTGCCTTCCTGGCCAGCAAAGGCGAAGAGGGGCTTCCAGGTGTCCCGCTTCTTGTATTCGATTTGCGCCACACCGTCCTTATCGGTTTGGCCCTGACCCAGACTGTCGAACTCACTCCAGAAGCTCACCGGCAGGTCGGCCACCGCCTGGCCGCTCTTCAGGTCGGTGGCCCAGACCAGAGCCTCGGTCTGACTCTGCTTCAGGGTCAGGTTGAGGCGCGAGACGACCATCATGATCCTGGCAGGTTGGTTCCTTCTTTCAGCCACTTCGGGGGCAGTGACTTCCAGGTAGTAGAGGCCGGGGGCCAGGCCGGCACCCTCCTCACTCTCGACGACCGTGCCTGTGATGCGAGCCTTATTGAGAGGGGCGCTGACTTCTTTGGACCAGCGGCGCACCAGGTCGCGCTCATCCGGCCTGAAAGCATCCCAGGGTTCCCACCAATCTTCGCCGTTGAGTTTTCTAAAGGTCCTTTGGTCCATTCGATACAGGCGGAAGTCCAGCCGGGTGACGTTGCGATAGGTGACATAGATCATGGTCGTGGTGTAGGCATTGTAGGTACCCACCCGGCCGGTGCTGCGCAGGTAGACCTGTGGAGGCAGGGCGCGGGTGGTGAAATGGACGGTGTAGGGCTGGCCCAGCTTGTGGCCGTAGCGGCCGGCCAGGTCGGCCCCGAAGGTGACGGTGTAAGCTGTAGAGGGTTCGGGGTTGAAGGAGAGATAGAGTCTGGCATCATAGTCGCCCCAGTAGGAGTAGACCGCCGTGGCGGTCGGCAGGATGGTCAGGTTGGGCAGAAGGGTGTCGGGATCCATCGGGCTGGAGAACTCGACCTCCAGGCCAGCGTAGGGTTCGACCCCTGTCTCGCCATCGGCCGGTTCGGTGTAGACGATGCCAGGCAGAGGGACAGTGGTGAACGACCAGGTGTAATCGTCGGCTGTCGCTCCTTCGACCCTGGCCGCCCTGGCTCCCCTGGCCACCCTGGCCATGTAGACGGTGTCCAATTCGAGATTTTCGGCGGGAACGAAGGCCATCGTCTCGTCGTCCGCCCAGCGGAAATCGCCTGGCACCTCTTCCCTGGTAGCCTCAACCGCCAGGGAGAAGTGCTCCTGAGCCGAAGTGTGGTCCATAGGCTGGTTGAAGGTCACGGTGATGACCTGTGAGGGCCCCACGTAGATGTCGTTGTCTCTGGGCGAAGTCTCCAGCACGCGGGGCATGATGGTGGTGAAAGTCCAGGTATAGTCCTCGGCCAACACGCCGCCGGTGGTGTCGGTCAGTCCGGCAGCCACGCGGGCCTTGTAGGTCGTGGCCGGGGCGAAGCCTTTATCGGGCTTGAACCTGTAGATGGACGTGTTGAGCCATTCGCCCTCGCCGGTCACCGGCGGGACGAAGGTCAGGGGGTGAGGCAATGCCGCCTGTTGGGCGATGGAGGTCAGAGGCACCACCGGGCGGTTGAAAAGCACGGTGACGACGGCATCGGTCCCCACCTCTTCGGTGTCGGGGGCTGGCTGCACGTCGGTCACCTCCAGGTAGCCCACGGTTCGGAAGGCAAAGGTGACGGGCTCTTTCAAGGGCAGGCCGACGGCGCTCTTGGCGCTTTCGGCCACGGTGACCTGATAGCTTTCGCCGCGCTTCAGGGGTTCCGCCGGGGTAAAGACCAGGTCGTTTTTCTCCCAACTGAGGCGACCCTCCACCTTCGGCTCGATGTGGAAGGCTGCCTCCACCGAGGCCCGGTCCATGGGCTGGTCGAAGGCGATGACGATGGGTTTGTCCAGCGCCTGTTCCTCGCCTGGGGCTGGCGAACGGTAGACGGTGATAGGGGCCTGGGGCGGCAGCGGCGTCCTGGTAGGCAGGACCCGGGCTGCGCCTGGCGGCAGCAGGCCAGCGGGGCGCAGGTTCCACAAGACAGCGATGAGCCCGATGACACACAGGGCCAGGACGATGATGAGGATGATGAAAAGGCTTCGTTTCATGGTTGTGACCTCCTGTTGGCTGATGGCAGATGGCTGATAGTTGACGGTCTATGGCAGACCGGCTCTGTTGTCAGAAGAGAGGAAACATGATATAATTACACTAAGACCCAACCCAGGCGGTAGATTGGTATCACGCTGGAGAGAACGCAGCCGCTGCTCTGGCTATTGAGAATGGCTATGTGCTGTCGGCCTTTTTGTTTTCGTGTCTTTTTCGCTCCCTTCCAAGGAGTGGGAAGTGCCTACGCCCGCTTAACCCCGCGCGGCGTGGTTGGCGGCATGGGTTTGTGGTTCGCGCATTCGTCGCTCACCAATTGATGTAAATCTCTTTCTGAGCATTCCGTCGCCGAATCGAAAACCCTGCGTGAGAGACACGAATCACCGTGTCCATCCGCTTTGCTTTTGTGTCCAGTTCTGGATGGCGTAAGATGCGGCGCACGAAAAACAGCAACCTCATTTTTTGACACAGCCAGACAAACCAAACAGTACCGAGAGTGGCAAAGTTTGCGGTCGTAAAAGCCCAGATCGCGCGTGAAGAAGGTGGTATCGCGGAGTCGGTGCAAGAGGGGAATGATTTCTTTATCCTTCATCCCCTTTTCTCCCACATCGAAACCAATTTGGTGAATTGGAATTCCCCAACTTTGCAACAGACTCCGCTGGTCGCCAGGGACGTTTTCATCAAGGATATTCATGCAGGGACTGGCTCCAAGACGAATTCGTCTGCATGCTTGAGGAATGCCTCACTGGATAATTTCACCGCTTCGGCAATCGCCTCCTTAGTGATACTGTTATGCCACTGCTCGATAATTGCCTCCCACGCCATACCTTCAGCAACCATCTCCAGCACGTCTGAAACAAAGATGCGCGTGCCGCGAAAAGTCGGCTGGCCATGACAGATTTCAGGGTCGGCAACGATGTAACGTCCCAACAGTCTAGCCTGTGTCTTTTTCTTCATCGAAACACTCCCCTCCTTTTTAGGGCCATTTCGGATTTATGTATCCGTTTCATACTCAGTGGGCCGTTCGCGTATGGCCAGAGTAGGTGTGAGAGTCACCAAAGGACGGAATTCCAGCTTCTCTGCAGCGCCCTCCTCGTGGAATTCAAAAGTTCGGGCCACATGGCGGAAGGCGTCGAGGAAGGCATAGTAATCCTCTTCGACAGCTCCATAAGCCAATTCATAGAAATATGGGCCTCTGGCAGTAGCGATCCTTCTCTCCAATATCGTGGTAGCCTTGGGCTCTACAGCATTCAATGGTAGAGGCATCGCATACGAAATCACAAATTCCACGGCTTCAAGAGAAGCAAAAGTACCCTCAACCCCGGAGATTTCCTTGAAGCCAGGGGATCCTTTATCTTCGCTGAGATAGTGTTTCACCAGTTCGTCGAGGGTATCGAATTCGCCACCAGCCTCTCGGCGCGGAATCACACTGACACTCAAAGACAGGCTATAGGTATCGTCCTTGTTGCGCGGCCCGATGATGAAAACCTCACTGTAGCCTCTCTCTTCAATCTCCCTGACCTCCCAGCTTCCAGGATACAGAAATGAGAAGTCTAGTACTTTGTCAAGCATGATTTGATGGGTGACGTCAATAGGAGTATAC
>Ga0068707_1003827_pt1 | contig 10469 bp, 6 predicted proteins | sample YNPNPMetaG_FD_66600 | JGI IMG/M metagenome (GOLD analysis project Ga0068707, IMG submission 66600) | Anoxygenic and chlorotrophic microbial mat microbial communities from Yellowstone National Park, USA - YNP NP MetaG | ecosystem: Environmental > Aquatic > Thermal springs > Hot (42-90C) >... | reverse complement strand
CGGGGTTCGGCTCGGTGGGCCAGTTGGTGGCCTTTAACAACTATATCATGTCGGTGATGTTCCCCCTGACCAACCTTGGGATGATGATCAACTTTATCTCTGCTGCCGCGGCCTCGGCCCAGCGCATTTGGGAGGTGTTGGACGAGGAGCCGGCGGTGCAAGAACGTCCCGACGCCAAGGCGCTGGTGGAGGCGAGGGGCCATGTGGCCTTTCGTAACCTCACCTTCCGCTACAACGGCCAGCAGGAGGGCCGCCCGGTCTTGGCGCAGATCGATCTGGAGGCCAAGCCCGGCGAGACGGTCGCCCTGCTGGGAGCCACCGGCGCGGGCAAGAGCACGCTGATCAACCTCATCCCCCGCTTCTACGATGCCACCGAGGGCCAGGTGACCCTGGACGGCATGGATGTGCGCGAGCTGACGCTGGATTCCCTGCGCGCCCAGATCGGCATCGTCCCGCAAGAGACGATCCTCTTCAGCGGCACCATCCGCGATAACATCCGCTACGGCCGGCCCGACGCCAGTGATGAGGAGGTCATCGCCGCCGCCAAGGCCGCTCAGGCCCACGAATTCATCCTCAGCTTCCCCCAGGGCTACGATAGCTGGGTGGGGCAGCGAGGAGTGAACCTCTCCGGCGGCCAAAAGCAGCGCATCGCCATCGCCCGGGCTTTGCTGGTCAACCCCAAGGTCCTCATCCTGGACGATAGCACCAGCTCCGTGGACCTGGAGACCGAGCTCAAGATCCAGGAGGCGCTGGATCAACTCTTGGCCGAGCGCACGAGTTTTATCATCGCCCAACGCATCAGCACGGTGATGAACGCAGACAAGATCGTGGTGCTGGACCAAGGACGCATCGAGGCCATCGGCAGCCACGAAGAGCTTTTGGCCACCAGCCCCATCTACCGCGAGATCTATCAGTCGCAACTCGGCGACGGCGTGAAAGGGTGAGAGCATGACAGATAACCGACCCCACACTCCATCCCAAGGGATGCCCGCCGGCTTGGGCGGCGCCGGCCGGGGGCCTGCCCCCGATTTCCCCGCCCCGCAGCGACCGGGAGGCGGCGGTTTCCGCGGGGGCGGGATGATGGGCGGCCGCATCGAGAAGGCCCAAAACCCCAAAGGTGCCTTTCTGCGCTTGGTCAAGCTGCTGCGCCCCTACCGGGCCACGCTCATCCTGGTAGTGGGGCTGGTCATTGTGAGCGATCTCCTGGATCTCCTGGGGCCGTACCTCGTCGGCCTGGCCATCGACCGCTTCATCAGCCAAGGGGATAAGGTCGGGCTGGCACGGCTCTCCCTGTTCCTTTTGGGCACCTATCTCGCCGGCTGGGGGGTGCAGTTCGGCCAAAGCTACACCATGATCAGCCTGACGCAGCAATTTCTGCGCGGCCTGCGTTACCAACTGTTCCAGCATCTGCAGCGCCTGTCGTTGGCCTTTTTCGATGCCCGGCCCGTGGGCGAGCTGATGAGCCGCCTGACCAACGACATCGACGCCATCATGCGCGTCCTCTCGCAAAGCGTGGTCGAGCTTTTGGCCAGCGTGCTCACGGTGATGGGTATCGTGGTGGTCATGTTCTTGCTTCACCCCTGGCTGGCCCTGGGGGCCTTGGTCATTCTGCCCCTGATGTCCTTGCTGACCACGGCCATCGGCCGGCGGACGCGCCAAGGCTTTCGCCAGGTGCAGGGCAATCTGGGCCAGTTGAACGCTTTCATGGAGGAGAGTATCACCGGCGCCAAAGTGGTGCAGGCCTTTGGCCGCCAAAAGGCCGCCATCGCCCAGTTCCAGCAGGCCAATATTGCCGTGCGCGATGTCAGCGTCCGCGCTCAATCCTTGGCCATGATGTTGCCGCCGCTATTGATGATCTTGAGCAACATGGATATCGTCATCATCGCCGGCCTGGGCGGCTGGATGGCCCTGCGGGGAATGATCAGCGTGGGCGTCATCGCCAGCTTTATCCTCTACGCGCGGCGTTTCTTCCGGCCCTTGATGAGCCTGGCCGAGATCTATAACTCGATCCAATCGGCCCTGGCCGGCGCCGAACGGATTTTTGAGGTGCTGGACCAAAAGCCCCAAATTCAGGATAGCCCCACGGCCATAGAGTTGGACCAGGTGCGGGGCGAGGTCGAGTTCGACAACGTGAGTTTTGAGTATGTGCCGGGCGTGCCCGTCCTGCGCGAGGTGAGCTTCCGCGCCACGCCGGGGCAGACCATCGCCCTGGTGGGGCCCACGGGCGCGGGCAAGACCACCATGGTCAACCTCCTCTCCCGCTTTTACGACGTCACCCAGGGGAGCATCCGCATTGACGGCCACGATATCCGCGAGCTGAAACAAGATGACCTGCGGCGCAAGCTGGGCATCGTGCTCCAGGATACCTTTCTCTTTTCCGATACGGTGATGGAGAATATCCGCTACGGCCGCCTGGACGCCACCGACGAGGAGGTGATCGCCGCCGCCAAGCTGGCCAACGCCGATCAGTTCATCCAGCGCCTGCCCAACGGCTACCAGACCGAGCTCTCTGAGCGGGCCAGCAACCTCAGCCAAGGACAGCGGCAGCTCCTGGCCATCGCCCGAGCGATCTTGGCCGATCCGCGCATCCTGATCCTGGACGAGGCCACCTCCAGCGTGGATACCCGCACCGAGGTGCAGATCCAACAGGCGCTGCTAAACCTGATGAAGGGGCGCACCAGTTTCGTCATCGCCCACCGGCTCAGCACCATCCGCAAGGCCGACCTGGTGCTGGTGATCAACGAAGGGCGGATCATCGAGCGGGGCACCCACGAATCCCTCATGGCCCAACGCGGCTTTTACTATCACCTGTACATGAGCCAGTTCCGCCGCGCGCCGCAGCCCGAAGCGGCCCAAGCGCCCCTGGTCCTGGCCCAGGGCGAGGGGATGGCCGCGGAGGGAGGGGGCAACTAAACCTACCTCCTCGCTGCCGCGATCATGGCGTCCACGGCGCTGGGTTCCACATTGCTGGGCAGGGGGCTGCCGGTGCAAAGGACAAAGGGTGCCCCCGGCCCGGATTGGGTCAATTGCTCCTCCACGGCGCGGGCGATCTCTGCAGGGTTGTTGCGCAAGAGGAGGCCCTCGGAATCCAGATTGCCAAACAGACAGCGTCTCGGGCCAAAGACGGCGCGCACGGCGGCCACCGTGGTGGCCACGCCCTTGCGGGGCTGCTCAAAGGCAAAGGCATCCACGGGCAAGGCCGCCTCGTGGGCCAAGATGGGCAAAATATCCCCCTCGTTCCAGAGGATGATGCGCAGGCCGGCCTCGTGGGCGGCCTCCACGATGGCGCGTTGGTAAGGCAGCGCAAAACGCTCGAACATGGCCGGGGAAATGATATCGCACGAGGCCCAACCATCGGCGATGAATACCGCCTCGGCGCCGGCCTCGGCCCATTGGCGCATCCGCAGGCGGTCGCCGGCGGCATAGCGCTCACACACATAGACGAACAGCTCGGGATCCTCCAACATCGCCGCCATGGCCGCCTCAAACCCAAAGGCATAGCAGGCGCAGATATAGGCCGGCGAATGATGGGGCAGGACCAGGGCTCGGTCCCCCAGCTCGCGGATCAGGCGACGCAGGCCCTCCAGGTAGCTCTCCCCCCAACCGGTGAAGAGAGGCACCAGGCGGTCGGCATCCTCGCGGGAGCGGATCTCCCCCACAGGATCGCACCCTTTGGCCCCCGTCTCTAGCTCATAGAGGGAGTAGCTATCCTTGGTCAGGCCATAGAGCCGGCCGGTGTTCTCATCGCGCACCACCCAACGGCGACGGTCCTCCTCCACCAGGGTCGGCTCCCGGGGACCGGAGCCCAGCCCCTCGTAAAAGATCGCGTCGGGCCGATGGCGCTCCCAGAGGGCAAGCTGGGCGGCATACCAGGCGGCATTGCCGCCACAGGCCAACTGCCAGGGTTGCAATCCGGCCACCTTCCAGGTGTAATCGAAACCCCAGGTAAAGAGCGCCACGGGCGGGCGCTCCGTGGCCTCGCCGGCCAGGGCGCGCAACATGAGGGGACGGCCGTTCATGGATCTCCTTTGCAGCTTGTAGTGTTCAGCGGTCAACCGTCGAATGGCTTTTGCCGAGGGTCGGTAGCCAAGCTCGACGAGGCCGCCATGCCCCTAAGGATACCCCAAACCAAGGGCTGAGCAAAAAGTGCGTCCATCGGTTGCCAACCGACGTCTGTGGATACCATGCGGGCCTGGTCAGCAGAGCCAGCGGATCCGAGCCGACGATGGACAAGGCCCCCATCCAGCGGCGACCCGACGCATCATGGGAAGCTCGCCGGAGCCGCCCGCAGCTTGCCACTTTTGCCTTGCCGGGGGTTGCATGCGCCCTTGAAAGCCGCTAAAATCTTGGCGATTTCTGGAATTCCCGTCCCCTGCCGCTTGTGAAAGCATAGCAGAGGCCGGCCATGTGGACAGAGGAGGGTTCGCGTGAACATCATCTTGCTCATCTCGGATACGTTTCGCTACGATAACCTCTTTGATCGGGCGGCCATGCCCGTGCGCACGCCGGAGCTGGATCGCTTCGCCCAGCGGGCGGTGAGCCTTTCGCGGCTCTACACGGGGAGCTTTCCCACCATCCCGCACCGGACCGACCTCACCAGCGGGCGCTTTGGTTGGATGTGGTACCCCTGGCAGGATCGCCGCCAGAGCAGCGCCAATCACTTGCCCATGATCCTGCGCCAGGCGGGATACGTCACCCAGTTGCTTTGCGATTGCCCGCATCTCTTTAACGCCGGCTTTCAATTCGGCTTTGATGCGGCCTATGCCCTGCGGGGCCAGGAGGCGGATCTGCCCCTCCTGCGCATGAACCACCCCATCCCCCAGGCGATGCCGCCCGAAAAGACCCGCGACGATCTGCACTTTCAACGGCGCAACCTGGTGGACCTGGCCTCATGGACGAGCCGCTATTGGTACCGCGAGCAGGATTGTTTCCCGCCCCGCACCGCCGCCCTGGCGGTGGAGTTCCTTGAGGAGAACTATCGCTACCATCCCTTCTTCCTCTGGGTGGATTTCTTTGATCCCCACGAGCCCTGGATCGCCCCCGAATACATGGTGCGCCGCTACGATCCAGAGTATCACGGCACGCCCATGCTGCATCCTAACTATGGCAAAGCCTCCGACCTGACACCGGCGGAGCTGCGCAACCTCCGCGCCCACTATTGCGCCGAGGCCGAGCTGGTGGATCGCTGGGTGGGGCGGGTGTTGCAAAAGATTGACGATCTGAACCTTTGGGAGAACTCTATCGTCATCTTTACCACCGACCACGGGATGAGCTTGGGCGAGCACAACCGCACAGGCAAGAGCAACATCAACAAACGCGATCCGCGTTGTTGGCCCATCTATCCAGAGATCGCCCACATCCCCTTGATGATCGCCGCGCCGGGCCTGGAAGGAGGCCGCACGGTGGATGCTCTGCTGCAACCGCCCGACATCCTGCCCACCCTGCTGGAACTGGCGGGATTGGAGGCGCACATCCCAGAGCCGATCCATGGGCGCTCCTTCGCCCATCTCCTGCGTGGCACAGGCGACCGGCCCCTGCGCGATTGCGCCATCGCGGCCTCGTTCCTGCGGGTGCAGCCGGCGAGCCCGGCCACCAAGTGGACCACGCCGGTGCTCTACACGGAGAAATGGGCCTACGCGCCCATCGGCCCGGAGGGCGAGCGCCAGCTGTTCGACCTGGAGAACGACCCTTACGCGGAGACAAACATCGCCGCCGATCATCCGGCCGTGGTGCGCGCGCTGCACGAGCGCTTTGTCGCCTGGATGCACGAGGTCGGCGCTCCGGCCGAGGCCATGTCTCCCCTGGAATGGAGGCCCGCCCATGGGCAAGCCTAACTTTATCATCTTTCTCACTGATGACCAAGGCTACGGCGACCTCTCTTGCATGGGGACGACAGATTTCCGCACGCCTCACCTGGATCGCCTGGCGGCCTCTGGGGTGCGTTTCACCCAGTGGTACAGCAATTCACCGGTCTGCTCCCCCTCCAGGGCCTCCCTGCTCACTGGGCGCTATCCGGGGCGGGCCGGCGTGCGCTCCATCCTGGCCGGGCATCGCACGGCCACGGGCCTCCCGCCCGAGGTGCCCACCCTGGCCACGGCGCTGAAAAAGTTGGGCTACCAGACGGCCCTCATGGGTAAATGGCACCTGGGGCTGGCCCCCGGCTCGCGGCCCAACGACCACGGGTTCGACGAATTCTTTGGTTTCCTGGCCGGGTGCGTGGATTACTACTCCCATATCTTTTATTGGGGCATGAACCGGGGCGGCCCCGGCAACAACCCCACCCACGACCTGTGGCACAACGATGAGGAGATGTGGGATAACGGCCGCTATCTGACCGAGGTGCTCACCGAAAGGGCGGTGCACTATATCCGGCGGGCGGCCCAGAGCAGGCAGCCTTTCTTCCTCTTGGTCTCGTATAACGCGCCCCACTATCCCATGCACGCGCCGCAAAAGTATCTGGACCGTTTCCCTCATCTCCCGTGGGATCGGCGGATCATGGCGGCGATGCTCAGCGCCATGGACGACGGCGTGGGCGAGATCATGGCCGAGGTGGAACGCCAAGGCCTCTTGGCGGATACGGCCGTGTTCTTTATGTCGGATAACGGCCCCTCGCGGGAGAGCCGCAACTGGTTGGATGGCCGCCCCGACCCCTACTATGGCGGCACCAGCGGCGGCCTGAAGGGGCACAAGTTCAGCCTGTACGAAGGCGGCATCCGCGTGCCGGGGATCATGAGCTGGCCGGCGCGCATCCCCGCCGGGCAGGTCTTGCACGGCATGGCTGCCGCCATGGATATCTTTCCCACCTTTCTGCGGGCCGCCGGCGGCGAACCCGCCGAATACGACCTGGATGGCAAGGACCTGCTCCCCATGGTTTGCGAGGGTGCCCCCAGCCCCCACGAGACCCTCTTTTGGGAGATGGACCGCCAGACGGCCATCCGGCGGGGCCGCTGGAAGCTGGTGCTCAACGGACAACTGGTGGAGGGCGCCCCACCGGAGGACGAGGTGCACCTGGCCGACCTGGAAACGGACATGGGCGAAAGAATCAACCTCCGGCAGGAATATCCTCAACTGGCTGCCGAACTGCGCGCCGCCGCCGAGGCCTGGCGACAAGAGATCGAGGATCTTTGGCAACACTATTGGCTGCCACGGGCCAACGGCACCACCGCCCTGCACTGAGCGCCTTCAGCCCCGACCAATGCGTCCCGCTCCCCAAGACCGGGGGCGGGACGCATTTTCAGGTGGCGTTTATCCCCCTCGACGCCGGCGCCGGGGAAGAATTTTGCGCAAATCAGCCGTTTTTCGGCTTAAAACTATTGACCTTTGGCGATAATCGGAGTATAATAGGGTTCGTAAATAGTATGCATTGAAACGGTGATAGGATGTCTTGGCGACACCTTCAGCGCCCAACTCGGTGTCCATTCTTTGTGCAATCTAGCCGCCGGATGGAACGCCGAGCTTTTTTTGCCTGGGCGCAAGGCCATCATCTTGATCCTCTAGGCACCCCCCACGGCCACTGTCGCCGGGCTTGCGACTCGACATGACACGATCTGGAAAGGCAAAAGCATGCTGGAACAGGTTCTAGAGAGCGCAAAAGCACGGGGCTTTATCTCAAGTGACGAAGTGTTGAACCTTTTCCCAGAAGTGGAATCTTGTGTGCAGGAAGTGGACGAGTTCTTTGCCCGTTTGCACGATGAAGGCGTCGAGGTGATTTTTGAGGAGGACCGTAATCCGGAAACGCCCCCGGTAGAGCTGGGCGAGGCGGAGCTTTTGGAGGACCTAGAGGCCGAGGAACCGGATGAGGTGGAGTTGCTCTTGGATGTCGAACCAGAGCCGGAGGAGAATCTAGAGAGCAGCGAGCCGGCTGTGGACTTGGACGATATCTCCACCGATGACACGGTAAGCCTTTACCTGAAACAGATGAGCCAGGTGCCCTTGCTCACCAGCGCCGAAGAGGTGATGCTGGCCAAACAGATCGAGGAGGGCAACAAGGCCCAGGCCCGCCTGCGCGATCGCTCCCTCCCTGAGGAGGAACGCAACCGCCTGCTGGATGCGCTCCACAAAGCCGAACAAGCCCGCATCGGCCTGGTAGAGGCGAACACCCGGCTGGTGGTGAGCATCGCCAAGAAATACATCGGCCAGGGGGTGCCCTTCCTGGATCTCATCCAAGAGGGGAACATCGGCCTGCTGAAGGCCGTGGAAAAATTCGACTATCACCGGGGTTACAAGTTCAGCACCTACGCCACCTGGTGGATCCGCCAGGGCATCACCCGAGCCCTGGCCCAGCAAAGCCGCCTGATCCGCCTGCCCGTCCACGCCGGCGACCAGATCCGCCGCATTTATCGCTGCGCCGAACAATTGGAGCAAGAGACGGGACACAAACCCACACCGGAGGAGATCGCCGAGCAGACGGGCATCCCGGTGAGCAAGGTGGAGCGGCTGCTGCGCATCTCCCGCTACCCCGTCTCCTTGGAGCGGCCCGTGGGCGACGATGGCGATACCGAATTCGGCGATTTTATCGAGGACGAGGAATCGCCGGCGCCCGCCGATGTGGCCTATCAAAAGCTCTTGCGCGAGGCCCTGGAGGATGTGATGACGGCCCTCAGCCCACGGGAGGATCGCATCTTGCGCCTCCGCTTCGGCCTGAGGGATGGCCACGCCCACACCCTGGAAGAGGTGGGAGAGAAATTCGGCCTCACAAGGGAGCGCATCCGCCAGATCGAACACCAGGCCCTGGATCGCTTGCGGCATCCTCACCGCAGCAAACAGTTGCGCGATTATTTACGCTGAGCAGAACGAGCGACCAACCCGCGGCTGAGGGGCTTTTCTCCCCCCGGAGAGCGGGCTTCTTGCATTCCTCCTTTGTCGGGCTATAATATGGTGTGCCGGTGGGATATTCTCGCCCCCCGCACATCCGTACTTGGCCTCAACGGCGAGGCGCGGACGACGATGCAACCGTCGAGCAAAGGAGGCTCCATCATGCGCCTCTCTGGATCGAGAGGTGATGATGTGAGCTTTTTTGTGCAATTTCCCAGTTTTTTCTAGGAGGTGGCGGTGTCGCACGCAGTGCCCGAACACAATCAGGCAGATAGTTCGGTTCCGGATTGTACGGCTTATCTCCCCGCGGGGATCGCTGTGTTGCCACAGCTCGATCCGGAGCTCGCCCAAGCGCTGGATGCCGAAGCGCGGCGCCAGCAGGAGACCATCGAGCTGATCGCCTCAGAGAATTATGTCAGCCGCGCCGTGTTGGAGGCCCAAGGGTCGGTGCTGACTAACAAATACGCCGAGGGTTACCCCGGCCAACGCTACTATGGCGGCTGTGGCGCGGTGGACGTGGTAGAGGAGCTGGCCATCGCCAGGGCCAAGGAGCTCTTTGGCGCTGAGCACGCCAACGTCCAGCCCCATTCCGGCTCCCAGGCCAACGCTGCCGCGTATATGGCCTTCTTGGAGGTGGGCGATACGGTCTTGGCCATGAGCCTGGCCCACGGCGGGCACTTGACCCACGGCTCGCCCCTCAGCTTCTCCGGACGCGAATATCGTTTCGCCCATTACGGCGTCAGCCGCGAGACCGAACGCATTGATTATGACGCCTTGGAGGCCCAGGCCAGCGCCTTGAAACCCAAGATGATCGTGGCCGGGGCCAGCGCCTATCCCAGGGTGCTCGACTTCCCCCGCCTGCGCCAGATCGCCGACCGCGTGGGGGCGTATCTGATGGTGGACATGGCCCACATCGCCGGTTTGGTGGCCGCGGGGCTCCACCCCAGCCCCATCCCCTACGCCGATGTGGTCACCAGCACCACCCACAAGACGCTGCGCGGGCCACGGGCGGGGCTGATCCTTTGCCCCAAAAAGTTCGCCAAGCAGGTGGATAAGGCCGTCTTCCCCGGCATCCAGGGGGGACCCCTCATGCACATCATCGCCGCCAAGGCGGTGGCCCTGGGCGAGGCCTTGCGGCCCGAGTTTCGCCTGTACCAAAAGCGCGTGGTGGAAAACGCCCAGGCGCTGGCCGAGGAGCTGCAACGGTTGGGGTTGCGCCTCGTATCCGGCGGCACCGATAATCACCTGCTCCTGGTGGATGTCTCCCCTTTGGGCTTGACGGGCCGCGCCGCCGAGGAGGCCCTGGAGGAGGCGGGCATCGCCTGCAACAAGAACATGATCCCCTACGACCCCCAGCCGCCGCGGGTGACCAGCGGCATCCGCCTGGGGACGCCCGCCGTCACCACCCGAGGCTTTGGCATCGAAGAGATGCGCCAGGTGGCCCGGCTCATCGGGCGCGTGTTGCATCAGATCAACGATGCAGCGGTTCGCCGTGAAGCGCGCCAAGAGACGTTGGCCCTGTGCCGGGCCTTCCCTATCCCGCTCTAGACCCGGGCTGCGCCATGATTTTTAAGGCACTCTTTACGTCCAGTCGGCCAAGGATACCGTCGCTATTTACGCACCATCTTTTTCGCCGGGCCCATCGTGGGGTATAC
>Ga0068707_1003817_pt1 | contig 10479 bp, 11 predicted proteins | sample YNPNPMetaG_FD_66600 | JGI IMG/M metagenome (GOLD analysis project Ga0068707, IMG submission 66600) | Anoxygenic and chlorotrophic microbial mat microbial communities from Yellowstone National Park, USA - YNP NP MetaG | ecosystem: Environmental > Aquatic > Thermal springs > Hot (42-90C) >... | reverse complement strand
TCGTCAGCCAGATCAGCAAAGACGCGAAAACGAACGCAGGGGAGAGGAGCAAGATCAGCACAGACGAAGCCCCAAGGTCAAAGAGGCGTTTGAGGGTCAGTTGGCAGTGACGGTTCATGCATTTTCCTCTTCTGGTCAGGCTCACTTACGTTTCAGGGGGCGAAGATTCCCACAGACAGGCAACTTCTACCTCACGTTCCTTCCCCGTGAGTTCTGGGGCCACTTACCAATGCTCGTGTCAGCACTTGTTCATAGATGTCTGCCACTTCTCTGGCTGTCTTCCTTACGTCGAACCACTGACGCGCCAGCCTCTGTCCTCTCCTGGCCATCTCGAGGCCCCTGCCGGGGTCCCGTAGTGCCTCCAAAAGGACGTCAGCCAGACAGTCAGGCCTCTTGGGCGGGACGAGCCATCCGGTTGTACCAGGTATCACGATCTCTGGAAAGCCACCAGTGCAGGTAGCTATAGTAGGCACTGCCAAAAGCAAAGATTCGACTGCTCCCCCAATGTTCTCAGAGTGGGACGGATGAACGGCGACATCAAAGTCAGGGTAAAGTTCCGGCACATCGTTCCGAGTGCCCAGGAATACGATGTGATCGCCACATCGGTTTCTACCGTACTCCCTGACCCTTTTTTCATAAGCAGTCGCCTTATCCCATGCTCCTCCAACGAAAACTCCCTTCAACTTCAGGCTTCTTTCTCTGCCAAGACATATAGCAATGGCATCAATGAGATCTTCATGCCCTTTGATACCTCGCGTTTGGCCCAGGAACCGTTTGGGCGCGTATATATAGGCGACCATACCAACGAGCTTAGTATCTACGTCCACTTTTAATTCAGCCTTCAGCTTTCCAGGCCTACGATCCTCAAATCGTCCGAGATCCACACCATAGTACGACATGAAAATGCGATCTCTCGGTAGCCCAAATCGTGTATACAGGTCACAGGTGTATTTGCATGAACCAATCCAGTAATCAAACTCATCAGCCAGGAGAATCTCTGCCCACCGAAAGAAGGGATGCTCTAAATGAAGCGGGCCAGGTACCTGAAAAATGCGGGGAATTCGCGCTCTGCGTCCCAGTCCCAGCCTCATCGTAACAGTGGTCCCCACACTGTGACTATGGATGATGTCAGGACAAACTGTGAAAACCAGTTTTCGAATCTGTCTGATCAACTCGGGCCAACGCCAGGGCTTTCTTACAGGGAAATCCAAAGACACGGGATGTACAATTATACCTGCTTGCTCATATTGAGTGAGGAGGTCGCCACCTGGAGGCAGGGCAACATGAACTTCTACACCCATTTTCACCAATTCTCTCATCTGGCGAAACGCCCAGACTGCTCCTACAGATGTTTTTACCAGGTGAAGTGCTCTCAGGCCGCTTGGGACTGATGCCATTCCTCAGTTATCTCCCTCACCCGACGGTAGAAAGCCAGTCGCTTCTCTCGCAGGAGTTCCTCGCGGTACTCCAGGGCTTTCTGGTAATTGCGTCGCGACATCTGCACCATCCGCTCCGGGTCGTTCAAGACCGCGGCGATTTTGGCTGCTAACGCCCATGCATCGTTAGGGGGGACCATGTCCTCGGGTGGTAGCAACTCGGGAATCCCGCCAACGGTTGTGCCAATGCAGGGCAATCCCCGAGCCATAGCCTCTATCATGGCCCTTGGTAATCCCTCCACCCTGGAAGCCAAGACAAACAGGTCCGCCCGGTCCAATTGAGCACGCACCGGTTCGCCGGCAGGCAGTTGGCCGAGGAACCGGACTCGCTGTTCGATTCCTTGCCGAACACACCGCGCCTCCAGCGCTCCACGGTGCCTGCCATCGCCCACCACGGTCAACCTCACATCCAGTCCCCCCTTGACACAGTGAGCAATCGCATCAATCAACACGTCCACACCTTTGTAGAGTTGTTCCAGCATACCGACGGTAATCAAGGACGAACCGCCTCTCTCTCTCTTGCCTGTCCACAGATCAGACGCAAAGGCCAGTCCTGGTAACTCAACATCTGAAAGCCGGGCACAATAGGCCCTTTTCGCGGGCGGATACCTGCGCTGAAGGCTTGACTGAGTCACGTAGGCTAGGCCCGCTGCTGCTTCACACTGCTTTCTCAGTTCCTGAGTAAACCACCATCGCGCGAAGACGCGCACTGGCCAGGCATATTTCGCGGCCCCAGGCGAAAAGACGTCCCAGGGATCTCCAACGACCTCAAGCCCAAAGGGTTGCCCCCTCCTGCTCAGATAAGGTGCCAGCCAGTTGGCCAGAAGAGACGGAACGCGCAGAATGACCGCGTCCTCAAGCGCGACGGCTCTCCGCAAGGCCCGTATGACCTTCACACAGCGCAACAGAAACTGCTGAGGCCCCACATAGTACGGCACTGGAGCGAAGGTCACGCTCTCGCCATCGGCCCTCTTCCAGCCGTTCATCGCCTCGGGAACATCCAGGACCCGCGCGACCACGCGCACCGAGTCGAAGACCTCCAGATATCGCCGCCAGAAGGGGTAGGCGAAAGTAGTGGAGGTCCAGATCGCGCCGTCAGGGGTGCCTAGGAAACGGTGCTCCAGGATGACAGCAAGGTTCATGCCCTGTCAGCGACTCCTTAGAAACAACCGTGTCAGGAGGTACGGAAAGAGCACATACCAGATCAGGGAACGAACAACCAGTGCGGACTCACCTCGCGCATAGATGAGGAAGTACGCCAGAAACGCAGCGACGGTCGCCGATCTCGCTGGATCTCTGGATCTCAGGCCCCACAGCACGAATCTCGCGTAGAGGAACCCGACCAGGCCGAGGAGCAACGGGGTACCAACCCAGCCAAAGTTGGCATATGCCTCCGCAATGAACGAGAAGCCATAACCTCCGCCCGCATAGAAAACGGCAGGGTTGACGACATGGGTCAGCCAATGTGAGTAGAGCCCTCGCGCAACGGTAGGGTGAATCTCCCAGAAGAGATTGGGGAAAACCGTCAGAACAGAATAAAGATAGCCAAGCCCCCAATCGAAATCTCTAACCATCGGGATAAGTTCGAGCGTATGCGCTATTGTCAACAGAGTTCCCCCCATCTCGCTGATGATACCGACCACCGGGTTCCGTATCGAAAGATAACTCTCAACGAAGAAGTCGAGGGCCAATCGTTCCACTCCCGGTATGTTCCTGACGACCGCAAGTGTCGGGAACACCACAAACAGGATTCCCGCGGCAGCGATGCCCAGGAACACCCTGGGGATGGGCGCAACCTGACAGTGCCAGAGCCACACGAATGCCACCACCGGCATGGCCCACCACAACCTGGTCCCTGTGAAAGCCTGGATGACTGAATAGACGAGGATCACCAACACTGATAGCACAAGCAAATGCCGTTTGCCCTTGCTGCCGGACAAAAGGAACAACACGCCGGGAACCATCAAGTTGGCTAAGGCCTGGGGTAGATTCGCCAGCCCGGTCTCCGCCTGCTGTTGGAACAGCCCAAAGTAACCCGACGATGACACAACCGCTAACCTGCTCAGAATCACGGTCGCCATGGGCATAACAGATATCATCAGCAAGACCCATCCAGTTCGCCGGGCTGTGCTTGCCGAGGTCACACTTGACAGCCCGTCCGCTTCACCTGCGTCTCTTGAGGCCGCCCACAGCGCGCCGAGATGAAAAGCCCCTAATCCGAGTAGAACTAACAGAAGAGAGCGGTAAATCGTATCCGGAGAGAATGAGAAGATCCTGTAACCATCGTTGCTCATGAACGTCTCTATACCATATTCATTAAGATGGAGAACCTCCAGGATTGCTTTACCCCCATTGAACAGTGCTGCGGCGATCAAGAAGATGCCGTATGGGTCGAAGAGACTCCCTGCTGCTCTTCTCCACGACCAGAGAGACCACGTGAATTGAAGGACAAGGAGAACACAGAGCCAATACAGGTGCGGACCAGACACCCTCTCAATGGCGAGCAAGAAGACAACAAATACAACCAAGACAATAAAGCGAGACAGCAACGAAACGCCCGTACCAGCTCTATACGGCCTACTTGCCCTGATCGCCGACATATATGCTCCGCAGAAGAGAGGCAGCCCCCTGCACGTCATATCTGTTCCGCCTGAAGGCCCCTTCTCGCGCCCCCCAATCGGGCCTGGAGTGCCCTAACACCTGCAGCACGTGTTCTGCCCAGACATCGCTTGCCGCATTCAGCGCCACCGAGTGCAATAACCCCAAACCGAGATCAACCTCTCCTGAAATGACTTCGGAAATCACACAAGGCACACCAGCCGCCTGAGCCTCGAGCAATGCCAGCGGAATGCCTTCCCATAAGGATGGAAACAGGAAGGCATCCAAACACCCCATGATCTGTGGTACATCGGCACGAACGCCGAGGAAGAGGACCTTCCCTTCGAGCCCCTTCTCCGCGACCAGTCTCTCCACTTCTGGCCGCAGAGGCCCGTCCCCGACCAGGATGAGACGAGCGTCCGGCAACCTACTCGATAGTGCTTCGAATATCTGAACAAGAAAACGATGATTCTTCGCTACATCGAACCGCCCCACGTGTCCAACCAACCGACCCTCCCCCGGCAGGCCAACCCTAACCCGCAGGGTTTTCCGATCTTGCAGGAGTGATTCAAACGGCGCAAGTTCGACGCAGTAGCGCAAGACCCGAACCCTGTCATCCTGCCAGCACTCAGGGCCGTATAGCGCTTCGCAGGCTGACCGAGAACACCCAAGCATATGCGTAGCATTGCGGGAAATCAGCCAACGCATCCACCGCCGATATGTTTTCCGGGGCAGGGCTCGCCCCTTCCCATCATCAGTATTATGAGAGTGCGCAATTCGAAGGGGAACGCCGACCAGGCGGGCAGCGACCAGCGGGACTCCGCTATAGAAATGGACATGGCTGTGAACGGCACCGAAGGGTCCCTCGCGACGCAATAACCCCTTGAGCGCCTGCACATAAGCCGGTAGGCGTAGAGGGCTAGGCCGTGGAAGGACGAATATCCTTCCACCCAAGTCCCTGATCTCATCATCGTAGTGCCCTGGCAGATCCGAATGAACGCCAAAGTCAAATTGAACTTCGCCGCGGTCGAGGTGTCGGTACACGCGCATGATGAAGGTCTCAGCGCCGCCGCGGTTCATCCGCCCAAACAGATGCAACACACGAACGGGTCGGCCCATCTCAGGAGATCCTGCACTGCGCGGTCGCATCCCTCTTAAGCGTCCGGCGGAGCACAACCGCGATGTATCCCAGAGAAACCAGGCACTGGACTCCGTTCGCCATCCCCATCGCCCATGCCGCACCTGTCAGTCCGTATCGCGGGACAAGGATGAGACAGAACAGGGCGTTGGACAACGCAACCGTGGTGAAGATAACCGGCTGGATGTTGAAGGAGCGCGCTGCGGTCAGGGCATAACCCAAGAAGGAAGCAAGATACGCCAGCGCCGCAGCCACCATGACCCAGACGAGCACGCCGCTCAGTTCAGCGTATTCTCGCCGATAAAGCAAGGCCAGGACCTCCCGCCCCGCCACCAACGACACCAGGACTCCCGCCATGCCCAGTCCCGCCCCTATGCTCAGGAGCCTCACCAGGAGGGAGCGAAATGCCTCCCTTTTCCCTGCCGCATAGTGATTGGCCAGGCGGGGACTGGCTGATTGCCCCAGAGCATTGACCACGGTCGTCCCCGCTACCATCAGATAGGCCGTCGCAGCAAAGAAGCCCAAATCCCGCTCCCCCCGATAGTGCTCCACGAAGTACCTGGGAATGTTCGTGTTCAGCGAGATCACCATCATCGTGATTCCAAGGGGAAAGGAGAGCCGGGCGAGCCTGAACAGGGTAGGCCAATGCCAGCGCACTCCCACGTTCCCCTCCCCAGACGAATCCCGCAACAGCGCCGCGCCATTGGGGATGTCATAGAGCGCCAGCACCAGTGCCCAGGCGACGGCCAAAGCCGCTGCGCCCGCCCAGACCTGACGCGTGGCAAACACGGCGACGGCCAACGCCACCAGCGACAGGGGGCCCTTGATCATCATCGAAGTGGCCACGCGATCCATGCGCTCGTGCTGCTGAAACAACCCATAGAAGATGTCGCTCATCGCCTCAAACGCTTTGGCCAGACCGATCAGCCAGATCACCCACCCGGCCTCTCCGCCGTATCCACCTGCCCAGACAATCCCAAGAATGACCAGCAGGGCGACAGACGTCGTTACCAGCCGCAGCGCCACGTAGTCGCCGAACCGGTAGGTCTTTCGCGCATCGGTGGCCTGCACCGCCCGCAGAGCCAGCCCCGCGAAAAGGGTCACCGGCGCAGTGATGGCCAGTCCCAAGGCAAATCGCCCAACCATCTCCGGGGTGCCCAGTTTGGCAAGAGCCATCACTATACCCCATTGACAGAGAGCATAGGTCACGTTTCCGGCAAAGGTCCAGGCAAAATTGACCCTCAACGGAAGAGGACGGACGGTCTGCGCTTCAGTTTCCAAGACCGAACCTCAAGCGTTCTGCTTGCTCTTGACCCCAGTCATGCGAAACCCCGCCACATCGGCCAGGATCACCACGCAAGGGATGCCCACACACCCCATGCCGATGACGACGATGTTCTTCTGGCTGCTCACCCTGTCTCGATCTCCCTTGCCCATGCCTCGTTTTCCCGATACCACTCGACGAGCCGCGCCACGCCGTCCCGGAACGGGGTCCGCGGCCGCCAGCCCAGGAGCCGCTCCGCCTTCCCGATATCTGCCCAGGTCGCCAGCACGTCCGCAGGATGACGCGGCCGGTACTCGATCTGCGCCTTCTTCCCCACCAACTCCTCCACTAACCGCACCGCCCTCATCAGCACCACCGGCTGGTCGGAGCCCAGGTTGATGGTCTCGAAAGCAGGACCACGGACGACAGACGACGAACTCTGACCCGTCGTCTGTGGTCTGTCGTCTGTGGTCTTCTCAAAGAGGCGCCGCAGCGCAGGCCGGTCGCAGATATCGAGGTGGTGGAAAGTGAAGCCGGGCCGGCCCTCCAGCCGGGACAACCGCCAGTGCTTCAGGCGCACGTCGTAGGCGTCGTTCAGGTTGTCTACACCCACAACTGTATGACCATCGGCCGGCAGGAACTCTGCCGCTTTGCTGGCAATGAAGCCAGCAACCCCAGTCACAAGGTAAAGTCCCACCTATCCTTTACCAACCCCCCTGTAGATTATTCCCGCCACACGACACGCCCCGGCGTCAAACACGTTCCGCCCATCCACGATCACCGGTGTGCGCACGAGCCGCCAAATCTCGGATTGGGGATTGTCCGACCACTTACCCTTTGTCTGATTCGCCAAATCCACGTACTCCCTATGCCTGGTCACCACCACCGCGCAGTCCGCGCCCTGCAGGGCTTCTGTCAAATCCCTGGTCAGAGGCACTCCGTCCCCGCCGCTTTCCACCCAGTCCCGTTCCCGCACGTAGGGGTCGTGGGCCACCACCCGGGCCCCGCGCGCCCGCAGGAGCGCCCCCAGAGGGGCGGCCGGGGTGTTGCGCGTGTCGTCGGAGTTCTCCAGGTAGGCCACCCCCAGCAGCGCCACCTTCGCCCCCGCCAGCGCCACCCCCGCCTGCGCCAGTCCGTCCTCGACCAGCGCCGCCATATGCGCTGGCATCCGATCGTTGACCTGCCGGGCCAACGGGATGATCTCTAACTCCCAATCTTCCGATGTACCATCTCCCGCCCTGCCATACTTCTCCACCCCATACTTGAGGAGCCAGGGGTCCTTCGGCAGGCAGTGTCCCCCCACCCCGGCGCCCGGCAGGTGCATGTGGCGGTCGGGCCGGGCGTTGATCAGCCGCCGCACCTCGTAGACATCCACCCCCATCCGTTCGCAGGCCAGCGCCACCTCGTTTGCAAAGGCGATGTTCACATCCCGGTAGGCGTTCTCCACCACCTTGGCCATCTCCGCCGTCAGCGCGTCGGTCGGCGTGATCGGCGCTCTCACGATGTGTCGGTACAGTTCCACCGCCCGTCGGGTGCTTTCCTCGTCAATCCCCCCCACCACGCGGGGGAAATCCCTCAGGTATTCCAGGAGCCTGCCCGGCATAACCCGTTCGTAGGAAAAGGCCAGATAGAAATCCCGACCCGCTTTCAGGCCCGAGGCCTGTTCCAGGATGGGCTGAACGACATGTTGGGTGGTGCCAGGAGCGACGGTGGACTCGATGATGACCAGACAATCTCGCTGCAGATATTGCCCCACCTGCTCGCTGGCCTGGCGGAGGGACTCGTAGTGGGGCACGTGATCCTCGTCGGTGGGAGTCTGGACGTCAATGAGGATCACGTCCGCCTCCCGGCAGACGGAATAGTCGTCGGTCACCCGGAAACTCTTCTTCTCCACCGCCACGCGGTGGATGAGTTCCGCCAGTCCCGGCTCGTCTCCCTCAAAGGGACTGCGGCCGGCATTGAGACAATCAATCTTCCAGCCGGAGCGTGCCGAGCGCCGCTGGACACCGGTGACGCGAAAGCCCGGCACATCGGCCAGCAGCGCCGCACAAGGGATGCCCACATACCCCATACCGATGACGACGATGTTCTTCTGGACACTCATTCGGCTATTTCCCATCCTGTTTGACAACCATCCCGATCTCGCCTATACTGAAACTGGCGAGATCCTGTGTGCGGAAGGAGCGGATAGAGGACAGTGGACGAAGATCTGCTGCAAAGGATCGCTGTGAACCCGCAGGTCATGGCTGGCAAGCCGGTCATCCGGGGAACCCGTATCCCCGTAGAGCTCATTGTGCGCATGGCAGCCCAGGGAATCCCGGAGAGCGATATCTTGCAAGAGTACCCTGCCCTGCAACCCAACGACATTCGCGCCGCCCTCGCCTACGCAGCCCACGTTCTGGCCCATGAGGAAGTCTTTCCCCTGAGCATTCCTGCGTAGGTGACTACCGATATGCGGTTCATCGTAGATGAATCCACCGGTACGGCAGTGGTCCAATATTTGCGCGGCGTGGGCCACGACGTGCTGGCCGTGACCGAGACCATGCCCGGTGCCGATGATGCGGAGGTTCTGGCCCGAGCCGTGGCTGATGGAAGAATCATCATCACCAACGATAAGGACTTTGGCGAGTTGATCTTCCGTAGTGGCAAAGCACATTCCGGTGTCCTGCTACTCCGACTCCACGACGAGAGTGCAGCCAACCGTGTGCGCGTGGTCCAGAGCGTCCTTGACCGATGCTCCGACCGGCTGCCAGGTTCCTTTGCGACTGCAACGGAAGTGGGTGTACGTATCCGGCGGACCAGCCAGCCATCCTGATGCATGCCGTCCGCGAACCTGCGGCCCTCACCCTGTCTCGATCTCCCTTGCCCACGCCTCGTTCTCCCGATACCACTCGACGAGCCGCGCCACGCCGTCGCGGAAGGGGGTCTGCGGCCGCCAGCCCAGCAACCGCTCCGCCTTCCCGATATCCGCCCAGGTGGCCAGCACATCCGCCGGATGGCGGGGCCGGAACTCCATCTGCGCCTTCTTCCCCACCAACTCCTCCACCAGCCGCACCGCCTCCATCAGCACCACCGGCTGGTCGGAGCCCAGGTTGATGGTCTCGAAAACGGGACCACGGACCACAGACGACAGACCACAATCAGTGGTCTGTCGTCCGTGGTCCGTCGTCAGATAGCGCAACGCCGCCAGGGTACCCGCGGCAATGTCGTCCACGTAGGTGAAGTCGCGCGATTGCTGCCCATCGCCATAGATGACCACCGGCCGGCCTTCGCTGATCCACTGCACGAAGCGGAACAGGCTCATGTCCGGCCGTCCCGCCGGGCCATAGACGGTGAAGTAGCGCAACACGACCACATCCATGCCGTACAGATAGTGGTACGTGTAGCACAGTGCCTCGGCCGCCTTCTTCGAGGCCGCGTAGGGAGAGAGCGGCCCGTCGGTATTGGCGTCCTCCCGAAACGGCCGCGGGTTGTTGGCCCCGTAGAGGCTGGAGGTGGAGGCCAGGATGAACTTGTTCACCCCAAACTCCCGACACAGTTCCAGCAGGTTGAGGGTGCCGGTGACGTTGGTCTCGACATAGACCCAGGGGTTCTCCACCGACTGGCGCACCCCGGCGCGAGCAGCCAGGTTGATGACGGACGACAGACCACGGACCACAGACGACGGACCACCGCCAGCCGTCCGTCGTCTCTGGTCTGTCGTCTGTGGTCTGTCGTCGGTAGTCTTCTCAAAGAGGCGCCGCAGCGCCGGCCGGTCGCCGATGTCCAGCCGATGGAACTGGAAGCCCGGCCGTCCCTCCAGCCGGGACAACCGCCAGTGCTTCAGGCGCACGTCGTAGGCGTCGTTGAGGTTGTCCACGCCGACGACCGTGTGCCCCTCTTCCAGGAGCATCTCGCAGACCCTCGAACCGATGAATCCGGCGCAGCCGGTGACCAGAATGGGCATGGGGGGTACTCTACCATTTTGAGCCACGAATTACACGAATGACACGAATTCTTTCTCCGTCTACTTCGTGTACTTCTTGTAATTCGTGTAATTCGTG
>Ga0068707_1003816_pt1 | contig 10479 bp, 8 predicted proteins | sample YNPNPMetaG_FD_66600 | JGI IMG/M metagenome (GOLD analysis project Ga0068707, IMG submission 66600) | Anoxygenic and chlorotrophic microbial mat microbial communities from Yellowstone National Park, USA - YNP NP MetaG | ecosystem: Environmental > Aquatic > Thermal springs > Hot (42-90C) >... | reverse complement strand
GATCGTGCTGGGCCAGCGTCACCGTGCTTCTCACATTCGGAAAAAAATCCTCGGGGGTACTTAGAGGGACTCCACGTGGAGCGAACGTTCGCGGAGGCGGCGCACCCGCGAGCGGATCTCCTCCTTGACCCCGATGGGATTGGCGATCCCCCTGAGTTCCAGGCGGGGCTCCGTCGGGTCGGTGGGGGAATACACGATCACATCCCCCGCGTTGAAGACCCGCTGGACCAGGTTCTGGCGCACCGCGACGTCGTCCACGCGGATCAGTTCGACCTCGTCGAAGCGGCGGAAGAAGAGGCCCCGCTCCCGGAAGAGACGGTGGGTGGTGAGCCGGTACCGCACGGAAATCTTACGGATGAACAGCTCCCCGAGGAGCGCCAGGAGCGGAAGGAGGATCGACCCCGCCAGGACGTACCGGGTCGACGGATTCCCGCGGATCTTCCCGGGGAGAAGGCCGAACCACGCGAAGGCCAGCCCCGTCCCCCAGAGGGCCCACAGGACCCACCCGTGCGCCAGGGCCCATCCCGAGAAGCGGCCCCGCCAGAGCTCGCGTTCCGGCTCGGGACCGGACGGGACCCGGGGAGGGGCCGCGGAGGAGGCCGCCGCCATCGGAGCGCCGCACGCGTTGCAGAAGGCGCTCCCCTCGGGCGGCTCCGCCCCGCACCGGGGACAGGCCATATCACCCCCTGACGCCGCGACGACGGCCTCGACCCCGACCGCTCGCCGGGCCGCCCGCGGGCACCGGTTCCTCCGTCACTTCGGGGCCGGCGGCGAGAGCCACTTGCCCCGGATGGGGCGCTCCATCCGGCCGCCGGGCATCGCCCAGCCCACCGAGAGGTTGTCCCCGCCCTCCCCCTCCTTCATGCGGGCCTCGATGTAGTACTTCTTCCCCGCCTCGAGGCGGACGGGCTTCGATTTCTGCTCGGGGAACTTGTCCCATTCGGTGGGGCCGGTCCACTCGGGCACACGGGCGATGTCCCGAGCGTTCTTGGGATCCTCGTCGCTGCTCAGGAGCAGAACGCCGTTGTCGTCGCTGGCCAGCCAGAAGACGTACAGGCCGGTCTGGGGAGGATGGACGAACCCGCGGATGCGGGCCCCGAAATTGTCGTCGCGATCGACCGGCGCCTCGAACATCGTCAGCTCCTGCGTGGCCGTCGGCTTGCCGGGGAAGCTCGAATGGCCGGTGAGGTCGTCCAGCGAGGTGCCCTCGATGCCGCTCCAGTACTCGTAGAGAATCTTTCCCGTCCCTTGGGGGGCCGCGTCCTGCCCGCCGGCCGTCAGGCCGATCGACAGCGCCACCAGGCCGGCCATGCCCATCGTTCGAAGCATCGTTGCCCTCCTTTTCCGTTCCGGCCCGGCATCATAGGGAAGCCCGGCCGGGAGGGCAAGCGATGCAAGCCGCCGGGGCGGCCGGGAAAACGGTACAATGGGGATCCGGGCACCCGCCCGAGAGACCGGCGGCGTGGCCCGGACGGCGGGAGGGAGGGCCGGATTCGCCGATGTCGGGAAGGAAGATCCCCTACTACGGGAACCGGCGCAACGTCGGCGCCTACGAACGCCCCTTCTCCGGCGTGGGCGAGGAATTCGAACCCCTTGGCATCGCCCCGGGGGAGACCGGCTTCGTCCTCCACGAGGCCGGCTACTGGGCCCGCAACCGCTACTGGAATTTCCCGGAGGTCTACAGCCCCTTCTGGCGGGTCTACTACGACTACGCGCGCGGCCACGCCGTCCGCTTCGGCGGGCGCATCACCCCCCTGGGGCCCTCCCACGTCGTGGTGATCCCCAACCACCGGAGGTTCGACTGCCTGGGGGATCCCCCCGTCCCTTCCCTCTGGTTCGCCTTCACCACGGCCCGGAACGCCGACCCGCGCCAACCCATGCCGATCCTGATCCCCCTCAACGACCTCCTCCGGGCCTTCGTGCGGGAGTTCCCCCCGCTGTTCCGCCTCCGGGGTGCGGACCGCCGGGAGCGCATCCGCCGGACGAGCCTCTCGTTCCTCCTCTACGTCCTCTCCCGCCCGGAAATCCGCTGGCAGGAGCCCGTCCCGGAGCCCATCGCGCGCGTGGTGGACCTCGTCAACCGGGAGCCGGGGGGGCCGTGGCACAATCCCGACCTTGCCCGGCGCGCCTGCATGAGCACGGACGGATTCCTCCGCGCCTTCCGGACGTGGATGGACCGGACCCCCGCGCGTTACGTGGCCGAGGTCCGCGCCCGCGAGGCCTGCCGCCTCCTGACGCAGACGGACCGGACCATCGACCGGATCGCCGACGACCTGGGGTTCGCCGACCGGTTCACCTTCACGCGGGCCTTCAAGCGCCTCACCGGCATCACCCCCGCCCGGTACCGGAAGGCCCGGCGTCGGAATCCGACATAAAATTGCCGTTCCCGGCCATACCCTCCCCCTCGACCCGGTCCCTATTTTCGACGTCGGGCATGGGGATGTTCGAGACGACGGGCAAGGATCCCCGGGCCGCGGGCCGCAGCGACGGCGCCCTGCGGAAGCTCGACCGCCTCCGCCGGTCCCTCCGCCACGAGGAGCCGGACCGCGTCCCCGTGAGCGACTTCTTCTGGGGAAGCTTCCTCCGGCGCTGGCGGCGCGAACTGGGACTCCCCGGCGACGCCAGCCCCTATGTCCACTACGACCTCGACTGGATCGCCACCTTGCCCAACATGGATCCCTGGATCCGCCCCTTCGCCATCCTTCGGGAGACGGAACAGGAGGTCGTGGTCCGCACCGGCTTCGGCGCCGTGCTGCGGAAGGTCTTCGACTGTCCCATGCCCGAGATGGTGGCGTGGGACGTGGACACCTTCGAAAAGCTGGAGCGGGTGGAGTTCGACGACCCCCGCGACCGCCGCCGCTTCTTCGAGGGCGGGGACAACCAGATCGCGGGGGTGGGAGACGGCTTCGAGCGGAATTCCCCGCCGTGGATCGACACGGTCCGCTCCCTCCGCAGGGACTTCCCCGTCTTCGGCAGCATGATCGAGGTCTCCGAGTGCCTCACCCACCTCGTCGGCCAGGAAAACGCCCTGCTCTGGATCGGGATGCATCCCGCGGAGATGGGACGGGTGATCCGCCGCCTCGGCGCGTTCTACCTGGAGTGCGCCAAGGCCGCGATGGACGCGGCCGCGGGACTCCTCGACGGGTTCGTGATCTGGGGCGATGTGGCGCACAAGGCGGGAATGTTCTTCTCTCCCACCTACTGGCGGGAGCACTTCAAGCCGTGGGTGCGGGCCATCGCCGCCGAGGCCCGGGCCCGCGGCCTGCCCGTCCTCTACCACGGCTGCGGGAACGTGAAGGCGATCCTGCCGGACCTCATCGAGATCGGGATCGATTTCCTGAACCCGCTGGAGGCGAAGGCCGGCCTGGACGTCGTGGCGCTGCGCCGCCAATACGGCCACCGGATCGGATTCTGCGGCAACAGCGACATCCGCGTCTGGGAGCGGGGCGACCCGGAGGAGATCCGCCGCGAGGTCCTCCGCAAGCTCAACGCCGCCCGGGGAGGGGGGTACCTCTTCCAGTCCGACCACTCCGTCTCCGGAAGCGTCTCGGGGGCCACGTACGACTTTATCGTGAGGCTCGTCCGGGAGCGCGGCCGGTACCCGCTGGACCTGGGGGAGTTCGAAGAGGAGGCGTCATGAGAATCCCGAAGACGCTCCTGTTCTGGGCGGTCCTCGCGGCGCCGGTCCGCGCCGACGGGGACGAGACCCTCCGCCTCCGGCCGTCCGATGCCCGGATCCGCGGCGGGGCGCGGGCCTACGCCTTCGGCGGCTTCATCGGAAGCTGGACCGATCCCGGCGCCGCCATCGAGTGGGAGATCGACGTCCGCGAGGCCGGCCGTCCCGAGGTCGCCCTGACGTACAGCTGCGCGCCGGGCCACGGGGGCGAGTTCCGGCTTTCGGCCGGGAAGACGACCCTGGCCGGCCGGGCCGAGCCCACCGGGGACTGGTATGCGTATCGGACGGTTTCCCTCGGCCGGGTGGAGCTCCCCGCCGGCCGGCAGACGGTGCGCCTGACCGCCGGCCCCTTCCGGACGGCCCCGATGAACGTCCGCGCGATCGAGATGGCCCCCCTGCGAGGGACGGTCGCCGGGAATCCCGCCCCCCGTGCCTTCATCGTCCCGAACTTCCATCCCGCCAGCTGCGGATGGCTGGCCAACTGGTCCGTGGAGCGGAACTATTGCGCCAACACCTACCTCGACCACCTCGACCGCGTGCGGGACGACCCGGCGTACGCCTTCGCGATCTCCGAGGTGAACAACCTGATCGCGATCCGGGACTTCGAGCCCGCCCGGTTCGAGGAGCTCAAGGCGCGGATCCGCGAGGGCCGGGTGGAGGCGGTCAACGCCTTCTTCCTCGAGTCCACGATCAACCTCTCCGGCGGCGAGGCGCTGGTGAAGCTCGGGGTGGAGGGGCTCCGCTGGCAGACCGCGGTCTTCGGCGTCCGGCCCCGGTTCGGCTGGATCATCGACGTCTGCGGCGTCCACGACCAGATGGCGCAGATCGCCGCCGGCCTGGGCCTCGACGCCCTCGTCTACTGCCGCCACAACCCCACGCCGAACACGGTCCATTGGATGGAGTCGCCCGACGGAACCCGGGTGCTGGCGATCAGCCCCGGCCACTACAGCGAGTGGGGCGAGGTCTTCGCCGCGAAGGCCCCCCTCCCGAAGGCGAAGATCGAGGCGCTCCTCCTCGACCTCGACGACCGCGCGGAGCCGCCGCCTCTCACGGAGGCGGAGATCCGGGAGCGGCTGAAGGCCTACTGGCCCGGGACGCCGCGCCGCGCGCCCCCGGGCGTCCCGGTCCTCGTCCTCGCCGGGAACGGCGATTACGCCCTCGCCCCCCAATGCCCCTCCTACCCCTCGGAGCTCCTCCGCCAGCTCCGGGAGGCCGCTCCGCACGCCGAGATCCGCTTCGCCACGCCCTCCGCGTTCCTCGACGCCCTGCCCCGCGACCTGTCCCTCCCGGTCCTGCGCGGCGGCACGAGGTTCTCCTTCGACGCCTTCTGGATCCAGTGCCCCCGCGTCAAGGCGTGGTACCGCCGGGCCGAGCACGGCCTGCAGGCGGCGGAGGCGCTCGCGGCGGCGGCGAGCCTGGCGGCCGGGGCCGAATACCCCGCCGAGCCGCTCAACCGCGCGTGGCTGCTCCTTTGCCTCAACATGGACCGCAACACCCTCTGGGGGGCCGCGGGGGGAATGGTCTTCGAGCACCCGACCTCGTGGGACGTGAAGGACCGGTTCGAATGGGTGGACTCCTGCAGCGCCCGCGTCTGCCGGGAGGCCCTGCGGGCCCTGCGCCCTCCGGGACGGGACCTGGTCCTCTTCAATCCGGCCTCCTGGAAACGAAGCGATCCCGTGATCCTCCCGGTCCCGGCCGGGGCCCTCTCGCAGGCCCTCCCGGACGGCCGCATCCTGGGCCGGCCCGAGCTTCCCGCGATGGGCGTGGCGGGGTTCGCGCCGGGGAAGGCAGCCGCGTCGGAGCCCATCCCGCTCCCGGAGGTCCTCGAGACCGCGCATTACACCGCCCGCATCGATCCGTCCACGGGGGCGCTGGCGAGCCTGAGGCTCAAGCCTTCGGGGCGCGAGGTCCTCGGCGGAGGGGCGAACGTCCTCGTGGCCGAACGGACCCGGAAGCAGAAGGGCGACCCCGGCGACTACGCCGCGGTCCGGGACGGCCGCGACCGCCTGGGAGACACGAACGCGAAGCGGCCGGAGATCTCGGTGGTGCGGGGGCCGCTCGCCACGCAGGTCGAGGTCCGGGGCGAGCTTCTCGGCGCTCCCTGCCGCCGCGTGATCCGGTTCCACGCCGACCACCCGCGGATCGACTTCGAGACCGAACTGCAGGACGTCCCCGACCGGACGATCGTGGTGGCGGAATTCCCTCTGGCGGAGGAGGTCGTGGAGGTCCGCCGCGGCGTGCCGTACGGCTTCGCCCACGGGGCCTGGCCGGACCCGGACCCCGCCCTCCCGGGACACGTGAAGGACATCACGCCGGCCGTCCGGTGGTCCCATTACGGGTTCCGGCGCGGAGGCGGGCTGGCGATCCTCGACCGCGGGCTGACGGGGCGGGAGATCACGGGCCGCGTCCCGATCCTCTTCCTCCTGAACGCGAGCGAGAAATATTACGGCTACCCCAACCCGTGGCTCAGCGGGAGGGGGACGCACCGGCTGGAGTACGCGCTCGTGGCGCACGACGGGGCGTGGCCGGACGCCCACATCCCGCAGCTGGCCTGGGAATACAACGCCCCGCCGGCGGTCCTCGCGGATCGCGCCGCCGGGGCGGAGGTGTCGTTCCTCGAGGCCTCGCCGAACGTGATCGTGGAGGCGGTGCGGCGGGAGGGGCCCGATCTCGAGATCCGGCTCGCGGAGGCGCTGGGCGCGGCGGGGACGGCGGAGGTCGCGGTGCGCCTGCCGCACCGGGGGGCGGCGCTCACCGACTTCCTGGGCGGCCGGCCGGCCCCGCTGGAGGGCGGCCCGTCGTACCGGTTCCCCGTCCGTCCCCAGCAGATCGTGACGCTGCGGCTGAAGACGGAGTCCGCGGTCCCGGAGGTGAAGCCGCTCCTCCAGTGGGACGATCTCGTACCCGAGTCCAAGAAAAAGGATCTCAGGACGCGGATCGCGAACAAGGGGCATCCGCCGCGGGGACACTGAGATGAACGCCGTCGCCGCGAACCCTTTCCTGGGGATCGGACTCCATGCGGTGGGCGCCTTCTTCGCGGCCACCTGCTACACGCCGCAGAAGAAGGTGCGGGGCTGGTCCTGGCAGACCTACTGGCTGGCCCAGGCGGCCTTCTGCTGGTTCCTCCTGCCCATCCTGGGAGCCGAGCTCACGATCCCCCGCCTCGGGGAGGTGCTCGCCGAGGCGCCCCGGACGGCGATGGCCAATTCGTTCCTCCTGGGCGCGGCCTACGGGGTGGGCGGGACCGCCTTCGGCCTCTCGATCCGCCACATCGGATTCTCCCTCACCTACGCGATCGCGGTGGGGCTCTCGAGCGTCCTGGGGACGCTCGTCCCGCCCCTGGTCCGGGGCACGCTCGGGGACATCCTGCGGCAGGCGGGGGTCGAGTGGGTGGTGGCGGGCGTGATCCTGGGGACGGTCGGGATCGCCGCCTGCGGCTGGGCGGGGCGGCTCAAGGAGATCGACCTCGAGAACCGCGGGGGCGGGCCGAGGGAGTTCTCTCTGGGGAAGGGGCTGGCCCTCTCCATCCTGGCGGGCTTCCTCTCGGCGGTCTACGGATTCTCCCTGGAAGCCGGCCAGCCCATCGCCGACGCGGCGCGCGCCCGCGGGGCGGGCGTCTTCGAGGGGAACGTCATCTATATCTTCTCCAACTCCGGGGCGTTTCTCACCACGGGGGTCTATTGCCTCTTTCTCGGCGTCCGGAGGCGCTCCCTCGGCGAGTTCGTCGGGAAGGGGGCCGAACGGCCGCCCCTCGCGGCGAACTTCGTTCTTTCCGTCCTGACGGGGATGTTCTGGTACGGGCAGTTCTTCTTCTACAACCTCGGGCACGTCCGGATGGGGGCCTACCGGTTTTCGAGCTGGGCGATCCACATGATCCTGCTGGTCCTGATCAGCAACCTCGTGGGCGTCCTCTTCCGGGAATGGAGGGGCTGCCGGGGGCGGACGCGCGCGGCGATCTCCGCGGCGCTCCTGCTCCTCGTGGGAGCGGTGCTCCTGCTGACCTACGGGAACCACCTCGGCGGGAAGGGGGACGCGTCATGAAGCGGTTCGCCTCGGTCGTGGGGCTGAAACCGGAGCGGGCGGAGGAGTACCGGCGCCTCCACGCCGCGGTATGGCCGGAGGTCCTCCGGAGGATCCGGGACTGCCATATCCGGAATTATTCGATCTACCTGAGGAAGCTCCCGGACGGCCGTCTCTACCTGTTCAGCTATTTCGAGTACGCCGGGAGAAACTTCGCGGGGGACCTGAAGAGGATGGCCGCGGACCCCGCGACGCAACGGTGGTGGGCCCTCTGCAAGCCGTGCCAGGAGCCGCTGGCCGACCGCGCCGAGGGAGAGTGGTGGGCCCCGATGGAGGAGGTCTTCCACTGCGACTGAGGGGAATGGCCGCTCCCGCCCCTCCTCCTCCGCCCGCCCTGGGCGCCCCGGCCCCCCTTTCTCAGCGCGGGGACCGCTGCCGCAGGTACTCCACCCAGGGGTCGAAACCGGTCTCGATGTTCTCCGGGTTCACGTTCATGTGCCGGAACCGGGCGCAGAGCTCCGGCCCCATGGCCTGCTCCAGCCCCTGCCAAGCCTTTTCCCGGATCCGGACGGTGCCCTCCAGGTAGGTGGTCTCCCCCCCGGGAACCTTCTCGCTGAAGACCTTCAGGAACGCCTGCTGGACCCGGAGGGCGTCGCCGACCAGGAAGGCGTCCACAAGATCGTCCGCAAGGCTCGTCCCGTCGGGGCGCGGCACCCTGAGAAGTTCGAAGATCTCCCGCTTGGCCGCGTCGGCGATCTCGGCCACCCGGGACTGGCGGGCGGGATCGAGGCCGAGCTCCCGGGCGATGTCGTGAAGGGGCTTCTTGCGATCGCCGCCCGCCGCCCCCGCCTCCTCCCGGAGGGCCCGGATCTTCTCCTCGACCTTCTCCTCGACGATCCGCCCGACGTCCTCGGGGGCCGCGGAGGGCGCGGCGGCCGGCCCGGGAGCGCGGGGAGGGTCGGGGGCCAGCGCGCGGGCCGCGGCGGCCAGTTCCACCCGGGCCACCTGCTCCCGCAGGCCGTCCACCTCCGCCCGGCCGGCCTCCGCCGCCTCCTTCTGGCGCGCCTCGACCTTCTCGACCCGGTCGCGCAGATGTTCCATTTCCCGCTGCACGCCCCGCAGACGGACCGCCTGGGCGGCGGCGACGGCCCCCAGCGCGGCGCATGCCAGGATCAGGACGGCCGTCGGCCAGCGGTTCATAAAACCCTCCCCACCGTCCTACCGGTCCCGCGCCCGCCGGGTTTCAGAGAGACGTCAAGGGGGGGGTCTAGAGGCCGTTCCCCGGGGGGGCCGGTCCCTCTCTCGTTTTCCTCCCTCGTGGCCCGCCTACCGGGGCGGCGCCGCCTGCCGGGCGTAGGCACACCAAAGTCCGTAGAAGTGCGCGAACTGGCGGCGTTCGTCCGTCGGGAGGCTGTTCCACCAGTGCTGGACCAACGCGGCCTGATCCTCCGGGAGGCGGCGGGGCTGGAACGTCAGGGGGGATTGGATGATCTGGCAGACCTGGCCGAACTTTTCGGGGGGCGGGACGGGGAGCGTATACTTCAGGTCGGCCGTCTGGTTCCGGATCTCGTCGATGATCTCGGCGAACGCCAGCGTCCGCCCCACGGCATCGGCGGCGACCATCTCGATCCTCCGGGAAACGGCCTCGTTGCCTTCGGGCGGGGGCGCGCCCGGGGGGGCGGTGATCGGGCGCTTCCTGTTGATCTCGGCACGGGCGCGGTCGTTCAGGGGATCGGCGGCCAAGATCAGGTAGCTCACGTATTCCCGGTGGAGGGGAAGGTTTTTCTCCTTGCACCAGGCCAACAGCTCCGTCATCAGGGCCGGATTGCCCTGAGCCTTCTTGAGGCGGTCCGGGAATTCGTTCCCGGCCCCCCGCCCCCGCTCCACGGCCTCGATGTCGCCGCGGGGGACCTTGACGGCGCCGAAGCGCGACTTGATCTTGACGTATTCGTCCGTCTCCTCCTCCACCTTGCCCTCGACCTTCCTCCCGTCCTTGAACCGGATGATGTCGGTGGAACCCAGGCTGGCGATCCGGGCCTCCAGATCACGGACCTTCTCCTTGAGTTCCCGGTGCTCGGCCTCGAAAAGGGGGAGCACCTCGCCGGCGATGCGCTCCCGGAGGAAGTCCACGTCCTCCCGGAACACCCGGAGCGAGGTCCTGAGGAGCCGTTCCAGGCGGTCCGCCTCGTCCGGCGGGAGGCACCGGCGGTAGCCGGGGGGAAGGGCGTCGAAGCGAAGACGGATGGCCCGGACGAGGTCCTGGGGGACCTCCAGGAGGTCCGTGACCGGCGGGGCCGCTGCAGGGGCGGCGGGGGTCGCCGGCAGCGGGGTGGCGTCGGGGGGAATGGCCCACTGGATGAGGGATTTGATCTCCGGGTCCGCCTCGGGGAAGTAGAAGGTGAGGCGGAGTTTCTCCGTGCCGCGCAGGACCTCCGCCAGCGCCAGGGTCCCGGGTGAGAACTCGTGAAGCCACCGCTCGATGTGGGCGGCGGCGTCGCGGGGGTTCATCTTGATGAGATCCCTGTCGCCGAACGTGACCATCCGGTCCGCGGGGCCCAGGTGGGCCGGAACGGGATACTGGTCGCCCCGTTCGGCCAGGCGGCCGAGGAGTTCCCGGATCTGATCCTCGTACGCGTTCATGCGCTGCCGGGCCTGTTCGAAGGGCGGGGCCTGACCCCGATATCGGAAGATTTCCGAGACGATCCCGGCCATGTTGATGCGCGGGACCAGCTGATCGATGGACCTCCGGAGGGAGCTGATGTTGTTCTCGGCCGTGGGAGGGG
>Ga0068707_1003813_pt1 | contig 10484 bp, 5 predicted proteins | sample YNPNPMetaG_FD_66600 | JGI IMG/M metagenome (GOLD analysis project Ga0068707, IMG submission 66600) | Anoxygenic and chlorotrophic microbial mat microbial communities from Yellowstone National Park, USA - YNP NP MetaG | ecosystem: Environmental > Aquatic > Thermal springs > Hot (42-90C) >... | reverse complement strand
TGAATCCGTTCCTGCTCTGTATCGCGAAGAGGAATCGACCTGACCACCGCCATATAGCGGCTGATATTGTTTTTGTAGCGTGGATGAAGGCGAACCTCGACATATTCATTGGTCTTCGCCTTAGCAACCCCTTCCTGCACACCTTGCCGAATCACATAGAAGCGCCGGTTGATTGCCGTCTCAATTCGGGCACTATTCATCACCGATTGATGGTCCGGCTTCAGAACCAGCCCCAATGTCCTGGAACGATCGGCGATGCCGCCCCCGAGAATCCTTCCCCGTGTGGCATAAACCGGGTCTTTCTCGAGATCGGCTGAGGGATCAACAAGGACGGGACCGGCTGCCTTGGCCAGGACATGCCCTTCTCGCAAAGCCCCACGCAGGACCATCATTTCTCGCAAAGGGACCTCAAGGAGGGTCCCACCACGGAGGCTTGTCGTCTCACTCCGCGAGGGGACACGGACCTCGACGTCAAAGCTCTCGCCCTTCTGAATCCCAGGGCGAAGATACCCACGGACCATGACCAGCGCCGTATTTTTGGACGCCAAAACCCGATTCGGATTCTGCACGCCGCGCCGCTGCATTTCCGCCATCAGGAACTGGCGTTCCGGAGACGGTAAAGGATCACTGCCGGTCCCGTTCAACCCCGTCACCAGACCGATGGCTTCGACTGTAATCGGATGCAGCCCGTAAGAGACTGCCAGATCACCGACCAGGCGGGGAGTCTTCGTCTCCACAGGCTCGAGAAGCGACTGGCCTTTCTTGTGGTTGAACCAAAGAGAACAACCCGCCACCAAAAAAAGTACTACCAGCAGGCTAATGACTCTGCGCATCATAAAGGCATCCATGCCACGAAAGGGGAAATTTCCGTAAGTCAACCGGTCAAACTGTCCCGTCGAACTCCCTTAAAACGGTTTGGCAGATATCTTATCCATTTTTCCCACACTTGTTCAATCCCAATCTGGAGAAAAGGAAGCGAAAGGCCGAATCGGAGGGGCATCGGGCCGGTTCGGACGGGCACGCTCGTCGTGCCCGCCGAATTGCAATGGATAATCCAACGTTATGCACCGGACCCGACGAGCGGGTCCCTCCGAGGGGGCAAGAGACGTCCCCACAATCTCGACGCAACCGCAAGTGTAGCGACATACAACGACCCAAAATAGCGACCTTCCTTTCGTCGCCACCTGCGACCAGAGTCGATGACCACGCGATTCGGTGATACAATCAACTCCAGCGGCGGCGTCAGATCTAGCATTTTTCGTCAGTTATTTCACAAGAATCTTGACAGTATCTATGCAAGCTGCTTTTTTGAAACGCCTATCATGTCGTAGATTGTTGCGAGCGGTCGCGGCTACGGTCGCCGCGGGTCTCCTCCTCGCTCTTCCGGCCTGTCGCCGCGGGGCAAGTCCGGAAAAGAATCCACCACCCACGGCTCGTGCCGATTTGCGGACCGGAGTGGCCCAACAATCGGGCGACGAGCCCGCTCCACCCCCTGTTCGACCGAGCCAGGCCCAAGGCCCCAGCGAATATGAACTTGTGCAGCGCATCATTCGTGAATCATCCACAGATGACGAAAAAATCCCCGCTGAATTTGCGGTAATCATTCGCGGACTCCTCGCTGCCCAGGCCGGTTTGGAGTTCGACCTCGATGGTCGGCTCATAGGGGTGGACTTGGCCGGTGAACGCCGCAGCGGAGGAGATGAGGAGATTTCCCTGGCGGTGCGCCTTCCCCATTTGAAGCGCTTTCGGATCGCCGGGTTTGGCGTCACGCCCGAGGGGGTCAAGCACCTGGTAACCGCAAATCATCTTGAGGAGCTTGCCCTTGAGAATACCCAGATTGATGACGCAGCCCTGGAAAGCCTCAAAACACTCCCACGGCTTTGGTCTTTGAATCTGCGACGGTCGGTCAAGCTGAGTGATCGCGCGGTTGAAATCCTGGTCGAATTCCCCCGACTGACTCACCTTTATCTTCTCGAGAATCAATTCTCTGCGGGGGCGCTCGCAAAGCTGGCCAAAATGGATCGGCTGCGACTTCTCGATCTCAGGAGCTGCGGTGCGGTCAATGCGGAACTTCTCAACCAGCTCAGCTCAATGGAGCGTCTGGTGGCATTACGTCTTCGCGGCTACAACGTCGATGATGAGTGTCTCCGGGCAGTCGGAAAGTTTTCACATTTGACAAGTTTGACGCTGGAAGAGTCACCAGCCGGCAATGCGGGTCTGGCGGCGCTCGAGCGACTCGGGCTGGAATCGGTGACACTCTTTCGATGCAACGCGATCAATGATGCCGGGCTGCGGATCGTTTCCAGTTGGAAGACGCTTCGTTCCCTCGTGTTGCGTGACATGGCGGTTCGGGGTGAGTTTTTCGCGGAGTTGGCTACCCTGCCTCAATTGCGAAGCATTTCCGTGATTCAAACGATGGTTTCGGACGAAGCCTTGCCGCATCTTGTAGCATGTCAGCAGCTTGAAGAGCTGGGCCTTGGTCAGACTTTGGTTACAGATCATGGTTTGGAAGTCATCAGCCGTTTGGTGAACTTGAAACGGTTGGATTTGTCTCAAACGTCGGTGAGCGACGAGGGACTGGCCCGACTTGCAAACCTGAAAGAACTCGAATGGCTCGACATCAGCGGCAATTTGGGTATCACCGATGCATCGATCAAGGTCCTCCAGGATTTGCCCAAGCTCAAAGAAGTCTTTTTGGATGGGACCTCAATGACACAGGAGGGGATTGCCCAACTGGGTCCTCGTGCGCGATCGACCTTGGTACTGGGAGAAGAGAGGTGATCCCGCCGTCTGAGGAGGCACGGAACAACAGTGCCACTTTTTCTAGAGGACTGAGGATTCACCAGAAGCCTCTCCTTTAAAGGATTGCCTCCGGACAGAACCAAGAACTGGTGTTGAGCAGGAGAAATCACACTTTGCGGAAGACGAAATATCAGAGGGGCTGCGTGATCTCCTTGAACGTGGCGAGGGTTGCTTTCCAGGCCTGCATGTAAATAGATTTTGCGATATGGGATATATTATGCCCAGTCAACCCTATCGAGATACATGATTTTCTGTTTGAACTGGGGCGCAAAGCGACGCCTCGCCGTGAGTTACCTTCCGCTTCAGCACATGACCCTACAGGGAATAAGTTACGCCAATCAGGCCTGATCAGCTCTGATCGTGCGGGCTCCTGACAAATAGGATTCACGGTACCACGGGCGAAATGCGGAGATCCACCTCAGCACATGGGACGACCCATTTTTCCACGATCAAGTGAAGGCTGTCACAGTCCCAGCGGACAAACCGTGCTTGCTCGCGGGCCTGCTCTCCTTCGGCTTGGATTGACGTCGGTTCCGAGCGGTCAGGTGCAAATGTCATAATGACGTCGTCATTCAGTTTTAGCCGAAAACCCCGCGGATAGTGTCGATCCGCCGAAACGAAAATTTCGGTACTTCTCGAAGCCGAATTGCAGCGGAGTTTAAGAGAGAAAACTCGCTCGTCGAAATCGAATCCGTAGTTTTGAATCGTCCCGGCAACGACGAGAGGTCGCGGGCGTGCCAAAACATCGGTGATGTAACGTCTTTCGACCTGGCCGGTGGGAGTATCGTCGGAAAATATAGCCCAGGTGAAGGGTTCCCGGCCTGTACGTCGCAGCGGACTGCGCGAGCCACAAAACCAGGCCTTGATAGCGCCGATTTTGTACCGATCCAAAGCGGCCGCTGTGCTACGATACACCGTTGTGAATCGCTCCTGGAGTTTCGGATCCGAATCGGTGGCCAGAGGTGTCGCCGGTCCCCATTCGCCAATCAATAACGGGGCGTGAGAGAGATTTGCCTCTTGAAGATACTTCTCCAGTCGCCTCTGCATGATGGCCACGTCCATATGATACAGGTGCGGGGCAAAAATGATTCGATCCTGCCCAAATGGTTCCGCAAATGAAAGGAAAGGATCGACCCCTGGCTTACGGTTTTCGGGACTCAACATGAGTGGTTGAAATAAGGCCCATTTGTGAGGACTTACCTCTCGCAAGGCCTCAGCGAAACGACGCAGGGTGGGCAAAAGAAAGCTGTTGGCAGCATCCTCCTCTTCCATGTTCAATCCCCGCTGCGGCTCGTTGAGGAGATCATAGCCAAAGACACTGGGCTCGTCTTTGTACTTTTCCCACAATGTCCGCCACGCCTTAAGTACCGTGTCTTGCGTCCCATCCTTGTTGCGGTATAAGGCATCCCATTGTTCCGGCCCAAACGGATGAACATCATAAACCACTAGCTTGAAGATCGTTTTCAGGCCGGCCTCTTTCGCAAACCGGACCATCTCGTCAATCTGATCGAGGTAGTCAGGGTCCGCGGGATGATTCGGCCAGCCCCCCAGACGTCCCAGCGTTACCCGGATGACCTGAGCATTTGCCCCCATACGAACCATCCGACGGTAATCGTCTCGAGAATAACGAATCACGCCTTTGCTATCTTCCGTGATGGCCACGTAACCTCCGAGGATAAGCTCTCGACCGAACTCATCGCGGATGGGGAGCGCTTTGAGGGTCAAAGATTCCTCAGCCAGGCCAGTCCAAGACCAAGCAAGCGATGCCTCGACAAGCAACGCTGCCATCAGCACATAGCGGAGAGGTGTTCGATAGCAACACATGGTTCCTGCATCCTTTGTAACAAATGTCATATTCAAAAAAGCCTTGTCATCTCGGGGGTTGCTTATTTTGTTTCTTAATGATGCGACGCTTGCGTCACCAGGCGTATTATAGATAGGGTTACGGGGCAGAGAAAGGACAGCGAACCTGCGAACTGAGTTACGAACCCGACTCGCAATAACCATGAGGGTACAACCGCTCGTGTGCCAGATGGAGCGATGATGGGGAATGTCTATAGTTTCGTTTCCATGCCTTCCCATCAGACTGCTATGATCTTTTCCACGAGAATGAGACCGCGACGTGTTCTGCCAGCAATCGCCAAGCATGCCATTTTAAAAGGAGAGTATGTGTTACGTATGGAGCGGCTCAAATCTGATTATTCTTCGTCTGTGACAGGATCTGACCAGGGCGACTGACGACGTTTCGGTTGTTCCACCGGATAAAGTTCCTCGAGCTGCTTTGCGCGGGCAATAAACCGTACCCCGAGGTGCAACCGTGCGATGATCCGTAAGATCAGCAGCGAAACCCCGATCAGGCTTGCCGCGATTGCCATGTCACACAGCAGGCTCAGGACACCTGTTTGTCCGCCTTGGAATAGCCCGAGCAGAGTGAAGATCGCCTTGGCGATGGCCGCCCCGAGCAGGACCCGGAACCAAAACTGAAGATGCGGTGTCTGCTCATCAAGGACGACTTCCATTTCCTCTGCAAAGGAGCGTTTGGGACGTGGTTCCTGGGTTTCGGCAAATTCTTCGTCCGGGAGCGGTTGAGGAACAGGTTGCCGCACCCTGGTCGCCGTGGGAAGGTGGCGTCCCAGCCGTGTGTCCCGTAACGGTCGCCATTCCGACATATTCACCGTCCACACGAGTGTGCTGGGGGAGAGTGTTCCATTTGCGACCATGGCGGCTAATTGGCTTTCGGGGACAGGTCCCTGCGGTTGATCGTTGAGAGCGTAGTACCACATGCTCTCAGATGGTGCGACCTTTGCCTTCACGGGTTCGTCGCGTTGTCCTGTGGGCAGCGTGATATCTTCAGCGTCACCCATTGCCGGACCGCCGAGAAAAAAAGCGTCTTCCGCGGCTGAGCCACGGTCGATCGAGTGGTCCGGCAACGATTGCGATGGATGATTTCCACTTAGCGTCACGTCGCCAGCTTTCAGGAGATTCTCCAGGTCCTGAATCGGTCGCCAGTTCTGGGTATCGAGGGAGATCTCCCAGGTCGTTGTCGTTTTTCCCTTCCGAATCATGCTGCGCAGTTCATCGGGGGAATACGGTCCGAAGACCCTTCCGCGAAATCGCACGTGGACTTGCACGCCCGGATGTTCGATCGTCATGACCTCGGTTCCTCGCCCAACAAGACCACAACGGGACGTCCGTTGTAGAAGCGGACTGTCCCTTGCGGCTCGACAACTCCCCGCCCTTTGGTCCAATGTCCGACGCGACGAAGAATGATCTGCTTCTCTTCTGAGCCTTGATCGACGACGTAGAGGATGGCATTTTCAGGGGGTGCGGGTTGCCCCACCGTACGGATGTACCAGACTTGCGTCTTATCTTCAAACAGAAGTCCGAGGAGTGTTATCGTTGGCCAGGTCATTCCCCGGTACATCGCCCGCACGCGCTTCACATTTTCCAACATTTCCTCTGCCGGCGGCAGGGCATCGAGGACCTTCCGAATGTCCTCATACCGGGTCTCGGGAATTTGAGCCATTTTGATCCAATCGTACTGGGGCGGATAACGATCACGGAGGGGCTGAAGCTGCGTTTGCCAGTTATCCCACATTCTGGCCCAGCCCACTTCGCCCTCTTTGGCAGCCGACCATGTTTGGTAAAGGAGATGGAACGCCAACGGCCATTCTATGGGACCTCCCTGCGTCTCGCGCAAGAACCTGAGGATTTCGCCCAGCACCGTGTCGGCTGTTTCTTCCCAATTGCTTGCTCCCCAATTGGCCAGAGGATCCCGAATTCGATCCCAGAGAGCACTTTGTGGAGCACGAGCCACCGACACGAACATTTCTTTGGGGAAGACGACCTCGTCCGTATGGATGGCCGCAAGATCACGAACGACTCGTGCGCTGCGTCCCGGTTGTTCAAGACAATAGTAACGGCGACCGTCTTTCAAGCACACTTGCCAGGCATTGGCAACCAGCGGCATTTGCCACTCTTTGTACAAGGCCGTCAAGCGATCCGCAACAAGTAAGTCCCGTCGCGCGATGACATCGAATAGTTCGAGGACCCGTTTCTGACCTTCCTGAAAGAACACCGATGCCTCCGGCGGCAGTACCTGGATCAGCGCGAAGGCTCCCTTCAACAGGTCACGTGTCTTGGGATCTTCCAATCCAGTCGCCGGACTATTCCACAGTTCGGCCAAGCGATTCCACTCAGCAATTACCTTCCAGCGGGGTAACTCCTGCTCAACAAGCTGGAAATCGCCGATAGGAATTCTCACAGGCTTCGAGGGATCGAGACGTTTGATCGCTTCCTGATAGGCCTCCGGTCCTCGAGCCGCTGCCGAACATACGGTGCGAATCAGCTTTTCCTCATCCGAGGCCTGACTCACCTCGAGAAAGCGAGCCGAAATCTGTTCGCGCAGGGCCCGAATCTCCCTGTCCAGGGTCAGTCCTTGTCGCCGATTATCGTCTTCCAGGACTTTCAGGCGATCAACAAGTCGCGTCAAGATGTGAAGCTCATCTTCGATGCTCGAAGATCCACTTTGCCGGAGGGCATCGTATTCTTGATTGATTTTGGCAATTTGTTGTTTGAGCTGTTCTTCAGCTTGCTGGCGAAGTTCCGCCCAAATGCCTTCGGCCCGCGATTGCAATTCCGCAACCTTCTTTTTTTCGGTCTCGGTCCGGGCCAGTTCGCTGGCTTTCTGGAGAGAATTACCATCAGGGATCTTGTCGAGCGACATTTCGACTTTTTTCAGCAGGTCGGCCAGTGTTGCGCGCCGTTTCGTCTCGGCAGCCCGTGCTTCCGCGACCTTTTGTCCTGTGGCCACGATCTGCGGATGCTGGACCAGGTTGGGATGGTCAGTGTCAAAAGCCGCAAGATATTTTTCTGCCTCGTCGAGTTTTCCATCGGCAAGCAACCTTTCCACTGCTGTCACGGCCTCGGCAACTCGCCGATTTTCGATGACCCTCGCCTGGACCTGCCATACGACGAGCACGGCGACGATCACGGTCCCTGCCAACCCGATAAGGGTTAGCAGGCGACGAAACGCAGCACGGCGACGTAAGTCCTGCGTGATAGTCTGGTATCTCTGATTAAGGACGTCAGGGACGGGCACCTTTTGTGTCAGCAATTTTGCGTATTGATGTTCAATCGTACGGAGATCGTGACTCCTGGCCAGGAGCGTTTCAAATTCCGTGAGCAACTGCCGTCGTTGCCGCTCCTCTTCCCGTTCTCGTTCAAGTTGACGACGAGAGGCCAGGGCCTCGGCCACCTGCGCGCGAAGCCCCACATCAACCCACTGGGGATTCGCTGCCGCTCGCTCTTCCCAGAGCCGAAGATATTCTTCCATCCGCACCAGATCACCATTGGCAAGCGCCTGATTGACGAGCCGTGCGATCTCTTCAAGTTCCTGGCGAAAAATCTTGGCGCGGAGGGACTCCACGGCGGAACGGCATTGCGCAATGAGTGAAGCCGGTGGTTTTTGCAGCCACTCGCCATTTTCCAGTTGATGCAGAATCTCTTGAAGGACGCTCAGATTCTCCGCTTTGAGGTGATTCTGAATCTCCCGCTGGAGCGTATCCAGCCAGTGACTTTCAAACACTTTGAGGTCATCCTGCCAAACTGGATTGTCCGGTTCCGCACGAACCAGCTCCCTGAGGACCGCCAGCCTCTTGTGAAGCGGCGCCTGGGCCAGGGCTAACATGCGATGTTGCCGAAGCAGACCACTCAACCCTTCTTCGATCTGGTAGGCTTCATTGAGTTCGGAGAGATAATTCAAGAGGAGATCCGGCGGCGTGGGGAGACGTTTCAATGTGCAGATATCGGTCCAGGCATCGCGATCGGGAAAGTCCAGGATTTCTATCATGTCGAAGAGTTTCGGCTGCATCTCCGCACGGCGGATGGCCTCGCTCCGTTCCCCCGCCCGAATCAAATGATGAATCTCCTGGAGGCGGCGATTGGCCTCGCTACAGGCCTCCGCGTAGTCTTCCGCAATCTGCAATAACTCTTCGTCTGAGACCGCGCCTAAGGAGGCCAACGCCTGCTCGATACGATCGACAGTCGCTTGATAGTCTGTCATGGAGTGCCCCCGTTTTTTTGCCGTTCGTCTGGACCCCGCTGGTCTGTCTGTCCACCGGTAATTATTAACTTTATCAAGGGGACCCAAACACTGGTTTTTGTTTCTTCGTCGGTTAGATAAAAGCCGATTTCGGCCGGTATTTTGTCTGGCAATTGTTTGTCCGTATCCTCGGTCTTGGATAAACTCGTCTCCACTTTTATGTTCGCGGCTTGCGGCGTGATCTTAAGCTGAACACGTTCCCGATTGTCAACCAGCAGGCGGTATTCATTGGAAGACCCTTGCTGCCAGCCCTGAGTACAACGAAGTTTAAATGTGACTCCCGGAATGGGCTTCACTTCAATTGTGTCTCTTTTCCCAGGTGTGATTTCCACGGTTTTGATCGGTTCAGGTGTTTGAACGTAATACCGCGGCTGACCGCTTCTGTCCGAAATCTTAAGCACTGCAAGATCACCTTTCTTTCGCCACTCATTCAAGTCCCATAAGGTCGTCGATTTCCACGAGGCAACTTTTGCACCCCCTGGGAGTGTCGCACCCTCCCCGCTGGCGCGAAGTTCACTCAATTGCGATAAGGTTAGCTCCTCCAGGGGAATGGCAACAATTTCAGCGTTTGTTGCCCCACCATCTTTCGGTGGAGGACTGATAGGCTGCGACTTGGAGGTCTGGTCACGTTTGTTTGGCCGGGCCTGTTGCTGGGGCGCGTTGTTTGCCGGGGATTCCGCACGATTTGATGGCTCCGGTTGCGATGCATGGCTTGTCATAGGTTCTTCCGAAGGCGGCTCTTTCGGTGGCGCTTGTGGAGGTGGCTGATCGTGGTTGCCATCGTTGACCTCTTTCGGTTCCGGCCCTTTCGCGGATAAGGCTTTTTGCGATTCACGATCTTCAGGTTGCGGCGGTCCCGGCTTTTCCGCCGGATGTCCTTGCTGCGGCTTTTCGCTGATCTCCTCTTCCTGCAATTTGCCTGCGCCTTCCATGAAAGCGGGGAGGAACCGGGGGATGATTAGGCCGCTCCAGAGGACGAATCCCATGCCCAATCCAACGAACAAACCGACAAGAAGCATGGCCAGGTTGATGATGAGACTCCATGTGTACCTTCTTTTCCGCTCCGGTGGTGGGGTTCTCGAAGCGACCCAAAGCGGCGGTGGTGTTTCTGGGTTCTCGGCCAATTGGAGGTAGGGGAGGTCATGCTTGGGTCCGGCGGGGGCAGCAACTGGTGGGCCGACGGGTGAAGCCGTCTGGGATACCGGGACATCTGGGACAGGAACCGAGACCTTTTGCGGCGTGGGCAACTCGAGAGATCGCCCCTCTCGTGCCGCCAAAGCTTCCGGGAGCGAAGGCGCTGGTCCCCGCCTTGTCCGTAAGTCCCAGACCTCCAGCCCCCGTTTCTTCAAAAGCTCTGCAACCTCCGGAGCATGCTCAGGGATAGCGCGCCACCGGCAGAGGACAACCTCTGGCAATCCCTGGTCGAATGTGGAAAAAGTCACTTTCCAACGGAGGGCGGCGGGCAACAGGGCGATTGCTTCCCCAAAGAGCTTCAGGATATCGACCTCCGCAGGATACACGAAATAGACAGTTTTTTGCGAATCATTGAGGAACCGCTGGACGAGGACACCGGCCCAAC